>Ga0207693_10000394_pt1 | contig 40178 bp, 54 predicted proteins | sample LARL81metaG_FD_184347 | JGI IMG/M metagenome (GOLD analysis project Ga0207693, IMG submission 184347) | Corn, switchgrass and miscanthus rhizosphere microbial communities from Kellogg Biological Station, Michigan, USA - LAR L8-1 metaG... | ecosystem: Host-associated > Plants > Roots >... | reverse complement strand
TCTTTCCCATGAACAGATTTTTCTGACAATTGGTGGGGGGATTCAAAAAATTTCCAAAAATTTATTCTCGATTGATATCATCTTTTATTTCTTGCAGTTCTTCATATAGTTTTTGTTCTTTCATTTGTCTATTCATTGCAGTTGTTGTTGTGATGTAATTAAATAAAACAATCACAATCATTGTAAGAACATTGAACCCTGTGAACTGCCTGATCAACCATTCAGTGAATGTCATTGGTTCACCTTCTTATCATGTGTCCACCCTTTTCAGGATGTAGTTTGTTGTGACATGAATAACAAACTGAAACAAGATTGTTGTTTGTATATTTCAAATCAGGTCTTTCACTTATTTCAAGTATGTGATGGACAATCTTTGCATCATTGTTTCTTCCATACTTCCTGCACTCTTGACACAAGAACCTGTCCCTGTTCAGGATGTACTGCCTTTTATGTCTCCACTTCTTTGATGAATAGAATTGTTTATTGATCATACTGTGAACACCCACCCTGTTCCATCAGGTTGCACTGTTGTATTCAATGAATGGTCAATGATATTGAACCATGCAACATTATCTGCAGAAATATCTATTTTGAATTTTGTTTGTCTTGGGTCACCTACTGTTGAAAACATCCACACTTTAACCTGTGAAATATCATACCAATCCAACAGATCATATGTGAGTGTTGGAATCCCTTGCCCACTCCACCAAATAGGATATGTTCCTGAACCCATGTTCACAATCCCATCAGTTGCAACATTAACACTTGCACCTGTTGAAATAGGTTCTCCTGATATCGGCACCTTATTCAACAACAAATTGGTTGCACCATAAAACACCTGAAATTCAACCAATCTTGTTGTGGATGCACTTGCCTGATCACCATATCCAATGAATCTCACATATCTAGGAAATGCAGGTGGTGAATCAGGTGGTGGTTCTTCAACTATATTGATTGTATATGTCAATTCTTTCACTGTTTCAGTATTGCCTGATTGATCAACAGAAAAATATTTGATGGTCTTTGTTACATCAACCAAGATTCCATCCCCCACATAATGAGTTGATGCAGTTGTTGGTGTGGTTCCATCTGTTGTGAAATAGGTGTCACACATTTCATTTGCATCAAGATACACTGTTTGTGGTGCATCATATGTGTTTGTTGGATTGTTTATTGCATCATATGGTCTTGGTGATGTGATTGGTGGTGTTATGTCATCAGGTGTCTTCTGATACACCACATCAGTTCCACAATAAATTTTATCAACTTGAACTGAACTTCCTATCCTGACATCTTTAATTCCTAACATAATTCAACCCCCTTACACCCATTTGATGTAAGATAATCTGATATAACTTGAACCCTGCATGTTCCAATCTACTGTTGAACCACCTGCAAAAATGGCAACATGGCATGTGTCAATTTTGGAATTATCTGTTCTATAACATAAATCTGTTTTATTCATTATTTGGACATCATCCAACCAAATTTGCAAAATACCATTCTGATCTGAACCTGTGTTCAGTTTTATATAATATTTCACTTTGTGTGGTTGCGTATATGTGAAATATCCAAGTGTTAAACCAAAGGTGTCCCCATAATCACCATCCATTAATGCATGATAAACATATGGAATGATTCTTCCATCTTCTCTCCACATCATGCGAACAGACCAACCATCACCTGTTCTTGCCAATGCACCTTCTCCACCTGTGTATCCTTTTCCACCTGACATTCCTGCAACCTTTCCACCCTTTGACCAAGGAAAAAGGTTGTCAAATCTTATTTCATATTCCAAAGTGTATTCATTTTTAGGAACAATTTTTGCCTTGATGATACCACCTGTGTTTGCACTGCCTAATTGATCAACAGGCATTTCAAAACGCAATCTTTCACTTGTATCAATTTTTAACCTTGTGTCACCTTGCAAAGTATCAACATTTCCAAAATCATTTGTCACTGCAGTTGCATCATAAACTTGATAGGCAGTATATCCAATAAAATCAATCATTCTGTCTTCATATGTCACAATTGATGATGGTATTGCAGTGATTTTATCTGAATTTGTTGCATTCCAATCATTCACTGCCTTAACTGTATAATAATAAGTTGTTCCACCAATGGCAGTTGCATCTGTGAATGTGGTTGTTCCATCAGTGATTTCCTGCAACATTGCCCCTAAATTTTCAATGTTTGTTGTCCTATAAATTTTATAGGATGTTGTGTTTGGTGTTGGTTCCCAATCAAGTCGAACTGCATTATATAAAATTGTTTCCTGAACAATTGGTTTCCCTGCAATTGGGATTCCACTGAAAATGCCCCCTTGAAATGCAGGTTCATACTCAAGATCATATTGTCCAATACTGAATCCTTGAACACTTGAACCAACCACCACTGCATTTTTTCTATCAAACACAATTTGTGGTAATGTGGGCAAAGTTTCTGTTGGGAAACATCTGTTGTTTCCATTTGAACAAAGTTCAACAATGATGTTCAATTTTTCATTTTCAATTTGCATTCTTGTTTTGCCTGTTTCATCAATTTGTCTGAATCTTTCAAGACAAACATTTTGGGGTAGAAATCTTCCCATCTGCACTGAAATATCAAACATCAGTGCATATCCCCTTCTCGAATACAATCCCAAATTATTGAACCATTTCAATGCATTGGTGTGCCATGAACCAGACATTTCAATTTGTTTATCAATACTTTCTTGGGATGTTCCAAGTTCCATGAAATAACTTTTCCAAGGTTCCAAACAAGAATGTCTGCCTGTGGCAGGATCTCCAATATTTGTTCCCCAAGTTTGTTGGGTCAATAAAGTTGCATTGATCATTCCTGCCCATTCATCATAATCTGTCCCAAAAATTCCACGACAAAGGGCATTATGATTGTTATTCATATGATTCCATAATGTCTGCAAGGAACCTGTTTTGAAGTTATATTGCAAAACACCATGTGAAATTCCAGCATCATCCCAATTTCCGGCAGTAATTCCATAACATTCCGGATAGGAATTTGATGTTTCAAAAAATGCAATCATTCCAAGTGATTTTTCTTTTAAATCTTGATAAGTTTTCACCATTTTTCAGATCACCCCACAATGAAATATAATGTTGTGGAACTTGGTGTTCCAATGGCATCATATTCTGCCTGTGTGCCTTTCCAAAGGGTCAAACCTGCCATTCTTGTATTCATGATGTAATTGTCACCTGCATCTGCATATGTGGTTGTGGTTTTTCCATCCAATGCAGTCTGCAATCCTGTCACATTGGCAATTGTATGTGTGTGAACCACATCTGCCTTGCCTGTCATTTCTGCATCATCAACTTTTCCATCCAATGCACTTTGTAAACCTGTCACATTGGCAATGGCAATATCTCCACCTGCCCCAATTGGTTGATATAGTGCATCACCTTCTGTTTGGGTCAAATACTCGGTTGGAATAGCACCTGCCACTGCAGTTCCAAAATCACTGATTTCTGCACTTGTATGGGAATGAACATCATCTGCCTTTCCATCAAGGGCAGTTTGTAATCCTGTCACATCTGCAATTGCATGATTGTGAACAATTGGTGCATAAACAAGATCATGATTGTGATTCACATCTGATTTTCCATCCAATGCAGTTTGTAAACCTGTCACATCTGCAATTGCATGATTATGAACATCATCTGCCTTTCCATCAAGGGCAGTTTGTAATCCTGTCACATCTGCAACCACATGTGTGTGTCCAACATCAGATTTTCCCACTAAATCAAGATCATCTGCCTTTGAATTAAGAACATCCTGCAATCCTGATACATCAAGAACATCATGGATGTGATCAATTGGTGCATATTGCAGATCATGATTGTGATTAATTGATGAATAGGTTGCATCATGGTTGTGATTAATTGATGAATACAATGCATCATGGTTGTGAACTGCATTTGCCTTTCCATCAAGGGCAATTTGTAAATCTGTCACATCTGCAATGACATGATCATGATCAACAGATGCCTTTGTTTCATTCAGGATTCTTCCTTGGTTTGATGAAAGGGCATTTGTATTTGAAACTGACATCAAATTGTCTTCAACAATGACAGGTGAACCCCCACCCTCACTGAATGTCAATTGATCAATTTCAAGTTTGTTGTATAACTCGGTTTTGTTATATGTTTCAGTTTTTAGATAGGCATCCCCATCATCCATTTTTCCATCAAGTGCAGGTTGTAATCCTGTGATGTCAAGAATGCCATGTTGATGTTCCAAATCTGCCTTTGTTCCCATTTGGGCATCATCCACTTTTGAATCAAGTGCATTTTGCAGTCCTGTGATGTCTCCAATTGCATGTGAATGGATTCCCTCCAATTTTGAATCAAGGGCAGTTTGTAATCCTGTCACATCTGCAATTGCATGATTGTGAATGGTGTTTGCCTTGCCTGTCATTTCTGCATCATCCACTTTTCCATCCAATGCAGTTTGTAATCCTGTCACATCTGCAATCAAATGTGTGTGATCTGCAGGAACCCCACCACCCACATCACCAACATTTGCTTTTCCATCAAGGGCAGTTTGTAATCCATTTACATCTGCAATTTCATGATCATGTGCATCAGGTGGAAAAAATGATGGTTTGTTCAGGATACTTTCCCAACTCACAATTTCTGTTCCTGTTGGAATTTCTTCTGTGTGAACAATGGAATCCCTTGAAAGGAAATAAAAAGGGGATGTGACAATTGTGTTGTCTACATCCCTTATATAAATTTCTGCAACATGTAATCCTACACCATCATATGCATCCTGTGACAATTTCACTGATGCCTTTCCCAATATTGGTTCATCAATTTGGATGTCTTGATAAACCACAATTTTTGATGGGTCTTGAACTGCAATTTGAATTGTTTTTCCTGTCAAATCAAAAGGGGTTTCATCCTGTGTGATCTCAAATGATAATTCAACAGAATCATCACTGTTTGACACATTGAACAAAATCTGCATTGGTGAATATAAATCTTTTTCAACATCCAATTTTATATCAAATGTTTTGAACATTAATTCTTACCACCTTTTTGTGAACTCTCTTTAATTTGTGAAATCAATTCACGTTTTGCCAATCGGATTTCATCCTGCAGTTGTTCATATATAAATTTATTTTGAATTTCAATGTTTGACATTTCTTTTTGCATATTTTGTTGTTGCTTTTCAGTTTCTTTGTTTGAAATCCAATTGAACACCATTGAAAGGATAATTCCTTCAACAATCAAAGATGCACCAAATTCAACAATGGTCAAAATGATATTTTCATTCATTTTTTTAACTCTCTCAATTCATCTTTTACCTCTTCTATTTCCAAATACAGTTCCTTTGATTGGTTTTGAATCAATTTTTGTGTGTTGTTTTTTGACAATGCCACATTGAACACCATGATTGAAATAAAAATGATCACATTGAAATGATAAACCTGATCAAACAACCATTCTTTCATGGTGTCACCCATTTCAAAATCTCATAAAAGGAACTTGTGAAAACATAAGAAATATAAACAATAGATAAGAACATGAATCCAATTTCCAATGGTGTCAATTTATTATTCATTTTTATCACCTCAAAAAAGAAGGGCACCCAATGTTGGATGCCCTTGTTTTAACCGTTCAATGGAAAGAGTAAGACATTATAAAGTATTGTCATAAAATAAAAATTAAATAAGGTATTGTTTCTGTCATAAAAGTATCATGCACTTTTTAGAGGCCATTTTCAGACAATTCTGTAAACGGCTGCCTTATTTCTTTTTGTTTCTACTCACTTGAATCATGGCATATATACATGCCAAAAAGAGAAAAAAGAAAATACCTGCACCAACAAAGACATCATGCAAAAATTGACAGTTTAACAATTTTCAAAAAACCTTGTTAATTCAGGAAATCCATTTCCTTCTGTTGATGCCTTATATCCAAGTGAACAACAAACCTGTGTCAAAAGTCCAAAGATTTCTGATTCCGTTAATTCTCTCCTGAACTTGGTTTCACCCAATTTGATCAACAGGGCAAGAATCCCTGAAATATGTGGTGTTGCCATTGAAGTTCCTGACAATCTTGCATATGTGCTTTTTGGATAGGTTGAAAGAACATCCACCCCTGCACCTGTGACATCTACTTGCAGATGTTCATTTGAAAAATAGGCAATTTTTTTGTTTTCATCACATGCCCCAACAGTGACACATTCATTGTAAAGTGCAGGATATGATCTTTCTAGGGTTTCAGGATTTCCATCACCTTCATTGCCTGATGCCACCACCACAATGATTCCCTTGGAACATGCATCAAGGATTGCCTTTTCCATTTGTGGGTCATTATAAGTGCCACCAAGGGACATTGAAATGATTCTCACCCTTTCACCATTGGCACCTTTCCAATTGGTTGCATATCGGATGCCCTCAATGATGGAATAGTAATTGCCTGAACCATGTCTGTCCAAAACTTTCAATGCAAGGATTTTGGATTCAGGTGCAACCCCTTTGATCTTGCCATTTGCAGAAATGGTTCCTGCCACATGTGTTCCATGTCCATTTTTATCATCAAATTGATCATGCCCCCATCCTTCTGCAGTGAAATTTCTGCCACCAATGATGTTGGGTTTCAAATCAGGATGATCAACATCAATTCCTGTGTCCAAAACTGCAATGACAATTCCATCACCTTTTTCACCATCTGCCCAAATTTCAGGTGCCTGATGCAGTGAAACCCCAAAAGGGATTTCATTTGTTTCTGTTTGCAAAGATTCCACCTTGAAAGGAACCAATTTCACTTGTGGTGAACCCATTTCTTTGTATTCTTGTTCTTTTTGTTCATATTCTTCAAAATGATCTTTTTCATTCATTAAAATTTGCCCCTTTCAATTCAAACTGCCTTTGCAGTGATTTCATGTCTTGTGCCCCATAGGAAATATTTTTGTGCCCATGAACCCCATGTTGAAAGAATTTCAACATCTTTCTTTTCATTTAGGTTGGAAATCCAATAATCATTCCCCATGTAAATTCCTGTATGTGTGATCACTTTGTCTGCTCTTGTTGAAAAAAACATCAGATCACCAATTTGAAGTTCCTGAAAGGTGACAGGTTTCCCTGTTTTAGCTTGATCACGTGAAACCCTTGGCAATTCCACCCCAAACTTTTTGAATATTCCTTGTGCCCATCCTGAACAGTCTGTTTCTGTTGGGAAATCCTGTCCACCATAAACATATGCAGTGACAGATTGCAGTGATCTTGCATAATCCACCAAATCTTTTTGTGGTTCGGTTTTTGATCTAATGATGATGTAATCATTCAGTTGAATCAAATTTGGATTTCCTATGTGTGGATTCAATGAAATGATATCTTTCAAACTCATTCCATGTTCCTTTGCAATCTTTGAAAGTGTGTCACCTTTTTTCACATAATGTTGGGCACTTGCAGTTGAACTTATTCCAAAAAACATCAATATGACAAAAAAGGGAACTAAAAATTTTTTCACCTTTGGCATCTCCTTTTTATTTTCATTTTTCAATACCAAAAATTATTGTTCCCTTTTGTTCATTTGAAACTCAAAAGGTTGTGTAAAGAAATTATCAATTTGTCAAGAACATGTCTTCTCAATCTATACACTGATTTTTCTTCTGAATAACCCAATTTTGTTTTCACATCATGCATAGGTGAACAATCAAAATATCTGTATTTGACAAAATCTTGTTCCTGTGGTTTCAGTTCTGCAATTGCTTTTTCAATGGATTGTGTGATGATCTTATATTTTTCAATTTCTTCTTTCAAATCCAATGCCCTTTTTCCTTCAATCCTGTCAATGGCAATATTGCAGGTTGAATCTGCAACCACATAAAAAAATGCCCCATGATTATCTGCACCAAATTTTGTTGTGATGTTTGGCAATATGTAATCAAGTTGTTGTTCACAATTTTTGATTCCAACCAAATATGTTTTGTAGAATCGTAAATGGTTTTCAATTTGCCTTTTTTTCATGGAATCCTGATTCACACATCCACCACTTTTCAATAATAGGTTCCTGAAACTCTTACTGTTGCCATATCAAACAAGGGCACCACTCGGATTGTTCCTTCAAACAATTTGAAATCAGTAAAAATGATCATGATATCAAAACAGTTCAATTCTTTTTCATTCCGTTCAAAAATTGGGATTCTCACAATTGATCTTCCATACTCTTTTTCAATTGATCTGATCACCTCATCTGCAATTTCAGTTTCATCATATTCATATTCAAACATCATTGGTGTCTGCACCCCTTTGGATTTCATCTGCATTTTTCACCTCATCATTGAATTTTGGTTCATGATAGGCAATGAAAATTGATTCAAGTAAGGTTTGATAAATAGGATTGTTTTCAAAAATCACCTCATGTTTCACAACCTGATCAATGAAATATCCTGTGTTGCTTTTCTTTGAATAGTGTTCATGCAATCTTCTATGCAGATCATTGGATTTCCCCACATAAATCACAACATTATCTTTGTCATACATTCGATAAATGCCACCACCAACATCATTGTGAATGTGATGATCACACCATTTCAAATTTCTTACTTTGGATATTTTGATCAAGTCATTGAAGTTCATAGGGATTCCACCTTTTTTGGTTTTGTCCCTAGTTTGTCCCTTTTGTCCCAATTTTGTCCCTTGGTCAATCCTTTGGGACACAAGGGATTGAAGGAAAAAAGGGACAAAAAGACAACTTTTTTGGTGAAATCCTTATATAAAAAATCGTACTTCCTTCTTTTCACATAAAAGATACTTACTTTTATTTTTTTATCTTTTGTAATATATTTATGTCCTTTTGTCCCTTTTGTCCCTTGAACCCTTGATATATCAACATTTTGCAAGGGACAAAACAAGGGACAAAGAAGGGACAAGGGACAAAAACTTTCATTTTGTGGGCAGATACAACCTTGCAGATTTTCCATTTTGGTTGGTTTTTCTAATCTGCAACCCATGAATCTTTTGCATTGTTTCCTGAAATAATTTTCTTGAATGTACATTCAACCCATTTTCTTCTGCCCAAATTTCATATTCTTCATATGATTCAGGTGCCCTTTTCCCCTGAAAATGGGTTGAATCAAAATCCTTTAAAAACTCAATGCAGTTGTTATTCATTTCATGATATTTTTGATTGTATTCTGTCACAATGGGGGATTCTGTGAACCCTTCATTTCTGTACAATCTTTGATATCCTTCAACAATTAATTTCATCCAATATTTTAGGGCATTGGGGGTTGTTAGTTTATCAATGAACCTTTTATCTTTTCGGGTTGGTCTTGTAAACATGGGACACCATTGAACCCGTCTTCTGTATGATTCACCCTTTTCAAAACTTTTCAGAACATGGTTTGAAGTAAAGATCAATGAAAGAGTCAATTCAACTTCTTTGGACATTTCAAAAAGATTTCTAGTTGCAACAAAATCACATGTGGAAATGTTCTTCAATATTTTCATCTGTTCATGATCAATTGCCTGATCTTGAACATCATCACCCAAGTTCACCAATTTATTTTGAAGTGTTCCAAAATATCTTTCATCAACCATTTGTTTGATAGATAAACCTGAACAATTGTGATATCCAAGAATCCTTCTAATGATCAACAACAATGTGCCCTTGCCATTGCCCCCATCTCCTACAAAAATAAAAAATTTTGCCAATAATCGTTTGAACTCTTTATCCACAATCAAAGGATGTGCCAAAATTTCAAATAAAAAATCCTTATATTCAGATTCATTTTCACACAATTGATCAATGTACTGATCAACCAATTCAACAGGTTCTGCATCAGGGTCATATGGGATGTTGATGCAATATGGTGTGAACTCTTTATAATCAAATTCATGGAATTGTCCATCTCTTAAAATGCCATTCTGCAGTTTTATATCAAACACTTTGGATTGATCAACAATATGTGCTTGAATTTTCATTTGCTTGACCAATTCTTCAAAATATCTTGATTTCTGTTGCCCTATTTCCGAAAAAAGTAATCTTTTGAACTTGTCATCATCAGTGGTATATTGATTATTTTCAAACCAATATAATTTCCCAAGGTACTGAACAATTTTATATTTGGCAATCAGGATTCCTGCCACTTCAGGTTCACTGTTCTTTTTGGCATCAATGTGAACATCCCTTATGATGTTCTGAAATTCGTCTTCATTCAATGGTGTTGCAAAGATGTGGTTGTTGATGAATCTTAAAATGGATTGCCACTGTTTCAGATCATAGATTTTCATCCTGTGGGCAAACAACAGATTGTTTCTTCCATCCCCTTCATCCAATCCCAACAGGGGTTTCAACATTTTTCTTGTATAAAAAATTTCAGGTAAATCCTCACGAATACCATCATTTTCAATGATTCTCAATTCACCATTCTGTTTGATGGTTGTTGCCTGTGTATTCTTTGAATGTTTGTACTCAACTTCAAATCCAAGGGGGCAAATTTTCTTTGCACCCTTGAATCCTTGGGGTTTCTTAAAATAAAAGTGAACACCCCTTGTTGTCCAAACTGTTTGGGTTTTGATGTTGAATAAACTGATTATCCTTTCAATCTTGTCTTTTTGGAGACAATCAACATCCACAACAACCTCATCATCATTCAAAATCCAACCACATGAATCAAATGTTTCATGTGAATCTGATATTTCTGCATCTTTTCTTGGGAACTTTTCATTTTCTATAAATTGTTTGTACACAAAATTCACATCCACCTTTCCATACGCTTTATCACTAGTTGATAATAGTGGTTCAAATCCACTATTTTTTCAAAGGTTTCAATTTCAGTGCAATCATTGTTCCAAAGATACATATTCAAAGGGGCATCTGCAAAACGAACCAACCCATCATCATGCCTTTTTTTATAAAGACAAAAACCCTCTCTTTTACTTGCAAAAACTCTATTCACATTATTATATTGATTTCCATACTGATCAAAGGAACCTTTATAAGTGTTTCCTGCCTTCAATATGTATTGAAAAAGATGTGGATTTTTGACATTATCCAACAATGTTTGATAAATATCATCACCATGAACCAAATGATTCACAAGGGCAATGTCAAGGATTCTTGCATTGTTATTTTTGAACAATGCATCTTCTTCATATCTGTTTACATCTGCACCTTTGCAGATCAAACCACCATCAGGTTTCATGGCAATATAATTGTTCACATCTTTTTGCAGGAACTGATCAAAATTTTTCTCCTCTAATGTCAAACCCACAAAATCTTTTTCCCACTCTTTATATGCTTGAACATACCTTTCATCATTTGGTATGAATGCAACCCCATCTGTGTTGATATTCAAGATAGTGCAAAAAGGTGAAATCCTTTTACATAATTCATAAAGGGCAATCTGCCCAAATGATGTGATACTTTTCAAGGCATTGGGATTGAATAAAAGTGAATATTTACTGTTCAAATTTCCATAAACACTATTCAAGATCAATTTGAGTGCATCAGATAAAATTTTATCAATGTGTTTCACTGCAATTCTTCTATCAAGAATTGCCTTATATTTTGCAGTTGCCTGTTCCCCCAATGCATTCAAGATCACAATGATGTTTGGATACATTGAAACTACATCCAACAATTTCACATTCTTTGCCTTTTTTATTGATGTATGTGCCCCATGTAACCCACCAAAACCAAATTGAATCTCATTTCCAAATTCCTGAATGGTCACAAATCCTTTTTCTTTTTCCAACCATAATTCCTTCACATCAGATGGAACCAAATCCATCATCCATTCAGGAACCCTCAATCCTGACCATTTGGGCAGGGGTTTTTTCAATAATAGATTGGCACTGATGGTTGTGGTGTTCCATTTGATTGCATCATCTCTTTGCAACATATCAACAAGTGATATTTTTGGCATAAAATATGATTTTAGTCTTTCATTAAAAATGTCAATTGTGGTGTCCACATCATACATACAATAAAAAAGAACAGATTCATATTCATCAGGGGAAAGGGGTCTGTTGATCGTAAAGGGAACAGATGATTCAAGAATCATCTTTCCCATGTTCCCTTCCACTTTTTTCAATGATGGTCTTGAAACATCAATCTGTTGAAAACAATCCAAACTGTTGAATTTGGATTTCCCTACAAATCGAACATCCTCACCATTGATGATCTGATCATTCAGGGTTTTTATCTGTTGAACTGTTTTCAAGTCCAACATATAAGTCAAAATTTTATCATCATAATAATAGTTGTTGTATCCAACAAGGGTTTTGCCCTTGATGAACTCTGACAATGCCACAAAATTATTGTGAAAAACTCTTTTCAATTTTTTATTGATATCTTTAAACACAACAAATGCATTATGTGAAAACACTTCAATATCATAAAATAAAAGATCATCCTGATTTTCTAGTTGTTGCACTGCCATGAAATCATCAACCCCTTATGATGATTTCTTTTTCTTTTTGGGGAATGGTTTGATCTCTGAATAGACATATTTCCCCATTGCCTTTTTCACTTCAACCATCACTGTTTTTCCAATCATCTGTTCAATTTCACCAACCAACATTCCGAACTTTTCCTCAAATTTTTCATATTGCTTTTTTCTTTTTTGCGGATTGATGAACCATTCTTTTCTTGCCTCAAGATAGTCTGCATATTGCATTTTGGATTCATACAATCCCCCATCATATTCAAACTGCAGGGAAATCTTTTTCCCATCATCTTCTGCATGAATGATTTCCACTTCAAAAATTTGTCCTACCATATCATCATCAAATTTCTGAATCATTTTGACAGGAAAAACACTGTTGAAATTGTCATAACAATATACATCTTTTCTTTCCCCAATGGTTTCTGCAAGTCTATCAAAAGGCAATCCAAAGTGTTCTTGACACCAATCCTCAACCTGTTGTGCCTTTTCTTGATCATCCACAAACTTTTTTGAATCCTGATCATATTTCTGTTTATTGAAATTGATTTCCCTGATTTCCCCCATTTCTTCATCAAGGCAAATGATTGTTGCCTTTTTGTTATCTTCAAAAACCACATCAACGATTTCCAATTGTTCTTTCAATTCCATTTATAAAACCACCTTGTCTGTTGTGTATTCATATTGATGTTCTTGCAAGATCATTTCCAATAATTTTAGTTCCTTTTGATTGTGAACCTTGATTGATACTAAAAAGGCAATCTGATCTGATGGTTTTGTTGCCTTTGTTTTCTTTTCAATTTCTGCTTTTCTTTTCTTGTTTTGATTCACTTGGGCAATTGCTTGTCCCAAGTTATAACATTGTAAATAGGCATCAATGTGATCATCATAATCATCCATGTTGTATAAAACATTTATGTCACTTTGGATGCATTCCAAGAATTTCACCATTTCTTTTTCCACTGCCTGAATGGACATTGTTTTGGTCAAATGTTTGGATGTAAGGAAATCATCAAAAGGAACTAAATCTTGATAGAAATATTGTTGAACCCTTTTTTTCCATATCGTCAATATTTCAATTCTTTTTTCTTCTCTTTCATATTCTTCTAATGATTTCACCTGATCACGAACAAAGGCATCTGCATCTTTCACAATGCCCACAATTTCTTTCACCTGATCTTCAAAATCCATATATGGTTCCAACATCATTTTCTTGATTGAAATCCTTTTATCTTCTAATTCCTTCAATCGTTTGTTCACTGATGCCAATAATTTTTTTGATTGTTGGATGTTGTCTTCATTTACTTCAACAGTTCTGATCTGCTCGGCAAGTTCTGATGCTTGTTTTTTTAATTCATTATAGGCACCAAAGACAACAGAACCTTGCACCACATGAATGTTCTGAATGGCATTTGCCATTTGATTTTCTTTCATCAACTCATTTTCCATTGAACACATTCCTTTCAATAAAATCTTGCACTTTGATGTAGTTCAATGAATTGTGCATCTTGGTTCCTTCTGTTCAGATAAAAAAATGATTTTGCTTGTTGTGTTGAAAGATGTCTTTTCCCTGACAGATATGGATTGTAGGAACCATGATTTTCATTCCTTACTGCATCAAGTTTCTGTTCATCATGGTTGGATTCAAGAAACATGTAATCATATTTTCTTGCAGGTGCATATTCAAGTGTTGATGTATCGGTTGCATAGATGATTTCTTGATCATTCCAAGTCCATGTATATCCATAACATAGAACATCATGGATGCAAGGGAATGGATAAAATACATAGTCATCTGTGGCAATCTCAAAACCTGCATTGGCAATAATATTGACATTGTAAATCTCATTCACTTCATAATTTCCAATGATCTTGATTCTTGGGAAATTCTCTGCAATTTTTCTGATCGTTTTAATGTTCAGATGGTCTTGATGTGTATGTGTAATCAACAAATATTTGACATCATAAAGATCATTTTTTATCTTTCCAAAAGGAACCCCACAATCCACCATGACATCATCATGGATGATCACACAATTGCCTTTTGAACCTGTTGAAATGACTTTGTAATTCATAGGTGTTCAAATCCTTTCAATGCTAGTGAAACAAATCCATTTCCATTTGTTCTTCTTCCATATCTCGCAAATACCAACCATTTTTTCTGACAACATGAAAATATAAATCATCAAATATTTCTGATATTTCTGCAGAAATATCCTCACCCAATCTTGAATCCACTTCCTGCATGAATATATCATGTGCCTTTTCAGGAATGTTGATCTGTGATGGTATTGAAATCAATTTGTACCTGAACAACCCACCACCCAAATTGAATTTTTTATATTTATATCCCTGTCTGCCCATTTCATTGATGTGTCCACCATATCTCAAACTTACTTGGGACATTTCTGCATTGGTGACACCATCATCTTTCAACATTTCTATTATTCTTTGTCTTTGGGTTGAAAGTCGTTTTATTGTTTCATTGTCCACTAAAATCACCCCCTTTCAAGGTTTGTCAAGTTGAAATTTTCGTCAAATTTCGCAAAAAAGGTGAAAAAAATAGGGGTCACACAAGAATGCAAAAATGCATCCTTGGTTCATCCCCTCAACCCTTTTCAATTGTCATTTATTTTCTCTTTCCCATTCTTCAATCCATAAATTGAAGGTGGTTTCTTTCATCACTTTTTTATCCCCAAAAGTCATATGCAATTTTGTGTGTTTGATAAATTCTTTCAAGAACTTTTCCCCATGTACTGCATTTATAAAAGATAAGGTTTCATGAAATTGTCTTTTCAACATTCATCATCAATTCCCCTGTTCAACATCAGGAATTTGTACCTTGATCAATGCACTGAAATGTTTATGTGATTTTTCAAATTCATATGGTTGCCAAACTTCACATCCAAGTTCCTGCAGATCATTGATTGCCTTTTTGATCTCATCTTTGGTGCCATTTATTCTGTAAAGATTTACACCTGCATCATCTTTCCCAAAATCCCCAATGAATGCACCCAAACATTACACCTCATTTTGCTTTTTGCATTAATCTAAATTCAATATAAAAGTCATCTTCTTCACTATCAAGTAACAACATAAATTTTGTTAGTTGCTTTTCAATTTTTTCTGCACTATAGGTTCCTGTGAATATGACATTCAAACCGTTCACAATGACTTCCTGCACCTTTGTTTCCTCTTTTGGTGGTTCAACTACATCAATCACTTTTTGAACTGCAGGAACCTGTTCTGTGATCTTTTTTGTGACAGTCCCTTTTCTTGATTGATTACTTTTGATTTTTGATTGATCACTTTTGATTCTTGGTGCCTTTGGCAATTCAAGTTCAGAAACAATATCATAGTATCTTTTGTTGGAAATCCCCATTCCCTGCAAAATCTCTTTGTTGGGTTTTTCATTTCTCCAATATTGAAGTCTGTTTCTTTTTTCATATGTTTCAAGTTGTTCAAATTCGTCAATTGGTAGAATTTCATCAAATATATTAGTAGTCACAACTTTCCCTGCCTTCTTATATTTCATTTTCTCTGATCTGTTCATGATATCGGAAGGGAATCTCATTGTGCCCACATAACCATTTTTACCTGTCTTATGATGAACACCTGATGCAGTTTTCTTTTTGTCTCTTATTTCATCAAAGAACATTTTTTCTATATTGTTCATTGTCTGCATCAATTCCTGTTTCCCCTTGTTCAATATCAAGTGTATTTTTTAATCTGTTTAATTCTTTTCTGCATTTTCTTAAATCATTCACTGTTGATCTGAAATCTTTGAAGTTTTTTTCTTTGTAATAAATCCCCAAACACTGTTTCAATTGTCCAATGATTATTTCAAGAACTTCAATTTCTTTTTTAAGAATGGATGTTGATTGTTCCTTCATGCGGATTCATATCCATTCCCAAAATTTTATATAACTTATCTTGTGAAATCATCACTGTCATTTGATCAAAATCATTTCTGACAATCATTTCTGCTTTTGCTTTTGAAAAGATTCCTGCAGTTTTCAATGAACTTGTATATCCATGTTTGTTGCCTTTCCAAAAGAATGGTCTGTTGAAACCAATTGTTCTTTCCAAATCTAATAAATAAAATTCTGCCACCTTGAAATCTGCCACCTGAAACATCCCCTCTCATCCCTGTGATCTTTCCTTTTCTCTTTTGTTTTCTGATGACTTTATTGGGGCATCACCACCTTAAAATTTCTTTTGTTCATTTCTGCAAAGTGATCATCTTGTTTCCCAAAGTAAATATTTTCTGTTGGAATGCCATATACAGATTCAAGTTTGATGAAAAAGGTTCTTGGAACATTAGTTGAATCATTTTCATAATTCGATAGTGTTTCATAATGAATCCCAAAGTGTTGTGATGCATCCTTCAATGTCATCCCACTGTTCACCCTACATGCCTTTAAAGATATTTTCATGAATTGTTCACCCCCTTATTTGTCCCACTCTTTCCATTGTAAGGGTTGAACTCTTTTTCATCCAATCTTGTTTCCGTATAATCAGGAAATTTTACTTTGTGTTAAATATGATATACCTGATCAACTTGTATTATACATAGAATTTTATAAAATTTTCTTGAATAAAAAAGTGTACAGATGTTCATACTTACTTATTACACATTTGTGACAAAATTCCTTCTATTTTAACAATAAAAAAAAGGGGGCACCCATTGGTGCCACCCTTTAATCAAGATATTCAATTTCAAGTTCTGCACTATATTTTTCTCTCTCTTTGAAAGATAAGTTCACATAGTTATCAGGTAATATTCTTCTATAATTTACTTTCAAGATGATCTGTTTCAACAAGGAATTGACTTGTTTGTTGGTCAAATCTTTTCTGTTTTCAAGTTCCTTGATGATGTCCATTTTTTTATTTAGATGTTGAATCTCTTCATTCACATTTGGAACCTGTGACAGTTTCAAAATGATTTCATCAATCTTTTGTTGAACTGTCATTCTTTTGGTATGGTTGATCTGTTTATCTTCTGCAATCATTTCCTCTTCAAATTCATCAACAATCCCTGTTTCATCCCTTTTTTGAAAATATGCTATTTCTTGTTGTCGGATTGATCTTGCACTGACTTTCAATTGATTCAGTTGTTTTTCCAACAGTTCTTTCATTTCTTCCAATTCAGTGTTTCTTGATGCAAAGTCATTGGATTCAAAAGAACTGATTTTATTTTCAACCTCTTGTTTGTATTCAAGGATTTTTTGAAAAATAACCTGTTCCACCTCACCCACTGCAATTCCACCATTGTTGCAATCTTTTCCATGTTGTGCATCAAATCGTGTGCATTTGACAATATAAAATTTATTTTTTGATGAATACCATTTGATTGTTGATTTTCTGTTGCATGATTCACATCCACAATAAATCAATCCATCCAAAATTGATGTGTTCTTTTTACTGTTCCAATCATTTGATCTTTGATCTACACCTGATCTTTCCCTCTTTGCGTTTCTCAATCTCTGTGATTTTTCCCATATGTCATCATCAATGATTGGTTCATGGTTGTGTTCAATGGTCACTATTTCTGCAGGAACTATTTTTCCTTTTATTTTTTGATTGCTTTTTGCAGTCAATGTTCCAATGTATGTTTCACATGTCAATAAATATCTTAAACTTTGGGGAACCCATTTGTTTCCCTGTCTATTGGGGATTCCCATTTCATTCAATTTGTCACAAATTGATCTTTGTCCCATGCCCTGAACATGCCATTGAAATATTCGTCTGACAACCTTGGGTTTGTCACTTTCAACCCTGATCTTGTTTCCCTTCTCATCAATGGTTTCAATGGTTTCAATTTCAAGTTTCTTGGTTTTTGGGTTTCTTACATATCCATATGGAACTGAACCTGAACTGTTCAATCCTTGTCTTGCCATTGCTAGTTTGTTTAATTTCACCCTGTTGGATGCAATTTTTCTGTTGTGTTCTGCAATAACGGATGCTAGTCCAAACATTAATGAATCACTTGAATTGTTCATGTCTAATATTTGAAAAGGTTCAAGAACAATCAACTTTGCATTTGATTCCTCTAGTGCCTTTTTAATAATACTTGAAACATATGTGTCCCTCGACAATCTTTCTAGTTCAATGATTGCCATTGCATCAAAATTTTGTTTCTCGTCTTTCAAATCATTTAAGATGTCCTGCAGTGCTTTTCTTTCCTTAAAATCTGTTCCACCTGACAGAACTTCACTATATAAAACAAGTTCAATTCCCCATTGTTTAAAAAATGTTGTCATGGTTTCTGTATGGTTTTTCAATGTTTCTTCTGCATTAATTTTCTTTCCTTCAAAATCTGTTTTCTCTGTTGATATCCTCAAAAATCCTGCTACTTTTTTAATCTGTTTAAACATTTCAATATGGTCTGCCATGATGTGTGTTTCATCCTCTCAAGTTGTGTGTTCAGGTGGACAAACCACCTGAAACCCAATTATATCAAGGATTGTCCTATGTGTCCACTTGAAAAGATGGATTCGTCCAACTTTCTATTTGGACACCATATTCATATCATTAAAAACCCCATGATATCAATGTATCATGGGGGTTTCAAAATGGGGGATTTTATTTTCTCAATAGATGAAAAAAGGCAGATGCCATTCTATCAAGATTGGGTTTGTTTTTTTCTTTCACTATGATTGGCACTTTTCTTTTATGGTTCATCAATGCAGTGAAATCAAATTTTTGTTCTTTCATGGTTGTGTCACCCTTTCAAAAATGCCCACACTTTCCATTGGTATCATTGTTGTCTGATCTTAAATAAAATAAACAATTAAAGTGAAAGATAAATATATATCATGGGTTGGTGTCCTGTGGTATCCTCCTTTTATTCAAAAAAGAAACCTGCAGGAACTGTCCCTGCAGGTTTTGATTTTTTTATGCTTTTATTATAGTTTCTATTTTATCAACTTCAATATGTGGTTGCATGTGCAACCATGCCAATTGATCTTCTGTGATTTCTTCTGTGAACATTTTATCCTTTGAGTAATCAAACCATGTAACCTTGATCATCCTATGAACCCCTCCTGAATGTTGTTATAAATAAAACTAAATACATCACCACTAAATTCACCAAAATATTTTGGAATGTTTATTGGGAATAGATTTTCTAATTCTTGATAACAATCACTTACATATGTTTCATCTTGGGTTTCAATAACACGTGCAAGAAATGATCTTCCTTCAAATTCAAACCTGATAATGTGTTCAAAACCTGATGGAATTTGAACAAAACTTGATTCAACTAATATCATTAAAAATACACTTCCATTCCTTTAAATCTTTTTATTAGCTTTTCACATTCTGCATCATTCAGACTGATGTTGTCACCCTGCATGTTGAATGCAGTGATAAAAAATGTACCAACAAAAACATCTGCAACCCCATTTCTTGCAAAGATCATTCTGTTCATTGGCAGGTTCATCAACTTTCCTTCTTCATTTAATGTGATCGCAATATTTCCACCTGTTTCAGTGTTTCCCATTCTAATAATTTCAATATAACCACCCACCAATTCATTCATTGATTCAAGTGTGTTGGGGATGTATTTTTTATAAGGGGGTTTCATTGGTTCCACCACAACCACTTGAATTTCATCACTTGTGGGATTCACTTGGGCATCCTGTTCTGCCTGTTCCACATACTGTTTTGCCAATTTGATCAATTCATCATTTGATTTTTTCATTTCTTATCATCCTTCCTTTTCTTAAAACAAGATTCACAAAATTTTTGAATCACCCATGTGTCAATTTTGTTTCTATACATATGTTTCAACATCCATTCAGATGGTTGTTGCATTGTATAACCCTCACAATCCCTGCAATACGTCAAAAATCGTTTTTTGTGTGGTTTAGGCATGTTTCCTTGCATCACCCTTTTCTTGTTTATATAGGTTTGTTCTTGGGTCTTTCAACATATAGTCCCTTAAAACTTGAACATCAGGTTTCCAAAATAATTGTTCATTTTTTAATTCTTTAATGGGTTTCAAATGTCCTGCCTTGATCAATGCAGATAATCTTGATCTGTTGATGCAAAGTGTTTCCTGAACATCATAGGAACCAAGGATGTTTTCAATAAATATTTCTTTTTCCATTTTATTTCCTTCCTTTCAAAATTATGATTGGGGGCATCATGCCCCCTGAACAACAACCCAATCACCATATTTGATGGACAATTTCAGATGTTCAAACCCACAAAGGGAACTGTGAAAAATATTATTTTCTGTCCATGTTAATTCAACAACATTATCAGGATGAATTTTGCAATCATAAATCACTTTTCCATCTTTATGTTTGAATTGAAATTTTTTTCTGATATATGCATTGTACTTCAAATTAATATGTTCAATTTCAAAAATGTGGGTCTGTTTATAATAATCTTTCAAGTCAAATTGCCTTTTCACTTCCTGATCATATTCCTGTTTTGAATCGAACATTTGACAATACCAAGATTCAATTTGATTGGTTTTTTTATCTCGGATTCTTACTTCCAAGGCAGGTTCAAAGATTTCAACTTCAACAACTTCATATGCTTGTTGTACTTCTAATTTTTGATCTAATTTTTCAAGTTCCAATTGATTTTGTAATTTGTTGAAATTCATTTCACTGATGATATCAGGGACACCATTCAATTTTAATTTATAACCCAATGATTCCAATTCCTGTTGATCTTCTGCAGATGCTTGTGTTTTTGTACCATAAACGATTTCTAATAGTTCAGTGTATCTTTTGAAATCTGCAAGTTCAGTTTCAACAACTTCAACAGATTCAGATGCAGATGCCTGTTCATCTTGAATCACTTCAATTTCAGGTTCCATGCACTGATCACAATCACATGGTTCCATTGTTCTGATCATTTTCAACAGTTCATGTTGTGTGTCTTCATGGGCAGTATGGCAACCCATTCCTGCAAATTGGAATCCTTTTTTTGTATATGCCCACCAACCATCACTGTCTTTGTAAACCTCATCAATATGTTCCATATATTTTTTAGGAATCCATTTCATTTTCGTTTTCCACCTTTTAATTTTTAATTTTTAATAGTTATGATGTTGAGTCTTTATTATAGCACTACTATGAACACCTGTCCATAGTTGTATTAAAAAAAGGGACAACAATCCTGTCCCTTGGTGCTTATTTATAGAAACATTTCCTTGTACTATCAAAGAATAGTTGTTTGCTTTTTGGCATCCTGAATGAATAAACTTTTTTGCAAAGTTCTTCCAACATACAAGTCAAGTTGTTCTGTTTTGGGTCAAACCCTTTCATGTACTTGATCTGTCTTCTCATTTGTTCAGGGTCATATTCTTCATACAAATACAATTTTAAAAATGCTTTGACAAAAGAACTTGACTTGTATCCCTTGAACACATTGAACATTTCCAATTGATACAAGAAAAAAGTGATACCACCAAAATGTTCTGTGATCTGCAAAGTGCCATTTTCAAATTGCTTGGTGATATATTCATTACTTTGTCCCTTGAACTCTGCAATGATTGAAAGTAATGTTCCAATATTCACTGCATAATCATTTCTAATTTCATCAAGTTCCTTGTATGTTTCAACCCCTTGTGAAACATACGATTGCAAGAAATCTTCTTTGTTCCAATTGACACCAACAGTGTTTGCCCTGATCACCTGATCAATTCCATAATTCTTGTTGATGATATAAAAAATAGGTAATCCCAATTCATAACATGAAAAGAATCTGTGTTGTCCATCAATAATTTGGTAATACTGATTAACAATGACAGGAATGATCAATTGTTCTTCCTTCATGCTTTCCATCAATTTTCTTTTATTGGCAAGGTTTAGTTCTCGGTTTCTGTCAAGACACGTGAACTTGTCATAATCATATGACATATAAACCTTGCCAATTTCCTGATCAAAAATATTATTCTTTACTGTTTCCATTCAATTCCCTTCTTTCTTTCAAAACTTGGGCATATAATCTTGATTCCCAATTTTTGTTGTAAATTTGATTTCTTTTTTTGTTGAAACAATCTGTGCATCTGTTTTCAACCCTTTTTGCCTTTGTATCTTTTCTCATATGATCAAACATCTTTTTCTTGCCACAATAAATGCAAATGAACTCTTTATTTTTATATTGTTCTTTCCATGCATCCTGTTCTTTTTGCAATTTCTTTTGTTTCTTTTTGATGGATTGATCATAATCAAAACAATACTTGCATTCACTTCTGAAACTTGTGCCCCTATTCGCTTTATAGAAATATTCTTCTGTTTCAGGAAAAAATTCCATGCAATAGGAACATTGTTTCTCTTTCATCCAATCACCCCTTTTTTTACGTTAAAAACAGTTATTGACAGATGTAGAAACTTTTATACTACATAAATAAAAAAACCCCAAAATTGGGGTCAAATCACTTGTAATTCTTTTTTTATTTCTTTTTTGGTTGATGAAATGATTCTTGTTTCAATGATTTCAACAGGGAATGCAGTCAAATCATAATTTTCTTTTGCATCTCTTAATGCCATTTGAATTTCTAGTTGATCAAGAAATTTGAATGCTTTGCTAAAATCCAAGGTTGTTTCAACAGGATTCACACAATAAATTGGTTGTCCATGTTCTGTGATCTTGGTGATTGCTACATACATTTAAAAAACCCCCTTTCACTGTTCCTATTCGACAATGAAAGGGGGTTTCCTTCTATTCCATATCTTTTTCATTCATTTCATCTTCAATGATTTCATCTTCACTATTTTGTACCACTTTCAATTCAGGTGGTTCATTGGTTTCAATTTCAATTCCAATGTTTCTTCTTCTTAAAAACATCAAGATCAAAGATACTATGATCAAAACAATGGACATTCTGATTGTTTTTCTCATTCTATTTTCCAATAAAGAGTTGAACCCATTCATTGCCCTTCTCACAATAACCCACCCCAATGTGTGTGTAATCACCTTTCAAAATGTTTGCCTTATGTCCTGAACTATTCATCCAAGACTGCATCACATCCTGTGGTGTTCTTTGTCCTTGTGCTATATTTTCCCCTGCAGTCTTATATGAAATACCAAATTGTTTCATCATATCAAATGGGGAACCATATGTGGGTGATGTATGTGAAAAATATCCTTTTTGTGCCATATCACATGCCTTGGTTCTTGCTACTCTTTGCAGTTCCCAATCCATTTCAAGGGGTTTCAATCCTTGTTTTGATCTTTCTTGATTCACTAATTGTTGCACCTGAACTTCAATATTTTTTGTTGCATCAATATTTGGGACATTTACTTTGTCACTTGGATAAATTAAATCAGGATTTTCAAATTGTGGATTGGCATCAATAATTTCTTTCACACCAATTTGAAATTTTTCTGCAATTTTCCAAAGAGAATCACCTTTTTGAACAATGTGTGTGTCCATTCCTTGTGCAAAGGCAGGGGATACAATTGAATGATGAATCATCATGAACATCAAAATTGCAAAAACAATTTTTTTCATCTTTTCATCTCCTTTTTGGTTGTTCTTGATTAATATTGCCCAAAATAAAAAAGGAACCCACATGTGGATTCCCTTTTTCCTTGTTTCACTAAATAGGTTTTATTTTCCAGCCAATGGAAAAAAATTGTTCTGCCTGAAATCGTAGCCATTTCAGTTTGGTATGGTACTAGGATTTTTTTTTAGGTGCATTCAACAGTTCAATTGGTCGAGAAATCACAAAATTTGCAAGGGCATCAAGAACATGTTCTTGGTTCGGATTTTTTGCCCCATTAAAAGGTGTTCACCTTGTAATAAATAAGGTTCACCTGATCGGCATTTTTTATTGATGCCAAATAATTCATTGAAGGGATGATCAAATTGTGGAATGAAATTTGGCAAGGATATATGAAAGATTGGCAAGGGCATTCATTCACTGATCAAATTGCCCAAATCATTTGTGTTGTCATTATTTTATTACTTGGGATTTTTGCAATAAAAATGATAGGGAAAAAAAGTATAAACACTTTAACAATTCCCAATATACTTTTCATTTTTGTTTTGTCTAGCACTTTAGGGGCATTAATAACAAAACCCTATAGGATTTTGACAGGGGCAATGGTGATTGGTGTCATTGTGGTTGTGATCTTATTACTTGAAACATTAATAGTGAAAATGAATTTCTTTGAACAGGTATTTGTTCCAAAACCTGTTGTTTTATATAAAGATGGACAATTTCAAGTTGATAATATTGCCAAAAGTAAAATGACAATAGATCAAATTGAATCTTGGATTCGTGTGCAGGGTCTTCCATCTGTGGATGTCTGCAAAACCATTGTCATTGAATTTGGGGGCAATCTTTCATTTGAAGTGAAAGAAGAATATGAACCACTGAAAAAGATGTATTTTGATCATGCAATTCAACAAATATTGGATGCCATTAATGGTTCCATATATAAAGAGTATCAACCACCTGAATTGAACAATGCATTTGATGAGGTTAAAAATGGACATAAAAAAGATGTCCCAAGAAATCTTGAATAAAATAAAAAACCATCCTTTTTGGATGGTTTTCTTTTTGGAGGGTGATCATCATGGAAACAACAACTCTATACCAACTATTTATATCATTTGCATCTATTCAAATTTTATGAATGGTCTATATCCAAGTTTGGTCAAATCTTTTGCAACCTCTTCTGCATTTTGCTTATCTTCATAGGCACCAACCTGAACTTTCCACAACTTACCATCATTTTGTTGTGGGGGTTTCTCAATTCTTTTCAAACCAAGAAACTTTTCTAATCCATTCACATGCCCTTGTGCAAGTTTGTCCAAAAATGAATCATTTTTCAAAAGATTGGCATCTGAAATGTTTGAAACAAAAAGATTTTCTGTCAAGATCGCTTTCATTTTACTGTCTCTTAACATGTGATAATTTGCAGATTTTTTTCCCCTATCTTGAATATTTCCATCTATTGCCTTGATGATTTCTTGATGCAGAACATTTTGAAATGCAATTGTTGAATCTCCTGCAGTCGGATGTCTATAGGATTCAAAACCTTTTGCACTTGTGCTTGTTGCACTATTGCAATGAACTGACAAAAGACAATCTGCATCCATATTGTTTGCCTTTTGTGTTCTTTGATCAAGTGTAAGAAATACATCAGTTTCCCTTGACATTGCAACAGTTACACCAACAAAATCATCCAATTTTGTTTGGATTTTTTTGCAGATCGTCAAGACAATATCTTTTTCTTTGATTCCATTTGATGATGCCCCACCATCTTTGCCCCCATGCCCTGCATCTATATAAATTAAAACCATTTTATCAACCCTTTCCATTGATCTTTTATGGTCTTCTATTATTTCTATTTTGTTCAACTTGGAATGCTTGTGTACTTGCTTTTAATCCTGAATAAAGTCCTGATCCTGCCAATCCAAACAAAATTCCGGCAAGTATATTTCCACTGAAATCCCTTGAATCATGTGCAAATAGGAATGAAATCAAGATACCAAAAACGATTGAAACAAAGGGCATGAACTTGGGATTCACCCAACCCCCAACCTTCACAATTTGTGTCAATGCAACAATGATTGGAACTGTTGCGGTTGCACCCAATGTGATTGATGACATTATTTCTGTATTCCACATAAAATTCCACACCCTTATCTTTGATCAATAGATTGTTTTATTAATTGAACTAATGTCAATTTACTTTCACCAAAGGTTGCATTGATCGTGTATTCTCCTGAATCATATGTTTCCTCAATTTCAGTGATCTGTGTATCAATTGAAATCAGTTTATCTTTCAATACTTCTTTTGATTGAACTGTGACAATATCACCAATATCCCAATCCTCTTTGAATGTTGACATTGTGGTGCCTGTGTTGATGATCTCTGCAGTGAAACTTTCAACATGGGGTCTTTTGTTTAGTTCTCCATTTCCTTCTGCTACAACCTGCCCTGATACATCTTTGGATGAACTGATGATCATTTCTTTTCTGTTGAATGAAACAGTTGCCCCTTTTGAAATATTCCCAACAGGTGTTTCTTTTTCAGTATCTGCAGTGTCTTTCCAAATCATATATGCAACATTTCTCCAATCCTTGATTGAATATTCATATGTTGCATTTTTAATGTTCCCAAATTCTTCACTGAACACGACAGGGGGCAAAATTGTTTGATTCACATGTTTGTGTGTTCCATACCAAACATTCATTTCAAATGCATCATAGTTTTCTGTGATGTAAATATTCCAACCAAGGGGAACTGTTGTGGTTGTGATTCCATACATCTTTGCAACAGTTGTCACTGCATCCCCCATCAATCCTGTGTTCCAATTCACTGTGAAATCAATTGTTTCACCAAATGGTTGAATGTCTGCAACCTGCAACATGTTTTTTGTTCTTGTGTCATTGTTCCAAAATTTCCTGTCATTATCTCTTGTTTGTTTGATCAAATTATCATAAACAATCCAATGCATGACTTTTGATTGCCTTTGTTGAACCCAAGGGTTGCCACTGTTTGAATCTGTTGGATGGCAAATTCTATAATTCAACATACCTTTCAAAGAAATGCAGTTGAAATTGATATATTCATCATCAAGGGATGCATTCAAATCCTCAATGATCAATGCTTTGTCCCTTTGGTTGTTCACAACAAGAATCCTTCCAATCTGCAGTTCTGCAACCCCTTGGGCATGTTTTGAAATGGTCAATTCACTGTTGGGGATTTCATGCCATGATGATCTATGAACCAAAGATTTCACATTGTCTATTTGTCCCATCCAAATCAATTCATTTGTGAATATATTTATTGTCAATTTATCCAATTGTTTTCACCTATTTCAAGACACTAATTTCAATCACTGAATTGTATCCATTCAAACTGTGTGATGTTGTTTTCCCTGCAAAACGTGTGGAATTTCCTGCAGTTGCCCCTGCATAGACCAAAACGCCACCAAATGAACCATTCAACCATGCCCCAATAGGCAATGTGATCTGTCTTGTATAATCGGCACCTGTTTGGTTGAAAGTGCTTGATGTTGCATAATTTTTATTGGCATTATTCCCATTGTATGATGTTGGTTTGGATGTATAAACATGTGGGGCAAAACTCACAACAGGTGTTCCTGCATGGGATGGGTCATCAAACATACAAGTGAACTTGATTGATTGAATCACACCTGATGCAACAAAGGTTCTCATTGCATCATTATCAAATCCAAATAAACCTTGAAAATTCACTGAATCCCCACATCTCGGATGATCACCCCAAGTTGCACTGTCCAATTTTACACCTGAACCATTATATGCCTGTGTCCAACTCACACCAAAGGTTTGTGTGAATATTTCTTCCATTGGATAATTATCAAACCATGTTGATGCATTTGCATGTCTGACTTTTCCATTAGAAATGGCAGATGCAGTGAATTTTTTTGATTGGGATTTTGACCATGTGGATGCATTAGATTTATATAAAACACCTTTTCCCATTTATACACCACCTAGAAATTATCAATTTGAATCCAAACTCTATGTTCAGATGAAACTGCAGATGGTTGTGCAGATGTTAAAAAAAGAACAATTGGTTTTCCTGTCCCTGCATATTTCCCCATTGTGCATTTCACCCCATTCGGGTCTGTTTCCCATATTAAACTTTTGTCAATTTGTGTTTGCAATCCTGTTATTTCTGAAATTTTGTGATTGTGATTGTTGGGAACTGCACCACCTTGATATCTTTTATCTGTGACACCTGTGATCACACCACTCACCACTGTCACATCCCAAATTGCTAGTTCATAAAAAGATGTGCTTTGAATAGGTGTTCTATCGGTTTTCACAACTAATTTTGCAGTTCTTTCACCATCAACATCCAATTGAATCACAACTTGCCCTGAATAATCTCCTGCAGGAACTGTCAAGGTTTCTGTTCCTGTCACTTCAATGAAATGTCCTTCAATGATCGCTTTTCCTTCATAGATGGTTGTGTAATTGGTTCCACCAATATCAAATCCAAATGTTCCACCTACTGTTTCCCTAATCAAACATCCTGTTTCAAATCCAATATCAAATGCATTTGAAAAATCCACTGCACTGTATGATCTATCACCTGCCACTGAATCATAAAAATATGAATTTATTGGCATATTTTCACCACCTTATAAAGTGATATAAAGATTTCTATATATAAATTGAATTGTTGTTTCAGTCGAACTTGTTTCATCACTGAAATCAATGGCATTTTCTCCAATTTGCAAATTGAAAAATGTTGATGCAAAATCCAATTTATTGAATACATTTACACCATTCAATTCAACTTTTTTCTGTCCAAATGTTGTGTCAATCACAAGGATATCTGTTGAAATCATTGTCAAATCTTTAAATTGAATAAATTCACCTGTTGTTTCATTTTCAATCCTTGGATTCACACATGCCCCTTTGATCTGAATCACAATTGGTGCATCCACCTGTCCCTCATTTGTTGCAAGATTGGATGGAATCACATTTCCAAAGATGACAGGGGTTGTTGGTGACATTGTGAAAGGCAGTTGAAACAATGGTTCAACCCCTTGGAAAGTTTCAAGGATTTCTGATTCTGAATACCAAAAAGGATTGTTTGCAGTATATAACAATTGAACCTTTTGCCATTCTTTATTTCTGTTTTCAAGTCCTGTTGGAAATGCAGGTGCAGATGTCAATGTGATGTCCCTGTGATATACAGAACCATCATTCAATGCCACTGTCATTTTTATTGTTCCATTCAAAGGATTGCAGATGTTGGTGATCTTTCTTCTTTCTTCTGCTATTTGTTCAGGAATTAATGTGGATGTTCTGATAATAAAGATCAATTCCCCTTCATAGGCATCCATCAATGCAATGTTTGGTGTGTTTCCATGTTGATTCCATGATTCAGTCACAATCATGTTTGCAGATTCTCCACCAATCAAGGGAAATGATTCAACTTGATTTTTCTTGATCAAATATGTGTTATCTTTTGCATCTGTCATGGTTATTGATTCTATTTTTAACATGTTTTCACCACATCAATGACATTTTATTTAGTGTTTTCTTGAACTCTATACTTGCTTGTCGAACATCCAATGCCTTTGGTGAATTAAGATTCACTGTCATGTATTTTGCAAGTTTTGTGGATTCTGCTACTGCATCAAGATTTTTTCCCTCTAGGTTTGGAGAAATGATTTTTCCCATTTGCCTTGCAACATCAGACAATTGTTTTGGCATATGAGTCAACCAATCATTCAACCAATCCCCATCCTCCCTGATTGCTTCAAAATAATTAGTCAATGCAACATCATCTTGTGTGAATGCTTGTGCCATTGCATCTTTTGTTGCACCTACTGTTTTAACCATAGTTCCTGCCAATCTTGATGACATATCTGAAACTTTTCCTATACTGTTGAACAAACCAATTGCAAGTCCCTCACCTGTGTCTTTCCCCATATTGATCATGACTTTTGAAGGGGAACCAAGTTTCAAGATGCTTTTAATTTTGTCACCAATTCCATTGGCAATTTCCTTTGCCTTATCACTCACTTTTCTTGCCATTGAACCAATTCCATCAATCAAACCTTGAATAATATCTTTTCCTGTCTTTTTTAAGTCAATGCCTTCAAAAAAGTCCATCACATTTCCCCAAATTCTTTTCACATCATCCAACAAATTGCCCATCCATTTTTTTGCACTTGCAACCATATCTTGAAAGGATTCTGAAACGGATTTTCCAAGTTTTTTTGCCCATGCAATGATGGTGTCCCAATTTTTCCAAAGTAAAACACCTATTGCGATTAATGCCCCTATGATGGCAATGACAATCAAGATTGGTGATGCAATTGCACCAACAGTCACACCCAATGCCCCTGCAAGTCCTGTCAATGTCACAATGATTGGGGTCAAAACCAAGAACACCCCAATCAGGATTCCAAGAACTGAAACAAATGCAATGATTCCTGCAGTGATTTCAGGATTTTGTTGAACCCATTCTGCAATCTTGGTGACAAACTCTGAAACTTTGGTCAATAAAGGTGTCAAGGTATCCCATAATGTTTGCAATGCCTGATTCAATTGTTGTTGTGGGGATGAATCCAATTTTGCAATGTCTTCATTCAACATTCTTTGATTTTCTGCAAGATTCCCTGTTTTATCACTTGCCCCCATGATGGTTTCAGTGATCTTTTTCCCTTGTTCTTCCCAAAGTGTTCCAAAAAATTGTGTCCCAAGGGCATTTCTTTGGACATCATCTTCAACCCCTGAAAGGGCAATTGCAACATCCATCATTGCCTGTTTTCCCTGTTCCCCACCTTGTGCCATTGCAGTTCCCCATGCTTGAACTTGCTTTGCAGAAATATCTGTTCCTTTCAAGGTTTCTTGAATTGCCTTTGGAACTTCTGCACCAAATTCTGCAAGTTTGATTCTTCCTTCTTTCAATCCATCCATCAAGTTGTCAATGTTCCAAGAACCTGTGTCAATTCCACTTGCAAAGATGCCTTGAATTTCTTCTGCAGTGTATCCTGCCATGTGCAATTGGTTTCCATATTCAGAAATAATATCCAATTGATCTGGTGGGAATCCAATATCCAACAGGGTTTTTGTCATTCCAAGTGCCTGTTCTTGTGTCATTCCCATACTTTTGCCCATCTCATATGATTCCTGAATTAACTCATTGAAATCAACTTCTGCATATGCTTTTGAAATGGTTCCTGCACCTTTGACAATCTTTTGATTTTCTGCATCTGTCAAATCTGCATTCAATTGAAATTGTTTTCTTACACCTGCAAGTGCAGTTTCATTATCATCAATATATCCACCAACAGTTTTGATTGAATCTTTTACTGCCTGTTTGGATTCATCAGGGATATCCATTGAAATTTCAATGGTGGTGTCAAGATCGGAAATGTCCATTGCCTTTTCAAAGATTGCACCAATTCCCATTCCTGCACCTATACCTGCAACCATTCCTGTCAATTCTCCACCAAGGTCATTGATTTTGCCCTTGGTTTCATCTGCATCATCACCCATCCTTTGAAGTTCCCTTCTGACATTACGGATGGATGATTCACCTGATTCAAGTCTTTGCAATGCCTGACGAACCTCACCAATATCTGCAGTTGTTCCAACAGTTTCCCTTGAAATTCTTTCAAATGCTCTTTCCAAATCTTTTGCGGATGCAGTGCCTTGTTGAATTGCTCGGACAGTTCTTGTGCCAATGGCATCTGCAAAATCATCAAGGGATGTTCCTGTCACTTCAAACAATCTTTGCATTTCTTGGGTTGATTTTTGGATGTCGTTTTGTTCTTGTTGTAAATCATTCAGGGCATTTTCTGTGTTTCTTAAATAGGATTGTGTATCTGCAAGTTCCCTTTGGAATGCTCTATATTGTTCAACTTTCATTCCACCTCTTTGAAATGTCTGTTGAACTTCTGCCTCTACACTTTTCAGTTGTTGCAATTTCTTTGATGAATTTTCAATCTGATCATTCAACAGTTTTTGTCTTTGGGCAACAAGTTCAATATTGTTGGGGTCAAATTTCAACAGTTTTTGAACATCATTCAATTCCCTTTGCAGTTTGGAACTTTGTGCATTGACACCTTTCAATGCTTTGTCCAATCCTTGTGTATCACCACCAATGGTGACAGTAATGCCTTTTATTCTATCCCCTGCCATATATTCACCCCCTAGAATGCATCAAAATCTTGTTGGGTTGCTTTTCTCGGTTTCTTATTCTTTTTAGGATTGTGATGATCAACATATTCTTGGATATAATCAAGAACCATTCCCACTGTCATGATCTGCAGATCATCAAGTTTCAATCCTGATGCATAGGCAAGAACCTGAAACAATTCTGTTGTGATTGATTCACCATTGTCATTGTTTTCAGTTCTTATTTTTTTTTTGTCGTTTGAAAAGATGATGCCATCAATTCTTGCAATTGTGGAATCACATCTGCAATTGGATATTCATCAAATTGTTCCAACCATTCCAAAGGTTCAGGAATGGTTGGGTCATATGTTTTTGCCATTATCCAAGAAATGTTGTAAAACACTTCAAAATCTAATGCATCCAAATCTTGAAATGTCACTTCTTTTTTTTTCTTTCCCATCAAAGATTCCAAGGGGGCAAGTTTTATAAGTTCTTTGAAATAATCTTTCCCAAATTGTGCTTTATATCTCAAAGGTGTTGCACCATTTGTTTTGAATCCCACTTTTTTCCCATCAATTTCAATAATTTTTTCCATTCATATCATCCTTTTTTAAACCACTGCAGGTTCATACACTGTGTTATACCATGCATCATAAATATTTGATGGTGTGTCCACTGTTGTTGATCTTTTTACCACACCATCTTCCCTTGGTGCAGAAACCAATGTCAATTCTTGTGGTTGTGGTTCTGCAGTTTCAGTTTTGGTTGCACTTGTCAAACTTGGTCTTGTGACAGTGCAATTATATAAACAATGTCTAATTGCTTTTTGATCACCATCAAATTCAAACATGAATGCAATTTTGTTTGTTCTTTGGTTTGTGTTTTCTGTCATGATTTTGTTTAATGTTTCAAGGTCTTCACCAAGAACATTTTGTCTGAACTCATTGGTGATGTTTGCAAGGGTCAATGTGCATTCATAACCTGCATTTGTTGTTGTCGTATAATACAACATATCATCTGCATAGAAATCAGATGTTTCACCCTTTGGTTCCAAAGAAATTTCTGTGGCACCTTTCAATGCAATTGGTGTTCCGTAAATATCCCCACCTGTTTCAACATCTTGTGTGATTACTGCATAATGAACATTTTTTAAACCATATACAACTTTGTTATCTGCCATAACTAGAACAACCTCACTTCATATATTTTTTGATATAGATTTTCGGATTCAATAAATGTTTCTGTTGTTTGATAAGGGATTTCATTTTCATTCAAGACTGTTGCCACCTTATTTTCTGCAACCTGATCTTTTTTATCTGTATAAAGTTCAATCTGTACATTATCAATTTCTTTATGCACCACATTATCTGCCATGAAATTAGATGAATAGGCAGATAAATACACAATGAAAGGTGGTTGGGGCAATGGTTGATTTTCAGTTTCATAAAATCGCAAATAGGCAACAGGATATCCTGTTGCCATTAAAATTTCTTTTAATTCAATTAGGTTCATCTTTCAATTGCCCTTTCAATCTTTTTCAGATAATCCCTGATCACTCTTTCTTCATGTGGTCGGATGTGTGGTTTCCCTGCATTCCTGTCACCATTTCTCATCACATGCCCATGTTCCAAAAGATGTGTCAAACTTCCATCTGTCTTGTTGTACACAACCAATTTCTTTGGGGTCTTTTTGATTCTCCACCCTTTTGCATAGGATGGTCTTTTCTTTGGTGAATCTTTTCCAATATCTTTTTTCAAGGTTGTTGCGGATTCACTCATTGCAGTTTCAACTTTATCCCTGACATCATTGGCATAATATTTTAGTTGTTCCATGATCTCTCTGTTCAAATCATTTATATTAGTCATTCAGATTCACTTCACAATACAATTCTGTAAATCCATCTGATCTCATAAATACTTTGTAAACATTATATTTTTTATTGTGATATTCCAATTTCTTTTCCTGATCATAAGAATCAGAATCAATCACCAACATCATTTCAGGTTTGTATCCCTGTTGCCCTGCCACATTAAATTCTTGTCGTGTTATGGATAGTTTTGAACAGAACACCATGTGAAAGTTTTCTGTGATAATTGGTTGCCCCAATTCATCCTGTGTGGATGTTTGGGAAATCAGATTGCAGATATCATCCAATGAAATGAATTTATTGTTTCCAATACTACTATTCAATGGCATTTTGTTTTGCAATCCTTTCTTTGATGATTCTGTTTCTTATCCTATGTTGAATATTATCTGCAAGGGGGATGTTTTCTTGTCTTTTTCGATAAACCCAACAAGCATAATCAACAACCAACATTTGATCATCTGCACTATTTTTATCAACAATGATTCCCCTTCTTTCTATTTCCTTGATTGTTCCATCCAACAATTGAAGGAAAAAGGCATCCCTCAAATTATGAGTGATGCCCAAATCAAGTTTCAAAAGGTTCAACAGTGTGTCCATTTATTGTTCCTTTTTTGCTTTTGCCTTTGCTCTTGCATCAACAGAACTTTGGATGGTTTCTTGTGCTTGAACATTTGATTGTGCTTGTGATTTTGCTTGTTGTTGTGTTTGTGATGACAGATGTGTTTGTCCACTTTGAACATTTACACTTTTGATGTTTTGTTCTGCTTGTGGTTGTGCTTGATAATTTTGTGCAGTTTGTCCTGCCTGAACTGATTCTGTTGAATTATCGTGATGTGCTTGAATGCCTGTTTGGTTGTTTTGCTTGTTGAATTGTTCTTCCATTTCTTGTGCCTGTTTTAATGAAACAACTTTTCCATTCACCACTGTCTTTTGTTCATTTTGTTCTTGAACCATTTGATTGATCGTTTCATTATTCGTCTGATTGCTTTGTTGCCCAACATTCGCTTGATTGTTTGATTGGTTTTCATTCATTTTCTGATTCTCCTTTTTGTTTTATTTGCAGGAATCTATGTTAAAAGTGTTTCACATGAAACTGATTATTAAACTGCAGGTGTAATTGTTATAAGTGCAAAGGCATCAGGTTTTGTTGGTTTCCCATCAAATCTTCCTTTTCCTCTGAATGCCATTTGATCTTCAACAAATCGAACATGTTCACTGTTGTCAATTGAAATGTTTTCTCTTTCAACAAGTGTGTATTTGTCAAATTCACCATACAGAACTGTGTCTGCATCCATATGGTTTGAAAACACAACAGGGATTCCCAAAATGTCGGGTCTTGTTAGGTTTGGCAATTTCCCAACCCATTCACCATTTGCATTGACATTGATGGATAATTCAAGGAAATATGCATAATAGGTTGATCTTCTCATTACTGCAGTAATATCACCAACAACATCATCACCTGTGTCAATCAATCCAATTGGTTTCACATAGTCTGCCATTGGTGAACCTTCTGCAACAGTCACTTTGTTATCAACAGGGATAGATGGAAGGATTCCTGTTGGTTGTTTCCCTGCAAGTCCTGTTCCTGAAAGAATAGAAATTTCAAGTGCAAGTGAAATTGCTCTTGCAATTTTTGAAACAATATATTGGTCAAGATTGATCACTGAATCCTGCAATAAATAATTATCCACAAAAGTCACTTTACCAACCTTGAATCCATCAAAATCTAAATATGCAAGTGTTCCAACATCTCCTGTTGGTAGTGATGCATTTTGTTCAACCCATGTGGCAGGTGTTGTGTCTGTATCAATCAGGATTCTTGCAGTTCCTTTTACTTGGATTTTTTCAACAAGTTTATAGATGTTTGAATAGTCACCAAGAATGTCCATGATACGATTCACAATGATTTCAGGGATTAATAGTTCCCCACCTGTCACTGCTCGTAAATTTTTAAATTTATCATAGAACTCAACAACATCACTTCTTTTGTAGTATTCCCCTGTTTTCAATAATTCTCTTACTTGCATTCTGTTCATTCCTTCTTCAACCCCTTTTTCACGTTTCTGATTTTGCTTTGTTGTTTTTGATTCTCTTTCTTTTACATCTTCCAATTCTGTTTCAAGTTCAGTGATTTCTGCTTCAATTGTTTTTTTCTCAACTTCAACATCACCTTGTTCTTTTTCAATTTCAGTGATTTCTGCTTCAATCGTTTTGATGTCTTCTTCTGTTTGTGATTCTTCCAATGCCTTTTGTGTGTCTTCTGATCTTTTCAGAATGGCATCCATTTTTGTTTGAAGTTCTTTCAATTTGTTTCTTTTGATTTCAATTGCCTTTTGAATTTTTAATTGTTTTAACATTTATTTGTTCAACCCCTTCAATCTTTTTGATAGTGCATCTTTCTTTTCTTGCAGTTTTCTTTGTTCCAATTGTTGAACTTGTTTTTCCCTTGCTTGAACTGTGGTGTTTTCATAGGCAGGAAATGTGACAACAGAAATTTCATGCAAATCAATTTCATTTATTCGCCACCTATATCCACCACTTGCAAGTTCTTCAATTTCTTCATCTATGATATTAAATCCAAAGGATGCTTGATCAATGTCACCACGTGAAACTAATTGATATAAATCCTCTGCATATTGTGTGTTGGGCAGTTTGATTGTTGCAAACAAACCTTTATCATCTGCCTTTAATTCTAGGGAACCATTTTTGTTTCTGCCCAAAACATATTGTGTGTTGTGATTCCATAATGCCCTGATATCATTTTTTGAAAGTGTGTTATCAAATGCCCCTTTAGTTATAATCTCAAAAGAGTTTTGCCACAATTCAGTTTCAGATTCATATAATGCAAAATAACCCTCAATCACTCTTTCATCAGGGGTTTGTTGATCACGTGTGATTTTAAAAGATGTTTTAAAATCTCGGATGTTTTTTTCTCTATTCACTTTGTCCATCACCACCTTTCAATTTCTTTTGGTTCCCTACATCTGCAACAGGAATATAGTTTTCAAGAACCACATATTCATTCAGACCATCAACAGGGGAATAGTCAAATGCATTTCTGCCCTCATTCCTGTTGATCATCCCACCTGCAACCATTTCTTTCACATGGGTTGTCATTTCTGCAAGGTTATACTGCATCAGGGATTTTGCATTGAATCTGAAATACCATGATGGTTTGTACACCAATTTTTTTGACATTTCTTGTTCAATCACTTTTGCAATGGGCATAATCACTGAACTGATGAAATTGTTGTATTCATCTTTATTGAATGCACCAATCCCAATCATGGATGCAGGAACCCCAAATGCAGATGCCACTGCCTTTTTATCAAGTTCAATGGATTCCTGAATTGCTAAATCTTGCAGGGAAAGGGGTCTGACTTCTTTCACATCAATTTCTGATGCAGGTACAATCCAAGGTTCACCACTGTCTGTGTCTCCAACATAACTGTTCAAAATCTTTTCTCTTTCTTCCTTAACCTGCATTCCTTCTGCATCTGATTCCACTTTGATGATCAAACTTGGTTTCCATTTGCTTTGAAGGAATCCTGTTTTGGTTGTATTAGCTTGAACCAAATTTGCAATGGTGTCTTTGATGATTGGAATGAATCCCTGCCCTTTGAAAGGCATCAGATCATCAGGAATCAAAACAAAATGCAAAACCTCATCAGGGTCAAAATTTTGCAATTTATATGTGATGTAATACTTTTCATAATCACCATAAAATGAAACCCTGTTGATATCCCAAATATTCAGGTTGTCAATCAGTCCATCCTGAACTTGTGGCATCACCACACTGTTTCCTGTGGCAATCATGTCTGATACAATTTTGTATATAAAATTCTTTCTTACCATGAAATTATTTGGATATACATCAATCTTTTTTGACAGTTCATTTTTCAATCTGATATCCCCATCAGTTCCATTTTCCATCAACATGATGGTCATGGATGAAACCAAATCTGCAATCTTGTGGATGCACTTTTTTACCTCATCATTTTTTGTAATAGGGATATATCCTTGGGGCAATAAAATATCTTTTGCATCTGCACCTTGCAACCAAAATCCAACAGGTGTTTCTCTTTTCTTCATTTTCTTTTTCCCAAACAATCACATTCACCACCTTTCACAATCAGAACCATGTGTTGATCTTTTTGTTTTTGTCACGTGAAATAATTGCCTGTTTCACTGCAACAACAGATGCATCAAAAAGATCAATTCTGAAATTATCCCCAACCTTTTCAAACTTCACTCGTTCTTCTGCATCTTCTGTTGCTTTGACATTTGAAATGCAATATTCAAATGCTTTTGATGAAAGGTATGTGAATTTTCTTTCCTTGATCTTTCTTTCAATTTCTCGGAAGGATTCGGATTTCTTCCAAAACTGTTGTCCTGATTCTGCCATTTTGAATTTTTGTCTTTCCATTGATCTGACAAAATCCCTTGAATTATATTTATCAAATGCAACCTCTTTGATCTTGAATCCTTTGTTTCTCATTTCAACAAACCATTTCACAACCTGATCATAGTCAACCAATTCACTGTTTGTCATGGTCAACCATCCTTGATCTTTCCACCAAAAAAATGGGATGTTGTCTTCATCTGCTTTTGCTTTTGCTTGTGTGATTGGAATGAATCCATGTGTGATGGTGATATCTATATCATCATATCTGCCATAAATACAAACCCCTGTTAAATCGAACATCTTTGAAAGATCGGCACCACCAAACCATTGAACATTTTTCAATTTGGCAATGGTGTCAATTGGAATGGGTTGATTTTCAGGGATGTTCAATTTCTTTTTCAATTCTTTGGTTGCATCCTCATCAGATGCCTGAACCTCACCAATGTCAAAATATGCAGACATGGTGTTGGTGTAAATGTTCAATGACTTATTCAAGAACTCTGATCTTGCAGATGGGTCGTTTTGTGCTTGTAATGATTCGGCAAGAATGTCTTGTGCCCTGATTGTCACATTATAATTTGGATTAGCTTTTTCATGTTCAATTGGGTTGGTGTAATCATCAGGGTCATCTGCCTTGGTGATGAAAATAAAATACTGTTCATCATCAACCTCTTTGGATAAAATCTTTTGACAATATTGCAGTCTTTGATAGCAGAAACTATTCATGTTGGAACCTGCAGTTGTGATTCCAATCAACAGTTTATTTACATATGATTTTTGTGCCTGTTTATATACAAAATATTCATTGGCATTTTTGTATGCATGAATTTCATCCAAGATAAAAAAATTTGCATTCAATCCATCTGCCTTTTTGGAATCTGATGCAAGTGCCTGAATTTTGATTGCACCAATCTTGATTCCATCCTGATCATAAAATGATCTATTGATGGAATGTTCACTGTTGTTGTCAAGAACTCTGAAATGTTGCCTTTCACCCATGATTTCAAGGTTTTCAAGAATGTTGTAAAAAGATTCAAGTGCCCTGTCCAATTTGGTTGCAATGATATATACAACAGAATAGTATTTCCTTTCCAACAAAGACAATGCCCATGCAATTGCAGATGCAAAAAATGTTTTAGAATTTTTCCTTGGTAGAAATATGAATGCCTCTTTATATTTTCTTTCATCAGTCCCTGAAATATAAATGGCAGAAACATTGTAAACAATGAATTTCTGCCAATCTTCCAAGATATATGGTTTTCCTTTTGCAGTTCCCTTGATGTGAACAAAGGTTTTTTCTATGATGCCAATACAAAATTCTGCATCCTTGAATCTGATTTCATACCTGTCATCATTCAGATCATCCAAGAATCTTTGGGCAGATTGTATCAACTCTTTACATGCAACCTTTTTTCCATTCACAACATCTTGGGCATATTTCAAAACAATATCAAAATTTTTATGTTCCAAAACTATTCAACGCCAATTCTAATTTGCTTTGTTTGATTTTTGAATCCTTCACATTGTCTTTGATCTTTTTCAATCCTGCAGGTGTCAATCCAAGATGATTGGAATATTGCAAGATATCTTTTCTCAATGATTCCAAAGTTGCAACAATTGGTGCCCTTTTTTTGTTTTCACTATATCCTGTGTTTTCAACAACAGTGAATTTTGTTTTCTTGAACTCTTTTTCAAGTGCTTGATATTGTTCAACAAGTCCACAATATATTGAAATTGTTGTATCAAATTCAGGTTGATAAATTCCAAGGGCAATCATATTTTCTTTGGTTTTCAATTCCATTTTAGTTTTCAGATTATTCACCCCAATCCAAAAATATTTTTTAAAAAATCTTTCTTGGTCGGAAACAGT
>Ga0207693_10000393_pt1 | contig 40229 bp, 28 predicted proteins | sample LARL81metaG_FD_184347 | JGI IMG/M metagenome (GOLD analysis project Ga0207693, IMG submission 184347) | Corn, switchgrass and miscanthus rhizosphere microbial communities from Kellogg Biological Station, Michigan, USA - LAR L8-1 metaG... | ecosystem: Host-associated > Plants > Roots >... | reverse complement strand
GCTAAAAATATCAGCTGGCGTTACTACGCCCCTGAAGCCGGATCGATCTGGACCGCACCGAACGCGATTCAACACATGTGCGGACCCGACGCACCTCCACCGAATGGCACCTCTTGTGTGGGTTCGGACTGGACCAGCAACGTAGTCCTCAATCATGCGCAAATTCTCACGGACGTTTCCAGCAATCAACTTGCCCAAGTGAGTTGGGTCATCCCCGACGGGAAATCTTCGGATCACTCCTTTGCCAGTGACGGATCCGGCCCGTCCTGGGTAGCCTCGGTTGTCAACGCCATTGGCAACAGCCAGTACTGGGCCGACACTGTCATCTTTATTACCTGGGACGACTGGGGCGGTTGGTACGATCACGTGGCACCTTCCGTCATCAACTCGTATGAGTACGGTTTTCGCGTACCCTTGATCGTCGTTTCACCTTATGCCAAGGCACAGTACATTTCCCATACGACCCATCATTTCGGCAGCATTCTGAAGTTCATCGAAGAAACGTTTTCCTTGCCTTCGCTGAATTACGCTGATGCTAACGCCGACGATTTTGCGGATTGCTTTGACTTCACCCAGACTCCTCTTACCTTCCAAACCATCAGCGCTCCGCTCGATGCGGCGCACTTCATCAATGACAAGAGTCCGCCCACGGATCCCGACGACGATTAAAAGCGTCTCAAGTGTTGCTCAAGCCAAAGAAAAAGGCGGCCATTTCTGGCCGCCTTCTTTTACCTCCGGACTGCCTACTTTTTAGTGAGCAAGAAACCAGGGCGTAGTGGTCGGATCGCTCTTGAAGAAGTTAATCATTAGATTGCTTTCCTTTTCCCGTCCGTAAGGATCCGAGGGATGGAAGCCATCGTACTTGATGTCAGGACAAGCCCACGTCGTGCCATCGCTTCTCGCCAACAAACCATTCGCCCAAGGGTACGCGCCCCAAGACATCCAAGGAGCCTTTACCGTTCCTCTCGCTGGGTTCCAGTTCAGCGCCGGTTTGCCATTGATCTGATCCAGAATCGCCCACTTTACTGCGAATCCTGATTCGTAGGCCCAGGGCTCGTTATCAATGTTGCTCAGGCCGTTGGAGTATCCGGTGTAGACCGATCCGCCAAAATAGGCGAGTTTGACGTTGGGAAATTTAGCGAAGACGTTCTGGACAATCGACTCGTACTCCGACTGCAGCTTCGCCATATCTTGTGGAAAAGTTCCGGCAGGAGTTGGGTCGATGTCTTTAATGTAAACCACCTGCACTTGGGCCGCGGTAATCCCCGCCTCGGGCAAGAAGTTCTGGAAGATCGGGTTCCAGAAACCGTCAGTAGCGCTGGCAAAATTTTTGGCATAGGCACGTGGTTGCGCACCCGCCACCAACACGAGCTTAGGATTCACGGTCGGATCGGCCTGCACGTCCGTCGTAAAGGTCAGCCAGGTATCGAACAGCGCCGACATACCAACCGACATCAGCCCGATTTTGCCGTTCACGGTATCGACGTTGCCATTCGCGTCCAAGGGTTGAATGCCTTGCGCAATCGCAATACCGCCCGAATTGAAAGCTGGTGGGCGCACGTTCGTACCATTCAGGTACAACCCTCCTTGCTTACCTCCGTACGTGCCCAGTCCCAAGTCATTGATCGGGACGAGAGGGTTCGTGGTGTTTGGAATGAAGCTTTCAATGTTGTTGCACTTTGCTCCCGTCTGCGCGGACACAGGAATCGTGAGTGTCTTTGCCGCCGTGTGAGAGGCGGAGTCAGTGACGTTCACCGTGAAACTATAGCTGCCAATAGTCACGCTGGGATCCAGAGTTCCTGTGATTGCGCCGTCTGACGATAGCGATAGTCCCAGAGGTAAATTGGAACCAGATTGGAGGCTCCAGCTGTAGGGAGGCACTCCGCCAGCAGCGGTAAGATTTGATAAGTATGCACCCGTCACCACTCCCGAAGGCAACTGCGGGTAAATACTCACCCCTAACGCATTGCCGGCCGTGACACTTCCTTTGAGCGCGGTTCCTTTTGACAGCACGTTATTGAACCCGACCGTCAGCATGTTGTTATAGCTCGCCGGAATGGTTCCATCCACGTTCACATTTACGGTCAGCGACTTTCCCGGTTGAAGGACTTGCGACTGCTTAAATCCACCCAACTGGAACGGTGGGTCCACTGTAATCGTGTTCACCGTAGTGCCAGTCGTACCCGTATTCGTGATGGTGATAGGCTGGCTCGCGCTCACTGTGCCGGCCGGCGTGTTCGCAAAGGTCAACGACGGAACACTGATCGCTGGGTTCGCCCCGGTCGAAACCCCTGTGCCCGTCAAGGGCACCACGACCGGTTGGGCTCCCTCGATGTTAATCGTGAAAGTTCCATTAAACGTTTGAGGTGCATCGGGGGCAAATCGAATGGAGTAGTTGATCAGCGTGTTTGGCGTCAACACGACTGGCGACCACCCGTAGAAGAACTGGAACTCCGATGGCTCGATGCTGTAACTATCGATGACCACGTTGCCGGTCTTCCCCGTATTCGTTACGGTCACCGTATAGGCCAAGCCGATCGTTCCATCCACCACCTGTTTAAAGGCGACGGAGCTGGGCGTGACTGTAAAGGTCTGGGCGGAAAGCTGCTGCGATGTCAGCACTACCGCGACCGCCAGAATGAGGGCAATGCCAAAGTGCTTAGCGAGAATGCGGCAAAATGTTTGTTGCACGGAACCTCCTGTGTGATGCTGCGAGAAAATCTAAGTTTTCTCTGCGTTTGTCGTACGATTTCAACCGAACCGCGGGAGGGAGGACTTTCAACTCAATGCGTAGACCGGTCCAGAAGAACCGGTGTCGAACTAATTTCAACCTTGTTTCCCGAAATCCCGGCGCTTTCCCCGGTTAACTTGTGCACGGTGTTCACGTCTTTTGGCCGATCAAAATCCACTTTGCGTTCAGGATTCCACACGATAAACGAAATTGCGCCGTCCCGGCTCAACTGGCAAATCCAGGTACCGCGATCTTCCGTGATCGACTCCATGCGGGCGCCCACCATCCACTTTTGTATTTCGGCATACGCTTTTGCTGTCGCAGTGGACGTCGCCTCATCCGCTTCGGTCATGCGTACACGCGCCCCTTGGTTGTCCCACGCATACCAGTAGAAGCGACTGACGCCATCCGCCCAATTCAGAATGTAAGCGCGCGCCACATAGGCGGGGCCGTCTTCGGGATCAATCCGATACGGCTGGAGCCAGCCCGCTTCCGTGTTCCAGAGCGGCTTATCAGCGACGCCATACTTGCGCGTGATCTCGTGAACCTGATCCATGAACCCCAGCATGGCCTCAGGCTCCTGGCCCCGCACATAAAAGTGGTAACCGATTACGTCGGCGTACTTCCCCCCGCCTAGCTTCAGGTATTCCTCGATCCACGGCAATCCAGTCGGCCCCACTGCCGAAGGCGAAACGACTACGATCGCGGGATCAACCTCTTTCAGCACGCTATAGGCTTCTCGCGCCAGATTAACCATTGTCTCCGGCGTACCACTGTAGAAATTCTCAAGGTTAGGCTCGTTCCAGATTTCGTAGGCCTTGACGCGCCCTTTGTAGCGCGTGGCTACCTTTCGAACATAGTCGCGCCAATCCTCCAGATTCCGGGGTTCCGCCATTCCTCCCGGCTGCGCGTTGGGATTTCTTCCAAGCTCATTCGGACGGGCCGACGCCCATTTCGGAGAGCGTCCCATGGTGTACAGCACTTCGACACCGTGCTGCTGTGCCAAATCGACGGTGCGATCAAGCATCCGCCAATCCCAATCCCCTTTTTGAGGCTCAAGCTGCGCCCATGTCGTATGCGTATCCCACAAACGCCACGCCTTGAAGGGAACGGAAGGCCACGGCGTTGACACGGCCGCACGGTGAATGTGCATCCCGAAGAAGCTAGCGGGTACCGGCTCGGACGGTGGTCGCGGCACTTTGGCCTCCGCTGCCGCCCAAATTACGATTCCCAACGAGCTTACGAGCACCAAGCCGACAAGATGACTGCGAATAAATTTCACCACGAGCAATTTTCGATTCGTCCACAATCAGCGATCCGCTGACAATGCTCTCGATTGCCTATTTTCGTCTCCCGCAACCGGCGATTGAGCCTTCACCGCCCGGTACTTTCTCAACCAGCCAATTGGCGCATAGCAATACACCAGCACAACTGCCGCGTCGAGTGCGCGGTAAGCGCGGAATACTAACTGATCTTTCATTCTCTCCAGCGTTCCGGGCATCCGCACATCTTCACTTCCAGACGTGGCTGGGGCCGGCGGCCATGTATTTCCGTACTGCGTCCGCCAAAAACAGCGATACCTCTCAATCTTTTCTTTCAACGCAGCCGGAAGAACTTCCGGTCGAGATTTCTTGCCGATAATCTTCTCGCTCTTGACGCCCTCGTGATGTTCACCCTCGTAGATGGCGGAACGATCAGCACCCTCAAGCGTCGTCATGCGAGTTTCAAAAGGGATATCCAGAAACTCGCAGATTCCTTGCATGACCTCTTCTGACCGGTGAATCAGATCCTCGTAATCGATCTGGTGCACCAGAACTCCGCGTTTTACCAAACGATCGCAATCGCGCTTCATGCGATGCAGTCCGAACAAGGCCCGGTGCGGAATGCCCCGCTTGCTGAACCATGTGTCCTTCGCTGCCGCCCGCAATATGCTGCGGCAAATGTCAGCAGGATCCCGCCAGATTACGATGAACTGTGCTTGGGGAAAGTCATGCGACAATCGCGTTAAGAAGTCATAGTAGTTTGGAGACTTCCCGCCCCAAATTGGCGCACCCTTGCGCAGAGCATACTGCCCGTAGATCGCCTTCATGGCACTGGGCAATCCGTCGGCAGTCCCAGGAATCTCAGACACAGAAATCTGGTGCCGTTCCAGTGCGCTGTTCCAGAAATTCCACCGCTCGGCCCAATCCGACTTCCCTTTTTTCATCAAAAAGAGTGGTCGCAGCACCGGCAACTCCGCCTCGTACATCAGCGAAATCTGGCTGTGCTGATTGAGTAAGGCATAAAGCAACGAAGTCCCCGAACGCCACATGCCGACTACAAAAAGAGGCCCAGGCCGCAGCCCCGAGCCTGGCTTCGTCATCCGTTCTTCTGTGACTACACTCGTCGCCATATTTGAATTGAGTGGGGAGGGATGGGCCAGCGTCATCGACGCAAGAAGTTCCTATGGAGTGATTCGCGAACTAGGAGTGGGCTGACCTCACTTGGTGAGGTCAGCCCGGAGAGGGGAATCGAACTACCGCGCTGAAACGAGTTCCGACTGCTCCACCGGCTTCTTCGTAACCTGTGATGCAATCCACTTGTAAGTGATGGCCAGTCCTTGTTCCAGACGGATCGAAGGTTCCCAGCCCAACACTTTGCGAAGCAGAGTATTGTCGCTGTTGCGCCCGCGAACGCCCTGTGGACCAGTCAAATTATGCCGCTTGACCAACTTCTTGCCCGCAATGCCCGACACCATGTCCACCAACCCGTTGATGGTCACAAGTTCATCGGTCCCAAGGTTCAGGGCATCTCGATAGTCGGAAGCCATGATCCGCGTGAGTCCTTCCACACAGTCGTCCACATACATGAACGAGCGCGTCTGCTCGCCGTCACCCCAGATTTCGATTTCACTGCCGTTCGATGCCATGGCAACCTTTCGGGAAATCGCAGCCGGAGCCTTCTCCTTGCCGCCCTCGTACGTCCCGAGCGGGCCGTAAACGTTGTGGAAACGCACGATGCGAGTCTCGAAGCCGTAGTCCTTGTAGTAATAGCGGCAGAGTTCCTCGGCAAAGAGCTTCTCCCAGCCGTATCCCGGCTCGGGATCCGCCGGATACGCATCCTCTTCCGTCAACGGCTTCACTTCCGGATCTTTCTGCTTCGCCTGGTTGTAAACGCAGGCCGATGAAGAGAACAGGAAGCGCTTGACGCCATTCTGCCGGCTGGCTTCGAGCATCTGGGCGTTGATCAGAATGTTGTTGCGGCTGATGTCGGCATGATTTGCAGTAATGTAGCCAATGCCTCCCATGTCGGCTGCAAGGTTGTAAACTTCATCGATGCCACCGCGCGTGGCAAGCAGGCAGCACTCAACCTTGCGCAGGTCGAGAACTTCGAACTCGTCCGCCGCACTAGCTTCGTACTCAGGACGCTTGATATCTGCACCCCGGACCCAGCATCCATCTGCCTTCAGACGCTTAACCAAATGATGACCAATGAATCCACCGGCCCCTGTAACCAGTACCCTTTTCTGCTTGTTCATATCCCCTCTTTCCTCTCCTGGGTTTCGACCCCTGTAATTTTCAGGTTCCATGGGAACCCGTTACTTCTTGACTTACTCGTATACGCGTAAAGTAGTGAGCTCCAACAACACGTTCCAAGCGAATCTGGAGCCTTGTACCAGATATCGTCGCCACAGCCGCTTTGGCTCCGCCAGCAAGCGAAACAACCATTCCAATCCGCGCTCCCGCATCCACTTCGGAGCTTGCTTCAGGCGCCCGGTATTTAGATCAAATGCCGCGCCCACTCCCAGCATCAGGGGAACGTTCAGCCGGTCCCTTTGCTTACGCATCCATCGCTCTTGCTTCGGAGTGCTCAACCCGACCCAGACCACATCTGGCGCCGCTGCGTTGATGCGCGCAACCACCTCTTTGTCTTCTTCTTCGGTGAGTGCACGGAAAGGAGGACAGTACGTCCCGGCCACGCGAATCCCGTGGCGCTCCTGCTCTACCTGAGCCAGGCGATCGGCTACTCCCGGCGCACCGCCGTAAAAGTAATGGCTATACTTCGCTCCAGTTTCACGGCAGAAAGTCTCCATCAACTCGGGACCATAAACGCGTCGCGCCAACTGCGCAAAACCACGAATACGGCCAAGCCATACCAGCGGCATGCCGTCCGGCACCACTAAATCCGCATCCTTCAGGATCGCTCGAAACTCCGGATTCTGATTCGACTCAGTCACTCCATGCATCCCCGTCACCGCCACGTAGCGGGCGGGTCCGCGCTCCTGAATCGAAGATTCCATCCAGTCGACAACGTCCGGAATCTGCACGGCGTTGACTCGAACTCCCAGCACGCGGAACTGCGGCAACGGATTTTGAGTGTTTCTTGTCATGTTTTTGGGTTCGCTTCAGGACAGTTTCGTTAACTCTGAACTACTTGCGCCCACGCTGGAGCGGAACGCTCCAACGTTCTCGACGGCTTGACTTCCCTCACCAACCGAATGCTCACAATGACCATGGCCAGCAGCAACATGAACTGCGAATTCGCGCGCCCGCTGAAGGTCGCGTTAAACATTCCGTTGATCAGCAGATTCGTGTAAATCGCCATGGATCCGATCGCCAACCGTTGAGCGCGCGGCGAAACCTCACCTCGCATCGTCTTCCAAAGGTTGCGCACAATGACTACGTGAATCATCAACATCAGAAACAGGCCGATCAATCCGTTGTTATAAAGCGCTTCTAGAAATCCGTTGTGCATATGTCCCGCTTGGAACGGAGTGCCCGGCATTGCCACCGATACGAATCGGGAAGAAACATATCCGTGTCCTTGCACTATTCTTTGCTTCACCGCGGGCCACACAAACGCCCAAAGTTCCGTCCGACCCGTCAGGCTCGTGACTTGGCCTGAACTCGTGTAAGCGGACATGTACTTGGACAATGGAGTAAATGTCAGCGCAAACCAGAAGATGACGACGATGCCCGCCATAAATCCCAGCGTCGCTCCTACTCGCTTCTGTAATCCGAAGAACAACAATCCCGAAAGAATTCCGGCAGCAATGGCCGCTTTTCCCCCGGCAATGATCATTACGGCCAAACCGATGACCGACAGTACCAGCAAAGGCTTTCTTTTTCCCGGCGTGTAAACAGTGAGCGCGAGCAAGGCAAATGTTCCAGCCGCAGCCGAAAGCCCGGTCGGACCTTCGCGCATGCGCGTTTCAAATTCATTCTGACCGTAGGTTCCGGTTGGATCGGGCATCATCGAGCGGATCGATGGCGCTCCCACAAGGAACACATATGCTGCGATCGTGGCCAGCAGGAAGGCCGAAACGTCATCGAGATCAAACAACTGCTTCGAGATCGCCTGGAGCACCAGCACAATAAGACACAGCTTGAACGCCCAGGCCAGCGAGAACGAAAGCTGCGGTGCATAAGCTACTGAAAGCAACGCTACGACAGAATAGATCGAAACCCACTTGTACTGCCCTGAAAATAGGCCGCGCAACGATCCCGGATTCCCCAATAAGAAAACCAGGAGGGCCGCAGCAGCCAGCATCCAGATGGCTGCCTGTGCGTAAGCGGCAAACGCGAACTGCGATTCGTATGTGCTGGTTGCATCGTTGATATAGGAAAAGATCTCTTCTGACGCCAGCAGCAATCCCCAAACCGCGAAAATGAACCACTTCGGACGCTCTGCCAGCGCCCGGCTGCGCGCCGCGCAGAAACCCAGCACCACGAAGAAGATCGCCCCGACGCCGATGACCGTAATCACTTCCTGCGTCACTAGTTCGCTGGCAATCATCTCAAACAGAAACGCCGTCAGCATGCACAGTGCGCCCAGAATGGCCACAGTGCGCCAACTGAAGCGCGCCTGTGGCTCTGGCACAAAGTGATTCGGGCCCGCGTCCATCGCCGCGTCGGGTTTTGTCTCGAGAAAAGTTGGCACGGTCTAAGCTCGTACTTCGGCAAGCGTTTTTGGTGCTTCGAGCGCGAGAGCGTAGCCCAGTCGCGACATCGCTCTTCCCGCATATTGATCGATCAATTGCAACTGCGGGACACTGAGCTTCTGCTTCCATCCCTGAACTGAACCGCTGCCGATGAAACGGCCCTTGGCGGATGCTCTCTGTGGCGTGATCTTTTCCTTCGCCTTCATCTGTTCGAGCGAATTATTCTCGATCGCTTTGCGGATCGTGCTCTGCTCCACCGGAACATTCATGAAATCCATGATCTGCTTCAGAGAACGCTCGGTGTCGCGCCGCATCTCTTCAAATCGCACGACCAGCAATTCGCATTGGTTGGAATCGGCCGCATCCAGCCAGGTGTTCACATGATCGGTCCACAACCCGAAGGGGTTGACACCCTTACGAAGAAACGCGTTCAAGAACACGTCGAAATCTCCGTCAATCACTCCGAGAGCGCTCTCGTACGCATACTCAGAGAACAGCACATCTCGCGGATCGCGTGCCAGGTAAATCGCCTTCTTGTACGACGGACGATACAGTTCGTGCGTCTTGATCAACCGACCATCGCCGGGTAAAAGAGCTTGCGCGCACGAGTGTTGTCCCACATCCGGGCTCAGCAGATTCACTCCTTTGAAGCCGCTCGACTGTCCAGCCAGGATCTCCGCCAGAATGAAACGAAGCCAGGTGCTGCCCGAGCGAGGGTACGATGCCGTGAAAATATCGCTCGGACGAAATCCGTGGTGGCGAACCCATAGCAAGGGAGATCGCAAGCCTGTCTTCGAAAGATCGTGTCGCAGTCGTCGCAACGTGGGCATGTTTAATCTGCTCCGGGAAGATAGGATGTACTAGGTTCTGCTCAGTGTTTCGGGGGCGATGTGGCTTGGGGCTAATGAAGACTGCAAGCCATTTCGGCGATTATGAGCCGCATTCAGACTCTCGCTTAACTCCGACGCCACCAGGTTCACATTCGGTTCGGTAAACATCGACGGGTGGTCTCCTGGAATTCGGTGAAAGTCCACGCCCGCTCCCGCCAGGTCCATCCACCCCAGCTTAAAGTCGAAATAGGGACCATCGGGCCAATCGCTGGATTGGAATAAAGTCACCTTCCCTGCATAAGGCAGCGGCTCGTACCGGTGAAATGCCGGATGCACGATGAAATCCGTGTTGTGCGGGCGATCGCCATTTCCGTTCTTGACGTTCGTCGCGGAGAGCTGCCAGATCATGCGCTCGACCTTCCGCCTCGCTTCCTCCAGTCGATCCAGAAGGTAGGCAGAATTCTCTTTCATATCGGCCCGGAAAAGATTCGACAGGTGATATTTGATCCTGCCCGTGTAACGTCCGTCGAGCAGTGGATTCTTATAGTAGGCATGATTGTGCGCATCGAACATGGCGAGCAGGGACACTTCGTCCCCCGCAAGGCTCACCTGTCGCGCAATTTCATATGCAATCACCGCATTCACACACAAGCCGGCCAGTGCATAAGGACCATAAGGTTGCACCTCCCGCATCGCGCGTATCAGGTACGCGGCTACATCTTCCAGGCGGTAAGGTGTCCGGAATTTCGTGGCGTCGGAGAATGGCAGGTCTAGTCCGAGAAATGGCTGATCTGGCCCCAACTTTTGTGCCAGCAGCCGAAAACGCGGGCCGCCTCGCACCCAGAACAGAGGTAATCTCGACCCATGCGGCTGCACTGGAACAATCGCCCGGCCCCGAACGCTTACGTCCGGATTTCTCAACAATTCAGCCATAAGCTCGATCGTCGGGGCTTGGAAGACAAATGCCAGAGACAGGGTCTGATCGAAATCCGCTTCAACCCGCGCCAGCAACCGCGCGGCCAATAGCGAATGGCCACCGAGTTCAAAAAAATCCCGACGGATGTCCAGGTCATTGCGGCCCAGCACATCCTTCCAGATTGCCAGCAGGCGGGCCTCAACAAAGTCGCGAGGCGCCGGAGGCGGGGCCACAGCCACATCCCGCACACCTTCGATACTGGCAAGTTGCTGCCGATCTACTTTTCCGTTTGTCCCGCGCGGTACGGCATTGACGAATGAGAAAACTCCGGGCACCATGTAGGCCGGCAAGCGGCTCTTCAGAAATGCCCTTAATTCTGCAGCGGATGTCGAATACTCTCCCCGGGCCACGACATACGCGACCAGACGCAGGCCGTTTGAATCGGTCTCTTCGGTGAGGACCACTACTTCCCGCACGTCAGGATGCTCGAGCAATGCGGTCTCAATCTCCGTCAGTTCAATGCGCAGTCCACGTATCTTGACCTGCTGGTCGAGCCGGCCCAGAAATTCGAGGTTCCCGTCCGCTAAGGAGCGCACCAAATCTCCCGTCCTGTACAGGCGATCTCCGCCTTTCCCTGCGAACGGATTTGGAACGAACTTTTCGCGTGTGAGATCTGGCTGGCCTAGATACCCTCGCGCAACCCCGGCCCCCGCTATGTGCAACTCCCCCGGAATCCCCACGGGTACGGGTTGACGCTGGCGGTCCAAAACATACGTCGAAGTATTCGCGATGGGCTTGCCGATCGGCGTAGATGCATACGACGCGGCGGGATCGCATGCATATACGCTGCTCCACACCGTCGCCTCGGTCGGTCCGTATTCGTTATACAAAGATACCGATGGGAGCAGTTGATAGTGGCTGGCCACCAACTGTTTGGGGCACGCCTCGCCCGCAACAATTACCGTGCGAAGCGACTTTAGTTGAGTACCCTTGGCGGCATCGAGAAGTTCGCTGTACAAAGACGGCACACACAACATGTGAGAAACCGAAGTGTGCCCGATCAGTTCCGAAAGCTGTTCCGATTCCCACTTAAACTCGGGCTCCGGCAGAACCAGGGTTGCACCAGTCACGAGTGCATGAAAAATCACGGCCACTGAACTATCAAAACCCACCGGCGAGAGCAGAAGGTATTTCTCAATGGGCTCCCGGTAGTAGTCGACTCGGCATAGCGTCGAGTGCGCCAAGTTCCGATGCGTGACCATGACTCCCTTGGGCCTGCCCGTAGATCCCGACGTGTAGATCACATAGGCCAGATCTTCCTGGTTAACCTTGACCGGAACATCCTCGATCGATCCTTCGCTGATCGCACTCCAATCAGCGTCGAGGCATATTACGCAAAGATCGTCAGGACGGTTGAGCGGCGGCAGGTGGGCTTGCGTCAACAGCACAGAGGCCCCGCAGTCCGTCATGATGTATTCCAGGCGTTCCTTGGGATACGTCGTATCCAGGGGAACATAGGCCCCGCCCGCCTTCAAAATCCCCAGGATTCCGACCACCATGTCCAAAGATCGCTCCACGCATAGGGCCACCGTCGATTCGCGCCCTACTCCAAGATTTCTCAGGTGATGCGCTAACTGGCTCGCCCTGTGATCAAGCTCGCGGAAGTTCATGGAATGATCGCCGCAAGAGACCGCGACTGCGTCGGGCGTCTGTTTCGCTTGTGTCGCGATCATTTCGTGCACTAACGTCGAAGGATACGAATGGTTGGGCCCCTCGGATTGCTTGAGCAGTTCCTCTCGCTCTTTCGCGGGCAGAATTGCGAGCGTACTGATGCGGCATGCAGGATTCGCGACCACGGATTCCAGCAAGGTTTGCCAGTGCCCGATCATCCGCGCGATGGTTCCATTCTCAAAGAGGTCCGTACTGTAAATCAGGCGTCCTTGCAAACCCTCCACACGGTCGTCCAGCACCAGGCACAAATCAAACTTCGCGGTGCCCGTTTGGACGTCGATCGCTGTCAGATTCCAGTTGGAATCAACCGTCGATAGCGTTGGTTCGAATGCCAATAGCACCTGGAACAGTGGGTTGCTGCTGAGATTGCGCTCGGGATGAAGTTGTTTAACCAGTTCATCGAGGGGAACTTCATCGTGCGAAAGCGCTCCCACCGTGACATTTCGCGCACGTTCCAGCAATTCGCGGAATGTTGGATCGCCCGATAGATCGGTTCGCATGACTACGGTGTTCAAAAAGAAGCCGAGAAGTTTGTCGCTCCCCGGGAAATTGCGGCCGGCGGTGACGCTTCCAACCAGGATATCTTCCTGCCCCGAATACCTGTACAGCAGCGCATCGAACGCTGCCAGAAACGTCATGAACAATGTCACACCCGCCTGTCGGCTTAGCTCTCGCAGGCCGGCGCTCAGTTCTGCCGACAGGGCAAACGATTGCATCTCTCCGCGAAAAGTTTGCACGGCGGGACGCGGTTGGTCCGTCGGCAATTGCAGGGTGGGCAGTTCGCCTGCTAACTGCTTCTTCCAGTAGTCCAGCCCCTGATTCAACAGCCCACGCGTGGCTGATTGCCTCTGCCAAACCGCATAGTCCGCGTACTGAAATTCTAATTCCGGCAACGGACTAGGTTTTCCTTCGAGACATGCCTCGTACAATGCGACCAGTTCTGGCAGAAATATTCTGTATCCCGTCACGCCATCGAAGATCATGTGATGCGCGGTGATCGCCATCCGAAAATCTTCATCGCTCAGTCGAATCACTCGTGCGCGGAACAGCGGGCATTGCGTGAGATCGAACGGTTTGCATGCATCTGCCGTCGCCAGGCGCAAGGCCTCCGCTTCACGCTCTGCCTGTGCCATGTACCGCAAATCGGTGACCGGCAGCGTTACCGCGAATGCAGGATGTACCGTTTGCACGGGCTCCCCATCCACCTTTGAAAACGTCGTCCGCCACGCTTCATGCCGCCGCACGATCTCCGTGAAGCTTCGTTCCAAAACTGCAACATCCAGCGGACCGCGCCGGTGCACGGTGAATGGTTCGTTATAGACGGGACTATCTGGAGCGAGTTGCGCGTGCAACCACAACTGCTGCTGCGCGAACGTCAGTGGCGCCGCAGTCCCGGACTCGCGCCTCTCGATGCGCACAGTCGGGACCTGGTCCACCCGCAGTTGCAGGTAAGCTTCCAGTTGCTTGCGCTTCTGATCCGAGATTTGCCCGGCTTCCGGCATTCTAGTGAGCCAGGCTGTGTTCGCGATCCGCGATTTGCGGATCGCCAACTTCGCCTTGGGCTTTGACGAACTCTAACGCCTGAGCATTCGTGAGGTAGGCCACCCCATCACGTCCGCTGACGTACTCAAGCATTTCCTTCAGTTGCGTCCACAGATTCAATTTCTCGAGTTCCCATGCGTGTCCGTATAAATGCCAAACGCCGCCATCGCGGAGTACACGGTCGAAGAATTTCTTTCCCAGTTGAACCCAACTCTCGAATGAAATCATCTCGGGCACAGATTGAACCACCCCTGAAATCCCACCTAGCCGCGCCATGTTCCTAAAGTAATTCGAGCGCGTATGGGGATAAGCCTGCACCGTTGTCGGCATCTCAAACGGAGAGAACGCAGCGTCCACACACAACATCCGGGTCGTGCGCGCTCCTCCGTATCCCGCTCGCTGAAGCTCTCGCACAACCGAAGCATTAAAGCGTCCTCGCGGATAACAGAACATCACTACTGCCTTGCCCAGCATCTGCTCGAGAATCGGCTTGCAACCGCTGACTTCCTGTTCGAGTTCCGACGGGCTGAGTTCGGTCAGGACGCGGTGCGAGATTGTATGCGCGCCAATCTCGAATCCTTCCGCAACCAAAGAACGCAAATTCGTTGCTGTAAAACGCGATCCTCCGTCTAGCTGACCAGTCGGCACGTAAAACGTGCCTCGCATTTTCTTTTCGCCCAGCAGTTCTGCCACCCGCATTCCGCTGGCTGCATCGTCGTCCCAGCTCGTGGTCACGATTACGCGCGGGCGGTGAGCGCTTGCCGAGTTTGTTTTCGTCGAATGCTCCATTCTCTAGACCAGAACCGGCTCCGCTTGCGGCCGCTCCGCGCGATTCAACCGGGAACCCATCGCGAATTCGTAAATTTCTTTCAACATATAAAAATTGCGTTCCGCGGTGTACTTTGCCTCGAACTCAAGCCGCGCCCCCCGGCCCATGGCTTCCATCTGTTCCGGATGATCCCAAGCCCATTCAACCTTGCGCGCCAGATCGTCCGCTTCGGTCGGCCTGAAATGTAACCCCGTTCGTCCATCCGCGACGATTTCTTGCATCGAACCCAAGCGGGAACATATGACAGGAACTCCACACGCGAAGGCCTCGGCAATCGTCACCGGAAAGCCCTCGTACCACTCACTGGGAAATACCAGGAATCGAGCACCCTTCATTGCATCGATTGTGGCGTCGTGTGGGAGTCTGCCACGATAAACGATTCCCCCCATCGCCAAGTCCTTCAATTGCGCTTCCAGGCTTTCCCGGTTAGGTCCGTCTCCAATGATCATCAAAGGAATTCGCTGGCTCAGTCGTTTCCACGCTGCCAGCATCGTTGGCAGGCCCTTGGGATCGACTAACCGTCCTGCAAACAGCGCATATTGGCCGCGCTTTTCCCGCATTCCAGGATCGGGCAACACAAAATTCGGCTTCACCCGAATCTTTTCCGCCGGAAGCCCTCCATCAATCAACTTGCGCCGCGAGAATTCCGTCAGGGCGATATAACAGTCCACCATGTTCGACCACGTGCGCATGCGGCGATGCACCTGCAACATCAGTGCGAGAGCCGATGTTCCCAACTTCGATCCCTGATAACAACCGTACTTCACCCCGCGCAGCAAGCCATGTTGCAAGCATTCTTCGCAGACGTTACCGTCACGATAAAAGGTCGCGGCCGGACACAGAAGGCGGTAATTGTGCAGCGTCTGCACCACCGGAACGTTGGCCTTCCGGCAAGCGTAATAAACCGCCGGAGAAATCAGCGGAAAGAAATTATGGATGTGAACGACATGCGGTTTGGTTCGCTCCAACAGCGCCGTGAACTCCCGGTACCAGCGCCGCGACCAAACGCAATCCATCGCCACACCGATTTTCTTCGCTACGCTATCGGGATAAGTATTCTGCTCGACGACAGGAGTCACCTGCCAGCCGAACTGTGTCATCAGACTGGCTTCCGACTCGAAAACCTCGTCTTCCCCGCCTCGCAGAAGATATCGATTATGTACCGATACGATGTTCAATTGACTCGTCCTGAATTCTGATTGAAACGCTGACGGGTAGCGCCTGAATGATTCAATCGGCTTGCGCCGCTTCGGCCACTCTCAAGCTCGGCATCTTGAGTGTTGCGACCTTACGTCCGTAGAGAACGAAGGCGACGACAACATAAAGGGCATTGGCCAGAATCATGCTCCAGATCACACCCTTCAATCCGAAGAACTTTGTTGCCGGAATGCCAGCCAGAAGGGCAACCACGCTGGCCGCACCGTTTGCGTAAAACAATGATTGCGGAGATTTCATTCCGCGAAGCACGATCGCCGGACCCAAACTCGCGCTCCATACAATCGTCTCCAGCCCGAACAACGGAATCAAGTAAGCAGAACCCATGTATTTGCCCGCATACAGAAACTGGAAAATCGGTTGGCGCAGCGGGATAATCACTGCCCAGTACGCTACGGCGCCAAACACAAATAACATGGCCAGCTTGCGTGTCAAACCGGTCGCTGCTTCCGGCTTTTCCTCCGACATTCGCGCCGCGAAGGGCAGAAACAGCATCGAAAGCGCAGCATACGTTTGCAGCACCGGAGCAGCAAGATTCATCAGCGCCCGTAATTCGCCTGCTGCCGCCATCCCCGAAAATGTGCTGACCAGCGGAATGTAAACATAATTCGGGATCCAGCCCACCACGCACGTCGCAAGCGCCCAGCTGCCATACTCCCAATGCTTGTGCCAGATCTCCGATAGCCGCGGTTCCCCAGTAGCCGGATCAAGCGCCGAGTTCAATTGCCACAACATGACGCATGCACTGAACAATGCAGCGCCTGCCATGATCAGAAACGCGCTGAAAGAACTGAGCCAGCCACCGCGATAAACCAGGTACACACCCCCGGTGACCATCGCGCAGTAAAACGCTGCACCGAATGCAGCCGGGCCCGGCGACAATTTCAGGTAAAAGCTGCGCCGTGCCATGGCGTGAATGCAGAGAAACGGAGTTGCAATCGCCATTCCTGCCAGCGCCACCGGTAAGACCAAGGAGTGCCCGAACGCTTTCGCGACCAGCGCCCCAGCGGCAATTACGACTCCGGTGGGCAGCGAAATCGCCCAGTGAATCGTCAACGCCTTCTTCAGGTATCCGCGCATGTTGTCGCGGTAATTCGAACCCGCGAACACCGAAAGCGGCTCCAACAACAATGCCTGATAGAGGAAGCCCACGAGGATGAACAAGCTGAATGACAGCGCATACGCCCCGTATTCTTCCGGCGCGAGCCATCGAGCCAACAAAATTCCCAGCAGGAAATTCGAGCCCGAGATGAGCCCGTTATCCAGAATCGCGAGCCCGCCCTTCGTCATCCAGCGCAAGAACTTGGCCAACGCAAACCCTTTCGTCGGCACGGATTGCGCCTCCGCCGAGTCAGGGGTCGGTTCGGTCAAAGGGCTTCTACTTTCTTCGACAACTGGATCTAACACTCTAGTGTCCGACAATGTTGTGAACCGCTGGGGAGGGCTGAAATCCGAGGAAGGGATCTCAAGAAATACTTAAAGTTTGCAGCTCAGACAGCGTAGCCTGAGCCTGCTTCATCGCGGCTCGAATGGCCGCCGACAGATGCTGCACTTGCGGCTCATTGAGGATGTTGCCATGATCCGCATCGACTTCATGAATCTCAAGCCCTGCCGCCGCGTATTGGCTCCATCCGCCTTGCGGATCATCCAGTCCGCGCAATGCTTTTTCACTGGCGCGAAACAGCACGATCTTGCCGGGATAGGCTCGCGGCGAGTAATTCCGCTCCGCCGCGGCGCAAGCCTCGCGAACCATCTTTAACGGGCGGGGCATGCCGAGCAAATCAACCCGCCGTTTGATTCCCTTCCGATAACGACGAACCCTCTTCTTCACGTAAGCGACCTTCTGCTCCGCGGAGAGCGTGAAGAATGTACCGATAAGCGAACTTGTCGATTTGGGAGCTCCGGGATAAGTATCCACCAGGGCCAGCAACCCTACCACTTGCCCTGCCTCGATCAGGCGGCGCGCCATCTCCAGTGCGACTAATCCTCCGAACGAATATCCACCGAGAAAATACGGGCCCTCTGGCTGAACCCCTCGCAATTGTTCCAGGTAATACTCCGCCATGTCGCCTACGCGACTGAGACAGGCTTCTTTGCCGTTCAGTCCGCGGGCCTGAATTCCGTAGAACGGCTGGTCGGGACGCATGCGTTGCGCGAGTTCATGAAAGCGAAGAACCGTTCCGCCGAGTCCATGCACAAAAAACAATGGCGGCTCCGAGCCTTCGGCCTGCAAAGGAATCAACGAAGACCACAGCTCCGACGACGCATCTCGCCGCACCAGATCGGCGAATTGTTGGATCGTGGGAGCTTGTACTAAAGCCGTCAGGGGTAATTGCTGTCCAAATGCCTTCTCCACCCGGCCCATCAACCGGACGGCGAGCAGTGAATGTCCGCCGAGCTCAAAGAAATTGTCCCCAACACCGATCGGACGCTTGCCCAGCACCTGTTCCCAGATCTTGACCAACTGCGATTCGACCGCATCCCGCGGAGCCACGACCTGTCGTCCTTCGGTAGATCGCGTTGCGGGCGGGGCTGGGAGGGCGCGCCGGTCGACCTTCCCGTTAGGCGTGAGCGGAAGGGATTTCAGCAGAACAAAATCTCCCGGAACCATATATTCCGGTAGTCGCTCAGCAAGAAAATCCCGAAGATCGCCCATGGAGACTGCGTGCTCCGCGGATCCAACCACATATCCAACCAGACGCTTCGTGCCGTCATCCTCGCGAGCAATCACCACGCACTCGCGAACTCCCGGACATTTTTCTAGGACTGCCTCAATCTCGCCGAGTTCAATCCGGTATCCACGAATCTTTACCTGGAAATCGGTGCGCCCGATAAATTCAATCGATCCATCTGGAAGAAACCGCGCCGAATCTCCAGTTTTGTACAGGCGTTCGTTCCCGTCCTTCTTGAACGGATTCGCAATGAACTTCGCCGCCGTCATCTCCGGCCGATTCAGGTACCCGCGAGCGACGCCCGGGCCGCCAATGTGCAACTCTCCTGGCTCGCCGGTCGCAACCGCGTGAAGGTTTTCGTTGAGAATATAAATCTCGGTGTTTGCGATGGGCTTGCCAATCGGCAGATTGTCCGGGATCGGCTTCGTCCGATCTGGCTCATACGACGTAGCAATAACACTGGCTTCAGTTGGGCCATAAGTATTGATCCAGCGCACCCGATCGCCTCCACACTGTAACCATGACTTGTAGGCAGCACTCGATGCCTTCTCGCCCCCCACAATCACCAGTCGCACACTCTCGGGCATGCTCCGTTTCGACTCAGCCAGTTCGCGCACCAATTCGTGCCAATAGGCAGTCGGTAGATTCAACACCGTAATCTGCTGTTCCTGAATCCAGCCCAGCAGTTCAGAGCTTCCCATCAGAGCTTTGGAGGCGCGATTGACCAAGGTTGCTCCTGCGATCCAGGTCGGCCACATTTCCTCGATTGCAATGTCGAAACTGATGGATGCGAACTGCATCACGCGATCGGTGGGTGTAATGCCGTAGAGCTGAATGGCAGCGACGTTGTGATTCACCAATCCGCGATGCGTTAATAGCACCCCGCGCGGTTTGCCCGTCGAACCCGATGTATAGATCACGTAAGCAAGGTTGTCAGGAGTCGCCAGCGGCGATACGTTTTGCCGCCTCTGCCCTTCCAGAACCTGCAGCGAATCGAGCAACACAGTTTTGCGTTTTTCAGGTCCGAAGGCTGGTAGGAACTCCGAATTCGTGATCAGTACCGGAGCCTGCGAGTCGTCCAGCATGTATGCCAGGCGATCCTTCGGGTAGTCCGGATCCAAAGGCAGGCACGCTCCTCCCGCCCTCATCACCCCGAGCAATGCGACAAGCAGTTCTGGCGATCGCGGCACGCAAACTCCAACCGGCACATCGGCGCCCACGCCTCTGCTACGAAGCAAATGCGCCAATTGGTTCGCTCGCTCCGTCAGCTCCCGGTACGTGAGGCGACGCTCTCCGTGCTCCGCAGCAATCGACTCGGGATCGCGCTGCGCCCGTTCTTCGACCAGCTGATGGACACATTTATCCGACGGATATTCCGCACGCGTGTTGTTCCACTGAATCTGTTGGTTCGTTGCTTGATCGCTGAGAGGCTCGTGCACCGAAACCTGTTGGCTCTTAGACCCTTCGTCGCCGAACTTCACTTTCAACGAGGTCAATCCGCGAAGCCCCAGGTTCGTCCGCCACACAAGCTTCTGCGGCTCGAGACGAAGCTTTGGCATTCTCCGCAGCAAGGTTTCAAATACAATCTGGCCTTCCGCTCTCGCCAAAGGCGCCCCAAAACAGAAGTGCGCCGCGTATCCAAAGGCGAGATGCCGATTGTCTTTCCGTTCGATATCGAAGTCGTCCGAATTAGGAAATCTTTCGGGATCGCGATTTGCCGCCGCCATCACCGCAATCACCGCCTGCCGCTTGCTGATCTGCTTCCCACCCAACACACGATCAGATGGCGCAAGGCGCGCCGTATGCTGGCTTGGACTCTCATACCGCAGCATCTCTTCCACCGCTGACGGAATCAGCGATAAATCATTCTGCAATCGCTCCAGCTGCTCCGGATTGCGAAGCAGCGTGAGAACTCCATTACCAATAAGGTTTGTCGTCGTTTCCTGTCCGCCCACCATCGTCACGATCGTGTTCGCGACAACCTCTTCTTCCGCGAGCCGGTCACCCTCAACCTCGGCGGTGAGCAGGGAATGAATCAGCCCTTCTCTCGGTTTCTTTTTGATTTCGCGAACCGCATCGCGGAAATATGCCGTCATCTCATCCACGGTCTGCAACATCAGCTGTGCGCGTTCGGGATTGTGCTGAAAATTTCCCAGCATCTCGGCAAAGTTCGCCGACCACTGCTTGAGTTGCTGGCGATCGCTGACGGGCACTCCCAGCATCTCCGCCGTCACGATGGCGGGCAGCGGCTCGGCGAGGTCCGTGATGACATCCATCTCGCCCCTGTCCTGCACCGCGTCGAGTAGATCGTTCACGATCTCCTCAATGTGCGACTTGAGGGAATTCACTCTCGCCGGCGTAAATGCAACCGATGCCAGCCCCCGCAGCCTGGCATGTGCCGATGCGTCCATAAAGAGCATCTGCTTTACCATCAACTGCGCGATCGGCCCCAAGTGATCGAGCCCCATGGCAGCCAGTTGTTGGGGAGTGGGGGTGCGGTCCGCGGAAAACGTATGCAGCACTTCCAGCACATCGGCGTAGCGCGTTACCACCCAGGCGTGCAGAAAGGGATCCCAGTGCACCGGATCCTCTTCGCGCAACCGCCGAAATAAAGGATACGGATTGCCCAGAACCTCGGGATCCAGCAACCGATAGAGACTCAGCACCGAGTCTTTCGTCGTTTCCGCAGAAATAGGTTGTGTTCCCTGAGACACTAGCTGGCTTCTCCGAGTTGTTGTCTCGAGCTTGGAGTTGGTTCGATACGTTCCAGCTTCGCCAGAATTAGCTTTTCAATCTCTGCCGACATTCCGGAAAGCGTCGGATGATCGAACAGGCTCAGCAGGCTGAGTTCAACTCCAAAGCTCTGGCTGATGCGCGTGAGGAGTTGTGTTCCCAACAACGAGTGTCCGCCCAGGAAAAAGAAATTGTCGTTTGCCCCAACCGCTTTCACACTTAACAACTGCGACAGAATTACCGCCAGCCGCTGTTCTACCAGCGTGCGCGGTGCAATGTAGTCGTCGTCCACCAGGCAGTTGGTAGCATCGGGCGCCGGCAAAACGCTGCGGTTCACCTTTCCGTTCTCCGTCACCGGCAGCGCATCGACGCGCACAAACGAAGCCGGAACCATGTAGGCCGGAAGTTGCCGGCTTACATGCTCGCGCATTTGCGTTGCCGTGATCTTGGCCCCGGGCGTCAGCACGAGGTACGCAACCAGAGTCTTTTCACCTCCATCCCGTTCCCGGGCAACGACTGTGCTGGTTTCTACTCCGGCGTACTGGTCGAGCACCCTTACGATTTCTCCGGGCTCAATCCGGTAACCACGGATCTTCACCTGTTCGTCCGATCGGCCCAGAAATTCGATCTCTCCGCTGGGCAGCAACCGAGCCAGATCTCCGGTGCGGTACAACCGATCGGATGGATCCGCATTGAGCGGGTTCGCTACAAAACTCTGTGCGGTCAGTTCTGGATGGTTCCTATACCCACGCGCGATGCCCGCTCCGGCAAGATACAGTTCACCCGGAACTTCAACCGCGACTTCTTTTCTTTCCTCATCCAAAATGTGCGCGCGAATATTATCAATCGGGCGCCCGATGGTAGGCGGACGATTCGACGATTCGTCTCCATGTACCGTCCCCGAGGTCGCGACCACGGTGCATTCGGTCGGCCCGTAATTGTTTACCAAGGTGAAGGGCAACCTGGCTGCTGGCCGGCGATGCAGCTTATCGGCGCCGGTGAGAAGAATACGGAGAGCGGTGTTCTTCGGCCACTGCAACAGCAACAGCCGTTCCGCAAGTGGCGTGGCCAGGAATCCAACCGTGATTCGTTCTGCCACCAACCAGTCGCGAAGCGCTTCCGGATTCTGTCGAATTGCATCCGGCGCCAGGTGGACGCTCGCTCCAGCCGCCAAGTACGGCCACAACTCCCACACCGCGGCGTCAAATCCAAGCGCCGCCAGATGGCTGGCGCGATCGCCTGCGGTTACTTCAAATGCACGCAGATGCCAGGAAACCAGATTTGACAGCCCTCGATGCAAAATCTCCACACCCTTCGGCTGGCCCGTAGAACCGGAGGTGTAGATCACGTATGCAAGGTTTTTTTCAGTTACGGCACACGCGGGAGAATCCGATTCCTGCCGCGCGATCTCCGCTGCATCCCTGTCGATTGCCACGACCTGCCAACGGCCAGCGGGCAATTGTCCCGCCAGTTCCGATCGCGTCAACACTGCGGCTACTGCGGCATCGCGCAGCATATACTCCAACCGCTCCCGCGGTGAATCCGGTGGAAGCGGCAAATACGCTGCCCCCGCCTTCAACACTGCCAGGGCGGCAATCACCATGGAAGGCGAGCGATCCAGATATAGCCCTACGACTTGTTCGGATTTCACACCCCGATTAAGAAGAAGATGAGCCAGCTGATTCGACCGCTTTTCCAGCTCCGCGTAGGTCAGCGTTTCTGAGCCACACGTCACCGCGACCGCCGAAGGGGCGGCCATGGCTCGTTGGCGAATCAGCGCCGGAACAACTAACAATCCTAAGTCGGACGGCGCTTCAGTTCCGACGGTGACGGTTTCAGAAGGTGAGGGCGTATTGGGCTCGACTGTATTTTTCACGATGTTTACAAAAACAGATAAGTTAACCGCAATTCTTCTTCTTTAAACTGACCCGCACTTCACAAATCAGGCCGCGCCAGAGCCCTTCAAAACTGCAGGTATCGTTCTCAACAAAATCTGAAAATCCAGCCACAGCGACCACTTGTCGATGTATTGCAGATCCAGTTCCATCCATTGCTCGAATGAGATCGAGCTGCGGCCACCAACCTGCCAGATGCACGTAATTCCAGGGCGAACGCTGAATCGACGGCGCTGCCAGTCTTCGCTAAAGCCTTCATAGTCCCGCACCGGCAACGGCCTCGGCCCCACCAGGCTCATATCACCCTTCAACACGTTAAACAGTTGAGGCAGCTCGTCGATGCTGGTCTTCCGCAAGAACTTCCCCACGCCCGTGATGCGGGGATCGTTCTTGATCTTGAACACCGGACCACTCACTTCGTTCAGGTGTTCCACTTCTTTCATCTTCTTCTCAGCATCCGGAACCATTGTCCGGAATTTGTAAATTTTGAAGCGCCTCTTATTCAACCCGAGCCGGTTTTGCACGAAAAATATCGGACCTCGGGAGGTCAGCTTGATCAGCATCGCAGTAAACAGGAATACCGGCGAAAACAGCACGATCAGGACCAGCGAGACCAGGAAATCAAAGCCGCGCTTGATCGCCACGGTCGTCCCTTCCACCATCCCGCCGGTGTAGTGGGTGATGACCGAATGTCCCCCGAATTCATCCGCCCTCGATTTAGCGAGCTTGAGATCGAACAGGTTGGAGGTGAAGCGCAGCACAATTCCCTGCCCTTCGCAAAGGGCGGCTACTTCGGAGGCGTGCGCGTGAAGCGAACGCATCGGCAACGCCATCGCAACTTCGTCAACCACGTTCTCCCGCAGAAACGCCGGAAGGCCCGCGAAATCCGAGACCCGCTTGTAGCCCGACTGCCGGAATTCCTCACTGCCTTCCCAGTCATCGTCTACAAACCCAATGATTCGATAACCCAACTCTGCCGAACCTTCAATCTTCCTGGCAAAATGGACCGCTCTCGCACTGGTACCAACGATCAGCATGTCACGCAAGTTTCTGCCATGCAATCGCACTCCCTTGAGCACCTTCCGCATGACGAAGCGGCTCAGGATCGTAGTCAGCAAACTGGTCGCCCAAAAGACCACGGCAAACACCACCGTGATCATTCGGATGTGAAACAACGCTGCTCCCAGCAGGATTGCAAGTGTCCCCGTACTGGCAGCCTTCAGGATGTCCGCTGGTTCTTCCCACCGTCGAGAAAGCCGGTGCGAGTCGTAAATCCCGAAAACCGAAAAAATCAAGTGCCACACCAGCAGCAGTCCCGCAAAAATCACGAAGTTCGAGATCTTGACCCGCATGGAGAGAAATTCTTCCAGCGTGAACTTGCCGCTCTCTTCCGAGACCACCATAGTGGCCACCGCAAAAGAACCCAGCATAAGAACCAGATCGTAAACTTTTAGCGCGTTGAGAAGAGCCTGGCGGCGAATCGTACCCACAGGGGAAACCTCCGAAGAACGAGAAGGGTTGTAGTCGGCAGCGTGAGGGGGAGGTTTGCTCAGCTAAGGAATACTGAGTTGCAGTTCCGAGTGCGAAGTATCAGGAGCGGCTGACTATCGCATTCGGTCCCTGCTATCTCTTCGATTTGGCAATTAATAGCTGTTCAATCGTGTCAACGGACTTCAAGTTTTCCGGATTAATTTCCTCATCGCTCACACGAACTCCGAAGTTTTCTTCCAGGAACGAGACCAATCGGAAGATTCCAAGGGAATCGATCACGCCGTTATCCATCAGCGACTCGTCGTCCCGAAACGATGTGATGCCTTTGACACTGGCGAGATTCTCCTGAATAAATTCGCGAATCTGATCCTTCACGGCGGGCTGGGTGCTTTCTCTTGCAGTTGTCATAACAGGGTTTTGCTCCTCCTGGGGTCGGTTGATTTCAAAACTGAATTTGGACAAATCGGTTACTGAGGGATGGGATTTACACCAATGCGGCTTGTGACAGCCGCACACGATCGATCTTTCCGGTTGAAGTCTTTGGCAGATCGGCCATGAAATCGATGATCTCGGGGATCATGTATTTCGGAATTTTCGCCGCACAGTGCGATTGCAGTTCAGCTGACTTGAGCGTATGAGATTCGTGGGAGGCAACCACCGCCTTAATCCGATTGCCCACGATGTCGTCGGGGATGGCAATCGCTGCAGCCTCTTTCACACCGGGATGGCTCAGCAGGGCACTTTCGATCTCCCCTAGTTCAATCCGGTATCCCCGGCTCTTGATCATGCTGTCGCGCCGGCCCATGAAATAGTAGTTTCCGTCCTCTGCCAGCGTGACCAAATCTCCCGTACGATACATGTTTTCCCGAAAATGACGTTGAAAGCGGTTCGGAACCACCATCTTTGCCGTCTTCTCGTCGTCGGCCCAGTAGCCGTAAGTCACAGCCGGACCGCGAACGTAGAGTTCCCCACTCTGCCCAGGCGTAATCACGATTTGATCTTGATCATTGACCGCAAACACTTCGGTGTTTTCGCACGCGATGCCGATCGGCAACTTGTCCATACTGTCGAGGCGCGACGGTTCAACCTTGTAGTACGTGCAAACGTTGGTCTCGGTCGGGCCGTAGAGGTTGTAGAACTCCACCGCCGGCAACAACTCCACCAACTGCCGCAGATATTTCATCGGGAAAACTTCGCCCGCAAACAGGATGATGCGCAACTTCGCAAGCTTCTCCCCTTGCAGGTTGGCATGCAGCAGAAGCAGCACGAGCGCCGAAGGAACCGAATACCACACGGTAATTCCTTTGCTCTCGATGAAGTTGGCCAGCGTCGTCGGAAATAACGCGATGTCCTCGGTCACGAGGTACACCGTCGCTCCCGCTTCGATTCCGTTGTAAATGTCAAACACCGACAGATCGAAGTGCAGAGGTGCGTGATTGGAGAGATTGTCCGCGCTCGTGATGTGGAAGGTTTCAGCGCACCATTCCACAAACGTAAGGGCATTTTGGTGCGACAACATTACGCCCTTTGGCCGCCCCGTGGATCCGGATGTGTAGAGGATGTACGCCAGATCGGTTTCGGTGAGTGTTACCCCATGCTGGTCGTTCGCTGGAAACTCCGCCAGCATTGACCACGGCACCACTCCGCCGCCATTGCCATTTTTCTGTTCGGAATCCACCAGAACCGATACCTGCAGCGAACTCAAAGTCGCAGCATCCAGGCCGCGGCGCTTTTCACCATTGGTGATGAGCACGCGCACTCCACAGTTTCCCAGGATGTATCCCACTCGATCCGGCGGGGCCGCTGGATCGCAAGGCACATACACTCCACCCGCCTTCAGCACACCAAACATGCTGACGATGGATTCAATTGACTTGGGAAAATACAGACCGACGCGATCACCCTTCTTCACGCCCTGCCGTTGCAGCAGATGCGCCAAGCGGTTCGACTGTTCGTCCAACTCCCGGTAGGTAATGCTCCGTCCTCGAGCCCAAACTGCGATTTTTTCCGGATACTGTGCCGCGCTTTTCTTCAGCAGTTGCTGCAGGATATAAGCCATGGGTTCCCGTTTAGCAGTAAATTGAAATGATGAAATGCGACTGAACTTACAGTCCTTGAAATCCGGCGATGATGACTTTCTGAATCTCTGAAGTTCCTGAGTAGATCTTCCCCGAAATCGCGTCGCGCAAATCGCGCTCCATCTCGTATTCCGTGGTGTAACCGTAGCCCCCGTGAATCTGGATTGCATCCAGGCACGTCTGTACAGTTGCTTCGCTCACATAGAGCTTGGCCATTGAAGCCTCGCGCAATGCATGCCTCCCCTGGCTTTTGAGCCATGCCGCCTTGTAAAGCAGCAGGCGCCCCGTCTCGAGGCGAACTTCCATATCGGCAACTTTGTTGGCGATGGCGGAGTACTTTCCGATGGGTTGGCCGAACTGCTGGCGCTCCCGGGCGTACTTCACACAAGTCTCAATTAACCGCTGCATCATCCCCAGATGACTCGCCAGGATGCAGGTCCGCTCCCACTCCATGGAATGCGTAAAGATCGCCTGTCCGCTTCCTTCTTTGCCCAGAATGGAGTCTGCGGAGACTTCGCAGTCCACCAGAGCCACTTCCGACATTGGCGAGGTGCGCAATCCCATCTTGTGCAACTTCTTGCCAACCACCAGACCCGGATGTCCCTTCTCGATCAGAAATCCGGTAACTCCGTTGGCTCCTTTCGAAGGATCGATGTTCGCAAATACGATGAACAGGTCGCCGTGAATCGTATTCGTAATGAATGTCTTGGTCCCGTTGATGACGTAACGATCGCCCTTGCGTTCCGCGCGCGTACGCAAACTGTAAGCGTCCGAGCCCGACATCGGCTCCGTCATGCAATGCAGCCCAATCCACTCCCCGCTGATCAGTTTCGGCAGGTACTTGCGTTTCTGCTCTTCTGTGCCAAACGCCATCAGTGGAATTACCGTGGTCCACATGTGGGCGTTCAGCGAAAACAGAAACCCGTTGTCCTTGCAGCCGTAGCCCAGAGCTTCCAGCGCACAAACTGTCGTCAGGGTATCGGCCCCTCCGCCACCGTACTCCGGCGGAACCGGAAGACCTTGAATCCCGAACTCTGCGCATTTTTTCCAGAAATCAAAGGGAAATTCTTCTTCCCGATCGCGCCGCTCCAGGTCGTCGTTCAATTCCGTTTTCGCAAAACGAATGACTTCTTTTCGAAACGCAGCTTGCTCTTCGGTCCAGGCAAAATCCAAAGTGGTCCCCTCGTTCTGGTCTAAACGGAAACTTTTTCTGATTTTTCAGCTTCGTTGGTGCGCACCTTCGGTGCGCTGCCGTTGCCATTTCCATTTGGAGCGCTTCCAGTCGGCTTGGCTTCAACCTGCCCGGCTCTCCAGGGAAACCGCCGCGGCTTGCCGCCCGGCAACTTGATCCGTGCCGGCACGCCCATGATGGTCGTATTGTCCGCCACGTCGGTAATCACCACGCTGTTCGCCACAATCACAACGTTGTTTCCAATCTTTGCATCACCCACAATCTTGCATCCGGCGCCAAAATACACGTTGTCGCCAACTCCGCGGCATCCGGAGCCAATCAAAACTCCCGATTGGAACGTCGCACCTTCCCCGATTTTGATTGGCGGAATGTACAGGCCTTGCGGTGTGTGGATCACCATCCCCTTACCAATCTCTGCATCGGGTGAGATAAACACTCCCAGGAAAAGCTGATTGAATCTTTGCCAGATCAGCGCCGGGATCAACAGCAAATGGCGAACCACCGGAACCTTCAGGTTCGTCACCCAATGCCCGAAGCGGTAGCACAGCAGGGCCGGCATTTCGACGTGCAGTAGTACCCTCCACAAGCCCTGTTCCATCTTGCGGTCGCCCATCGCGGCTTGAAAATCAGCGCGTAAATTCTCGAACATTTCTTGCCCTTCTTGGAATTTGTAACGTGCAGGTTGTGGAGCTTGAAGAAAAACTTAGAGTTTCTTGTAGATGGCTTCCGGAATGGGATACGTTCTCTCGTTCAACACGGCCCCAAGCACCTGCGCCCGCGCCGTTTTCAGTTCCTGCACGGCTTTCCGGGCCCATTCCCGGCGAGAGGAATTCGCTTTCAACACCAGGACTACTCCGTCTGCCGCGCAGCCTAGCGCAACCCCGTCGCTGCCGACGCTCATGGCGGCCGAATCGATCAACACGTAATCAAATTCATTTCGCAGTTCCGACAGGCGTAGCCGCATGCGGTCCGAACTGATCAATCCCTGCCAGTTCTCGCCCGTGGAACCTGCGCTCACCAAAAACAGGTTCGGACGCGACAATCTCTGCACATAGTGTCCAATCGACTCCGTCAGGCGCAGCGAGTCCGCCAGCCCCTGCTCGTTCGAAACTCCAAACATTTCATGCTGGGCCGGTTCCCGCAGATTAGCATCCACCAGGCACACTCTGCCGGTAATCTGCGAGGCCAGAACCTCCGCGGTTCGAGCGCACATCCAGCTGCATCCATTCCCGGGCTCGGTTCCCATGAACACCACGGAGCGAGGCGACTGGCCTCCCGGCAACAGAAACACGCGCTGCACCAGTTTGCTCACTTCTTCAAGTTCCTTCGCCCCGATATTCAAAACCGGCGCCTGCAGAATCGCCGGATTCCCAATCACTGGCTCAGGCGTATCCTGGGCAATCAGAATGTCTTCAGGCTCGAAGACGTCCTGCTCTTTTCCAATTTTCTGCAGCAACTCGAAGTTTCGACTCATTGTCCCGTCCCTGATTCGCGATTCCTATCCACCTTCACTGCCAATTCTTCAACGACCGCGCCACCAGTTCCAGATAAGCTCTGGCGTCTGTTGGTGTAATCGATCCGCCATTACCCGGCCGCCGTGGTGGCGTTCCCGGAATCATCTCTCCGCCCTTGCCCGGAGCCCGATGCCGATGTCCATCCGTACGCCTGATATTCCCGTGCTCATGCGCAATTACTTCCTCGTCCACGCCGAGGTCCGCGAACCCTGCCGTTTCCGTTTGCCAATTTCCTGACAGGTGCGGTGTGATGTCCAGATCGGAAATCACTTCCTGCACGATCGCGGCATCCACTGCTTGCTGCCGCATGGCAAAGGCCAGCGAAAGAGCGTTGAAGCAGAAGTTGTTGATGTTCCGCGGAATCCCTTCCGTAAAGTTCGTGATACTCACCAGGGCCTGTTCTGTGAACAACTCGTTGCCCTGGTAGCCAGCGACGTGCAGGCGGTGCTGAACATACTTCCGTGTCTCTTCCGCCGAAAATTGCTTCAGTCCGCTCACCAGCGACACCCGTTGGCGCAACTGCGACAAGTGCCGGCTTGCCAGCTTGTCTGCTAATTCAGGCTGCCCTGCGAGGATGATCTGCAGCAACTTGGCGCGCGGAGTCTCAAAATCCGAAAGCAGCCGGATCGTTTCCAGCACCGACGCGTCCAGATTCTGTGCCTCATCGACTACTACGATGAACCGGTTCCCTGCCCGCGCTTCCTGCAGCAAGTGCCGGTTAAACTCTTCGTGCATCCGAACAAAATCATGATCACCGGTCTCATATCCCAGTTCGGCGAGCAAGAACCGCATGAACTCGCGCGACGTGCACTGCGTTTGAAACAGAAAGGCGGTGCGGGCCGACGTCCGGAATTTCTCCAGAAGGTGAAACAGCAGCGTCGTCTTCCCCATTCCCGGCTTCGCGATCAACGCCAGAAATCCCCGTCCGGTCTCGATGCCATAGTAGAGCGAGGCCAGAGCTTCCCGATGGGCTGGACTGAGATAGAGAAAGCGAGGGTCCGGTGTCACTCCGAACGGTTGCTCTCGCAGACCAAAAAACTTTAAGAACATTCGCTGCTCCCTCTTAGCCTTGCTGGATGGGCTGATCAACTGCGGCTTGTGCGATGTCCTGATTCCAGGCATTTCCGTTCGACCCGTTGCGGCCATACTTTCCCTGCGCGCTGAACCGGTGCGGGACCGACGCCAGCACCGGAATATTCAGCTCCGACACGACTTCCGACGGAGTGCGGAAGGAATTGTCCATATATTCCGCGGCAAAGACCACGCCCAGACTCACCGTTGCAGATAGCAGGATGCCAACCATCGCAAAAATCAACTGCGAATTGGTTGGAACCAATGGGACGTTCGGCCGTTCCGCAATCGCCACGTTCAAAATCCTGCGCACGTCCAGAGCTTCCGCCATCCGCGCTTCTTCCTGCTTGCGCTGGTACAGCAGATAATTCTCTTCATTCGTCTTTGCGGTTCGCAGCAGGTCTTGCTGGATCAGGCCCTTTTCTTCAAGCGTCTTTGCCTGCGCCTGGTAGAGGGTGACGATGGTTTGAGTCGCCGCTGCGCGCGCCTGCAGCGCGCTGTAATCGGATTTCGCCTTCGCCAGCTCCGTACGAATCCAGCTGTAGGTCGGATTCTGGTCCGTCGTCTGTTCCTTGATCGGCTTGTCGTGCTCAGCTTCAATCGACGCACGCGTATCCGCAATCTGCTTGTCGACTTCCTGCACCAGCCGGTACGACGGTTGGTACTTGGTCAGCAACTCGGTCCGCTTCAACTCCAGACTCATCAAGGTGCTCTTCATCTTCTCCAGGGTCTGGGCATCATCCGACTCACGAACCTGCGTGGTCAAACGGTCGGGAGTCGTTCCCAGCTGCTTTTCCAGATCGCGAATACGCTGCTCCGTCGAAGCCATTTCCGCCCGCGTCGTCTCCAGCGTAGCGCTGAAGTCATTCAACTTCTGCAACGTCATATCGCGCGCCAGTTGCGGAGCGACCCCGCCCTGTTCATCGGCAAATTTCTTCAGTTCGGCTTCGGACTGGGACATATTCTCCCGGTACCGCTCCGTCTCCTGCTCAAAGAATTTCACTTGCCCAGCCGGACGATGAACCGCCAGGTGCTGATCGATGTAAGCATTGGAAAGCACATCCAGCACGTGAGCCGCGGCTTTTGGATCGGACGAACTGTAGCTCAAGCTGATGATGTTGCTCTTCTTCAGTAGTTCGACGTGAAGATCCGCCTTCAGGCGCATAATGGCTTTCGAAATCTTCTCGTCCTCACTCCGCTTGATGCCAATGTAGGCGAGCATCGACTTGCGCTGCTGCAATCCGCAGGTCAGCACGGTCTGACGCAACACGTCGTCACTCTCGATCAGCTCGATCTCGGAGTTCAGCTCTTCTTCGCTGATATCTTCCTTCACCTGCAGGTTGTCGCTGCGTTGTGGCGTCACCACGGGATCCACGCGCTCGCGTTTCACCAGGATCTTCGTCACCGCCTGGTATTTCGGCGGCAACATCAACGTGGCCACGATCGTGCCCAGCACCAGAGTGCCAAAGCTCAGCACGAGCAGTCGCTTGTGACGGAATCCGATGGCCACAAAATCCCGCAGGGTGAACGAAAGCCCGTGTCCGACGTTCCCTGAGATGAAGTCTTGGTCTGTCATAGATCTTGAATCTCCTGTTTGCCTGCTTCCTCGGCCTCGGCTACCAAATGGGAAACTGGGTGAACGCACCCACCGAAGTGTTCGGAATATACTTCGAGATCTTCGAAAGCGTATTCTTCGGCACCACGATCATGTCACCAGGGTGCAGATGCAGGTCTTCATGCAGATTTCCATCTTTCAGCATTTTCTTAACATTGATGATCTTGGCCTCGGTCCACTCGTCTGATACCCGGCGGAACAACAACACCTGGGAGTGTTTCGCAGCTTCGGTAAAACCACCTGCCATCGCCACCGCTTCGGTTACCGTCACGTCTCCGCGCAGGTCATACTTGCCCGGATGTCCGAGCTGGCCGTCCGCGATGAAGTAAGGCTTCTCGAAATCCTTCAGCATGACAACGATCTGCGGTTCGTTCAGGATCTTCCCGTAAGCCGTCTTCAAGGTTTGCGTCAACTCCGGAACCGTCTGACCGGCAACGTTCACATCGCCAACGCCCCGCAGCGTCACGAAACCGTCCGGCTGCACCGTGACCGTCTGGTTGAATTCTGGGCTTAACTCAAAGCTCACGTCAAAGCTGTCGCCCGACCCAATCTTGTAGCGCGGGTAGCGAGTAGCGAACTGAGGACTCGTCGCGCTCGATGCAGGTTTGCCGGCATCCGCCACCGCATCGTTCGCCCCCGTGGGAGGAGCAGTCTGCGCCTCGATACACACTGTGGCGGCCATCACTACCAACAACAATCCAATAAGCGATTTCATGTTTTTCATCATTATTTTCCTAGCCAGGAATAGAACCGGTTCCCGCCAGCCGACAACAATAACTGTGCATGCGAATCAAGTTCCCGATTTCGGCAGCACCATCGGAGCCTTCGGGGACGTTTTGGCCCCGTCCGTTCAGCGAACTACTCGATTTTCGACCCTTGCGCCGGTACTGCTGCCCCAATACCGCCGTGGGGCGTGATATTGTGCCGACGAACTTTGTAAAGCAGGCCTCGATAGCTGATCTTCAAGATTGCTGCCGCCCGCTTCCGGTTCCAGCCCGTATGCTGCAGCGCACGCAGAATCACCTGACTCTCGGCTTCTTCCATCACTCGGCGAAGAGTCGAATTTTCGCTGCTGGGAACGTACGTGACTCCGATCGCTGTCGCCTCGGCGGGCGGCTGCGGATGCTCGTTGCTTAAATCCAGATTTTGCGACATTTGTAACCTCGAGTACGAGAGTAAGCTTCAGACGTTAGAAGGAGAGAGTGGAGCGGCCTAGGATTTTGGAGCTTTTTGCAACTCATCCGATTGCTTGCGGAGCCGGTAACCATCGATCAGGTACCTTTAGCCTGTAGGGCCTCACAGCTTCGCCCTCTCAGTCCCATATGAGACCGCGACCTTCGGCTTCCGACACGAATAGCGGTTGCGTCAGAAAATTTCTGACTGGCTCCAGAGCTTGTTGGACCTGCTGTTGGGGGGGTTTACTTAATCATAGGAAGCATCCGTTATGGGTGCCTCCGAATTGAAAAAAGCATAATGGAGTCTGCAAAACCGTGCAAGTGGTAGAAAGACTCGCAAGCCCGGAGAACAAAGGCTCCTCCCGCGTTTCCGAGATATTCGGACTCCCGCAACCTGACATATAGTCCCCCGCTTCGCACGATCTGCTTTACGCTGACTCCACCGTGTACCCTTGCACTCGAATACAAAGAGACCGCTGGATCGGCTCGATGGAGATCATCAGACTTTGATCCCCGTTGTGTGCCGCCAGAATGCCTTCGACTCCGTCCAGAGATCCGCCGCGGATCCGAACTCGTTGCCCCACCGTCAAGGACGAGATCTCTTCGAACGGCACTTTGCTCGCCAATAAGGTCCGGATGTCCTGGATTTGGCTCTCCGGAATCGGCGTTCCTGATCCCTGGATCCCGACAAACCCCGCCACCCCGTGCACCTGGAGAACTCGCAACCGGTCGGCCGAGGATAGAACCACACGCACAAAGTTGTACCCTGCAAACAGCGGGAGTTCGACTTCTTTGACCCGGTCGCTCCACTTATGCGTTCGCTTCACCAGTGGAAGAAACGACTCAATACCTCGCTGCTCCAGTTGATCGGATACCATCTTTTCGTGGCGCGACCGAGTCCGGATGGCGTACCACTGTGGTTCATTCAACAGTAGTTGCATGTCTGTTCTGTCGGAAATCGATGCCAATTGCTGGTTGCGACTGTCCATCCTCAGCTGCCTCCCAAGTCATTCGCAACTCGTTGGAAAAAACTGACGACTCTCCGGCTTCGTGGCCAGAGCAAAATTAACGCACCGCCAAGTTTTCGTGGGGTAAGTCAGTACCTTTGAAGTGAGCTTACGGGGGCCCCAGATTTGTGACGATTCTATCCCGATGATCAGAAATTGCAAGGAGCAGAAGGTGTAGGGTCTAAAGTCTCCAGGCGCGCCACGAGAACGGCGCTCCATTAATAAGCTATCCATTTTAAATGCATAGCGATACGGGATTTTCCTGAGTATGCTCATTCATAATCGACAGCAACCAGTAACTGCAGAGTGGCATCCCCCAATAGTGCCATTTACTCCCAGTCGAAGTTCCCCTAACGTTCTTAAACACTGTGGTCAGTCTCGCCACGCACAAAGCCCCTCACGCGGGTATAGGGACCGCAAAGCCATCAGTCTATTGTCTGTGTTTTTGCTGAGATACGAAACAAGCTAAAGCTCGGAAATCACCTTATGGCCCATCTTTCAACTGTTTCCAATCAGGCTCGTGTTCGCGTATTAGCTGCCGACAGTAATTCCATGAGCACTCAGTTGCTGGTGGAAGCGCTTGGCCGCGACAATCAGTTCCACATGATCGAGTCTCCGTCCACTGCGGCAGCCTTGCTCGCCTTGGTAAATCGCGAGAAGCCGCACGTCGCTGTGTTATGTGGCCGGCTAGGCCAGACCAACGGCGGTACCAGCAGCTTGCTGCGGGAAATCCGGACGCAATCTCCCGCAACGCGCATTATTGTGCTGCTCGACTCCTCCGAACGATCCTTGGTCATCGAGGCCTTTCGAGCCGGCGCCTTGGGAGTCTTCTGCCGCACCGAGTCTTTCCGTTTGCTCGGCAAGTGTATTCAATGCGTGCAGCAGGGACGGGTCTGGGCCAGCGCCACTGAGTTGCAGTACCTGGTGGAAGCTTCGTCGCAACCCGCTCTTACCCTGTTCCAGACCAACGACGGTTCCTTGCTTTCTGCTCGCGAGCGAGACGTCGTCCGCTGTCTGGCGGATGGCCTCACCAACCGCGAAATCGCGCAGCGCCTCAAACTGACGGAACATACGGTTAAAAATTATCTGTTCCGGATCTTTGACAAGCTGGGGGTTTCCAGTCGCGTCGAGGTCGTTCTTTATGCGCTCGGAAACGGCGTTCCTCGCAATTCCGAACCGCCTGAGGATCGCAAGCAGGCACAAATCGAAGCGGTTCGGCCGAGAACCACGCCGCCCGCCCCGCTCGTGATTCGGAAGAGCGCTATTTAAGCCCCGTAGACACTGGTTATTAAGAGGGCAATCGAAAGGTGAGCCTTAGGGTTGTCCGCATTTCCGTTGCACGCCCATTTACGACGTGTGGCCTGAAGCGCCACTGCTTCACCGCATCGACGGCGGCGGTCGTCAGCTCAGGCGGTCCGCTTACCATTCGGACATTTTCTACCGTACCTTCGAGTCCAACGCGAACATCCAGTACAACGGAACCCTGAATACCAGCCTGCCGGGCGCTGCCCGGATATTCCGGCTCGACCCGACTAATCAGGTTGCTCTCAGCCTCGGCCGCCGGTACGGTCACGGCTTCATCATCTCCCTGCTCTGTAGGCGACGCTCCTTGTGTTTTTTGTGGCTGCCTGTTTCCGGACTGCGAATTGTCCGCAGGCATGCGGAATACTTCCTTCCCGTTCTCGAAAATCAGTAATCCGCCTTCCGGGACGGTCGTCGGGACAGCTGTCTTTCGCGGGGAAGTGTGCTCCGCCGGCACTGTGCTCGTGGCCCCTTTGCTCGCGATCGGGATATCCTCGCCGGGGCGCTCGGAACTGACCGCCTTGACCACCGAGGCCGCCGTCGGCACTGGATGAGAACGGGCCGTGGCCTTCTGAATTTTCAGATGCCCGCCGATCAGAATACCTAGCAAGATCGCGCAGGCAAGAACCGCAATTCCCAGGGCTGCAGTGATCCAGTCAAAACTCCGCCAAACGCGGATCTGCGGGCTTTCTGGGAGGGCTTCCTCAACGGGTTGCGCCGGAGGAACTTCAGGCTGCGCCTGCAGAGGTTGAGTCGAACGCTCCAGGTTGCTCAGAGTACGAGTTCCCAGCGCCTGAAGCGTGTGTTCAGCCGCCTCTCCAAAAGCATTCGGCTGCGAGGAAAACAACTCGAAAACGCCCACCAATTCATCTCCGCGCAGAAGCGGCATAACCATGACCGATCGCACACCCAGCCGCACAGAGGCTTCGCGGTCTACTCGCGGATCGTCCAGAGCATCGTCGCAACGCTGGGTTTCGCGCGTCTGAATGCATTCCCCGGAGAGTCCAGATTCTTCATCGAGCTGAGAGCCTAAGTCGGGAGCGGTCGAACCGCTGGTGGCGCGGCACACCATCTCCCCATCGCGACGCAAAACAATCGCTGAACCCGTGGCTCCTGTGCTCAAGCACGCCTGCTCCACAATCTCGTTGAGCACAATCTCCAGCGCCAGTTCCGCGGAAAATTCCGGAGGCAAACCGCCTTCACCTTGCGTACTCAACCTCGCCGCCAGAACTGCAAAATCGTTTTCGAAGTGTGGCTCGGCGGGCGCGCTCGAAGCAGCGGCTTCAGGTTTCGAAGAATCGGGTTTCAACCTGGTATCGGGCGCCATAGACCAAGACGAAGACCGAGGAAGATCAGAAGCCGACAACGGGCCTCTGAAGCGGAGTCTCCTCCCGCAAAGGCGGCTTGTCAATATATTCCAGCTGTTAGGCCTGCCCCTTATTAGGCCTTTCCCCGTATTTAGGCCTTCCCCGTGCGGCGACCGCACTCAATCTGCCGGAAACCGCCCCCTCGACCTCATCCCAATCCGGGATGCCAACCTCTCGATTTGGCAATTCAATAGAGTCTTTTCTCCCCTCCCAATGTTAGTCTGTATCCGTTAGAATCACTGCAACTTGGGCGACGTGGATGAGTCTTCCCAGTCCGTTTTCCTGATTTCTCCCCTCGCTTCCGCGCGGAAGCATATTCAAAACAAATTGTTGCGGGATATCTAACTACGGGAGTGAAACATGCAGATTGCGGTTGTCGGATCCGGATACGTGGGGTTAGTGGCAGGCGCCTGTTTTGCCGACCTCGGGCACGATGTCATTCTGGTGGACAATGATCAACGAAAGCTCACGGCACTCAGGAACGGACAAGTACCGATTCACGAGAAATTTCTGCCCGAGCTTCTCGGCCGTCACCGCGAACAGCGCCTTACCTTTTCCGACGATCTGAAGGACGCCGTCAGCCGCAGTTCGGTTATCTTCGTCGCCGTCGGCACTCCTCCCACCGAAAGTGGGGAAGCCGACCTGTCTTATGTGGAATCTGTCGCCCGTGAAATTTCCGGCGGCATTAACGGCTATAAGGTCATCGTCGAAAAGAGCACTGTCCCGGTTTACACCAGCAGTTGGGTGCGCAAGATCATCCTGCGCAACGGCACCGATCCGGAGTTGTTCGATGTCGCCTCCAATCCCGAGTTTTTGCGCGAAGGCACCGCCGTCACGGACTTCCTGTTTCCTGACCGTATCGTAATCGGCTGCGATACCGAGCGTTCCGCGGAAGTGTTGCGCGAAATCTACAGTCCCCTGACCAATGGCAGCTACTACGACCGCGCCGACGCAATTCCTCAACCCGATCGCGCTTCTATTCCGCCACCCATCATTGTCACCAGTGCCAAGAGCGCGGAGTTGATCAAGCACGCCTCCAACGCCTTCCTGGCAATGAAGATCTCATTCATCAACGCGGTGGCTTCGGTCTGCGAGTCCGTCGGCGCCAACGTGAATCAGGTTGTTCACGGCGTTGGCACTGACTCCCGCATCGGTCCCAGATTCCTGAATCCCGGTATCGGTTATGGGGGATCCTGTTTCCCCAAAGATGTCATGGCATTTCGTGCCGTGGCCCGCGAATGCGGCTATGACTTCCGCCTGCTCGATGAAGTCATGCGGATCAACGAAGATCAGCGGCAGCGCTTCCTCCGGAAAGTTCAAAGCGCGCTCTGGACGTTGCGCGGCAAGAACCTCGGCGTTCTCGGTCTCGCCTTCAAAGGCGGCACAGACGACATCCGCGAATCCCCTGCTCTCTTCCTGGTGCAGTCTCTCGTGCAACAGGGCAGCCGGATCACTGCTTACGATCCCGCGGGCATGGAGCGCTCGCGCGAAGTCCTGACCTCCGGCGTCACCTTCGCCAACTCCGCCTACGAGGCCGCGCACGGCGCCGACGCTTTGCTGATCCTGACGGAATGGGAGGAGTTCGCCAATCTCGATCTGAACCGTCTTCGCCAGGAACTCCGCTACCCCATCGTCATCGACGGACGTAACTTGTACGATCCCGAGATCATGGCCGCGGAAGGCTTCACTTATTACAGCGTAGGCCGCGCTGCCTCTCATCCCGATGGCGTACCCGCGGCAGTCCTCAGGAACGGCAAGAAAGCATGAGCCCTCAACGCGCCGTAGTCACCGGGGGTGCCGGCTTTCTGGGCTCTCACCTAAGCGATGCCTTGCTGGCCGAAGGCTGGAATGTGGTCGTCGTCGACAATCTACTCACCGGCCGGCTCTCTAACATCGCCCACCTCAGCAACCAGTCGCGCTTCGAATTTGTCGAAAAGGATATCTGCGAGCCGTTCGATGTCGGCAAGGTCGACTACGTTTTTCACTTCGCCAGCCCGGCCAGCCCCGTGGACTACAGCAACCACGGCATCGCCACTCTCAAGGTTGGATCGCTCGGCACCTTCCACGCCCTCGATGTAGCCCATAAATACGGCGCGAAGTATCTAGTCTCTTCGACGTCCGAGTGCTATGGCGATCCCCTCGAACATCCTCAGAAAGAAACGTACTGGGGACACGTCAATCCCATCGGACCGCGTTCCGTCTACGACGAGGCCAAGCGTTTCACCGAAGCCGTGACCATGGCTTACCGTCGCTATCACAACGTCGACACCCGCATCGTCCGCATCTTCAACACTTACGGCCCTCGTCTTCAATTGAACGATGGCCGCGTGGTCTCGAATTTCATGAAGCAAGCTCTTCGCGGCGAAGATCTCACGGTCTACGGAGATGGCCGCCAGACTCGCAGCTTCTGCTACGTCAGCGACGAGATCGACGGCTTCCTGCGCTTGTCCAAGTCGGACGAGCATCTTCCCGTCAACATTGGCAACCCCAGGGAATTCACCATCCTCGAGTGTGCCGAGTTGGTTCTGAAGGTCACGGGCTCCAAGAGTCAGATCCGCTACGAACCGCTTCCTCAGGACGACCCTAAGCAGCGCCGCCCCGACATCACGAAAGCTCGGCAATTGCTGCAATGGGAACCCAAGGTAGACCTCGAGATGGGCCTGCGTAAGTCGTTGGACTACTTCAAGAAGGCCGTTGCCGAAGAAGCAGCCGTGAAGTAATTGCCGATTTCGGCGAATGTACGTACATAAACGCCATACAATAATATACGTCACAGCAGAGGGTACGGAAAGGGATCCATTCCGGGCGGCTGCCCGCCCTCCACGATGCCCTTTCTTGGACCGGAAACAGCCCTGTTAGCGACGATCGCGTCTTAACAGGCTGCGGAAAAACTCGATTTGAAGCAGACGCGGTAGCCCGAAACTCTCTTGTTTCCACAGCACAACCTGATAAGAAGAAAGCATGCGTAGAAAAGATGAACAGCAGTTGGATGTGTTTAGCTACGTAAGCCCAGAGCAGCGAGTGCCCCAAGACCATCCCTTGCGTCCTCTTCGTGTCATGACCGATGAGGCATTAAGAGAACTGCAACCACGGTTCTACAAGCTGTACGCGAAAACCGGGCGGCCATCGATCGCGCCGGAGAAGTTGTTGCGAGCGCTCCTGCTGCAAGCGTTGTACTCGGTGCGCAGCGAGCGGCTGTTGATGGAACAACTCAACTACAACCTGCTGTTCCGTTGGTTCGTGGGCTTGAACATGGATGATGCCATTTGGGATGTGACCGTGTTCACCAAGAACCGCGAGCGCCTGCTCGATGGGGACATTGCCGAAGCCTTCTTCCAAGCCGTACTCCAGCAGGCGCGCGAGCGGAGTTTGCTCTCGGACGAACACTTCACGGTGGATGGAA
>Ga0207693_10000391_pt1 | contig 40291 bp, 29 predicted proteins | sample LARL81metaG_FD_184347 | JGI IMG/M metagenome (GOLD analysis project Ga0207693, IMG submission 184347) | Corn, switchgrass and miscanthus rhizosphere microbial communities from Kellogg Biological Station, Michigan, USA - LAR L8-1 metaG... | ecosystem: Host-associated > Plants > Roots >... | reverse complement strand
ACGTGCGTACGTGCTTTTTCCCAAAGTTACGATTAATACGTTGCGTGGAACGCGAAAGTACTCCACGGTGCGGGCAAGCGCGAACGAGTTGGGCGGGATGATGCAGACGTCGCCGCCGAAGTCGACGAAGCTCTTCGCATCGAAATTCTTTGGATCCACGATCGATGAATTGATGTTGGTGAAAATCTTGAACTCGTTGGCGCACCGAACGTCGTAGCCGTAGCTGGAGGTGCCGTAGGAGACGATCTTGTGGCCGTTGGCGTGCCGCACCTGCCCCCCTTCGAACGGCTCGATCATTCCCTCGCGCGCCATCCGGCGGATCCAGTTATCGGATTTGATGCTCATATGATTCCCGCGGGACGGCGCGCAAAGATATCAGGTCTCTTCGACCACGATCTTGGGAAACAGGCTGCTGCGGTCGCGCGCACGCACGGCGAGGGCACCCGCCGTGCGCCGCGCCATCTCGAAGTAGGCACGGGCGCGCGCGGAGTCCGGGGCCGCCACCACGGTCGGGCGCCCGCCGTCGGCCTCCTCGCGGATGTGCGCATCGAGCGGCAGCTCGCCCAGGAGCCGTACGCCGTACTCCCGGGCCATGCGCTCGCCCCCGCCGCTGCCGAAGATGTGCTCACTGTGCCCGCAGTTTGCGCACACGTGGATGCTCATGTTCTCGACGATGCCGAGCACGGGCACCGAGACCTTCTCGAACATCTTCAGCCCCTTGCGCGCGTCCGCCAGGGCGATGTCCTGGGGTGTGGTCACGATCAGGGCACCGGCGACCGGCACGCGTTGCGCCAGCGTGAGCTGGATGTCCCCGGTGCCGGGGGGCATGTCGACCACCAGGTAGTCGAGCTTGCCCCACTGAGTCTCCGACAGCAGCTGCGTGAGCGCCTGGGTCACCATCGGACCGCGCCACACCATCGGCTGCTGCTCATCCACGAGAAAGCCGATCGACATGGCGGTGACGCCGTGGCTCGTCAGCGGCTTCAGGTGCTTGCCATCAACCGAGGTCGGCCGCTGCCCGGTCAGTCCCAGCATCAAGGGCAGGCTCGGGCCGTAGATGTCGGCGTCGAGGATGCCCACGCGGGCGCCCTGGGCCGCCCAGGCGAGCGCCAGGTTGACGGCGACCGTGGATTTGCCTACCCCGCCCTTGCCCGAGGCCACCGCCACGACGTTTGCGATCTCCCCCAGCGGCTTCAGATTGCGCTGCACGGCGTGGGCGCGGATGTTGGATTCAAGTTCGAGCGTCACGGGCTGCGAGATCCCGGCCGCCGCCAGGTGCGCCCCTACCGCGGCGGCAAACTCGGCCTGGTAGCCGCCTACGGGGAACCCGAGCGCCACCCGGGCGGCGATGCCCTCACCGCCCACGGCCCGCACCTCCCGGACCGCCTGAGCCTCCCCCAGGGTCTCGGCGAGGTAGGGATCGGCATAGGCCTCGAGGGCGGAGCGCACGGCATTGAGCGAGCTGTCGGGCATCATATGGAAAACAGGAACGATTCCGGGGGTGGGATTGTAGTGGGTGCGCACCGGATGCGCATAAGCGCGGCGGCGGCGGCCAAGCTTGACGGCTGTGGCATAATCCGCCGGTCCGGAGGCTGCGCGCTTCCTGCTTCACCGGTCGGCTGCGACAGCGGCGCCGGCACCGGATAGATCCGCACCTGCCTGGCTTTGCGCGCTCCTCGTGAAGGGAGACGCAGGGGATGCGTGCAGGAAGCTGCTCCCACGGAAAGGCTGAATGAGCTTTTTCACGAACCTGCGTGCCGACCGTCTCGTAACGGAGATCCGGTCTTCGACCGACCCTGAAAGCCCTGCGCGGCAGAAGGCGATCGCACGCCTGAAGGATGTGGGCCCGGGGGCGATCGAAGCCATCCTCGGGGCACTGCCGGAAGCGGACAAGTCCGCAACCCTCGCCTTCGTCGAGGTGCTCACCGCGCTCGTCAGCCAGAAGACTTTTCCGCAGTACGTGCAGGGACTGGTGCAGGGCAGCCCGCGGGTCATCTCCGGGATCTCCTGGGCGCTGACCAACAGCCGCAACTACCCCCACACCCTGCTGCTCGAGGCCCTGGCCACGCCGGGCATCTCCAAGCCGGCGGTCCTTGATGTGATCGCGGCGCAGAAGTCGCGCTTCGGGGTGCGCGAGCTGCTCACCGCCGCCTATGCGCAGGATCCGAACGAGAAGGCGGCGCTGTTCCGCATCATCGGGGAGATCGCCGACAAGTCCTCGGTGGGCGAGCTCATCGGGCGCGTGCAGGGCAAGGACCCGATTGCGCGCGTACACATCATCAACACCCTGGCGCGCTTCAACACCCCCGAGGTGCAGACCGCCCTGCAGGGGCTGCTGAAGGATTCCAACAAGCTCATCCGCGGCGCCACGCTGTCGGCGCTGCAGCGCATGGATGGCCCGATCGACATCGAGCGCGTCGCAGCCCTGCTGCGCGATCCTGAGATCGACGTCCTCAACCGCGCCATCGACGTGGTCATCAAGGCCAATCATCCGGAGACGATGAAGTACCTGATCGAGGTACTGAAGGACGAGAACGAGAACGCGCGGCGCGCCGCGGTCGAGGTGCTGAACGAGGTCGGCAACGCGAACTCGGTGAAGTACCTGCTCGGTTCCCTGAAGGACAGCGACTGGTGGGTCCGCAGCCGCGCCGCCGATGCGCTCGGCAAGATCGGCGGGCCCAAGGTCATAGACGCGGTGCTGCAGCTGGTGCGCGACAAGGATGAGGACATCCGCCGCGCGGCGATCGAGATCCTGAACCAGACCAAGGATGAGCGCGCGGTCGATTCGCTCATCCAGGCGACCCGCGACAGCGACTGGTGGGTGAGCGAGCGCGCCATCGACGCGCTGGCCGAAATCGGCAGCAAGCGCGCCGTGCCCCGTCTCATGGAGATGCTGCACACGCCGGTCAATGACAAGGCGACCCCGATCGTGGTGCGCGCGCTCGGCAAGCTCGGCGACAGCAAGCTCGTGGATACGCTGCTGCCGCTGGTGGCCCGCCCGGAACGCGAGATCCGCATCGAGGCGATCCAGGCGCTGTCGCGCGTGGCGGACGAGGCGCGCGCCGACCAGGTGCGCAGCGAACTGCAGGTGCAGGCCGCCTCGCCCGACCAGACCATCGCCCGCATGGCGGCCGCGGCGGTCTCGGAGCTGGATAACCGCATCGCGGGGATCTCGCAGCTGGGGTCAGGGTCCAAGGCCCATCCGGGCACCACCTCCGCCACCCCGACGGCCACGCCCGCCCCCTCCGGCATACGCCCGCCGCAACCCACGCCGGCCGAAGCGGCCAAGACGGTGGTCATCTCGGATCAGTCGATGCAGCAGGCAGTCAAGGCGGCGGAGGCGGCGGCGCGGCTGGACATCGGCACGCTCAAGCAGGGGGACATCCTCGAGGGGCGCTACAAGTACATCGACCGCATCGGCCGCGGCGCCTTCGGCACGGTGCTGCTCATGGAAGACACCGTGGTCGATGAGCGGCTGATCCTGAAGTTCCTCAACCCGAACGTTTCGGGGGACGAGGAAGTGATGAAGCGCTTCGTCCACGAACTGCGCTACTCGCGCAAGATCACCCACAAGAACGTCATCCGCATCTACGACTTCCTCTACATCCAGGGCAACTACGCCATCTCGATGGAGTACTTCCCCTCGCACACGCTCGGCAGCGAGGTGGTGAACGAGAAGCCGCTGGAACTCAAGCGCGCCATGCAGTTCGGCATCGACATCTGCACCGGCATGACCGTCGCCCACCAGCAGGGCATCGTGCACCGCGACCTGAAGCCCGCCAACGTCCTCATCAACCAGGAAGGGCTGCTGAAGATCGTGGACTTCGGCGTGGCGGCGGCGCACCGCGAGGGCGACACCCAGCTCACCAAGACCGGCTACGTGATCGGCTCGCCCAAGTACATGGCGCCCGAGCAGATCCTCGGCAAGAAGGTCGATGAGCGCGCCGACATCTACGCGCTCGGCGTGATGCTCTACGAGATGGTGACCGGCGTACCGCCCTACTCGCGCGGCGATCACATGTCGGTCATGTACCAGCACGTGCAGGGCAAGGCGCGCAGCCCGCAGGATGTGAACCCGAACCTGCCGCCGGGGCTCTCCGATCTCGTGGTGCGTGCGATGGCGGTGGACAAGACCAAGCGCTTCCAGACCATGAACGAGCTGAGCGCCGCCCTGCAGCAGTACCTCGGCTAGCCGCGCGCTGCCGGGGCGGGGCCCGTCCCGTTGAGGCTCCCGCCTTGCCAAACTTCGTGCGTTACGTCAAATTTCCGTCCACAAGCTGTTGATCTTAAAGCCCTCCCGGGCTAAACAACGGTGGTGGAAACTCCTTAAGGAGCAAGGGTTTGGCGCGCATAGACGCCTTTTTGAAACTGGGCACCCAGCAGGGGTGCTCGGACGTGCACCTGGCGGTCGGGGTGCCCCCGATGCTGCGGATGCACGGGGACCTGCTGCCCATCAAGTTCCGCGACCTGCGCGCGGTGGAGCTCGAGAGCTACATCAGCGAGATCCTGACGCGCTCGCAGAACGAGCAGTTCAACAAGGGCCACGACCTGGACTTCTCCTACGTGTCCGCCGAGGGCGGGCGCTTCCGCGTCAACGTGTACCGCAAGGAGACCGGCGTCGGGGCGACCTTCCGCTCCATTCCGGCCGCGGTGCCGACGCTGGAGAAGCTCGCGCTGCCCCCGATCGTCACCAAGCTGTGCGATTTTCACCAGGGCATGGTGCTGGTCACCGGCTCCACCGGCACGGGCAAGTCGACCACGCTCGCCGCGATGATCGATCACCTCAATTCCACGCGGCGCCTGAATATCATCAGCCTCGAGGACCCGATCGAGTTCGTGCACCCGAGCAAGAACAGCCAGGTCATCCAGCGCGAGCTGGGCACCCACATCCCGAGCTTCGCCGAGGGCGTGCGCGCGGCGATGCGCGAGGACCCGGACGTGATCCTGGTGGGAGAGCTGCGCGACGCGGAGACCATCTCCATGGCCATGACGGCCGCGGAGACCGGGCACCTGGTGCTCGGCACGCTGCACACCACGAGCGCGGTCAAGACCATCGACCGCATCATCGATGCGCAGCCGGTCGAGGAGCGCGAGCAGACCAAGAGCTTCCTGGCACAGAGCCTGCTCGCGGTCGTGACCCAGGTACTGGTGAAGACCGCCGACGGCCACGGCCGCAAGGCGATCTGTGAGGTACTCATGATGACCAAGGCGATCGCCAAGCTTATCCAGACCGAGCAGACCCATCAGATCGCAACCCAGCTGCAGATGGGGCGGGATCTGGGCATGCAGCTGCTGGACCAGGCGCTGCTCGCCGCCATCAATGCGCGCACCATCGACCCGGACGACGCCTACGCCTACGCGATGGAAAAGCGCGCCTTCCAGAAGTTCGTCACCGACACCAGCGTGCTGCCGAAGCTCGACGCGGAGGGCGCCTCCCCGGCGGCCGCCTCCAGCTCCGCGGCCTGAAGAGAACGCGAGCGCCCGTGCCGCAAGTCGACGCACTGCTCACCGAGGTCCTGGAACGGCGCGGCTCGGACCTGCACTTCATCGCCGGCGACCCGCCGCGCATGCGCCTGTACGGGGACATCGCGCCGCTGAAGCCGGAGAAACTGGCCCCGGAGCAGGTGAAGCAGGCGCTCTACGAGATCATGCCCAAGGCGGCGCTGGATCGCTTCGAGGCGAAGGACGGCGCCGACTTCGCCTATACGCTGCCCGAACGCGGGCGCTTCCGCGTCAACGTGATGCGCCAGCTGAACGGCATGGGCGCGGTGTTCCGCGCCATCCCCTCCAAGGCCCTGACGCTCGAGGAACTGAAGCTGCCCGAATCGGTGCGGCAGATGTCCCGCGCCAACAACGGCCTCATCCTCGTGACCGGCAAGACCGGCTCGGGCAAGTCCACGACGCTTGCGGCGATGATCGATGACATCAACCGCCGCGTGAAGGGCCACATCCTCACGGTCGAGGATCCGATCGAGTTCGTCCACGAGCGCCAGAGCTGCCTCATCAGCCAGCGCGAGATCGGGGTGCACGCGCCGAGCTTTGCCGCCGCATTGCACTCGGCCCTGCGCGAGGACCCGGATGTCATCCTGGTGGGCGAGTTGCGCGACCTGGAGACCATGAGCATCGCGGTCACCGCCGCCGAGATGGGCATTCTCGTCATGGGCACGCTGCACACCAACGGGGCGGCGCAGACGGTGGATCGCATGGTGAACGTGTTCCCCGCCGACAAGCAGTCGCACGTGCGCACCATGCTCTCGACCTCGCTGCGCGGGGTGGTCTCGCAGCAGCTGCTGCAGCGCGCCGACAAGTCCGGGCGCGTGGCGGCGCTGGAGATCCTGGTCAACACGCCGGCGGCCTCGAACCTGATCCGCCAGGGCAAGCTCGACCAGCTGGAAAACACCATGCAGGCCGGCGGCGCCTTCGGCATGCGCACCATGGACACCGCCATCCAGCAGCTGTACGACGCGCGCCAGATCACGGGCAAGGAGGCCTACAAGAAGGCCATCAACAAGGGCAAGTTCGAGGACGTGAAGGACGCGGGCTGAAGTCACGCCGCGCGCCCCTGCGCGGGAGCGCCTTGCCGGCTTGTGTAAACTAGCCGGATGACCCGCAAGATCTTCGTCACCACCGCGCTCCCCTACGCCAACGGCCCGTTTCACATCGGGCACATCATGGAATACATCCAGGCCGACATCTGGGTGCGCTTCCAGAGGATGCAGGGGCACGAGCTGCACTTCGTCGGTGCCGATGACGCCCACGGCGCGCCGATCATGCTCAAGGCGCAGGAGGAAGGCATCACGCCCCAGGAGCTGGTGGCGCGCATCGCCGCGGACCGCCCGCGCTACCTCAAGGGCTTCCACATCAGCTTCGATCACTGGTGGTCCACCGACTCGCCCGAGAACACGCAGCTGTCGCAGGAGGTGTACGCGCGCCTGAAGGCCGCCGGGCTCATCTACCAGAAGGCGGTGGAGCAGTTCTACGATCCGGTCAAGGGCATGTTCCTGCCGGACCGCTACATCAAGGGTGAATGCCCGAACTGCCACTCCAAGGACCAGTACGGCGACGCCTGCGAGGTGTGCTCGAGCGTCTACGCGCCCACCGACCTCATCAACCCCTACTCGACGCTCTCCGGGGCGAAGCCCGAGCTGCGCTCATCTGAGCACTTCTTCTTCCGGCTCTCGGACCCGAAGTGCGTCGCCTTCCTCACGCAGTGGCTCAACACCCCCGGACGACTGCAGCCCGCGGTGCTCAACAAGGCGCGCGAGTGGCTCACCGGCGCCGGCGAGCAGGCGCTGGCGGACTGGGACATCTCGCGCGAGGCACCCTACTTCGGCATCCCGATTCCGGATGCGCCGGGGAAGTACTTCTACGTGTGGCTGGACGCCCCGATCGGCTACCTCGCCGCGCTCAAGCACTACTTCGAGTCGGGTGCGCCGCGCGTGCGCGGCGAGCGGCGCAGCTTCGAGGAGTTCCTGGGCGCCCCCGATACCGAGCAGATCCACTTCATCGGCAAGGACATCATCTACTTCCACACGCTGTTCTGGCCGGCGATGCTGAAGTTCGCCGGCGCGCCCTTCAAGGTCCCGGACCACGTGTACGTGCACGGCTTCATCACCGTCTCGGGCGAGAAGATGTCCAAGTCGCGCGGCACCGGCATCAGCCCGCTGCGCTACCTGCAGATCGGCATGAACGCCGAGTGGCTGCGCTACTACATCGCCGCCAAGCTCAACGGCAACGTCGAGGACCTCGACTTCAACCCGGAGGACTTCACGCTGCGCGTCAACAGCGACCTCGTCGGCAAGTACGTGAACATCGCCAGCCGTGCCGCGAGCTTCATCAACCGCCAGTTCGCCGGCGAACTGCGCTACGGCACCGACGCGGCGGTCCTGACCGCCGAGGCACGCAGCCTGTGCGCGGGCATCCACGAGAGTTACGAGACGCGCGAGTTCGGCAAGGCGGTGCGCGAGGCCATGGCCTACGCCGACCGCATCAACCGCGACTTCGATGCGCGCCAGCCCTGGGTGCTCGCCAAGGATCCGGCCCGGGCGGCGGAGCTGCAGGAGGTGTGCTCGCGGGCGCTCTACGGCTTCAAGGTGTTGTCGGTGCTGCTCGCACCGGTGCTGCCGGAAGCCACGACGCGCGCCGCGAAGGAGCTCTTCGGCCTCGATGACGTGTTCACCTGGGGCGACGCGCAGGTGCTGCCGCTGCGCATTCATGCCTACCGGCACCTGATGACGCGCGTCGACCCGAAGCAACTCGACGCCCTGTTCGAGGCCGCCCCGGCGGCCGCGCCGGGCGCCGCGGCCGCAGAAGCTGCCCCCCCGGCCACCGTGTCGATCGATGAGTTCAGGCGCGTGGAGCTGCGCGTCGCACGCATCGCCAACGCCGAACCGGTCGCCGGCTCCGACAAGCTGCTCAAACTGACGCTGGATCTCGGCTCAGGGACCCGTACCGTGTTCGCCGGCATCAAGTCCGACTATGAGCCGGGCAAGCTCATCGGCCGCCTGACAGTGGTGGTCGCAAACCTTGCGCCCCGCAAGATGAAGTTCGGCACCTCCGAGGGCATGGTGCTGGCCGCCAGCGGGTCGGCGGCCGGTGTCTACCTGCTGTCACCGGACTCCGGCGCCACGGCGGGCATGAGAATCAGCTGAACCGGCGCAGGCACGTGCATGCTCGCGGATGACATCGATGCGCTGCTGCCCCAGACCCAGTGCACGCGCTGCGGTTACAGCGGCTGCCGCCCCTACGCCGAGGCCGTCGCCGCGGGCGCCGCCGACATCAATCAATGCCCGCCGGGCGGCGCCGCCACCATCGCGCAACTCGCCGCGCTGCTGCAGCGCGCGGTGGTGCCGCTGAACCCGGTGCACGGGACCGAGGGGCCGGCGCTGGTCGCGCTGATCGACGAGGAGGCCTGCATCGGCTGCGCCAAGTGCCTGCCGCCGTGTCCGGTGGATGCCATCCTCGGGGCGCACAAGCAGATGCATACCGTGCTCGCCTCCGTGTGCACCGGGTGCGAGCTGTGCGTGGCGCCCTGTCCGGTGGACTGCATCCGCATGCTGCCGCGCGCGGCCGCCGCGGATGCGCCGCCGGCGCCGACGGCGGCCGCGAACCGGGAACGGTTTGCGCAGCGCAACGAGCGCACCGCCGCCCGTGCCGCGGCCCGCGCCGCCCTGCTGCACGAGCGCAAGCACCACGCCGCGCCGCGCTAGCGGGCGCGCGCAAAATCCGGCCCGCGCATGCGACACTGCCGTGCCCGAAAATCCACCCGCAGGATGAGCCACCATGCCAGTCCGCATCGCCAGCGCCCTTGTGTCGGCGCTCACCGCAGCGCTCCTCCCCGCTGCCGCCGCACCCGCGGCTGAGGCACTGCCGCAGAACATGCAGGCCGCGGCGATCGACGCCGCCGGCGATGCGCACGCGCTCACCCTGCACCAGCTCCCGGTGCCGCACCCGGGGCCGGCGGAAGTGCTGATCGCCATACACACGGCCGGCGTGGCCAGCTGGGACGTGGAGCTGCGCCGCCACCCCGAACAGATCAAGAACGGCCGCTTCCCCCTCGTCCTCGGCACCGACGGCGCGGGCACCGTCGCCGCGGTGGGTGCGACCGTGCACAGCTTCAAGGTGGGCGACCAGGTCTATTCCTACAGCTGGGACAATCCCCAGGGCGGCTTTTACGCCGAGTACGTGGCGGTGCCGGCCGCGCGCGTCGGGCACGTGCCGCGCGGGCTGACGCTGACCCAGGCCGGTGCCATCGGCACCACCGCGCTCACCGCCATCCAGGGCGTGGACGATGCGCTGCATCTGAAGTCCGGCCAGACGCTGCTCATCCACGGTGCCGCCGGCGGCGTCGGCACCCTCGCGATCCAGTTCGCCAAGCTGCGCGGCGCGCGGGTGCTCGCCAGCGTCTCGGGCGAGGACGAGATCGCCCTGGTGAAGCGGCTCGGCGCGGATGCCGCCGTCGATGGCCGCCACGGCGACATCGCCGCGGCCGCGCATGCGTTTGCTCCGGCGGGCGTGGACGCGGTGCTGGCGCTGGCCGGGGGCGAGGCCCTGGAGCACGCCATCGATACGCTCAGGAAAGGCGGCCGCGTGGCTTATCCGGAGGGAGTGAACCCGATACCCAAGAGCCGCGACGGACTCACACCGATCAAGTACAACGCCATCCCGGGGCCGACGGAGTTCCGGCGGCTCAACGCCGCCATCGAGTCGATGAAGCTCGAGGTGCCGATCGCCGCGCAATTCCCGCTGGCCGAGGCCGCCGCGGCTCAGGAGCGGCTCGAGGCGGGTCACGTTCCGGGCAAGGTCATCCTGCAGGTCCGTTAGCACCGGCGCGCTCCGACGGCGGGAGCTGCGGCGCGTGCGCCGCACGCCTCGACAGTGCGTGCCCCGCGCGTGCATTCTTGCCCCATGCATGCTGCGACCCGGACGGCGATATTCCGGCGGCTGAAGGCCGCAAACCCCTCCCCCACCACCGAGCTGCTGCACGCGACGCCGTTCGAACTGCTGGTGGCGGTGATGCTCTCGGCACACACCACCGACAAGAGCGTGAACGCAGCCACCCGCGTGCTGTTCCCGCTCGCCAACACGCCGGCCGCGATCGCGGCGCTCGGCATCGAGGGCGTGAAGCCCTACATCAAGAACGTCGGGCTCTACAACACGAAGGCGAAGAACCTGATCGGCCTGGCACAGCAGATCATGGAGCGCCACGGCGGTGAAGTGCCCGGGGAGCGCGTCGCGCTCGAGGCGCTCCCGGGAGTCGGGCGCAAGACGGCGAGCATCATCCTCAACATGGTGTTCGGCGAGGCGGAAATCGCAGTCGACACCCACATCTTTCGCGTCGCCAACCGCACCGGGCTCGCACCCGGCAACACGCCGCTCGCCGTCGAACAGGGGCTCATCAAGTACACCCCGGCGCAGTACCGCAAGGACGCACACCACTGGCTGCTGCTGCACGGGCGCTACGTGTGCACGGCGCGCGCGCCGGCCTGCCCGACCTGCCTGATCCGCGACCTGTGCGAGTACCGGCACAAGACCAAGGCGAAGCCGGCGCCTGCCAAGCGCAGCTCCATCGCCCAGGCGATCCGCAGGCCCCCGCGCGCGCGGGCGTGACCGGGCATGCCCTTGTTTACCGGCGAGGGTCGTGAGGAGATGCGCCGCCGCTACCTCGAAGCGTGGCGCAAGTTCAGTGCGCACGAGCCCCTTGCACCCCTCGAGGGGCAGCTGGCGGCCGTGATCGCCGAGCATCCGGAGTACATCGGCTGGCTCGAGTCCGGGGATGCCGCGCTGCTCGCGGAATTCACCCCCGAAGGTGGTCGCGAGAACCCCTTCCTGCACATGGGGCTGCATCTGGCCATCCGCGAGCAGGTCGCGACCGACCGCCCCGCCGGAATCGCGCGCCTGCACCAGGAACTCACCCGCCGCAGCGAGAATGCGCACGCCGCCGAACACCGCATGATCGAACCGCTCGCGCAGACCTTGTGGGAGGCGCAGCGCAGCGGGCAGGTGCCCGATGAACTCGCCTACCTGGAGCGGCTGCGGCGCCTGTAGCCGGCGTTTTGCGATGGCCCTTGAGCGCTGCCAGGATGCACGCCGCGGAACGCTCTTCCTACCGCCACACAACGGTTGCCAACCACCATGAACCGCACTCTCATCAGCTCTGGTTCCACCTTCGAAGCCGAAATTGGTTACAGCCGCGCAGTCGCCCAGGGCGACTGGGTATTCGTCTCCGGGACGACCGGATTCGACTACTCCCGCATGAGCATCTCCGATGATCTGCAGGAGCAGACCGAGCAGTGCCTGCAGAACATTGAGTCCGCTCTGAGGCAAGCGGGCTCAGGAATGCACGATGTCGTGCGCGTAACCTATGTGCTGCCGAACGGCGAGGACTTCCCCCAGTGTTGGCCCGTGCTGCGCAAGTACTTTGGCCAGGTCCGCCCTGCTGCGATGATGATCTCGGCCGGGCTTGCCGACCCGCGCATGAAGATCGAAATCGAAGTAACGGCGCTGAAGCAGCGAGACTAGCGGACCTGACGGCCGTCGAGGATTGCAAAGCGATGCGGCCCTGGAACATCAAACCGCAGTCCGTCACCGCAAGGTTCGGGGCCATGAGATCGCTGGGTATGCTGCTACTACTCGGATCGCTCCCGGCCAGCGCGTTCGCTCAGGCCGCTCCCCCGACCGGGTCCGGCGACGACTCCGGCTACGACATCCGTGACGACGTGCTGATCAAGACTCACGACGGGGCCACGCTCTCGGCCACCGTCGTTCGCAAGAAGGGCGTTACGCAGCCGCTGCCCACGTTGCTGACACTCGATATCTACACGGACCCGGCCGCATTCCGCTCACGCGGCAAGGACGCCGCTGACCACGGCTACGTCGGCGTCACGGCCGACACGCGTGGCAAGCGGCTCAGCCCGGATGCGATCGCACCGTACGAGCACGAGGCTGCGGATACCTACGAGGTGATCGACTGGATTGCGCATCAGCCCTGGTGCAACGGCCAGGTCGCCATGCGCGGCGGCAGCTACTCCGGCTTTACCGCGTGGGCGGCAACCAAGCACCTGCACCCGGCACTGAAGACCATTGCGGTGTCGGCGGCTGCGATACCGGGGCTGGGTCTTCCGATGTACAACAATGTCTTCCTGAGTGCGAACTACGGCTGGGCATTCTACGTCGCCGATAACAAGTATCTCGACGACAAGACGTACGGCGACAACGCCCGCTGGGCGCGACTGCCGGAGGCGTGGTTCGCGAGTGGCCGCCCCTATCGCCAGATCGATCGGGTCGATGGAACGCCCAACCCGCTGTTGCAGCGCTGGTTGCAGCATCCCGCCTACGACAGCTACTGGCAGAACATGGTGCCGTACAAGGCAGACTTTGCCCGCATCAATATCCCGGTGCTCACCATCAGCGGCTATTACGATGATGGCCAGATATCCGCTCTGAAGTATCTCAAAGAGCACTACCGGTACAACTCTCACGCTGATCACTACTTGGTCATCGGCCCCTACGATCACTTCGGGACCCACCGCTCGCAGAAGGCCGAGGTGCTGCGCGGTTATCCGCTCGACCCCGTGGCGCAGTTCAGCACCCCGGAGCTCACCTTCCAGTGGCTGGATTACGTGCTGCGGGGAGGCGTGAAGCCCGCACTGCTTGCGGACAAGATCAACTACGAGGTCATGGGCGCCAACGAATGGCGGCACGTGTCGGCGCTGCAGCAGATGGGCCGTCACGCCGCGACCTTCTATTTCACCTCATCCCGGGACGGCACTCGCTACCGCCTGGCGCCGGGCAAACCCGCCGCAGCCGCAGTTGTCGGGCAGGCGGTCGACCTCGCAGACCGCACTGTCTCAAACAACAACCACTCGTATCCGGACCCGATCATCGAGAACAAGCTCGATCATGTTACGGAGCTCGTGTTCGTGAGTGCGCCGTTCCAGACGCCACGGGTGGTGAGCGGTGCATTCACCGGCGAGCTCGACGTAAGCATCAACAAGAAGGACTTCGATGCCGGGGTGACAGTCTTCGAGCAGCTGCCGGACGGTCGGCTATTTCATCTGGCGTACTGGCTGGGACGGGCGAGCTTCGCCGCTGACGGCAGTGTGCGTACGCTCCTGGTCCCTGGGAAGGCCGTGCGCATCCCCTTCGAGACCACCGTCGTCAGCCGTCAGATGAGCAAGGGCAGCCGGCTGCTGGTGCTGCTGGATGTGAACAAGAATTCGATCGCGCAGGTCAACTACGGCACCGGCCGCGACGTCAGCGACGAATCCATTGCCGACGCCGACGCAGCTCTGCAGGTGCGCTGGCACACCGACAGCTATGTGAAGGCCCCTTTCGACCGGTAGCTTCTGGCAGCTAGGGCGGCTTCCCGCCCGAGGCTCCTGCGGGCGCCGGCGGCTCCGGACGTGCCGGTGCCGAGGCGCCGGCACGGCCGCGCCACAAGCCGTCGCGCGTAAATACCTGCCACGCCCACCTGACCCAGCGCGTCAGCGCGAACGACAGCCACAACGCCCACGCCAGGATCGCAATCTTGTACCACCACAGTGAGACCGACAGCACCCCGACGCGCGGCAGCTGCGCGCTCGCCTGGTCGATGAACCAGGAAAACGCGCCATATGAGCCGGCGCCCGCGAGCCGCATGTCGGGGTGGGCCAGCAGGCCGCCGGGCACTGCGGCGACGACGCCGAGAAGGGCTGCCACCGCGAGCAGCCCCAGTGCCACCTGCAGCAGGTTGAACTGCCCGCGGTCGCCTGGCGGCGCCCGGCGCGCCTGCCATTGAAATACCGCGACGAAGGCGACGAACAGCAGCAGCACCAGCCACGAGAAAGTCGACAGCCCGAGCCCGAGCAGCAGCCAGTCGCGGGTCGCAAGCGGGGTGAGACGCGAGCGGCCGAGGAGCCACGCCACGGCTACGAACAGCAGCACCTCGCCCCAGTAAAGGATCGTCGGTCCGACGCCGGCACCGAAGGCGTACAGCACCCACCGGTCCCCGGGCAGCTGGATCGACAGGTTGAGGTTGCTCGCCGGAGCGCCCAGCGCGAGCACCGGCGAGCGTGTCAGCAGCTGCGCACCGGCGGCCGCGTGCCAGACAACGGTCCACTTGTGCCTGCCCGGGGAGGCGGACAGCGGCAATTCATCGTGTTCCGGGCGCAGCGCGAGCGGCACATCGTCGCTCGTCACGCTGGTGACTTCCGCCAGCGCCGGCAGATGCAGGACCTGCCGCCCACCCTGGGTGCTGCGGTAGTTAAGGACCAGCGTCGAGTCGCTGGAGCGCTTGCCAACCAGAGTACTGAGCTGCACGTGATCGAACGCCACCGTGCCGCCGGCGATCCCCGGCGGCCGGCTGATGTCCAGCTTCAGTCGCTCGCCGGGGCGCGGGTAGTACTCGAACGTCCAGTTGTTTGCGTCTTCTTCCGCGGTGACCGGCGGCACGCCGCTGAAATCCACGTGCCAGGTCGGACCGACCGCAAAGCGCCAGTGCTCGCTGTGCGAGGAATCGGGCGCCGCCAGCAGCTCCAGTGACTGGCTCACCGGGAGGAGCGAGGTGAACTGGTACTGCGCCTCGCCGGCGGCGAGACCCACGGTCACCCGGTTCTGGCTGACGGCAAGTCCGGCCGTGGTAACCGCTTCCTCGGCGAGCAATGGCAGCGACACCGTGAACGCGCGCGACTTCGGCGCGACGCGCTGCACCGTCGTCTGAATGCTCCAGTCGTGAGCCAGGTGGAACAGCCGCTCGACGCTGACGAAGGCAGGGAATTCCTCCTGCCGCGGCGCAGCGGCAACGCTCTCCTTCGCCACGCGGCGGCGCACGAGCTCGAGCGCGCCGCTCACGAGCCGCCGCTCGGTGATGCCGGCGCTGTCCCAGCCGGGGGCGGTGACCGCGATCACGTGCGGGGCGAGCGGGAATGACAGCGTCAGCGCATCGAGGCCCGCCACCGGGCCCTGCAGACGCACGACGTGCCGCCCCGGAGTGAGGCGCACGTAGCGCAGGCCGCGTGAATTCCTGAACACCCAGCCGACCGCGGCGCCATCGACCTGGACGACAGCCGGCACCCAGTTCGGATCGGCGCCGGGCAGCGCGAGTCCCACCGAATCCAGGGCACTCACGTCGAGCACGACGACGAGCTCTTCGGCCGCGACGCTTACCGCAGCGGCGAGCATGCCGGCGCAGTCGGGCGCACACCTGGGGGGCTCGAGCAACCGCGTCTGCAGGTCGCTGAGGATCGCAGGGTCAGGCGTCGTTGAGGCCTGCGCCCGGGGTGCCGCCCCGAAGGCCGCGAGGAGGACCAGGAGCAGCGCCGCCGCCGCGCGCGGCGGGCCGCGACGCAGCCATGCAGGCAGGGACGGCAGGTCCTTGCGAATGAGCTCCAGCAGCAGCCACACGCACAGCGCGACCCCCAGCAGGCGCCACAGGCGCGTCATCCACGGCGGACTGATCAGGAAGCGCGCGGTCGCGTTCGCCTCCACCGGTCCGCTCCAGGAGAACTCGTACACGTGGTATTGCCAGTCCGGCAGCCCGGGCCCGGCCTGGACGACGACGCCCGGCTCGTAGTAGTCGCTCGGCACCCGCCGGGCCGCCGTTACCTCGATTTCCGCAACGCTCTTGGCGCTGAGGGTGTCCGTGCTGCTGAGCATCCCCGCCATGGGCGCGGGTGCGGCCGCGGTGGGCGCGTTCAGCAGGCGGCGTTCGCGGTTCGGCGCCGTTCGCGTCTCCATTTCTACCACGCGCTGCTCCGGGTGCCCGGACCCCAGGGAGGCTTCCAGCTGCGGGTAAACGGCAAGCCGCACCTGGGTGATCGCGAACGGCACGAGCACCAGCAGCAGCAGCGCGAGGGCGAGCAGGCGATAGGCGCCGGCCCAGCGCGACAATCGTCCCGCGGGGGCGGCGCGCAACAGCGCGAGCGCGATGAGTACGTTGAGCCACAGCCAGACCGGGGCGCCGCTTTCCTGATAGGTGAGCGCGAGGGCGCCGATCGCCAGCGCCGCCAGGCGCAGGCCGAGCACGCGCCACGCGACGGTGGCGATCAGAAGCACGGCGAAGATGTCCAGCAGCTGCCAGCGCTCGAGCCACGCCTGCGGTGCCGCATCCGTACCCGGTGCCGCCAGCAGCCGGTAGCCGGGTCCCACGATCAGGGTGCCGCGAAAGTGGCTCAGACGCTCATGCCACCCGGTCGCAAGCAGTGCGCCGTCCGAGCGCGGCAGGCGCGCCACTGTGGTGAGGTCGAGGTCCTGATCGCGCACCTCGACGCCACTGAAGCCCGCTCCCATGCCGGAGGTCACCAGCAGCGAATTCTCCGCCGCCGTGCGCGCGCTCTGCAGGGCGTACGGCGGACTCATCTCCAGCCGCCAGCCCTGGCGCATGCGCCCGCTGATCCGGTCGACCACGGTGTAGCCGGCGCCGGAGAAGTCGAGCCACATCGTGCGCTGCAGCTGCAGCTGGTTGGCGTCCGCGACCGACATGCCGCGACTGCGCTCGGTCAGGTGCAGAACCGTGCCCGGGTTCATGCGGTAGGCGGGCAGCTCGCGCCAGGCAGGCGGAACGTTCGCCTGGACGGGATCAAGCGCTGCAACACCGTCCACCGTCACGACCCGCAGCCGGTCCTGTGCCCGGAAACTCCAGATCTCGTTTGCCGGCCAGGGTGCGGGCAGCGCGCCGAGGCGCACCTCCGTCGCCGGGCTCGGGCCACGAGCCTCGATCGTCAGCTCGAACTCCCCGGGGCGCACCTGCACGCGCAGCGTGTTGTCCGGGTCCAGCCGTGCCGCCAGCGCACCGTCTACCGAGGTTGGAATGAAACCCTGCGGCAGCACCTGCGGCAGGCGGATCTCGCGGCCCTCGCCGGCGACGACGAGCTGGAGCTGCGTTGTCAGGGAGGCGGGCAGGCTGTCCGCCAGCAGGCGAAACACCCGCACCTCGAGCCGGTTGTCCTCGCGCGCGACGGCCTGCGCGCCGAGCACCACCCCGGCGCTGCTGCGTTGGGGAAGCGTCACGCGGGCGCCGTCGACTGACAACTGCAGCAGCGCCACGCTCGCGGGTACGGCCAGCAGTTCCGGACGGCGCGCCCAGCTGAACGTCCCGGCGATGGCGTGCGAGCCGGTGGCCACGCGCACCACCGGGGCGCCGTGCTGCGCGACGACGGCGGCGGCCTTGCCATCGAGTGTCACGTTCTCCGGCCAGTCCTCGGTGCTGCCCGGAAGGGGCAGCCAGCCCTCGGCGGCGGCCTCCCAGTGTTGAGTGAAGCGCGCGCCGTGCGCGTCCACCTGCAGGTCCAGCACCGCGGGCCAGGCGCAGACGCGCTCCTCGTCCGCCGGCCGCCCCGGAATGAGCCACGGACAGGCGTGGTTCTCGTGTCCGTGCAGCGCCCAGGACTGCCAGCCGTTGAGTTCGGCAGGCACCGGCGTCTGCGCCAGGGACACGCAGGCGCCCCCCAGCGCAGCGAGGGCCGCGAGTGCGCAACCGCCGCGTGCAAGAATCGCTCTGGAACGTGTCGTCATTGCGGTGGCCCTTTGCGAGGCGAGCACCGCACTGAGGATAGCTTAAGCTCGGGAATACCCAAACGATCGGACTGACTTCAGCCAGATCCAGTGCGGCCCGCATGTTAGGTGCGTCCAGACACTTAGAGCGCCGACGCGCGGCGAGCGGGGTTATTTCCTCGGGATGTACAGGTCCGTGAGCGTGCCTTCGAACGCCTCGGCCGCTCCCGCCACCGTCTCCGACAGGGTCGGGTGCGGATGGATGGTGAGCCCGATGTCGGCGGCGTCGCAGCCGGTCTCGATCGCCAGCGCCACCTCGCTGATGAGATCGCCGGCATTGGTGCCGACGATGCCACCGCCGAGCAGGCGGTGACTTTGCGGATCAAACAGCAGCTTGGTGAAGCCGTCCTCGCGGCCGAGGGACAGCGAGCGCCCGTTTGCCACCCAGGGGAAGGCGCCCTTCTTGAAGGCGGTCCCCTGGGCGCGCGCCTCGGTCTCGGTGAGGCCGACCCAGGCGATCTCCGGATCGGTGTAGGCGACGGAGGGGATCACGCGGGCGTCGAAGGCGCGCTTGTGGCCGGCGGCGACTTCCGCGGCCACCTTGCCCTCGTGCATGGCCTTGTGCGCCAGCAACGGCGGTGCGGCGATGTCGCCGATCGCAAAGATGTGCGGCGCGCTGGTGCGCATCTGCTTATCGACCGGGATGAAGCCACGCTCGGAGACCTTCACCCCGGCAAGCTCGGCGCCGATCGCCTTGCCGTTCGGCACGCGGCCGACCGCGACCAGCACCCGATCGAAGCTCTGCGGCGCGGGCGCCTTCTCGCCCTCGAAGCTCACCTTGAGCCCGTCCGCCTGCGACTCGATACCCGCAACGCGGGTGCCCAGCAGGATCTGCTCGTAGCGCGCGCGGATGCGGCGCTCGAGCGGGCGCACCAGGTCGGGATCGCAGCCGGGCATGAGGGTCGGCGTCAGCTCGACGACGCTCACGCGGCTGCCGAGGGCATCGAACACGCAGGCCATCTCCAGGCCGATGATGCCGCCACCGATGACGAGCAGCCCGCCGGCGAACTCGGGCAGCTCGAGCGCGTCGCTGGAATCCATGATGCGCGGGTCCTTGGGCAACCCGGGCAGGCGCACGGCCTCGGAGCCTGCGGCGATGATGCATTGCTCGAAGCGGATGCGCTCCGAGCCGCTGCTGCCCATCACCTCCAGCACGTTCGGGCTCACGAAGCGGCCGCTGCCGGTGACCACCTCGACCTTGCGCTGCCGGGCGAGCACCTTGAGTCCGCCGGTGAGCTTGCCGACCACCTGGCTCTTCCAGGTGCGCAGCTTGCCGCGGTCAATCGTCGGCTCACCGAAGGCGATGCCGCGGTCGGCCATCTCGTCCGCGTCCTCGATCACCTTGGCGGCGTGCAGCAGCGCCTTGGAGGGGATGCAGCCGACGTTGAGGCACACGCCCCCGAGTGACTGCCAGCGCTCCACCAGCATGACCTTCAGTCCCAGGTCCGCGGCGCGGAACGCGGCGGTGTAACCGCCGGGGCCGGAGCCGAGCACGAGCAGCTGTGCGCTGCGGCTGAAACTCTCCTGGGCGCGCTCGCCGCGTCCGGCCTCCGCGGCGGGCATGCGCACCGTGTCACCGGCGGTTTCAGGCACGGCCACCGGGGGCGCGGCAGCGGCCGGCGCGGCGGGGGCCTCCGCCGCCGGCGTGGCCGGCGCGCGAGCGGCGCCAGCGCTGGCCTCGAGGCGCGCGATCAGGGAGCCCTTGGAAACCTTGTCACCGACCTTCAGCAGCACCTCGGTGACCCTGCCGGCGGCGGCGGCCGGGACATCCATCGAGGCCTTGTCGGTCTCGATGGTCACGAGCGGGGTCTCCAGTTCCACGACGTCGCCGGGCTTCACCAGCACCTCGACGACGGCGACGTCGGTGAAGTTGCCGATATCCGGGACGATGAGGTCGACGCTCACGGCACCGCCTCGATCAGCGCCCGCGGTTCGGCGAGCGTCTGCGCGAGGAAGCTCGTGAAGCGCGCCGCCATCGCGCCATCAATCACCCGGTGATCGTAGGACAAGGACAGCGGCAGCAGCAGGCGGGGAATGAAGCCGCCGTCGTGGAAGACGCCGCGCATGCTCGCGCGCGAGACCCCGAGGATCGCCACTTCCGGGGCGTTGATGATCGGGGTGAAGGCGGTGCCGCCGATGCCCCCCAGGCTCGAGATGGTGAAGCAGCCGCCCTGCATGTCGGTGACCGGGAGCTTGCCGGCGCGCGCCTTCTCCGACAGCGCCCCGAGCTGGCGCGCGAGCTCGTAGATGTCCTTGCGGTTCGCATCCTTCACCACCGGCACGATCAGGCCCTGCGGCGTGTCGGCGGCGAAGCCGAGGTGCACGTACTGGCGCACGATGAGGTTGGCACCGCCCGGGTCGAGCGCGGAGTTGAAGCGCGGGAACGCCTGCAGCGCCTTGACGCAGGCGCGCATGATGAAGGCGAGCGGGGTGAGCTTGACGCCTGCGGCCTGCGCCTTGTCCTTGAGGCTGGCGCGCAGCTGCTCAAGCTCGGTGATGTCGGCCTCGTCAAACTGCGTGACGTGCGGGATGTTGACCCAGCTCGCGTGCAGGCGCGGGCCGGAGATGCGCTGGATGCGCGACAGGGGCTCGGTGGTGACCGGCCCGAACTGCGCGAAGTCGACCGCCGGCACCTGCGGCAGCCCGGGCGCCGCAGCGGCGGGGGTCGCGCCGGCAGGCGCGGCCGCCGCCGGGGCGCCGGCAAGTGCGCCCTTCACGAAGGCCTTGATGTCCTCGTGCGTGATGCGGCCCTTGAAACCGCGGCCGCTGACGCGCCCGAGGTCGACGCCGAGTTCGCGCGCGAAGGCACGCACCGAGGGCGAAGCATGCGCGCGCGCGAAGCCGGGCTCATCGATGGGTGCCAGGTCGGCGCGGTACGAGGTCGGCACGCCGAGCTGGGAGCGCGGCACCATCCTGCCGGAGCGGGCGCCACCTTCGGTTGCGGGGGCCGGCGCCGCGGGGGCCGGCGGCGGTGGCGGTGCTACCGCGGGCGCGGCGGCGGGGGCCGCAGCGGGGGCACTGTTGGTTTCCGGCGCGGGGCGCGCGGGCGCTGCGGCGCCGGCCCCGGCGCCATCGCCCTGCACCGTGACGAGCAGATCGCCGGCGTTGAGCTTGCCGCCCTTCTCGGCATGCACCTTCTCCACCACACCGCTCACCGTCGAGGGCACGTCCATCGCCGCCTTGTCCGACTCGAGCGTCACGAGCGGCGTGTCCACCGCGATGGTGTCGCCGGGCTTGACCAGGACATCGATGACGGCGACGTCCTTGAAGTTGCCCAGGTCGGGCACGCGTACTTCCATCGAGCCTGCTGCCACGTTTATCTCGAGATGAAGCTCAGACTTTCCAGGGAACCGGCTTGTCAGGATCGACACCGAGGCTCTTGATCGCCTCGCTCACGCTCGCCTGATCGACCTGGCCGTCATCGGCGAGCGCCTTGAGCGCCGCCACCGCGATGTGATGGCGGTCGACCTCGAAGAAACGGCGCAGCGCGGCGCGTGAGTCGGAGCGTCCGAAGCCGTCGGTGCCGAGCACCACGTAGCGCGCGCTCACCCACTGGCGGATCTGGTCGGGCACCGTGCGCATGTAGTCGGTGGCCGCAACCACCGGGCCGGCACGCTCGCCCAGCAGCCCGCGTACGTACGGCACGCGGGCGCTCTCGCCCGGGTGCAGGCCGTTCCAGCGCTCGCACTCGAGCGCCTCGCGGCGCAGTTCACTGAAGCTGGTGATGGAGAAGACGTCGGCGGGCACCTTGAAGTCGTTCTCGAGAATCTTCGCAGCCGCCAGGCATTCGCGCAGGATGGTGCCGGAGCCGAGCAGCGTGGCGCGCACCTTGCCGCGACCGCCGGTGTGCACCAGGTGTCCGCCGCGCAGGATCCCCTGCTGCGCCCCGGCGGGCATCGCCGGCTGGGCATAGTTCTCGTTCATCACGGTGATGTAGTAGAAGACGCTCTCCTGCTCGGCAAACATGCGCCGCATGCCGTCGTGGATGATCACGGCGAGCTCATAGGCGTAGGCCGGATCGTAGGAGATGCAGTTCGGGACCGTGCTCGAGATGAGCTGGCTGTGGCCGTCCTGGTGCTGCAGGCCCTCGCCGGCGAGCGTGGTGCGTCCGGCGGTCGCGCCCAGGAGGAAGCCGCGCGCCTGGATGTCCCCGGCCGCCCAGATGAAATCCCCGACGCGCTGGAAGCCGAACATGGAATAAAAGATGTAGAACGGCACCATGTTGATGCCATGGTTGCTGTAGGCGGTACCCGCGGCGATCCACGAGCACAGCGAGCCGGCCTCGTTGATGCCCTCTTCCAGCATCTGGCCCTTCTTGTCCTCGCGGTAGGACATCAGGGTCTCGGCATCCTGCGGCGTGTACAGCTGGCCCACCGAGGAATAGATGCCGATCTGGCGGAACAGCCCCTCCATGCCGAAGGTGCGGGCCTCATCCGGGACGATCGGCACGATGTTCTTGCCGATGCTCTTGTCCTTGAGCAGCACGGTGAGCAGGCGCACGAAGGCCATCGTGGTGGAGATCTCGCGCTCGCCGGTGCCCTCCAGCAGTGAGGCGAACGCCTCCAGCGGCGGCACCGCCAGCGCCGGCGCCGTGCGCCGGCGGCTCGGCAGGTAGCCCCCGAGCGCGCCGCGCTTGCCCTTCAGGTAGCGGGTTTCCTCGCTGCTCTCCTCGGGCTTGCGGAACGGCAGGCCGGCGATGTCCGCATCCGAGACCGGGATGTTGAAGCGGTCGCGGAAGATGCGCAGATCCTCCTCCGAGAGCTTCTTCTGCTGGTGGGCGACCATCTGCCCCTCACCACCCTTGCCGAGACCAAAGCCCTTGACGGTCTTGGCGAGGATCACGGTGGGCTGGCCCTTGTGGCTCATCGCGGCGGCGTAGGCGGCGTACACCTTGTGCGGATCGTGGCCGCCGCGGTTCAGCCGCCAAATCTCCTCGTCCGACATGTTGGCGACCATTGCCTTGAGCTCGGGATACTTGCCGAAGAAATGCTCGCGCGTGTAAGCGCCGCCCTTGGCCTTGAAGTTCTGGTACTCGCCGTCGACGGAGTCCTCCATCACCCGCCGCAGCAGCCCCTTGTGATCGCGCGCCAGGAGCGGATCCCAGCGCGAGCCCCACAGCACCTTGATGACGTTCCAGCCGGCGCCCAAGAAGGCCGACTCCAGCTCCTGGATGATCTTGCCGTTGCCGCGCACCGGGCCGTCGAGGCGCTGCAGGTTGCAGTTGATGACGAAGATGAGGTTGTCCAGGCCCTCGCGCACCGGCATGGTGAGCGCGCCCATCGACTCCGGCTCGTCCATCTCCCCGTCACCGAGGAACGCCCACACCTTCTGGTCCGAGGGCTTCACCAGGCCGCGGTCCTGCAGGTAGCGCGTGAAGCGCGCCTGGAAGATCGCCATCATGGCCCCCAGGCCCATCGAGACCGTCGGAAACTGCCAGAAATCCGGCATCAGCCACGGGTGCGGGTAGGAGGTCAGCCCCACTCCCGGCGCGCTCGCCTCCTGGCGGAAGCGCTGCAGCTGCTGTTCCCCCAGGCGCCCCTCCAGATAGGCGCGCGCGTAGATGCCCGGGGAGGAGTGGCCCTGGATGAAGATCATGTCGCCGGGGTGCTGCGGCGAGGGTGCCCGCCAGACGTGATTGAAACCCACCTCGTAGAGCGTCGCCGAGGAGGCGTAGCTGGCCAGGTGACCGCCGTACTCGGAGGAGGCCTTGTTGGCCGCGAGCACCATGGCGAGCGCATTCCAGCGGATGTAGGCCTCGATGCGGCGCTCGAGCGCGCGGTTGCCCGGATACTCCGGCTCGCGCCCGGCGGCGATGCTGTTGACGTAGGCGGTGTTGGGCTTGAAGGGCAGGTAGGCGCCGCTGCGACGCGTGTAGTCGATCAGTCGTTCGAGCAGGAAGTGGGCACGCTCGGGTCCGTGAGTCTTGAGCACTGAATCGATCGATTCGAGCCATTCCCGCGTTTCCACGGGATCCAGATCTTCCATCTTCGGCGGTTCGGTCATGCGGTCTTGCTCGGGAGCGTGCCATGCGACCCCGAACAAGGTGCTGCCGCGCGGGCGTTGCTTGCGCGCGTGTAGTGCCGGGTCGCGTTAGAATGAGCATGATGGCGAGCAGCGGCGGGTAAAGCAAGTGAGTCCAAGAGCTTCCGATGCTCGCAGCAGCATGCTGCTGCCGAGCTCGCGCGCACCCACGGTCGTGCACACGCGCAGCCGCAACGCCGATGAACTCGACGTGGTGCTGGCGATCGTTGCGCTGCCGCCGGCCGCGGCGAGCTGGCGGCAGCTGCCGCACGGCAGCCGCTGGCGCGAGCTGCACGCGCGCGCCGCCGCGCGCCCCGGCACGGTACGCTCGACACTGCTCGGCAACCGCCGGCACACGCTCGCGATCCTGGGCTACCTCAAGAGCGACGCCAGCGCCTTCGAACGCCTGTCACTCGCGGGGCGCATGCTGAAGGAAGCCGGCGCGCGCAACCCGCAGAGCGTCGGGCTGCTCGGCACGGGCGAGCAGGGCTTCGCCAAGAGCGCGCTCGAGGCACTGCTCGCCGCGACGCTCACCCGCGCCTTCGCGCTGCCCACGTTTAAGGCGCAGGAGCGCGCCGAACGGCGCATCCGGCGCGTGGTGCTGCTCGGGTCGTCAGGCTTCGATGTGCACCACGAGCTCGCGAGCGCCCGCGGCACGAATCTGGCGCGCTGGCTCACCGCGCTGCCGCCGAACGTGCTGGACGCCGCCGGCTACCGCGACGCCCTCACGCGTCTTGCGCGCGAGCACTCGCTGCAGCTGCGCTGGCTGGACGAGTCGGCGCTGCGGCGCGCCGGCGCCCATGCCTTCCTGGCGGTGGCGGCCGGCAACGGCGAGGGCGGCGCCGGTATCGCGCACCTGAAGTACCGCCCGGCAGCCACGCCCGCCAGCGCGCGCGCCGCGGTCGCCCTCATCGGCAAGGGCATCCTGTTCGACACCGGCGGGGTGAACCTCAAGACGCACCGCTCGATGCTCGACATGCACACCGACATGGCCGGCAGCGCGGTGGCGCTGGCAACACTGGTGGCGCTCGCGCAGCTGCGCGCCCCGCTCGCCGCGGACGCCTGGCTCGCCATCACCGAGAACCGCATCGGCCCGCGCGCCTACAAGCCGCAGGAAGTGGTGCGCGCCGCCAACGGCGTCACCATCCAGGTGATCCACACGGATGCGGAGGGGCGCATGGTGCTCGCCGACACGCTGGCGCTCGCCGGCCGCACGCGCCCGCGCTTCATGCTCGACTTCGCCACGCTCACCGGCGCCTGCGTGTACGCGCTCACGGAACGCATGAGCGGCGTGTTCACCAACCGCCCGGCGCTGGTGCCGAAGCTGCTCGCCGCCGGGCAGCTGAGCGGCGAGCGCGTGTGGAACTTCCCCTTCGAGGAGGACTACGACGCCGACCTGGAGAGCAAGGTGGCGGACATCGTGCAGTGCGCGCTCGAGGGCAAGGGTGACCACATCCTCGCGACGCGTTTCCTGGCGCGCTTCGTGCCCAAGGACATCCCCTGGGCGCACGTGGACCTCGCCTCCGCCACGCGCGGCGGCGGCCTGGCGCACGTCACGACCGACGTCACCGGCTTCGGCGTGCGCTTCGCGCTGGAGCTGTTGCTGCGGCAGGACCTGGCGGCAGCGCTCGGGGCGGCCGGGTGAGCACGCTGCGCCTGACGCGCCCGGATGACTGGCACCTGCACCTGCGCGACGGTGCGGCGCTTAAGGCGGTGCTGCCGTTCACGGCGGCGCGCTTCGCGCGCGCGATCGTGATGCCGAACCTGACGCCGCCGGTGACCAGCACCGCGCAGGCGCGCGCCTACCGCGAGCGCATCCTGGCCGCCGTGCCTGGCGGTGCACATTTTGAGCCGCTGATGACGCTCTACCTCACCGACCACACCACGCGCGAGGAGCTCAGCGCCGCCCGCGCGAGCGGCTTCATCCACGGCGTGAAGCTCTACCCGGCCGGCGCGACCACGCACTCGGAGGCGGGCGTCACCGATGTCGCGCGCCTGGACGGGGTGCTCGAGCACATGGCGGAGCTTGACCTGGTGCTGCAGGTGCACGGCGAGGTCACCGATGCGGCGGTGGATGTCTTTGAGCGCGAGGCGCGCTTCATCGAGGCGGTGCTGCAGCCGCTCGCCGAGCGCCACCCGCGCCTGCGCATCGTGTTCGAGCACATCACGACCAAGGCGGCACTGCAGTTTGTGCTCGGCGCGCGCGCCGGGATCGCCGCCACCGTCACTCCGCAGCACCTGCTCATGAACCGCAACGCGCTGTTCGAGGGCGGCCTGCGCCCGCACCACTACTGCCTGCCGGTGCTCAAGTCCGAGCCGCACCGGGCGGCGCTGCTGGAGGCCGTGGCCGGCGGCACGCCGCGCCTGTTTCTGGGCACCGACAGCGCCCCGCATGCGCGCAACACCAAGGAGGTGGCCTGCGGCTGCGCCGGCATCTTCTCCGCGCACGCCGGCATCGAGCTGTACGCCGAGGCGTTCGAGGCCGCCGGGGCGCTCGGGAAGCTCGAGGGCTTCGCCGCCTTCCACGGCGCGGACTTCTACCGCCTGCCGCGCAACCGCGACACCCTTACCCTCAGCCGCGAGCCGTGGCAGGTGCCAGCCCACTACCCCTACGGCACCGACGTCCTGGTGCCGCTGCGCGCGCTCGGGCGCATCCCCTGGCGCGTCGTGCCGTCCGCGTGAGCAGCGGCGACCCGGGCGCGTGCGGGCCGGTGCCGACGGCGAGCGCCGCGGCGCTCATGGCGCGCCGCTTCCGCGGCTACCTGCCGGTCGCGATCGACGTGGAGACCGGCGGCTTTCATGCGGCCACCGATGCGCTGCTGGAGATCGCCGCGACCCTCATCGACATGGATCCGGAGGGCACGCTGCGCCGCGGCGCCACGCATAACTTTCACGTCCAGCCCTTCGCGGGCGGACGGCTGGATCCGGTGTCGCTGTCGGTCACCGGCATCGACCCGCACCACCCGCTGCGCCCGGCGCTGCCGGAGCGCGACGCGCTGCAGCGCGTGTTCCGCGAGATCCGGCACGCGGTGCGCGCCTACGGCTGCCGCCGCGCGATCCTGGTCGGTCACAATGCGGCCTTCGATCTGGCATTCCTGAACGCCGCGGTCGCGCGCGCTGAGGTGAAGCGCAATCCCTTCCATCCGTTCTCCTGCTTCGACACCGCCACGCTCGCGGGCGCGGCGCTGGGGCAGACGGTGCTCGCCAAGGCGGTGACGGTGGCGGGACTGGAGTGGGATGCGGGCAGCGCCCACAGCGCGCGCTACGACGCGGAGTGCAGTGCCGACATTTTCTGCCTGGTGTGCAACGCGCTGCGCGCCAGTCACCAGGCCGCCGAGGAAAAGGCCCGCAGCCTCGGGTGGCTGGGCGCGGCGGAGCCCGAGGAGCCCGAAGCGCCGGTCTGAGCGTCGGGCAGGGGCGCGTCTACTGGGCGATGTTAGGATCCCGCGCCTGCGCGAAGGCGAGGCTGTTGCCGTCCGGGTCCTTGATCATGAGCACGCTCACCTGGCTTGAGACCAGGGGCGGCTCGGTGTCGATGCCGAGCTGGTGCAGGGTCTTGATCTGCTCATCCAGGTCGCTGACCGCGAGCGTCACGGAGCCGGCGCCGGCGCGCGCCTTGAGTTCGTACAGCTGCAGCCAGCCGCCGCGCTCGAACCTCCACTCGGCGACCTGCGACATCGGCGTGGAGTCGGCCGCACGGCCGAAGAGCTTCTCGTACCACCTCGCCGCGGCGCTCAGGTCCGCAACTGCCAGGCTTGCCAGCGCATTGGTGATGGCCATGGGGCGCCTCTTGGTGAGGAATCGGCGCACGACTATGCCCGCTCGCCCCCGCCGCGCCTGCCGGACGGGATGCCGGCGGCACCGGGGAGTTCTCCTACGGCGGCAACGGGGGCCGCGGCCGGCGGCTCAGACGGCGCCGGCTTCGGCGAGCAGCTTCTTCAGCTCGCCACTCTTATACATCTCCAGCGCAATGTCGCAGCCGCCGACCAGTTCGCCCTTGACGTACAGCTGCGGGTAGGTCGGCCAGTTCGAGTAGCGCTTGAGCGCTTCGCGGATCTCGGGCTCCTCGAAGATATTCACGTACTTGAAGTCCGCGCCCACGGCACGCAGGGCTGCGACCGTCTGCGCCGAGAAACCGCACTGCGGGAAGTCGGGCGTGCCCTTCATGAAGAGCACCACCGGGCTGCCGTCGAGTTCGGTCCTGATTCTTTGCGTCACATCCATTTAGGTCACCTGCTTGCTAAGTTTGCGCCGCTCCTCGAGTACCCGGAGGAGCTGCCATTGTTCATCCGCGCTCATGGCCATCCAGCGCGCGATCTCCGCGCCCGAGCGCAGGCAGCCGACGCACAGGCCCCGCTCATCCAGGCTGCATACGTTGATACACGGCGACGGCGGGCGCTCCGGGCGCTGCGCTCGCTTTCCTTCAGCTGCGTTCACGGTCCCTTAAGCGCTGTTGCCGTCAGTTGAGCGTGCGTTGAATTATGGGGGTGCCTCGCCTATTCTTCAAACGCTGCGAGATCAGCCAGGCCCCACAGAAACAAGAACTTGGAGACTTAAAGCCATGAATCCTCTTAACAACCACCGTCAATCCCTCGTTCTGGGGATCATCCTTGCACTCGTGTTGGCGGGGCTGCTGGGCGGCTGGCAACCCTATCTGCCCGGTTTCGCGCGCTGGTTCCATATCGTGGCGGGCGTGTTCTGGATCGGCCTGCTCTACTACTTCAACGTCGCCCAGACCCCGGCGCTGGCGGATGCCGCGGCCGACAAGGGCGGTCCCGGGGGTGCGGGTATCACGAAGTACGTCGCCCCGCGGGCGCTGTTCTGGTTCCGCTGGGGCGCGGTCGCCACCTGGCTCGGCGGGGCGTGGCTGCTGGGAGCGAATCTCGGCAATGCCTTCACGCTTCGGCCGGGCTTTGTGACCATCGGCATCGGGGCCTGGCTCGGCACCATCATGCTGCTCAACGTGTGGGGGATCATCTGGCCGAACCAGAAGAAGATCCTCGGCATCAAGCCGGCGACCGACGAAGAGAAGGCCCGCGCCCGCAAGGCGGCCGGCATGGCCTCGCGGGTGAACTTCGTACTCTCGATCCCGATGCTGATGTGCATGGCCTCGCAGAGTCACGGCCTGCCCTTCGTCAAGTAAGTGCCCGAGCTACCAGCGGATCTGGGCAAGCAGGTCGAGGCGGCCCTCGCCGAGGATATCGGCGGGGGCGATGTCACCGCGGCGCTGGTGCCCGCGGCGCAGCGCGTGCGCGGCCGGGTCATCACGCGCGAGGCGGCCGTGCTGTGCGGGGTCGCCTGGGTCGATGAGGTCTTCCGCCGCCTCGACGCGGCGGTGCAGCTCACCTGGCACGCCGCCGATGGCGAGCCGCTGGGCGCCGGTGATGTCATCTTCGAGATCGCCGGGGCGGCGCGCGCGGTGCTGAGCGGCGAGCGCACCGCGCTCAACTTCCTGCAGCTGCTCAGTGGTACGGCGACCACCACGCGCGCCTACGTGGAGGCCGTGGCCGGCACCGCCTGCCGCATCATCGATACACGCAAGACCGTGCCGGGGCTGCGTACCGCGCAGAAGTACGCCGTGCGCTGCGGTGGCGCCGACAACCATCGCATGGGACTCTTCGACCAGATCCTCATCAAGGAGAACCACATCGCCGCCGCCGGCTCGATCACCGCGGCGATCGTGGCCGCCCGGCAGCGCGCCCCGGCGGTACCGGTGGAAGTGGAAGTCGAGTCGCTGGGCGAGCTCGGCCAGGCCCTCGCCGCTCATCCGGACATCGTCATGCTGGATGAGTTCACACTCGATGACATGCGCGCGGCGGTGGCGCTCAATCGCGCCCACAGCACGCCGGTGAAGCTCGAGGCCTCCGGCAGCGTCTCGCTCGAGAACGTGCGCGCGATCGCCGCCACCGGCGTCGACTACGTCTCGGTCGGATCACTCACCAAGCACCTGCGCGCGGTGGACCTGTCGATGCGACTGGAGTTCGGCCGCGACTGAGGCGGCGGGCTAGGCGACGGCGGACTTCACCACGCGCTGGGGCTGGGCAACGCCGTAGCCCTGCGCATAATCGACGCCGAGACTGGTGAGCATCTGGATGATCTCGGCATTCTCGGCGAACTCGGCGATGGTCTGCTTGCCGGTGAGGTGCCCGATCTCGTTGATCGAGCGCACCATCTCGCGGTCGATCGGATCGCGCAGGATCTCGCGCACGAAGCTGCCGTCGATCTTCAGGTAATCGACCGGGAAGTGCTTGAGGTAACCGAACGAGGACAGCCCGGTGCCGAAGTCATCCAGGGCGAACTTGCACCCCAGCTCCTTCAGCGCCTGGATGAAGCGGTTGGCCTGGCTGAAGCTCGCCACCGCGGCGGTCTCGGTGATCTCGAAGCAGATCTTGGAGGCATCCAGTCCGCTGCGGTGGAACTGATCGATCACGAACGGCAGGAACTTGTCATCGCCGAGGCTCTGGCCGGAGAGGTTGATCGAGCAGCGCAGCAGCTTCTCGCGCTCGTCGGCCTCGGAGACCAGCCAGCGGAAGGCGTTCTCGATCACCCAGCGATCGATCGCCGGGGTGATGCCGTAGCGCTCGGCGGCGGCGATGAAGTCATTGGGCGCCACGATGCGCCCGGTCTCATCCTTCAGGCGCAGCAGGAGCTCGTAGTGCGCCCCCACCTCCACCCGCTGCAGCGGCTGGATGGCCATGCGGTACAGCTCGAAGCGCCCTTCCTCGAGCGCCGCGTTGATGCGCGCCGCCCACTGCATCTCGCGCCGGCGGCGCATGAGCTCGATGTCGTTCTCGGCGAAGCTGTGCACGCGGTTGCGGCCGCCTTCCTTGGCCGCGGCGCAGGCCGAATCGGCCGCCGAGATGATCGCCGCGACGTCCTCGTTCTCGGCGGTGATCGGCACCACGCCGATGCTGGCGCCGAGGCGGAACACGCGGTCTTCCCAGGTGAAGCGGAAGTTGCGCACCCCTTCGCGCAGGGTCTCGGCGGTGCGCATGGCCTCATCGAGCGAGCAGCTCTCGAGGAGGATGCCGAACTCATCGCCCCCCAGGCGCGAGAGCGTGTCGCGCCAGCGCACCTTGGACTTCAGCAGCGCCCCCACCTGTCCCAGCAGCGCATCGCCGGCGCTGTGGCCGCAGGTGTCATTGACGATCTTGAACTGGTCGATGTCGAGGTAGCACAGCGCGTAGGAGGCCTCGCGCGCCTTGGCGCTCTTCAGCGCCCGCTCGAGGCGGGCCTCGAATTCGCGCCGGTTGACCAGGCCGGTCAACAGGTCGTGGCTGGCGTGGTAGGAGAGGCGGCGGTTCAGCTCGCGCGACTCGCTCACGTCATGGAACACCAGCACGCCGCCGGCGACGTGGCCGTGGCCGTCGCGGATCGGGGCGGCGGTGCTCTCGACGTACAGCTCGTTGCCGTCGCGGCGGATCAGCAGCATCGGCCGTACCGACTTGATCGGACGGATGCGGCGGATCGCGACCGACAGCGGATTCTCCAGCGGTTCGCAGGTCTCCTCATGGAAGGCGCGGAAGATCTCCTCCACCGGGCGGCCCATGGCGTCCTCGAGCCGCCAGCCGGTCAGCTCCTCGGCCACCGGGTTGATGTAGTCGATGGTCGAGTTGGCGTCGGTCGTGATGACGCCATCGCCGATCGACTGCAGCGTGATCTGCGCGCTCTCCTTCTCGCGGAACAGCGCTTCCTCGTAGAGCTTGCGCTCGGTGATGTCCAGCTCGACCCCGACCAGGCGCAGCAGCCGCCCGTGCTTGTCCACGCGCGCGGTGGCGCGGCTGATCACCCAGCGCCATTCGCCGTTGCGGTGGCGCATGCGGTGGGTGCTCTCGAAGATCGGGGTCTTGCCGGCGACGTGGTCGCGGATCGCCGCCTGCACGCGGGCGAGGTCATCCGGATGCACCAGGCTGCGCCAGTCCGGCGAGCCGCGCATGTCATCGTCGCCGTAACCGAGCATCGCCTTCCAGCGCGGCGAGAAGTACACCTCGTTGCTCTCGACGTCGAAGTCCCACAGGCCGTCGTTGGCGGCCGCCTGGAACAGGTTGGTGCGCTCCTCGAGCTTGGCGAGGCGCGCCTCGATGCGGATGCGCTCCAGGCCCGTGGCGAGGCTGGTGCCGATCAGCTTCATGAGCAGCTGCTGGTTCACGTCCCAGGCGCCGCGCGGCATGGTATGCGCAAGTCCGAGGAATCCGGCCGGCTTGCCCTGCACGCGCAGCGCCACGAGCAGCGCCGAGCCGATGTGCAGCTCCGCGAAGCGCGCCGCTTCCACGGCCTGCTCCTTGCGCACGCTGCCGGTGTCGCGCAGCTCCGAGAGGCGCAGGTGATCCATGCGCGCGCGCAGCCACGGGAAGGACTCCAGCAGGGTGCCGCTCAGGGCCTCCGGGCGGCACTGCGCGAAGGCGCTCTTGGCCGAGCGAACCTCGGTGAATACCGGCTCATCCGGAGTCAGGGCGGCGAGGAAGGCACAGTCCGCGGCGGTCGCCCCGCGCAGCAATTCAAGATTGCGGCGCAGCGTCTCGTCGACGGACTCCTTGCGCATGTTCTGGAAATCCACCGCGATCTTGGTGCACACGACATCGATGCCCAGAACGGGCTTGGGCGTACGGCCGGTCCACGCATCGGCCGAGAGGATGTCTGACGCGGTGAATTCCGCCGGCTTGTCCGGCGGCGCAGTCGTCATTGAGCCGTGACCTCCCACAAAATCCAACGCGCAGCGTAAGCGTTTGTCGAACCCCTGACGCGGCGTCCCGTCACGGAGTTACAGACTCGTCGTTACGATTTATTAGGCGCTTGCGCAGGATTCTCGCACACCCGGTAAGGAACACAAGCTAAGGCCCTGTTCGCCCACGCATTAATAAACTTAACAGAATGCGCCGCGACCGCGCGGCTCCGAGTCACCTGCGGTCCCTGCCCGGGCCGGCTCAGGCTCCGGAGGCGCCCGGGGCCCGCAGCGCCTCGCGCGCGCTCACGAACACCGCCCTGAGGGTGGCTTCCATCTGTAGCTGCAGGCGCTCGAGGGCGGCGGCATCGCTGCCGCGCGGCACGTAGCACGGCTCGCCGATGGCGATCGCGATGCGCGCAAAGGGCATCGGAATCACGAACTTGTCCCACTTGATGAGCCAGGCGCGCGAGGCCGCGTAGGCCATCGGCAGCACCGGGCGACCGGACATCTGCGACAGCAGCAGCGCGCCGGGCTTGAACTTGAAGCGCGGGCCGCGCGGGCCGTCGGGGGTGATGACGGGCGAGACGTTGTCCTTCACCAGCGCCTGGTAGTAATCGCGCAGCGCCCGCGCACCGGTGTGGGTGGAGGAGCCGCGGATCACCGCTCCCCCGATGCGCCGCACCAGCATGGCGCCGAGCTCCCCGTCGACGGAGGGGCTGATGAGCCAGCCCACGGTGAGGCCGCGCGCGCGCTGCTCGAGCAGGAACTTGCCGCAGTAGAGCTGGTGCTGGTGCCAGTAGCACGGCACGAGCGAGGGCGCGCGCTGCAGTGCCGCCTGCAGGTGCTCCAGGCCCACCACCGCCACCACGCGTGCCGTGCGCCACCACAGGCGGATGATCGCGTGGCCCAGCGGCACCGCGAGGCGGTAGAGCGCGCGCCGCAGGGGCGTCATGCGCCGCCCCGAGCGCGTCGTGGTGCGGTAGATGGTGTTCTTCAGTTCACCGTCATCGCCGCTGCTCATGGACCGAAGAGCTCCGCCAGCGGCACCGCGCGCACCACGAGCTCGCGCACCGCGGTGCTTGTCATCAGGCAGGCGGCCGCGCCCGGGAAGTGCTCGAGCGTGCGCGCGTGCCAGCGCGCGCCGCGGCAGGTGGCGCCGGCGGCGCTCAGCTGCACCTCGCGCAGCGCCCGCACGCCCAGGCCGGCCCCCTTCACCACCGCCTCGCGCGCGACCCATTCGGGCAGGCGCGCGTCGCTGCCGAACTCCAGATCGAACCCGACCTGCGCGCCGCCGAGCGCGGCGCAGCCCACGAAGGGCCCGGAGTGCGAGATGCTGAAGTCCCAGGCGGGGGGCGCGCCGCCGGGCCCGGCAAGCTGCGGCTTTGCCTGCGTGCTGAACGCAAGCTCGCGCGGCTGCACCGGCGCGCCGCGCAGGCGCGCGAGTGCGCGCAGCGCGAGCGCCACGCCCGCCAGCGACGCCCGCGCGGCCTGCCCGCGCCCGAGGCTCAGGCGCTTCAGGTACGGCAGCCGCGCGCGCAGGGCGCGCGCTCCCTCTTCCGGCCACTGATCCCGCAGGTCCGTGTGATATAAGATTAAAGTTTGGCTTTCAACAGCTTGCATGACCGCCGCCGCGCCCGCGAATACCGATCCCCCCGAGGCTGAGCTTCAATTCGACGTCGGCTCCACGGACGATTCCCTGGAGCGCATGGTCGAGTTGTTCGCCCGCTACGGTGACACCTATCGGGTGTTTGTTCCCGCCCGCGGATCTTATACCTATGTCATTCACCACCCGGATGACGTGAAGCGCGTGCTGGTCGTCAACCACCGCAACTACACCAAGGGAGTGGGCCTGGACCGGGTCAGGATCCTGCTCGGCAAGGGCATCATGACGAGCGAGGGGGAGCTGTGGAAGCGCCAGCGCTACATGATGCAGCCGTTCTTCCACCGGCGCGTGATCACCGAATTCGCCGCCGTGATCGGCGCGGCCAACGAGCGCTTCATCGCCCGCTGGGAGGCCCTGAGCGGCCGCGGCGAACTCATCAACCTCACCGACGAGATGAGCGAGCTGACGCTGGAGATCGTGCTGCGCTCGATCTTCGGCACCGACCTCGACCGGCTTACGCAGCAACTCGGCGGCAACCCCTTCGAGGTCATCACCAAGGAGCAGGGACGCAACCTGCAGTTCGCCTACAAGTTCCGCTCGCTCACCAAGCTGGTGGCGGAAGTGATCGCGCGGCGCCGGGCGCAGGCGAGCGAGCACTTCGACTACCTCGCGATGCTCATGAGCGCGCGCGACAAGGACTCGGGCGAGCCCATGGCCGAGCGCGAGCTGATCGATGAGGTGCTGACGCTGATCGTCGCCGGTCACGAGACCACCGCGAGCGGCCTTAACTGGACCTGGTATCTGCTCGCGCAGCACCCGCAGGTCGCCGCGCGGCTGCACGCCGAGCTCGACGCGGCGCCGGACCTCACCGCGCCGGGGCTGGCGCAGATGGAGGGCTTGAGCTTCACGCGCCAGGTCATCGATGAGGCGCTGCGCCTGTATCCGCCCGGGTGGCTGCTGTCGCGCCGCACCATCGAGGCGGACGTGCTCGGCGGCTACGCCGTGCCGGCCAACAGCAACGTGCTGCTGCCGCTTTACCTGCTGCACCGGCACCCGCAGTTCTGGCAGGACCCGGAGCGCTTCTGGCCGGAGCGCTTCGCGCCCGAGCACGAAGCGCAACGGCCCCGCTTCGCCTACATGCCCTTCGCCGCCGGCCCGCGCCACTGCATCGGCGAGACCTTCGCGCTCTACGAGATGCTCATGCATCTTTACATGGTGGGCCGGCGCTACCGCCTGGCCTACGTGCCCGACAAGCCGCTGGAGCTCGAGGCACAGATCAACCTGCGCACGCGCCATCCGCTGCACATGAGACTGGAACGCCGGTGACTGCACGAGCCACGACGCTGATCGAGCTGATGGAGGCGAACCGCCGCGTCGCCCGCAACATCACTTACCTCGAGGGTGAGAACGATGCGCGCGACGTGTCGTTCGCGGAGCTGTACGAGCGCGCGCTCGGCATCCTCTACCACCTGCAGCGCCTCGGCGCGCGGCGCGGCGACAAGCTGATCCTGTTCCTTGGCAACAACGAGCAGTTCATCGACGTCTTCTGGGGCGCGGTTCTCGGCGGGATCGTGCCGGTCCCGGTGGCGCTCGGCATCAGCGATGAACATCGCCACAAGCTGCTGCGTATCGCCCGGCGCCTGGGCAAGCCCTACCTGTACACCGAGCGTCGCTCGCTGGATCGCATTGGCGCCTTTGCCGCCGGGGTCGGCGAGGCGCAGCTGTTCGCGGGCCTGCGCTCACGCACCTTCCTGGTGGATGACCTCGATGACATCTCGCGCGCCGGCAGCGTGCAGAAGGCTGCGGCCGGGGACACGGCGTTCATCCAGTTCTCCTCCGGCTCGACCAGCGAACCCAAAGGCGTCGTGCTCACGCACGGCAACCTCTTGGCCAACAACTACGGCGCCACCGAGGTGGGGCGCTTCTCGCAGGACGACGTGAGCCTCTCGTGGATGCCCCTGACCCATGACATGGGCCTCATCGGCTTTCACCTGGTGATGTTTGCCAACCGCGTGCACGCGCACCTGATGCCCACCGAGCTCTTCATCCGCCGCCCGCTGCTGTGGCTGCAGCTCGCCTCGCGCGTGCGCGCCTCGATCCTGTGCTCGCCCAATTTCGGCTACAAGCACTACCTGAAGGTGCTCGGCGAGCGCGCCCCGGAGGGGCTGGACCTGTCGGCCGTGCGCCTCATCTTTAATGGCGCCGAGCCGATCTCGGTGGAACTGTGCCGGGAGTTCCTGGCGCGCCTCGCGCCCGCGCGCCTCGCGCCGAACGCGATGTACCCGGTGTACGGGCTCGCCGAGGCCTCGCTCGCCGTGAGCTTCCCGCCCCCGGGCGCCCCGCTGCGCACGCTCGCCCTCAACCGCCACCGCATGAATCCGGGCGACCCGGTCGAGCCGGTGCCGGACGCCGACCGCGACGCGATCGTCCTCGTCTCCGAGGGCCGGCCCATCCCGTACTGCCGCGTGCGCATCGCCGATGAGGCCGATCGCGAGCTGCCGCCCGGGCGCATCGGCCACGTGCAGATGAGCGGGGACAACGTCATGGGCGGGTACTTCGAGGATGCGGCGGCCAATGCCGCCACCTTCACCGCCGACCGCTGGGTGCGCACCGGGGATCTGGGACTCTTCCACGAGGGCGATCTCTACATCTCCGGCCGCGCCAAGGAGATCATCTTCGTCAACGGCCAGAACTACTACCCGCATGACCTGGAGGCGATCGCGCAGCGCGCCCCCGGCCTTGAGCTCGGCAAGGTGGCCGCCGCCGGCGTGCGGCCGCGCGGGGCGCAGACCGAGCAGCTCGTGGTGTTCATCCTGCACCGCGGCGGCATGCCGGAGTTCCTGCCGCTGGCGACGCAGGTCGGGCGCCTCATCAACGAGCAGACCGGGCTGGAGGTCGCCGAGGTCGTGCCGGTCAAGCGCATCCCCAAGACCACCAGCGGCAAGGTGCAGCGCCACCTGCTGGAGGAAAGTTATGTCGCCGGCGAGTTCGACGCGGAACTCAGGGAGCTCGCCGAGCTGCGCGCCGCGGCCAGGGGTCCGGAGAGCGGCGCCCGCAGCGAGATCGAGGAGAAGCTGAAGAACATCTGCGATACGGCGCTGCCGGGCAAGCGCGTCGACATCCACGACAATCTGTTCGAGATCGGCGCGAGTTCCCTGAAGCTCATCGAGATCCACGAGCAGATCGACCGCGAGTACCCCGGCAAGGTCGACCTCACCGAGCTCTTTGACTTCCCGACCATCGCCGAGCTGGCGCAGCACCTGCAGGGCAAGCTCGCCGGGGCCTGAGGTCACCTCAGCATCGGCGGCCTCTTGCTCCCGGTGTGACCGGCTCGCGCTGCTGCCGCGCCCGCGCCTGCGCTAGACTCCCCGGTGGGTTCCAACAGCGCTGGGGTCGCATGAGGGCGTGGCGTTATCGGGCGCACGGCGGGGTCGCGGCAGGGGTGCTCTTGCTCTGGGCGGGGGCCGGCGCTCACGCCGCTGCCGTGCCGGTGCCGCTGGAGACCTTCGCCGCCGGCGCCGAGATGGAGGAGCCGCGCATCTCCCCCGACGGCACGCACCTCGCCTACATCTCCACCATAAAGGGCGCGCGCGTGCTGGTGGTGCGCGACCTGGGGGGCCAGGCGCACGCCGTCGTGCAGCTCAAGAGCGGCCTCTACAGCGCGACCCACTGCGACTTCAAGAACGACAACCGCCTGCTGTGCCATTTCCGCGGGCTGGAGCGCAGCTTCGGCGTGCGCTCCTATCCGACCTCGCGCCTGGTCGCGCTCGATCGCAACGGCGACAACGTCAAGGTGCTGTTCCAGAGCCGCTCCGTCGATGACCTCTACACCGGCAGCCCGCAGTACCAGGACAAAATCGTGCACCTGCTGCCCGATGACCCCAAGCACGTGCTCATCGAGATGTCCGATGCCGAGAGCGTCTACCCGGCGGTTTGGCAGCTTGATGTGGATAGCGGTTTCCGCCGTGAGGTGGTCCCCGAGCATCCGCCGGTGACCTCCTGGATCGCTGATCGGGAGGGCGTGGTGCGCTTCGGCTACGGCTACCGCGAATCCAATGCGCTCTATATCGCGCGCCGCAGCGCCAAGGATCCGTGGCGGACGCTCGAGAAGTTCAAGCGCTTCGGCGGCGCCCGCTTCGCGCCGCTCGTCTTCGGGCCGCTGCCGAACCAGCTGTTCGTCAGCGCGCCAGAGCAGCGGCGCGATGCGGTTTGGGAGATGGACGTCGACGAGAACCGCGATTTCGAGCTGGTGTTTGCGCGACCGGACGTCGACGCGGACACGATTCTCGAATGGCCCACCGACCATCATGTCATCGGCTTCTTCTACGAGACCGACCGCCCGCACGCGCAGTACATCGATCCGCTCGCCGGGGGCATCGCGGCGCTGATGGAGAAGTCCGTGCCCGGCGCGTTCCACCAGGTCATCGACGCCTCGCGCGACGGCAAGATGGTTGTGATCGAATGCTACAGCGACGTGCTGCCGTTGACTTACTACCTGCTCGACCTCAACAAGCACGCGCTGACGGCCATCGGACAACAAAGCGCCGCGCTCGCCCAGGCGCAGCTCGCCCCGATGAAAGCCATAACGGTCCCCGGCCCCGGTGGTCTCAGCATCCCCGGCTACCTCACACTCCCGGTAGGTGCCAAGGCGGGCGAGCGCCTGCCCGCCGTCGTCTATCCGCACGGCGGCCCCTACGCGCGCGACTCCTGGGGCTACGATCCGATGGTGCAGGTCATGGCCAGCCGCGGCTACGCGGTGCTGCAGCTGAACTTCCGTGGCTCGAGCGGTTATGGGTACGCGTGGCAGCAGGCGGGACACCAGGCCTGGGGCACCGTCATGCACGATGACATCACCGCCGGTGCGCACTGGCTCATCGAGCAGGGTATCGCCGATGCGCAGCGCGTGTGCATCGTGGGCTGGAGTTACGGTGGTTATGCGGCGCTCATCGGGGTCGTGAAGGAGCCGCAACTGTATCGCTGCGCGGTCTCGATCGCGGGCGTCTCCGACCTCTCGCAGCTGGCGCGCGACGACGAGCGCTTCTACGGAGGCAGGGTGGAAACCCAGGAGTCGACCGGGACCGACAAGGCGCTGCTGCAGGCTGAGTCACCGGTGCTGCACGCGGACCGCATCAAGGTCCCCGTACTCCTGGTGCACGGCGAGCAGGACTACACCGTGCAAGTCGACCAGAGCCAAGCCATGGCCAAGGCGCTCGCGCGCAATGGAGTGAAGAACGAGCTGGTGGTAATCAAGGACGGCGAGCACAGCCTGCGGGAACCGGACATGCGCCTGATGCTGTACCGCAAGCTCACGGAGTTTCTCGCCACGAACCTGGGAGCGCCCTGAGGGCCCACGGACCCGTCTGCGCAGGCACCACTGACACGCAGGTTTTTTCTGAACGGGTGTATTTTTTCTCTTGAACGACCGTATAATAGCGTGATGGAGTTCAGTTCCCCGTCGGCTGATGCCGACGCTCAGCGCTGTGAGCGCCGGTTGGCCGACTGCGGAATCCGCCCCACTGCGCAACGGGTGCGGATCGCCTCGTTGCTGCTGTCCTGCCCCCAGCACCTCTCGGCCGAGCAGATCCTTGCCAGTCTGCGGGTGGCCGGTGCCCGGGTGTCCAAGGCCACGGTCTACAACACGCTCAACCTGTTCGCCGGCCGCGGCCTCATCCGCCAGCTCTCGGTGGACGGCTCGCGCGCCTGGTTTGATTCCAACGTCGAGCCCCACTTCCACTTCCACGACCTCTCCACCGGCGCCCTGATCGACGTCCCGGTGCCCTCGGTCGAGTTCAGCCGCCTGCCGGCGCCGCCGCCGGGAACCGAGGTGGCCGGGATCGATCTGGTGATAAGGCTGCGCAAAAAACTGTAGAATGCGCGGCTTTCCGTGGCGTAAGCCGGGATAGCTCAGTTGGTAGAGCAGCGCATTCGTAATGCGCGGGTCGTAGGTTCGAATCCTATTCCCGGCACCATCC
>Ga0207693_10000390_pt1 | contig 40303 bp, 34 predicted proteins | sample LARL81metaG_FD_184347 | JGI IMG/M metagenome (GOLD analysis project Ga0207693, IMG submission 184347) | Corn, switchgrass and miscanthus rhizosphere microbial communities from Kellogg Biological Station, Michigan, USA - LAR L8-1 metaG... | ecosystem: Host-associated > Plants > Roots >... | reverse complement strand
ACATTGCTGGATGTCGCGCGAATAGAAGTGAACGCTCCGAGTCCGACCGCGACCGCGGTCGAGAGAAGGAAAGCGAACGCCAATACAGGAAGGTTGATGGAAATACTTTCGAGCCGCGGCAGATTCGCTGGAGCCAACGCAACCAGTCCTGCAACTCCTAGGTATGCTCCAAGTACGCCCAGCACTCCGGCGATAAAAGCGAGCACAAAAGATTCCGTTACAAATTGGCGAATCAAGCGGAAGCGTGCCGCGCCGAGCGCGCTGCGAATCGCGAGTTCGCGTTCTCGTGCAGAGGCTTGCGTCAGAAGCAGGTTGGCAACGTTCGCGCACGCAACCAGAAGCAGGAACGCGACTGCGCCTAAAAGGATGAATAGCCCCGAACGAACCTTGCCTGTCATGGATTCACGCAGCGGGACAACCGCAGCGTCTTTCAGAAGGTAATCGTTCTGCTCGCTCGAACTGTCGTGAATACGCCGGGCAATCGTACTGATATCGTCACTGGCTTGTTGTACGGTTCCACCATCCCGCAGTCTCGCGATTGCGTAATAGTTATGAGAGGTCCTGCTCGGGTTTTCACCCTCGGCATCGGCGGGAATCCAGATAGCAGTTTCTGATGGAAACTGGAATTCCTCTGGAAGAATGCCAATGACGGAGAAGATCGCGTTATCAATCCTCAAATGCAGCTGCGCAAGATCCGATGCCGATCCCAAATACTGCTTCCAGTAGGCTGAACTGACCAGAGCCACCGGAGCGGCACCCTTTTTCGCGTCCATCGCTTCGAAGTCGCGGCCCCGTTGCGGCTGAACACGCAACACTTTCAGAAAGTCCGGTGTAACGAATGCAACCATCGATCGAGTGGGTAGCGATCCTCCGGAAACCGAGGCGATATTGGCTCCGTATTTGGCGATCGCCTGGAAGCTATGGTTCTGATCGCGAAAGTCGTCAAAGTTAGGATCGGCCAGTCGGGACCACGTGCCCCGCGTGTTCACTTCAAACACAGCCATGATCCGGTCAGGATCGGTATACGGCAAAGGACGCAGCAGCACGCCATAAGTAACACTGAAGATTGCTGTGCTGGCACCGATCCCTAAGGCAAGCGTGATCACCGCGACAGCAGTGAATGTCAGCCGTTTGTACAACTGCCGCAGAGCATAACGGATGTCTTGAACCAGGGTCTGCATGCAGTTGCCTCACTCGTTCCGCAACGCCACGACTGGATTCACTCTGCTCGCCCGGTACGCCGGGATCAGGCACGCAAGCAATGCAACCAGTCCCAGCAGTCCAGCCACGCCGGCGAATGTCAGCGGATCGGTCGGCTTCACATGGAAAACGAGGCTTGCCACCACTCGGCTCAGGGCAAATGCCCCGGCAAGACCAATCACCACGCCCAACAAAGTCGGCTTCATTCCCTCGACCACAACCAAGCGAAGCACATCGCTGATCCGCGCTCCCAAAGCGAGTCGAATGCCGATCTCGGGTACACGCTGCCTGACGCTGTAGGAAAGGACACTGTAAATACCAATTGCAGCCAGCAGCATCGCCAGAGCCGAAAAAATGCCGAGCAGAAACATATTGAGCCGCGGTTGCGAAAGAGAATTTGCAACCAGGTCATCCATGGTGAAAACGTCGCGTACCGGTATATTCGGTTCCACGTCGTGGATCACATTGGTCACCGCCGAAACCATACTGCCCGGCGACGTGGTCGAGCGGACCACCAGCGACATGGGGAATGAACGCCAGCCGATCGGCGACTTTGTAAGTTGCCCGAGGGGCTCGTAGATAGTCGTCGACGGGCGAGCCTGGTCGAGGCTATCGAGTTTCACATCGCCCACAACTCCGACAACTTCACGGATCTGTTCTGGCGAAAAAGTTAATGTAAGACGCTTGCCGATCGGGTCTTCTCCCGGCCAGAAGCGCTCCGCCATCGAACGACTGACCAAAATCGTGCCTGGCCTGCCGGCAATATCCTGATCATCGAAATCGCGCCCTCGCACGATTGGTGTCCGCATGGACTTCATATAACCCGGACTGATCATGCGTACGTCTACTTCTGGCTGGTCGGCCATCGGAAGCACGGGTTGCCCCTCGATCTGGATAGGCTGATGCGAGCCGCTGTTATCCAGTGGAACGTCGTCCACCACGCCGGCCGATTCGACACCCGGAAGCGATCTGACCCGCTGCATCACTTGATCGAAAAATTGAATCTCCTGCTCCGGGCCAGGAAACTTGGACATGGAAACCGCGGCGGTCATCGTCAGCACGCCGTGAGACTCGAATCCCGGAGCGACGTTTCGCAACTCGTGAAGACTCCGGATCATCAGTCCAGCGCCGATCAGGAGAATCAGCGATAGCGCGACTTCCGCGACAACGAGTACATTGCGAGTGGCATGGCTAGCCGCGCTCACATCTGTCCGGCCGAGTCCTTCCTTCAAGGCCTGATTGATATCCGCTTTGGCCAGCCGAAGGGCAGGAAGAGCTCCCGCAAGAACTCCGGTTATCACTGAGAGGCCTGCTGTGAATGCAATCAGCTTCCAGTCCATTCCGGCTTCGATCGAACCTGGCAATTGATTCGCGAGAAACGCCATCACAAAACGTTTGCCGAAGTACGCGATGATGAGTCCCAGAGCTCCACCAATCATCGCCAGTGCCACGGACTCAGTGAGAATCTGCCGGACCACTCGCCCCGCACTTGCGCCCAAGGCCGTGCGAATCGCTATCTCCTTCTGCCGGCTAAATGTCTTGGCAAGCGAGAGATTCGCCACATTCGCGCACGCGATCAACAAAACAAAGCCCACAGCGCCCAGAAGCACAAGAAGCGCAGGCCGGACGTCGTGAACCATGTCCGCCTGCAGGGGAACGACGATCGCTCCCCAGCCCTTGTCATCTACGGGATAAAGCTGCTCGAGGCGGCTGGAGATCGTGTTCATTTCCGCTTGAGCCTGGTGCAGGTCGACTCCCGCCTTAAGCCGGGCGATCACAACCGAATGATGTTCGCCGCGCACTGCTCGTTCTTTGTCCGTCCACCCCATCGGAATCCACATTTGCGCAAAGTCGGGGAAGCGAAAACTCTCAGGCATCACTCCTGCGATTTGAAAGTTCTGACCGTCCATTACCAGATTTGTGTTGACGATGCCGCGGTTCGATCCAAAATGCTCTTGCCAGAACCGGTAGCTCAGAATGACTGTATGCGTGCGCCCGGGTTGGTCCTCGTCTGGGGCGAACACACGTCCAAGCATCGGTTGCACCGCGAGCGTCTCGAAGAACCCGGCACTCACCGCGCACACATTCACCTGCTCGGGACGAGCCATGCCGGTCATGGTCAGCCATCGGAGGTTGTAGATGGCCATGTCTTCGAAAACGTGATTCTCACTCTTCCAGTCGATGTAGTTGGCGGCGGATACAGAAAACCGGTCCATTCCAGGGAAGCTCTTCGCAGGTGGAGTGTGCCAGACCCGAACCACACGGTCAGGTTCCTTAAAGGGTAGTGGTCGAAGCAATACTGCGTTCACCACGCTGAAGATTGCGGAATTCGCGCCGATTCCCAACGCCAGTGTGATGATTGCGACCGCGGTGAACCCCGGGTATTTGAGGAACTGCCGCGGAGCAACGCGAAGATCCTGGAGTAATTGATTCATGCGCTCACATCAGCCATCAGTTTCTTGAGCTCTTCTTCCGCTACTACCTTGCCGTCAAACAGATGAACTTCTCTCTGGGCGTGCTTTGCGAATCGTGGATCGTGCGTCACCATGCAGATGGTCGCGCCTTCCTTATGAAGGTCGCCAAGCAGTTCCATCACCGCTTCGCCGTTGCGGGAGTCGAGGTTCCCGGTAGGTTCGTCCGCCAGCAGGATCGAAGGCTTTCCGCCCAGCGCTCGCGCAACCGCCACGCGTTGCTGCTGTCCTCCAGAGAGCTGCGACGGATAATGCCTCACGCGGTGCGCCATGCCCACCCGTTCGAGCGCTTCCATCACGCGCCCCTTTCGTTCCGCCGAGGGCATTCTTTGTCGATAGGTCAACGGGAGCTCGACGTTCTCGTAAACAGTCAGATCGCCGATGAGATTGAAACTTTGAAAAATGAAACCGATCTCCTGGTTACGGATGCGGGCGCGCTCCGCGAAATCCAGGTTCTCCACGGGTTTGCTGTTCAGTAGGTAGCGGCCGCCGGTCGGAGTATCGAGCAATCCGATAATCGACAACAGCGTCGATTTTCCGCAGCCCGATGGCCCCGACATCGCGACATATTCACCCTTGTTTACGTTCAGGTGTACGCCCGAGAGCGCATGCGTCTCGATCTCGTCGGTGTAAAAGACCTTCGTCATATCGGTGATCTGGATCAAGGATTGGCTAGAGTCGCTCATGAATCGTCTGCCTCTGTTTTCGTAGTTTTTTGATTTCAGTCCTGAAGCCGAATGCGATCGGTGTTGTCCCATCGCGACATGTCAGAGAGCACTACCGTATCTCCCTCGTGCAAACCTTCGATAACCTGGATCGAGTTCACTGAAGCTCGTCCCACTTTCACTGGGACGCGAGCAGCATCGCGCCCATTCTGTTCCAGTCTGAACAAGCTGATCGTGCTGTTCTCCTGCCCAAATGCTGGCCGTCCCACATACAGCACATTGTCCAATTTCTCTAGATCGATAGTGCCGTCCACGCTCAGATCAGGCCGTGCTCCCCTGGGCAACTCTCCGGTGAGTTTGACGTCTACCGTCACAGTTCCGTTTTGTACGGCCGGATCGACCCGCATCACTGTCCCTGCAATCACACCGTTATGCGTGTCCACGGAGGCGGGTTCGCCGATCTGGACGTCACGCGCCTGCGTTTCCGCAACTTTGAGTTCCGCCATCAGGTGATTTGGCTGTACCACTTTGGCAAGCATCGTTCCCGGTGACACGTGCTGCCCCACGTGCAGCGGCAATTCGACAAGAACGCCTTCAATACCTGCCCGCACCTTCAACATATTGAGCTGCTTCTGCTTCAGTTCAGCCAGCACACGCATCTGATCCATCTTTGCCTGAAGCTGCGATAGTTGTGCATCGATCGACTTCTGCGTGCTTTCCAGCCGCTGGTCCTCAAGTCCGTTTCGAATCGTCAGCTCGTCGGCCTTACTTTTTGAGGCTTTATAAGCAAGTCCGGAGATAACGCCTAAGTCGTAGAGGGATTTGTCAGTCTGCGACTGTAACTGCGTCTGGTTGTAATCCGCTTTGACGGTCGCGGCGCCAGCTTTCTGGTTCATCAGATCGCTTTCCAGTTTCATCCGCTGGCTCTGGTATTCCGCCTGTGCGGCCTTCCACTGGAGCTGCGCGTCGACGGCAGCCTGCTCCACCTGTGGATTGCTCATGTCCAGTAAGACGGTATCGACATTCACCAGTGAGCCGGGCAACATACGAATTCGCACAACGTTCGCCTCTGTTTCGGCAGGAATCTGCAATACGGACTCCTGCGAAGGGACCAGCGATCCGATTCCGCGTACCTGGCGCAACATCGAACCACGCTTCACCGTGTCCGTCCAAACGGTTCCTCGTTCAACGGTTGGTGCGGCGGGTTTCAAGCGATACACCGCAGCTGTAAGGATTCCAACAAGGAGCACAATCCCGGCGACAATCAATGCCTGTTTCCGGCGCTTGCGCTGTTTAAATTCGGGCCGAGCGATATCCATCGTTTTAGAGATGTGCAACTGCGGCACCAACCCGCCACCAACGTAAGTAAATGAAAAACTAAGCTTTAAGTCGTTCCCGGGTTGATTGTTGAAAGTTAGTGTGTTCGATTGAGAATTAAACTGTCCGTTATCGGACAGTTCATGGGCGCCCTCCGAGGTCCTCTAAATACGGAAGGCGCGACCATTGGTCGCGCCTTCCTGATTTCTACTCTCTACTTCCAGAATAGCAAATTCCGACAGGGTAGACCCGCCAGCTTCTTCAACTTTATTTTCGGAATGCTTTCATCAACTTACGCTCGACCTTGTGATTTCTCCCTCTAGACAAGATTCCAGCATTAAACGCTATTTGACGACTTTTCCCGCGAACTAGCTTGGAAATCAGAAATCGGAACTCCACGATGTGGCCAAAACAAAAAGCGCGACCCATAGGCTGCGCCTTTCCCATTTCTACCTTCTACTTCCAGAATAGCAAATCGACTCTGGTAAACCGGCCAGAATTCAAAATCTATTTTTGGATTAATTTCAGCTACTTAGCTTCAATCGTGCAGTATTTGGGTATTGACAAGATTTGGGGCTAAACCGGCGAGCCTCTCGAAAACTGTGCTAATACGCCGTCTTGTTCGGATTTTCCTGCCAGGCTTGGAAGGATTTCAAAGCTTCTTCATGCATGAGTTGCGTCATCTGGATCTTTCGCTGAGGAAGAGGTAGCGAGAGCTCCCGATAGATCGACGAATCGTCGAAACCGATCCGCGAAGCGTCAGCGGCGAGATTGCCGAAATACACTCGGGGCAGTCGTGCCCAGTAGATAGCACTAAGACACATCGGGCAGGGTTCACAGGACGTATAAATCTCGCAGTCCGGCAGAGCGAAGGTCTTGAGTTTCCCGCACGCTTCACGAATTGCGATCACTTCCGCATGCGCGGTTGGATCGTTCATCGTGGTAACGCGGTTCACGCCTTCCGCGATGATGTGGCCTTCTTTGACAATGACTGCTCCAAACGGTCCGCCTTGACCGGAAAGAACGTTATCGAGAGAGAGACGAATGGCCCGCGCCATGAAAGGGTTATCCATATTTGGCTCGATCACTCCTGATGATATCGCTCACGACTCAGTCCCATAGAAATGTTCACAAGCTTCGATTATGGAACGTGTGGGATTTGTTCTTTCCTCTCTGCCCAATGCTCCACGATATTACGCACCACGGTGTCTCCCACAATTTGAGCCGCTTCCAGAGCAGGCATATAAGCCGAATAGTTTCCAGAGACCATCTCTTTAAGACTATCTGCTACTTGAGTGCCCGGAGGCTCGCGGTCATAGTTGCTGATCGACCGCAATACCACCACGCGCCGCAGATCGACCTTGCCAGCCCGGCTCAAAAATGTCAGCGATTGCAGAGTTCCGGAGTCCTCCATCGCTGCCACCATGTAATTGCCCTTTCCGCCGGTGTAGTAGCGAGTCCAGGCGTTCGCCCAATCTTCCAGTTTCGAGCCGTGCCAAAAAGTGCCCGCCGAGATCGTCGCGCCACGAGCCACGAATGGAGGTTTAACGGCGTTTTGGAAACCGTTAAATCGCGAGCGGGACTTACGAAGGGAATCCGAGTCCGCGAGCGGAACATGCTGCGTCAGAGCGACAGCCCAATCCACGAGTTCCGAGTTGAGTTCATAGACCTCACCATAGTCTGCCGTTGCAGGAAGTTCGTAAGGAGTGCCTTTGCGCAGAGGAACATAGCCGGTCGACCAGTCGCTCGGGATCTGGCGTCCATCGATCTCGAAAGCCAAATCGCCGTCCAGAACATAATCAGCCCATACAGCGGAACCGACCGAGACATCCGATGGATCGCCTCCGCCGATTCCTGCGATGATCCAGTAGGCTTTACTCAGATCGAATCTTGGATCGAGTCCGAGCGCCATCACGGATGCTGCGGCTTTTGCTGTGCCGACCCCGGTGACCATGCCGAGCACGCCATCTTTATTCATGCGCACATGGCGATAGCCGGAGGAAAGCGGCAGGATTTCATCGAGGTGCTCACGCTCGACCCACAGTTGGAATTCTCCCGGAGTATCGCCTGTATCTTCACCACGCTCAAACATTGTCACAACGACAACTTTCACCGGGATCGGTTGAACGCCGCCGGGTGATTGAGCCAGAGCGTGAGTCAGCAAGAAACCGCAAAGCAGGAATCGAGCGCAGAATTTCATTGATATGGCATCCAGAAACGGTACACCGCCGCAGCGGTGAGGCATTTTAGCGCACTCGCCCGAAAGGTGAGTGCGCTACTGTGGATACCAGTAATCAACTTGACAGCGATGTAGTTACCGAATGATCTTCTGTTCGACAACTTGGCCCATCTTTTCAAACGGCGTGCACTTCTGCGGGGCTGCGAACAAGTTGCTGTCCGGTGCTCCTACTACGATATCGCGGTAAATAGCCGAAAGTGTGATGTCTCCGATGTGGGATTCAATTCTAACGGGGATGCCGCCGAGAGCTTGAGCTTCCCAAACCTTCGACTCGATCGTGCTTCCGTCGGGCCGTTTCACAACCACATTTTCGACAGTGCACAAATGGCCTTCGACTGTTTCTGTGCCTACCTTGGTGCGTTTCAAATCGGATCCCTGCAGCAATTCGAGAGGGCTCGGCAACATCTTTGCCTGCTCGGGCTTCATGACGACGCATTGATGGGAATTGTCCGGATAAGTCGTAAGGTTGTAGACCTTGCTCTGGGCCGGGACGTAGAGGGTTGAAAGGGCTTTGCTTCGTTCAACGCGCACACTTGATCCCGAAACGTGAACCTTCATTTCCATATTTGCTTTTCGAGACTCGAAAACCTGTGTAGCGGAAAAGTCAGGAAAGCTCAAAGCGTTCTGTCCATAAGCCATTGATCCGAAGAAGAAAACGAAAATTGCGGCGATGAAGTTGATTTGAGGTTTGCGCAGCATGAATCCTCCAGATGATCTTGTATGTGCCTGAATCGTAGAAAGAAGCGAAGAGATTCCCATTTTCGTGAGAATCCCTTCGCGAGTGTTGCAAGAGCAGATCGTACTTACTTTCCCAATCCGCCGCGCGGGCTGCCGACACCCGTGCAGAAGTCCCACGACGCAACTGCCTTGACTCCGTTGGAGCCAGTCTTTACGTCGTAGAAGTTGGTCTTATAGGCTTTCTGAGTGGGTATTTGCGAGTACAAGTAGTTATTCTCCAGGTTGCTGAACCAGTCAGATCCACTGGTTGCTGGAGTAAGGAACACGGATCCGAGCCGGTTGCCCAGGCGGTTCACGATGCCAGCGAGCGCGGGAGACGAGAGGCTGGTTCCACCAACTACGCCCCATCCGCCCATTCCGAAGCCGCTGTAGACCCACGCGCCAGAAGCTGGATCCGCATCGAACGACATGTCGGGAGTGTTGCGGCTTGCCTGACCGAAAATCGGGTACTGGAAATCAGCCCAGGGTCCCATGTTGCCGCCGGTGAACGCGGTTTTGTACGTCTCAATCGTGCTCGTGCCACCGCCGGATCCTCCCCAGCAGGATTCGGACGATAACTTCAAGGTGGCTGAATTGCGCAGGATGGACGTGCCACCAGCAGAGATCACCCAAGGGTTCGTGCTCGGATAGCCTACGCCGAAGCCGAAGTCGCCAGACGAAGCGAAAGCCAGAATCGGAGTTTTGTATCCAGTCGCCCAGTTGTAGGTGAAATCAGCAAAGAGAGAGTCGTCCGCGATCTGCCCAGCGAATTCACCGCCCTGCCAGCTGTTGGAAACCTGCCCGCCCGCCGGATAGTTCGAAACGATGTAGTTGAAAGCGACCTGCTCGGCATAGAGAAGATCCGCCCATGAGTTCGAGCAAGCTTCCACCAGAATGATCGCTGCACTGGGAGCGAACACGTGGGCGTACTCGATATCCATTGACGACTCGACCGACCAGCCGGCATCCGCGGGAGGTGTGCTGCAGGAACCGTTTCCGTTGGCATACACCTTTACGAAATTCGCAGGAAGCAGACCCCAATAGGAGTCAAACACTGCGAGGTCGGAAGCGGCGTTAGGATTGTCAAACGCATCTACCAAGGCAATCGCGCCGTAACCGGCCGCGGTCGGCCCACCGGAACCAGGGCTGTAATTCGGAATGCAGCCGGCGCTGGCTGGGCTGGCAACGTACAAGCAGCCGAGCGACTGGGGTGATTCAGCCATTTCAGTGGTCGCGAGCGGGCTGATCGAGTTGAGTGCGGCGGGTTCCAGGGCACCTGGAGCCTTAACGACGAGGGGCTTGCTGCCATCGGCGCTGCGCAGGACATACGTCGTGTGAGCCAGGTCTCCCTTTATCTTGCTGCTCTCGGGCCTGAAAATGAACCCGGCCTGCGGAGTTGCCGGCGAGGTTTCGAGCGCCAGCGGCTGTCCACTACCTCTTGACGTATCCTGGGCCATGGCTCCCAGCGACAGTGAAAAAGCACACACTGCTACGACGAGTCGTTTCATTGAATTCTCCATTTTGTGAGTTGATGTTTGGTACGGAGAGATTCGCTGCGCCGGGGAGTTGCTGCGCTTATCCGCCCAACAAAACAATGGTGCAGATTTCTGTACAAACGTATCAGAGCAGATTCGAAATTTGGGAACGAGCCATGTTTCCCAACATTGTCATCTCGAGCAGTCGAGGGACCCTGTGTCGGTGCGACGGACATGCTTCGCAGATGCGCAACGCGGCAAGATGGGTAGGCACAGCTTGGAAAACGTGTGGTTATCGACTATTGCGAAACAGCGTGCGCGGGAAAGCTGCAACTGGAATCCCTACCCTCAGCTAAGCATTCTGGGTAGGGATGCTTCGACTCCGAACGAACTCGCTTCGCGACTTCGTTCTCCGCTCAGCATGACACAGAGGATTCCCATGCCCTCCAGAGACCACCTCCACACAAAACGCCTAAGATCCGGTGTACAGCTGAAACGGAGCCCAGTAGAAAGCTTTGGAGTACTGATGGGATCGAAGGAGGGTGAGTTTGGCGTTCCTCAGCGCGGCGTCTGGGGATAGTCCTTTATCTAATTGCCCGTAAAGCTCGTTCATCAGCTGGGGAGTCGAGATGTCGCTGACCTCCCACAGCGCTCCGATGACATTGTGTGCGCCCGCGCGCAGGAAGGCCCAGGAAAGCCCGACCAGCCCCTCGCCGGAATAAGCGCGCGAGCCTGCACCGTAACAGGTCGAAATGGTGACCAACTCAGCGTGGAGCGGGTGATGGATGATGTCCCGGGCATAAAGCTTAAACGAATCTTCCTGGGCACTCGAGCGTGACAGAACAATGGCGGAATCCAGTGGGCTGGTGCGGTTTGCGGTACCATGCGCGACAAAGTGAATGTACGAATACTGTTCCGGCTTTCCAGCAAGATATGCAGCCGGATTTGCCTGTTCGCGCATAAGCACCTGTTGTTTCGTGGGCGCGAAATGCCGTTCGATGCTCTCCATCTCAGCCGTTGCTTTTCGCAATTCGGGATAGTTGCTGTTCGGAGCCACAGCATTGCCGAGCAAGAGAAGTGATCCAGCCCGTTGTTGGGGCGGACGCGAGGTTGCGAGCAGGCGCAGGGAACTCGCATCGGTGATGGTGGCATCTTCAATCCAGTAGTGGGGCGTTGCGCCCGGCACCAATAGAGTTTCGAAATTCAACGTGTTGAGGCCACCGTCAGGGATGATGAAAACTTTGGCACCCGGCGGAAGCAGAGTTGCCGCGGGTTCAACAAGCATGTGATAGAGCGCGAGGCCGTCGTCGCTTGTCCGTTGCAGGAACTCCTGTTGATCGGCAAGCGCCTTCCGATAGCGGACAGCGGTCGATTCAATCTGCGATTTTTGGGGCAGAGTAGAGATCTTCGTTTCTTTCGGCGTGATGGTCCAAAGATAAGATTCTCTTTCGCCCAGCCAATAGAAAAGGAGCGTGCCACCCGCTTTGCGTGAGATCGCCGGAGGGTCCAGTGTCTCGGGTTGGAACGAAATGCATTTTTGCAATACGCCGAGACCCTCAGCCAGCGCGCGCCCACGCTGATATTCGGCGATTTGTAATGCGTCGTTTGTCTTCCCGCTCTTTACCAGGAAGTGAATGTAATCGTCATAGATGCCTGCCGCATTCGCCGGGAAGGGAAGCGACGACGTTTCCTCGCGCAGGGTACACCGCGCACCTTCGAAGGTGTTCAGTGCTGCGCGATACTCTCGTTCGGCAGCATCGGGCTTGTTCTCGTCTTCGTACAGTTGCGCGAGAGAATGCTCTGCCTCCCACTTTAAAAATTTGTGGCTCTTGTGATCCTGCTCGATCTCGCGATAAATCTTTTCCGCCTGCTGCGTGTCGTGCATCCGCGCAGCCACATGCCCTTTCACCAGCATGGAATACAGTACGTCGAGACGGTTGCCGTCGTCGGGAACCATGGCGATTGCCTTCTCGGCGTAGTCATGGGCCTCGTCCAGTTTTCCTATTCGCTCGGAGACCAAACCGAGCGACATCAAAGCGTTCAGGATGTCTTCCTGGCTATTGATCTTTTTCGCGAGGTCGAGCGCTTGATGGTACGAGCTCTCTGCCTTTTCGTTGTCGCCGGCGTCGAGATAGACGTAGCCAACTGCAATGAGCCACTTAATCTGGTCTGTTACATCGCCGAGCTTCGCGGCCTCATTTCGGGCAGCGAGAAGAAGGTCCTCCGCGCGCTGGGGCTCCCCCAGTCTGTAATACGCCCATCCGCTATTGCCTGTCGCATTTTGTGCGGTATCTGCAGCGCCTATGCTGGAAGCAAGATTGGATGCGGCGTTGGACCAGTCAATGGCCTCGTCGAAGTGCTCCTGCTCCAGCGCCGACCAACTCAAGTCAAGGAGGGCAACAGCTTCCTGGAAACGATCCCGTCGCTCGCGTGTTCCCTGCAAATGGCGGTCGAAGAGCTTTTCGGCCTCGTCGAAACGACCGCGAGCCATCTCCATTACTCCACGCTCGAGATAGATATCTGAGCAGAGGCTCTGACTTAAGCTTGCGCATTCACGCTCCGCCTCATCAAAGTTGTGATCGGCGTCGGTGAAGCGGGCGGACGCCCCGTACGCGGCCCCCTCCAGAATTAACTTCCTTACAGACATCTCGCCTGATGGGGTGGGCGCCGACTCCGATGTCAAGAGTGTTAAGACTTGATCGCTCATCCCCCGCCATTTCAAGGATTCAGCCTCGAGTATCCGGAACTTCCACGCCCATTCGGCACTCACGAGATGAAATTGGTCATAGCCTTTCCTGGCCTCTGCTTCCGCCGACGCTATGTCGCCTTTGCGGAAGGCCTGCCTGGCATGGTCATAGACGCCTTGCGGATCACTGTGGCGACTGCAGGTTGTGAGCACGAGCACGGCAAGAGTTATAGAGACATAAACCGCACAACGCCAGTAGCATTGGCCGGCCTTGTTGGGCCGCCGATCTCCAGTCGGGAATTGCATTTTACGAAACCCGGACGCTGCAGGATTTTAATCTGGACGCTAATCTCGATTGTCTATCACGCCGTTTCACTGGCACCGAGACAAAGATTCAGTTTCGGTGAAAGGAATGAACTCAAGGTCGCCTAGCCGCGCATGAAAACGGCTGCGGATGAGGGCAAACCTTCAATCAGTCCTGAGAAAGCAGCTCTCAATGCCCCCCGCTGCCTTTGCCGCCCCCATTTACGATGCAGGAGCTGAATGAACCGCTGCCGTCGGCTATGCAGCCCATTTCCGCGCGGATCATAGTTAAGTGAAAGGAATTGTGATTCACCCTGAGTTCCGCGAGGAAGATCGTTCCGAAATCCTTAATGTGGATCACGTTGCCGAGGCAATGTGCGGGTGGATGGTGCACGATGTCTGGTTCTTTCGGATTCTCGGTTCTCACCGGAACACGGATGTCTTCGATATCAACATGTTCCACCAACGAACATGTCAACCCTTTCCACTTGGTACCATTGCTGACAGGGGCTTCACGTTCTCTGTCTTTCTGAGCGAATATCGCAGCATCCTTTTCAATCGCATCGGTGAGAAGATTTGGCACCCTGTAATAACTGTTGCAAGGCCAACTGTCGTCTGCCCGCAAACGCTCGCGATGTTTCTCCTCAATTTTCGATAAGAATGCTTCGAATCCACGTTGCCACTTGTCGTACTGCTTCTCGAGAGACTGGATTAGAGTCGTCCCATGCGGCAGATAGTATTTGTGTGGTTCGTCTGCTTTTGCCCTTTGCGGGGGATCCCCAACGACATCGAGTTTGAGGGCAGGGTTAACCTTGTGGTTGGCAATTCTGAGGTTCTCGAAGTGAGTGCCAAGAAATGTAACCTTGGGCGAATACTGGTCAGGTAAATGCGTCGTGGAGATCTGCGCGACAACTTTGTCGGCAGTAACCACATTTAGTACATTGAGATTCTCGACGACAGAGGTCGCCAGAGTAACGAAAGCACCGTCAATTTTTTTGCTCCGATGACCCGACACCTGGGTATGCGCTGCCGAATATGAGAAGAGCCCTTCGAAGCGATAGGGCCTCGGGTGTTCTGAGAAGTAATTGTCTGGTGTCTTTTTCTCTTTGAGTCGCTTTTGCTCCTCTCCTTCGAGCAATACTTTCTGGCTGTCGCCCTCCAACTTTACGCTCGCCTGTTTCCTGATTTGGGCTTCAAACGGCGCCGTCAAATTCGCAGTAAGAGCATAAGCTTCCGCATGGAAATAGTGAGGGTCGTTGTTGGCCGTGGCGTTGTTGAGAGTGGGGTTCTCAGGCATCTTGCTTCGCTCCATCGATCTAACGCTCAACTACTGGACTTGCAATTCAATCGAATGGCGGCTGATTTCTTTACGCTCGCCAGCAGGGGTAACGCCGAGCACCACCAGTGTGTAGGTGCCAGGCAGGCGGTTGCGTCCGGGGATGTAGATCTGGCGGCCTTCATCGGTCCGACCCGCGGCAAGCGGCCCAGACCATTCCAGCCTTCCGGCGGGATTATACAGGTCGACCCGGTACGATGCGAACCCATCTTCCGGCGGAAGATTAACAATCAGCCCGAAGCCTTCGCCGGTGTGGGTCTTGATGAGCGTATCCGAAGTGCCGCGCGTACTGACATTGACGGATGCCCAAGGACCAACCTGTGGATCGTTGGCAGCGGCGGTGAGATTCGGATATGTAACAAGATTCTGATATCCGATCACTGCTAGCAAAAGCGCCAACACGGGCATGGCGAATGCAGGCCGGAACCAGGCGAACCATCCAGCCTTCGCGGCTGCCTTCACCGGTCGGACCACAGTCTGGGTGGCAGGTTCGGCCAAAATCACCTTGCTCTGCTCTACAAACATGGCGCCGGCGCGCAGATCAAGTGCGCAATCCTGGCAATCGAAGAGGTGCTCCTCGAACTGGTCCCGGACCTCAGGATCGAGTTCGTCCAGCAGGTATCTCTCCGTGGCATTTTGTCGGACCGCCTCAGTATGGTCCATAATCGATCCCCTCATGACAGATAGTGCAACGCGGCACAAAATCGTTTCAGCGTTTTCCCACGGCCACAGCTCCGGGTGGCCGAGCCGCAACATTCTTTAAATACAGAGACTTAAACGACTGCTTAGCCCGGTGCAGCAGAACGCGCAGATATTCGCGGTCGACCCCGAAGTCGCTGCAAACCGCGTCTTTATCCCGTTCTTCCAGAAAGACTTCGCGTATCAATCGACGATCACGCTCAGGCATTTCTTCCAGGATCTCGGCAATCTTCTCTTTCATCTGCTTGGCCGCGATCATGCCCAGCACGTCCACATTTGTGGCCGGAATCTCCGGTTGCTCCTCGTCGTCTAAGGAATCGTCGCGCGAATTGGAGCGATAGTGCTCCAATAACACGTTGTTGCACATGGAGTTCACGAACGCCCCCAGACGGTCGGGCTGGCGAAGTTTTCCGCCACGCAGCGCTGCGAAGACTCGAGTAAAGGTCTCTTGCCTGACGTCTTCTATTGCCTGTGGCGAATTCAGGCGAGAGCGAAGTTTCAGCTGGATCAACTCACTGAAATACGCGACAAAGTGTTCCTGTGTTCGGAAATCCCCTTCCTCAAGTCGCTGAACATAGGATTCGTCAAACGATTGGAGTTGCAAGGACCGCCCCTTGGGGATGCTGGAGTGGGAGCTAGTGTAGCACTTTCGGTGCATCAAATAGCATGGGTCACCCTCGCTGTAACGATTCGGCTGGCACCAGCACTATTCCCCCAGAAAGGCGATGAGGCCAGCGTACGCAGCTCGGCAACGATTCATGACTCATGCACCCGCATTGCGCGCACGGAAAGACCCTTCGGGGTTCGACCAGCCTGGAGTTTTTCAGTGCACGATATTGAGGGCGCTGGAATTACCAAGACCTCATCGCGAAGTGTTTCTGCTGAGAGACATTCAGGGACATACCCTGCAAGAGATCGCGGCCATTCTCGGAATCAGCATCGAAACCGCGAGGGTGCGCCTGGAGCGCGCCCGTCGCGAGATCGAACAACTGGCGGATACCAACGCCAGGGGGCGTGCGCAGTGACGATTCTGGTGAATTCGTTCAGGCGAATTCGGTCCGCGGAAAACCGCGTCCCCCATCAAACCAGGTGGGGGACTTGCGGTTCGTTTCAAACGGCCCGACAGGGCACGCTGTTAGGCGCGTTGTGTGAATATCTGCTTGCTCTGCAAGCGATCACTCGCCAGAGTGCACCCACGGTCCTTCTCATCGTCTGGAACATCCTCCGCTAGATCTCCTCCTCCACCAGATTTTTCACGTTTTTGTCGGATCCCTATTCCATATTCCGTCGCAACGAGCCAGCATTGCCGCGGGCGAAGTGCGGTCCGCATCTCTGTCATGGTGCGGGAAACAATCAGAGCGGCGGGGACGTGCGGAAGTAGAGCGAAGATATTGGAAGATTGTGGACGGGATGACCTGAGATGCTGCGGACCGAGCGAAACCCCGAAGATCACCGGAACCGCTTCCCCGTTCGGTTCCGGCGATCTGAAATGCCCAAGCCTTCCCCCCGGATGCCTAGGGCCTTTCAAGTCGGGATCTAGTGAATGACAGCAGTCACCGGTGTTGCGCGACTCCTTCCACTCATCTCAGTAGTGCCGGAAGGAACAATTTCGTTTCAAGAAAAATGAAAAGATTTTTTCGGAGTGAGCGGCTGAGAATGCTGAAAGGGTATGAAAGATGAAATGGCTGGAGTTGGCAACGGGGCCGTTGCCAACTTCAACCCAAGAGACAGTCCGCAGCCGATCTATGTCTTTAAGAACTCAAGCACGTACGCCGGTTTCATGGGAAGCCGCCGCATGACCTTGCCCGTGGCGTCCTGCAGCGCCGCCGCAATGGCCGGAGCCGCGAGCGCATTCGCTGCTTCCGAACCTCCGCCGTAAGCACCGACCTTAGGATTGTTGATCAGCACGACCTTGATCTCCGGAACGTCTGCCATAGTCGGAATCGGATAGCTGGTCCAGTCGTCCGTGGTGATGCCGCTCTCGTCGAACATCACCTCTTCAAAAAGCGCGTGGCTGACGCCCATGACCGCGCCTCCCTCCACCTGGCGCTTCAATTGGGCCGGGTTGACGATAATGCCAGGGTCGACGGCGATGGTGTACTTCTCGACTACGACCTTGCCGGTGCTGGGTGTGACCGCGATGTGGCAGGTACATGCCCAGTACGTACCGCTGCGGAGCATGAGCGAGACTCCCCGCCCGCGCAACGGATCGGAACCAGTAGCTGCCGCGTCCCGGCGTGGAGAGGGACGAGTGTCCCAGCCGGAAGCGTCCTGCACAGCTTTCAGCACACCGATCGCGCGCTCTTCGCTCAAGTGATCGATGCGGAACTGGATGGCATCTACGCCGGCTAGAGCGGCTGCCTCACTAATGGCCAGTTCGCGCGGATAGTTCTGCTGGAACTGCCCAGGTGTTCTCATGCTGTGATCGCGTAAACCGACTGCTAAGGGAGAGTCCTTCTGTCCGACCTGGAACGTGCCGTGTCCGTTCTCAATTACGTTCGCGACCGGCTTGTAAACCCATGGATCCTCGATTCCGTTTACCGTGGAAGTCACGGAATCAGACTTGACCTGCGGGGCCGGCATGGTGGGAAGCCCGGCAAGAACCGCGCCAATCGGGCGATCGTCTTGCATGGCGGGCATGTAGTGATCTATCTGATAAGCGGCCATCTTTCCCTTGTCGTCGAGCGCAATCTGCACGTCGGAATAAGCAGCTGCCGCTTGTGTCGACCACTGCATATCATCGGCGCGCATCCACTGCACGCGGACAGGTTTGCCAACAGCTTGCGACAGGAGCACCGCTTCGTCTTCCGCGCCTGCGTTCCCACCGTTCGATCTTCCGTAGTGGCCTGGTCCGGGATAGGAATGAACGATCACATGATCCGGAGTCGTACCAAGCATCATCGCGATCTCGCCCCGCAACGCCTGTAGATTCTGGTTGTGCGTGTAGATGTGAACCATACCGTCGCTCTTTACGTCTGCGAGCGCCATGGTGGGGCCGATCGGCGCGTGTTTCATGTACGACAGCTGGTAAGTTGCGGAATGCTTTTTCGTAGCCGACGCAAGCACGGGGCCGACATCGCCCTTGCTGGCATCGCTTTTCTGTACAGGAGTTGTGGTCCAATCCGCTTCTTCTCGAAGGTGCTTGTAGAGCTTTGCGTTTCCCGGCAGGCCTTTCCATGCGGTCCATTTCGTGTCGGCAGCAACCTGGTCTGCAGCCTGGATTGCTTCCCATTCATTCGGCGCGACTACTCCGACCAGATTGCCCTTAACGATGACTTGCGAATTGGGGAACTTGGCTTTGTCCACCTTCCCCGCAGATATTAAGGTCGAGCCCAGCGTTTTGGGATGCACGATGCGGGCGTGCAACATCCCGGGAAGACGAACGTCGGTGGCCCAAGTTTCCTTTGCCGCTACCTTTGAGCTGGTGACCGAGTTCTTGAACGACTTACCGATAATCTTGTACTGGCTTACGGGTTTCATTGGCGGATCGCCGTCGATGGTCAGCCCAAAAATGCTGGTCAGGTCGCCTTTGACGGGAATCGTCAGCTTCAGTTCCTGATTCTTGACGAGATCACCGTAGGAAATGCTCTTACCCCCACCGGAGATGACGCCATCTTCCACCGAGAGCTTGTCTTTTGGAACCTTAAGTTTCTCGGATCCCAGATCGAGCAGAGCCTGATACGTGTAGGCCGCGGCCTTGCGGATATTCGGCGTTCCGTGACCGAGGAAGTCGAAGGCGCCGCTGCCGTCAGGAGTTCGGTCAGTATGTCCAGCAATCACGGTGGTGATTGCATCGAAGGGGACGCTCAGCTCCTCCGCAACAATCTGTCGATAGGCGGTGAATGTAGAGCCTTGTCCAAAGTCGCTTTTCCCAGTTCGAATGAGAACCGTGTTGTCCGCGTGAATCTCGATCCATGAACTGCCCAGGGTCGGATCGAGCGTATTCTTCAGGGCAGTTGCTTTTTCGGTGGCGCCCTTCAGGACCTGCGGTCCGACTAGTCCGAAGGTTACGAATAAAGCGCCGCCCGCTTTCACGAATTGACGCCTGGATAAGGTCGGTCCGACAGAATTTGCGGGTCTTTCGCTCATGGTCGCCATTGCTTATCTCCCTTTCGCCATGATGGTGGCGGCATTTTGCACGGCTTGGATGATCGCCAGATAGGTTCCGCAGCGGCACAAGTTCGGCGACGGACCCGAATTGGTGAAGGCGTCTTTAATTTGCGCGAGGCTCGGATTGGGATTGCTCTCCAGTAGTTCCGTCGCTTTGATCATCATGCCGTTCTGGCAGAATCCGCACTGTGGTGTCTGCTCTTCGATCCAGGCTTGCTGGACCGGGTGAAGCGTATTGTTTGCTTGTTCTGCAGACAGGCCTTTCTGCTTCGCCCAGCGGGCGGGCAGTCCTTCCAGCGTGACAATCTCATGATTCGCTACGTCAGAAATGGACGTGACGCAGGAACGCGATTCCTTGCCATCGACAAGCACAGAACACGCTCCGCACTGGGCCAGCCCGCAGCCGAACTGTGGCCCGATCAGTTGAAGATCGTTGCGTAAAACATAGAGAAGCGGAGTGTCGCCGGACGCCTGCACCTCGTGCCGGACCCCATTCACATTAAGTGTGACCATAAAGAACCCCTTTCGAACACCACGAGATTCGAAATTATTGCTTGAACGGAAAATCCCATTCCCTGGATTTAAAGACAGTCAACAGCTTCAATTAGGCCTTTAGGTTTCCTATACGCTCGGGTTGCTTCCTTTGCAAGCGTCAGGGTTTTGTCAAGGCAAGGGTTCAAGAGAAATGGGCTTTTGCGCCAGGGGCAAGGCGAGACGCCGCAGCACGAACATAAGCTGGAGGCACAATGAGGTTGTTCGTGTTCTGAAAGCAGATCCTGGCGGCGGTCTAGTAAGCGTTCTTGCTGTTAAAGAGCCGCAGAAACGTCATAGTGATGATTTGCAGATCAAATGTGAGGCTCCAATTTCGGAGATAGTAAAGGTCGTACTCCACTCTCTTGGCGATTGAAGTATCTCCGCGCCAGCCATTGACCTGCGCCCAGCCCGTGATCCCAGCCTTGAAGGTGTGACGGAAGTTGTATCGGTCGAATTCGTCGAGGAATTTTTCGACGAAATGCGGACGTTCCGGCCGCGGTCCGACAATGCTCATGTCTCCCTTGAGCACGTTGACGAATTGCGGGAGTTCATCCAGATTTGTCCGCCGCAGGAAAGTTCCCACCAATGTACGCCGCGGGTCATTGTTCGATGTCCACTGGGTGTCGCCCTCTGCCTGGCTTCCGACGCGCATGGTCCGAAATTTGTACATGCGGAACAGTCGTCCGTTCAAGCCAACGCGCTCTTGTGCAAAGAATATCGGACCGGGACTGCTCCACTTCACCGCAGCTGCGATCAGCAGGCTTAGCGGTAAAGTGACCAGCAGCACCAGAGCGGAAAACGCGATGTCGAAGATTCGCTTTTCGAACAGATACGGGCCCGTTTCCGCCAAGGTCGGGCGCAAATCCAACATGTGAATTCCGCCGAGTTCAATCAGCCGATCCCGAACGTTCACCCGTTCCCCCAGGTCGACCACGACTCGTGTAGGTACACAGAGCTTTTCGAGAGCGGGTGCGACTCTTTGCACATCGCTCAGCCTACCGGCGGGCAACGCGATGATCACATCATCAATAGAATGCCCGTTGCTGAAGTTGGGAAGCCGGTCGATTTCGTAGACATTTCCTTCAACGGCGATTTCCTGGTCCGGGAGACGCACAAATCCGATTACCTTACAAGGCAGCACCTCTCCGTTCAGCAGCGTGGTCGCTACCCTTCGGGCAAAGCGATCGGTTCCCACCATTAATATCCGGACTTCATTTCGACCACTACGGCGCAGGTGCTCCAGGCATACGCGGAAAACAATGCGGGCGATTGTGCCCAACACGAACAGAGCAGCGGCGCTAATCGCAATTACCAGTCGCGAGTAACTTGCCCCTCGATAGAGAAAGCCGAGGGCCATCACGATCGCATATGTGAACGCGATTGTTTCCAGCAGACGCCGGCTCTTTTTCCCGGGCGCATAAAGTTGTTCGACATTCCAAAGGCCGGAATCATCGGCTGTAATCGCCCAGATGATCGTCGTCAACAGCATGATTGCCCAATAAGAGGGCAGCCCAGACGGCGCATGGTGAGGAAAGAAAAGGTTAAATCCGAAGCGTATCTTTACAGCGATGTAGTAGGCGCACGCGGGCAACAGCAGCGTCAGAACCCTGAGGTAATAGCGTACGTAACTAAGCCTGCTGCGAATCATTACAGCACACGTCCTACAAGCGACAACACTTTCACGAGCCGGGTCTATCTAGCCGAATACACGAAATCCACTGAGGCGGCGCTTCAAGACGAGTGGCAGGCAGTTTTGGTTGAGTCCCAGGAACATCCCAAGCGACTTGGCCAGATCTTGTCCAATTCCTTTCCTGGCTAGCGAACTTTTCTCCTTGTCACTAATTCGTCTGACTTTTGCTTTCAGTAATTTCCAACCATCGCGAACGAGAGATCTGCGTGTTTCCGGAGCATCCCAGATCTTCAACAATCTGAGTGTGTAGCCAATGTCGAAATAGCGCTTTAGGAGTTCAACAGTGCTGTGAGTGTGGGAGTGAAACACGGCAGCTTTCGGTTCATAGACGATCTTCCAGCCGCCATCCAGAATACGTTTCGCGATACCCAAGTCTTCGAAGACCTTCAGGTCCTCCGGGAACCGTGCTTTCTCCCACACACTGCGCCGCATAGCGGCATTGACATCAGAAAAGTGGTAGAACCTGTACCCCATTCCATTCCGACGTGCGGGATCCTTCACAATTTTCTTCTCACCATAAATTGTGTCGAACACGTCGCGGCGTTCGAGCGAAGACTCGGCTTTCGGGAACTGACGCCCGTAAACCGCACCTACGAGCGGATCATGAAAATTTGCAAGCAGCTTGGTAAGCCAGTGCTGGTCGACAGGGATCGCATCGTGTGACAGAAACACCAGGAATCTGCCTCGGGCCAGAGTGGCTGCAAAATTACGCGTTCGTGCGTGATGAAACTGCTCGGGAGGGATTCGCCACACCGGTACCGCAAAACTGGTAAGCAGTTCCACCGTCCTATCGGTCGAGCCTGAGTCGACAGCGATAATCTCAGTGCGCAGATTTGTCTTTTGACTTCGAACGGATTCCAGCAGTCTCGTCAAATCGGATCCGGCGTTCTTGGTCAAAAGCAAAATCGACGCGTCTACCATCTCACCATTCATGGTCATATCGGCAGCGAAAGAAGTCGCAAACCCTTGTTCAGATGCAGCAATCCAATGGGCTGCTGGCTATGATTTTTGGTCTCTGCTAGCTTTCCATGCCCGTTCATTCGTCTCACCCTGGCTGCAGTTCATCTCGCTTTGCTGGCAACTTCCGATCCACTGCGGTAGCGTTGCGACCGGCCACAGTTGCGAGAATGTTGGCTGTCCGACGCGCCGTTTCTTCCCACGAGAAGACCAGTGCGCGCTTCAACCCTCGTTGACGAAGCCGGTCCCGTAAACTCGAATCCTCGACAAGGCGCCTGATTCCGTCTGCTATGTCTTCTACGTTACGGGGATTGACTAAGACGGCGGCGTCTCCGACAACTTCGGGAAGCGAACACACATTCGACGTCATAACCGGAGTTCCGCACGCCATCGCCTCGAGGGGCGGAAGGCCAAAGCCCTCGTAGAGAGACGGAAAGAGAAACGCGCTTGCCCCTCGATATACGCTTGCCAGGAACTCGATAGAATTCATTTCCAGAAATACGACGGACGCCCCCAGCCCCAATCGATCCACATGCGTCGGTGTATGCGAATCAGATGATCCCGAAACGATCAACCGCAGTTCGCGTGGCGCTCCCGACATTGCATACGCCTGCAACAGTCGAGACAGATTCTTATGAGGCTTGCGACTGCCCACGTACAACAAATATGGATATCCCGGCTGATACTTGTCTCCCGTCGCTGCGAACGGTGCACCGACACCGTTACCAACATTAATAATTCTTTCCTGTTCGACGCCCGACCACGCAGAGATCTCGCTCCGCGAGTACTCCGAAACTGTGAGTACACAAGCTGCGCGGTGGCACGCAGGCTTGATTACGTACTTGTAATAAGCGCGTTTCAGAGCATTTGAGTTTTCCGGCACGCAGAGGTGATTCAGGTCGTGCAGCGTGAAAATGAACTGACCGGGCCAACCCACCGGCGAGTTATATCCGGGGCTAAAGAACAGCGAAGGCCGAGTTTTCCAGAGCGTCGCTCCGAGCAAGAGGGGATCGAGAGGATGCCAGGGACGGCGCCGCGCATCAAAGAGGGTCAGGCCGTCGAGACGACGCTGCAGTTCGTCTGCAAATCGGCCGATTCCGTGATTGCCGATCCAACGCGCGTCATAGAGGATGTTATTCATGCGCAAAACCCTTACGTCCCGAGAAATCTGGCGTCATAGCGCCGGCGGGCGCCGGACCTGACAGGAAATTCAAGCCGCGGTCCAGCACAGCCATTAGCGCCAGAATTGTGAGTCCGTTGATCAGCATTTTGATCGGGATGACGTAACCGTCGCGCATGATCCGGAAGAATGAATCGCAGACAAAGTAGATGTAACCCACCGTCCAAAACGCGCTGGTTTCTGCCCGTCTGAAAAGCCATGCGGCAATGCGTCCGAGGACAAAGTAGAAAAGCGGAAAGAGAAATCCCAGATAGATGAGTCCCTGCGCGTAGCCGGAGAACGCACCCAACGGACTAAGATCTCCGAATCGATCGATGAACAGGGCTTGATCTTTATCGGGGAACAGGAATCGCGGTACGAGAAAATAGAACGTATCCAGAAGCAGGTTATGGGGTGATCCGAAGGCGTCCCACAGCTGCGGGCTTCGCACCGCCTCGAACAACGAGAGCTGCGAAAAGATGCTCTCGTACATGATTGGGCTGATGAGCCGCGCGGGCGAGAGCGCTTCGGTATCAACTACTGCATTCGATCGTGACAGGAACACCACGTAACCTATGGAAATGGCTATCAGGACTAAGGCGACCGCCACCCGCCAGTTCAGCTTCCGGCGCAAGAAGGCGTAGAAACAGAGCGTGAGGCCTGCAATCATGAAGAACACACGAGTGCCATGCAGCAAGTTTGTTGCATCGACGGCTGACAACGCCAGGAACCAGCGCACATTGTGCTTGTGAGTCGAGAAGAGAAGCGCGATAGACAGCAACAATAGTGACTCCGAGCAGAACATGGAGAAATTCCACATACCGCTGGTCATGTTTTGTGTGTCGAACGCGTATTCCGCATAGACGCCTTCGGGAATCAGAAGGACCTTCGAGATCAGCAGGCCTGCAATCACGACCAAGGTGATCGCCCAAAACGAGTTGCGAATTTCGAAGCGTCTTAGTATCCGCACTTCGTCATTATTGGAGAGAAAGAGTGCGGGTTTGTGCGCTGTCCTGGATCCGAGCAGAAACGCGATGATGCCGGCCAGATACACCGCGATTGTTCTTTTCAGGGTCATGGCGTCAAGGTCAGCCAGGGTGATCGTTCCTCCTTCGGAGTAATTGAAGAAAAAGACACCCAGAATCGGAATGAAGTACAAGCAGTTCAATGCCAGAAAAATTAATGAGTGCGGACTGACACGACTAGCGCGCAAGGTCAGATACGTGCTTTGGGTCGCGATTTGCTCGGTGTGCGACATGATTCTGGCTCAGTTCTCCGATACCTGGTTGATTCCTGCCCACACAGCCTTTGCCCGCTGGAAATCACCCGATAGCATCCGCTTGCCAATCCGTAAAGCGGCTCCGGTCCAGACTGCGATGCCTGGTGTCGGTGCATGCTTCTCAAAAAATCTCGCGGCCGACGCATTGAAATAACGATCCATATTGGCGCTGCCTCTCCCCACGGAAGCAGAGCCTTTATGCCGAATGCGCGAATCTCCGGCGACACCCAGCCGCCAGCCTGCTGCGCGAAGACGGAAACAATAGTCCGCATCCTCCCAGTACATGAAGAAACGCTCGTCCAACAGACCTATATCTTCGATCGCCTCCCGTCGAATCATCATGCTCGCGCCGGTTATGAATTCAAGCGATTGGTCCGGAACCGGGCGTACGAAGTGACGCGAGCGTCCCAGCCAGAAATTGATGTAACCTCCACCCCACGCCTGCAGGCGATTGCCATTGTCGGCGCAATGGATCGCAGATCCGATGGCTCCGAGACGTTTGTCATCGCGTGCTTTATCCAGCAGCGCTTGTAGAGCACCAAACTCAACGACAGTGTCGTTATTCAGAAGCCAAAACAGATCGCAGTCCCGGTCGAGCAGGTGACGGATACCAACATTGCAACCTCCGGCGAAGCCAAGGTTGCGGCTCGTTTCAAGAATGGTGATCTCAGGAAATGCGTTGGCGATGTGCGACGGTGACTCGTCGGTCGAAGCATTGTCGACAACGATTGCGTCGAAGTCATGGGAGCAAAGCAGGCTGAGTGACTGCAGACACGCGCAAGTGTCCCGCCATCCGTTCCAATTCAACAGGACAATGCCGACCTTGCAACTCACCAACATCCTCCACAATCCACGAATAAAGTTTTCATCACCGTGTGCCTGAAAGAAAAAGATCCTTTGCGACGCTTTCCCACCCGGCCGAATATTTCCAGTAGCCTCCGCTCCACACTTCCCGGAATATCTCCGGCAGCCGCGAAATGTTGTGCGCCCTCAATCGCAGGCGATTCCTGAGATGTTCAATCTTTTTCTGAGCCTCGCCGATTGCGTCATCAGCCTGTGGTGCTGTCGATTTCATATCTTTCATGCGGTCACACAATTGCAAGAGCAGGTCAATCTCGCTCTGGTAGAAAGCCTCGGTCCTCTGGAGTGCGAGTGCGAGCCGCTCCTCCAAATGCTGCGGCCCGATCCCGATTTGTTGCTCATCGTGCTTTCGATAGCGAATCAGCGGCTCGGGAACGGGAACAACTGCGCCGCTTACAGAAGCCAGGAATGAGATCCAGCGGTCATGAGTGAATTCGCGCGGTAGAGGCAAGATAGAGCTGCAAAGTTCGCGGCGAAATGCCATCGTCGCTCCGGTAACAACCGGATGCTTGATCAATACTTTCCATCCGCAGCCTTCTGTAAATTGCTTTTGCTCGTTGGTGCCGAATCCCACACAGCTCCAGAGCAGCGCTGTCTCTCGACGGCCATCCATGTCTACGACTTCCGCATCACTAAACACCGCGACAGTCGCATCAGATGCGAGGAAGCGACGTTCGAGCAGTTCCAGTTTGTTTGGATACCAGACATCATCTTGATCAGCGAGTCCAATGATGTCTCCAGCACACAGGCCGATAGCTTTCTCAAAGTTCGCCGTCGAGCCCAGGTTGTCGTCGTTGCAGAAGAGCAGCACAGGGAACGGAACTCGCAGTGCGAAGTCCTTGACGATCTCGCGAGTGCTGTCGGAGGAGCGGTCATCGCAGACGATCAGTTCGTCGGGAACTCGCGTTTGTGCGGCGATGCTATTCAATTGCTCGCCAATAAACTGGGAGCCATTGAACGTGCACATCGCTACTGAAAACCTGGACGCCAAAACTTCTCCTTCAAATCGCCTTACCAGGCAAATCTCGCAAGTCTTCGAACGTGTCGAGCAATAGGAATAAAGCCTTCGATCTTCTTCCAGTCGTATGCGTCGAAGAAACGGCTCAGCAGAATTAGCGCGGAATACATCGCGCCGAAAGCGACACCCACTCCGACCAGGCCGAGCCAGGAAAGATCCTTGTTGGGATATGCAAGCAAGACTGCGGCGAGGCTCAGTATTGAGCACGCAAGGGGCTTGGCGTACGCTTCGCCGAGTAACCGGAACAGGGAATAGCCCGTCTGCCGGTGAAATACGATGGTGAAGTACGCGGCTGAAACAATCAGCGATACGGCTGTTCCCAACACAGCCCCCGCGAATCCATATCGATAGATCAGTCCGAAGCTGAGCACAAGATTTACGACGACGCCCAGAATTGCGGCATCTACGCCAGGTTTCAATTTGCCCGCGCCCGCATAGATCAAAAATCCAGGCCCGGTTGCCAGATTGATCAGGCTCACTCCCAACAAGACGCAGAGCGGAACAACAACCACCTTCATGTCTGGGCCAATCCAGAGTTCCACGAAGCGTCCTGAGATTGCGGCGACGTAACAGATCACCGGGGTTGCTATTAGTGCGAGATACTTGTGAGTGCGGAAATAGAGCTCCTGAATTCGTTGGGTATCTCCGAGCGCGCTGAGTTCAGAAGCTGCGGGCAAGACAGGAGTCAAAAGAAATCCGATTGCTCCGCGCAGTTTCAGCGCAACGTCACTGGCAATCTCGTACCATCCAACAGCCGCTACTCCAACCAGGAGCGCGAGGAATAGCTTCTCGATTTGATTGTGAACAACGACGGCTGCCTGCGTGACATAAAGCCGGAAACTGAATCCGAACATTTTCGTCGCCTCTTGCCGGTTGAACCGCAATGGATTCATTGCTACTTCTGGCAACAATAGGCGCACAATTACAAGGTACGAGCCGACGGTCAGGATCGAGGCCATGATGTACCCGAACACCAAGCCTCTGAGGCCGTCGCCATGAAGCAAGAGGATCCCGCTGAAGAGCGCACTCAGAAAGAGATTCGCGGCGCTTACTATGTTGGTGATGTCGAGTCGCTGCAGCCCGGTGGTGATCGACGAGAGCATCAGCGTGACAATATTTGCGACCACAACCGCCACAAAGAGCCGGAGTGATACGACCACCTCACCGCTTGTGGCCGTTGTGCCATGAAAGAGCCGACCGGCAAGCCATGGCGCTGCAGTCCACAGTCCGACTCCAACCATTGATGCCAGCGCAATAAACAGCGTCAAGCCCGAATTCACGGCTCGATTTAAAGCGGCCACATCCCTGCGGGCGTGATACTCCGCTACGAACTTGCTGAGTGTTCCCACCAAGCCCAGATCTGCGAGCGAGGTCAGTCCATTGATCGCCAGAAAAACTGCCCATGTCCCATATCCTCCAACGCCGATCTTGTGCAGGATCAGCGGTGTCATCACAAACGGAATGGGAGCGACGAGCACGTATCGCAAACCGCTGAAGAACGCATTGCGGATGACTTTGTGGCTGAGGGGAATGGCCCGGCTCTGCTCGCTCTCTACGATTTGGACTGGCTTCATCTGCATCTCTAACTCGTCTTCCATCAGGGCAAGGGTCGCCTAAACGGAAGTATTTCCATTTCTGTGCCAGAATCTTCGGGAGACATTGCTGCTGATCTCTTTCGATGTCGAGCGAAACGACTGCAACATCTCTTCTCCCAGTTTCTTGCCCGGATCATTCGAATCCAATTCGTTCCAGCGCTTTGACGCGAGAATCCACACTGCACCCATCGCAACCACAAACAACGTCCCAAACAGCATGATGATCAAACGCGGAGGGAATGACTTCTTCTCCGGAACATCCGCCGCGTCGAGAACTTTGACAGTTGGTACTTCGCGCGCCTCTTCCACTCTGGCCATTTCATATTGCTTGGTCAGCGTCTCGAAGACGGCCTCTTCCACTTTCGTGCGCCGGTAAAGATCCGCCCATGTCACCCCCAGGATCGGCAGCTTCCGGATCGATGGATACAAATCGTCACTCTGGTTGGCGTTGTTGGCCGCGGGCGTTTCGGTTCCTTCCCCCGATGTCTGCCCTCCCATTTTTTGCAGCTGACGCTTGTATTCATTCACACGTGCCTGCAGGGAACGCACTCGAACGTTGTTCGAGGTGTAAATCTGACGAAGACCTTCCAACTCCGTTTGCGCGGCGATCAGCTGGCCTTCGAGCGTACCCTCTGCTCCAATCATGGCGCGCCCTTGCTCTTTCACATCCAGTGTCGCGTTCTTGCTGGCGAATTGACTGAAGTCCTTCTCCGCCGATTGCAGATCCTGCTCCACTTCCTTCAGACGGCTCTCCAGGAACACTCGCTCGCGATGCGCCGAAGAGGTATCGACTGAAATGACGACTCGATTGAGTTCTTCAACGTATTCCTGCCCGATTTGTGCAGCTCTCTGAGGATCTCCGTCGCTAACTTTGATTGTGATGATTCCGCTCTTTCGGTCTGCGGTCAGATCCGTGCGGCTTTCCAGCTTTTTTCGCGCATCCAGGTAGCGCTTCTCTCCATATACTTTTCGCAAGTCAAACTTGTTGATGATTGCGTTCTGCACGGTTTGACTCTTCAGAACGCCCATGAACAAATCGCCCGATGTTTTGACTCCGAACAGCTCAGTTCCAAGCGACCCCAGTTCGGTGTTTTTCCCGAGCATCGCCATCATTGACGCCAGTCCTTGACTCGCCTGGTCGGGCGGCATCAAGCGCGTTGTGGTTGTGTATCGCGGCGGCAGAACAAATGCGATAACGGTAGACGCAACCAATCCAATCACGGCCCAGCGATAGAGAGTCCTCCTCTCATTCCATAGCGTCCGCGCTCGTTCGACCGTCCTCCCGCGCTCCTCCGGTTGCGGGAGTCGGATGATCCCGCGTTCGAGTTCCGGCTCTGCATAACCCGGTGATCGCTTGATAACGTTCCTGGTTGCCATAGTTGCGCTTTGCGATCAGTCCCGCTGATCCATACCTCTCCTGCGTGAAATACTCTTCGGCCAGAAAGTCACCTGCACCGATGAGGTGATGTTTGACTGCCTTGTCGGCGAGATTACGGGGAACGTCCATCTCTCGTATTGCACGGAGGTAGAAACGCTGAAGCTGGAACGCACCCACAAATCTGCACGCACGCTGGCATCCGCGAGCGTGCCCCCATTAGGGATAAATTGATTGCTCACTTTGAGATGCCTGAATTCAAATTGCAGTTTGTCCCTTGGGGTCAACCAATAAGAGGTCCAGGCCTGCACCCCCTGACCTTGCCGTCCGACCCAATTTCCCATTAAATTCCCTGAATTTGTGTAGCCTGAGAGCCACGTGGGGTTGTAGTAAAAGAATCCATTGGAGATGTTTCCCCCGATTGGGGGATCGGTATACACACCCTCCACGCGAAGATCGAACTTCGGCAACTTTGGCAAGCGTGGTATGTAAATGCCCGCCAGCCATGCTGCTACGTCAGGTGCCACCAGTGGGCTGATGGCGTCGTGTTCGGTAAAGCCGTCTGCATATAACGTGACCGCACGCTTTATGCGGTAGCTAAAATCCAGGCCGGATCGCCGGGAGCCGGGCTTGTCGGGATGTCCGGGATTCGTGTTATCCGTCGAAAATACACTCCGCATGAATGTGTGCCATGTGAGTGGATATCCAGGTCCCCCATAGTCCGTCGTTCGCGAGAATCCAAACTCGAAATTCCGCGTCAGCTTGAAACTGAATCTCTCTCCATGGACGATCGGTTGTGGATGAAGGGACGCTCCATACTGGCCGACGAGCCCCAGCGGTGTGAACATAAACTCGTATCCGGAATATTGGCCGAGGAAGAATTCGACTCGCATCGGCCCTAACCAGCCGAGGAAACTCGGAAGTTTGAACGGTGTAATGCGATTGATGCGAAACATGGTCACGGGATCGGCCTGGTCGCTGATCATCATTCCGCCTCCCTCGCTCGGCCCCCACCAAAGGCTTTGCTTGCCGTACGAGAGTTGCCAGTCCGATAAGTTCATCGTGACGTATGCATCCAGAAATCGACCACGATTGACGGCTGCAGTCGGAGTGTCCGGGGGCACGGGGAATGGCGGAGGAATGATGTCGTGGCTGAAATCAGCCATCGAAATTGCTTGTCGCGCCGATAGCGGGAGTGCAGGTGCAGAAGGAGAATGCTGGAATTCGCTGCGCACGTAAACAGCGAATGGCCCGCCACTCACCCATCCGGAGATGCCGCTTACAAAATTGAAGCCTTGTTGTTCCGGTCGGCCGAAATCGTTTGTAACCGTTTCTCCGAAGTGATATCCGTCAGTCAGTGGCTTCCCCACAATTTGCGTGCCCCGCGTGTAAACAGACTCCACGCGGAACTCCGCGTTGTCGCCCCCAGACAGCAACGCCACCTCACCTCCAAACTCCTTCATCAAGTCGCGATATAGCCCGACCGCTTCTCTGTTTCCACCGTCGATGACGCGATCAGTTGCCTCATTCAATTGCCGCGCACACTCACTCCGTGTCCAAGGCCGCATTCCTGCTATCGCGCTGTTCACGTATCCCAGAGCTGCCAAACGCTCCAGCGCCGGATACACCCAGCTGTCGAGCGCAACATAGGGCGAGCCCATGAATTTGGCCGGCCAATGTGACGGCAGCTCGGGGCGAATTCCAGGAGACTCCCACGTTGATCCCGGCAGATCGTAACTGTGGTGCTTGCGGTAGACGTATTCACTTGTCAGGTATCCGATCGCAGCGCCCACCAGCACATCGGAAGGGAAGTGTTGCTTCGCCGTAATCCGGGATGCGCTGACCGCCGTCGCCATCCCGTAGGAAATGAACTTCATGAACGAGCTTGGATATTCGTGGGCCAGGATTCCCGCGATGGACCACGTTGCTGCGGCATGCTCGGAAGGAAAGGATCTGCCCGAACTCCAAAAGGGCCCGGTCCCATTGCCTTGAAGCGGGCGCTGGCGGCCGAACGCGAACTTCAGAGCTTCGACCGCGATCAGCGAGTCGATCGCCGCCTCTCCGCTCAAGAAACCCGTTTCGCGCTGGTGCTGGTTGTGATTGATAAGCCCGAGAAAGTAGAGTCCGCCTGCGCCCGCAGCCATCGAGTAAGCGCCATACTCAGAAAGGTGTCGATAGCCCGTTAACGTGTTCGGGTCCGATGAGAGGTGTGTGCTAACGTCGCTATCGGTTACGAGCAGGGCGGCTGTGAAGCCACCGAGTGGAACGAGCCAGGTTGCATCCACGAACCGGACTTTCGACGGACTCTTCCACATGCCCACTTGATCGTGTAACAAAGCGGATGGAAATCCCGTGACCGTATTGCGCGTATCCTGCGGAGAGGGAGCGTCTGGAAACATCTCGACGGTGGACAACGTGTGACGTGTGTGCGCGTCCGTGGAGTCTTGCGCAACCTTGGATGATTCTGCAGGCTGCTGGATTTGCGCGAGTCCCGCCTCCGCGGCGGCTAGCAAGAACACCGCGATGATCCTGGCCCACGTCTTTCCCAGAAGTCGATTCACGGTTTGTCCTTAGTAGTGCGCGGCGAGTATCGCGCTGGTAGTGATGGAACTCAGGATCTGAGCGTTCTGGAACAGAGTCTTCCATATTGGCGGTCCTCCTAATGCTTTCTCGGGCACGACTACCATGTCGCCGGGCAGGAGAGGCGTGTCCATTCCATCGCCTGACACCCAGAACGAACCCTTGTTCCCAATCACTGTCCCGTTCGCGCGGACAATAAACGACGCCTTCTTGTTCGCCAGATTGGTGGGCCCGCCTGCCTGCATCAAGTACCACTTGGCGCTCTTGCCGGACCGGTACGCGACCGCGGTCGCGCCATAGACCTGTCCTTGCACTAACACATAACTCGGACGTTTCGGAACCACCAGAACGTCTCCCGCACGCACGGTAATGTCCTGCGTTGTATCAGCCCACTCTTTCAAGTTCGATGACACCTGGATGGTTACGCGCCCCACCGGAGGATTGCTCATCAGATCGTTCATCGCGCTTTGCCACTGTATAAATGCGGCGCCCGCGGATGCTTTTTCGTCCGGATCACTTGAACTCGCGGCCGTGAGTCGTAGCGCAGTCTGTTGTTCACGGATTCTTTGCACTAAATCGCCGTAAGATCTCTGTTCGAGTTTCTGCACTTCGGGTCGCAACAGAATTGCTCCGTACGGATAAGCAGACGGAGCGAATCCGCCAGCACGAGTCAAGATCGAACTCAGCCGCTCTCCCGGACGGATCCCATAACTGCCCGGATGTACGACTTCGCCTCGAATCGAAATCGACGCCCCCAGATCGTTCCAGCCGGCAATCTGCGGAACCGTTAGCACGTCGCCATTGTTCAGGAGGAGATTTTCTTTCGCATCTCCCGCGAGCGCATCAGCCAACACAATTTGTTCCTGATTGCCCGTGACCTGCTTGTCGTCATCCCATAAGTAATGCGTCAGATCTGCCGTCTTGCTATCGGCGCTGGCTTTCAGCCCTCCGGCAGAGCGGATCAGATCCGAGATATGCATGTTGTCCGTCAGCGGATAACGTCCAGGGCGCGCCACTTCTCCCTTCACGTACACGGTCGAAGGTTCCAGCGCGGCGGCATTCTTATGCACCAGTATCCGGTCGCGAGGATGCAGCACAATGTCGTCCGAGGCATTCCCCTCCATAGCCCCGCTTAATTTCACATTCAGAATCTTGAGAGTACTGTCCGGTTGGTACCGAAACACCTGCGCATCGATCTGCGCCGCATCAGGCGCCAGACCGCCTGCCAGATGAATTGCATCGCTTAAATGAATGTCGCCGGAAGTGCGATACGTGCCCGGTTTGCGCACGTCACCCCACACGGAAACGTCCGGAGGATTTTCAAAGTCATATCGTCCGAAGAATTCCACGGTGTCAAGCGGTTGCAGTTCAGGAGAGCGCGCCGGGTCTGAGAGTGCATCGGCCACGCTGAAGCTCTGCACCTGCGGGCGGTAGTCGGGCAGAGACAGCCTGATGATTCGCCCGTATTGCAGCGACGGTTCCGGTAACAGTTCCTTGTACGAAGCCACAAGGTCAGTGACTCGCATTCCCGCGTGGAACGAATACTTGCCCGGGCGAATCACGTGCCCTTCCAGATACACCGCATCCTGACTGTAGGGAGCAATCGGGAAGATCTGGATCTTGTCTGAATCCTGAATCCGGAACGCCTCTAACTGCTGCTTTCCATCGCCAGCGGAACTGTCTTGCGGGACACTCAGGCTGATCATCGTTTGCTTCTGATGGGCGATCGTTCTTTGAACTTCGATGTGCCCCAAGGTTGCCGTGGGCAGAAGTCCGCCCGCGAGCGCAATGACATCTGCCAGAGACTCCTCGCCTTTTTGCTCGTAGATGGCCGGCCTGCGAACCATTCCTTCAATCGTGATCTCCGGCCCCAATGGGGGCACGAGAACGGTGTCGCCACTTTCCAATCGCTGCATGTCGCCCTTGACGCCGTGGAGCAGGAGGTCATACACATCCACATCTTCGATCAGCGAATTGCCGCGATAGTGCTTCAGGATGCGCAGCGAGCCTCGACCCGTCGGCCCTCCCGCGGCGAATAGTGCGTTCAACGGAGTTGAAAGGGAACTGATGTCGTACGCGCCCGGATGGACTACATCGCCCACGATGTAGACCCGTACCGTTCTCAGTCGCGACAACGATACGTCTGCTGACACATCGCGGAATTGCGTCCGCAGATTCTTCTGGACCGATTGCTGCACATCCCCCAGAGACTTTCCTGAAACCAGCAACGGGCCGACTTCGGGCAAACTTATCCGTCCCTCACGATCTACCGTGCGATTGAATCGCCGCGACACGCTGCCCCACAGATCGATCGAAATGGCATCTCCGGGCCCGATAACATAGTCGGGCCCCACGGGCATGTCCATGGGAATCATCTGCAGATCGCGTGTGCCATTTTCAAAAATCTGCATCCCGAACCGTTCCAGAGCGGGCGGACGAGCCGCAGCCTGCAGGTACATGTCGTACAGTGACGGAACATTTTCGTAAGGATTCTGCTTTCGAACCATTCGCTGCGTTGGACTCACCGCCTCGCGCGCGCGTGCGTTTCGCTCTCGGACGCGGCTATCAATATCAGGATTCGTAGCTGAGACGCCCGCAGAGGAGGCATTGTTGGCGTAGGCAGTCGGTTGCACCCCGCCGAAGTTTGATGGCGGATTTCCGCCAAGGTCCGCACTAATGTCGTCGCTCAAATAATCCGGACTCGAAAGCGAGTCCGGTTGTTGCGACCCAAACGCCGGGCCTTGACTTCCTGGTTCGATGTTGCCCGTGCCACCCTGTGAGTCGGTATCGAGCATCGAATCCTGTCCGCTCGTTCGCACCAAGCCAGCAACATCGTTTCGCGGCGCCGGAGGCTCCGATGGTGACATGGGCGGTGTGATCGGAGCGTTTTCAGGTTCGACCGGCTGCGATGGATTCGTCCCGGGACGCTGCGGAACTTGTTCGATGCCGGGGCTGGTTGTTGAGCCAGCCGGACAGTTCGTGCCCGACGGATCACAGTATTGGGACCTCTGAATGTCTTGCTGCTGGCGAGCTCTGGCCCGGTCTGCTTGCTCATCCTGTGCGATCCATCGGGCTCGCTCGCGGATGAGAATCTGTTGTTCCTGCCCTTGGGGCGATTCCGGATTGACGGTCGGCTTGAGATATCCAAATTTCTGAACAAGCGCGGTCGCGACTGAGCGAAATGGGATGTCATTCTCCAGACGGTCGAAAATCGCTTCGTCGGAGAGGTCTGAATCCGCTATCAGTTGTCCATGATTGGTCGCGTCCTTTGCTATCCAGCGCTTCAATTCGACCATCAATCCCGGGTCCCGATGGAAGATGGTGATGAGTTGCCCGACTGAAGCGGAGACGCGCGCCAGATTCTGCTGCCCTAAGTCTGACTGCGATATCGGGTTCTGGCGGGTTTGAGCGCTGACCGAGCTCAAAGACACAATTATTACGATGCTGCACAGAACGAGCCTTCTCAGCGTTCCGGCCGCATCGGTGTTGTCATACGTTCTGCATTGCGCCACTTTCGTATCGATCAATCGCTTTCCTCAGTCCAACCAGCGGTTACACTCGACCGAGCCCTACCAGGCCTGGCTTATCGCGAATCGCACCTAGTACCCCTGCTTCCGAACTTTCGACCGGCCGATTGCGGATGTCGACCATTGCCCAGTAGTAAATCCCGCGATTTTTCTCGGGAGCGAGAGCTAAAATCCTCATCCGCGGATAAAGCCCAAGCAGGAAGCCGCACTGCACCAGCGGCCGATCCGGTTCTTCCAGGGCCACGATGAGCACGTCCGGCTGCGTCTGCTCGACCGCTTCATGCAAATCACCCTCGTCGACGACCTCCCCAACAATTTCAATGTCGGGTTGATCGGAGATCGTCGCCATCAACATCTCCCGCATCAGGCGAGGCCGGTTAGCAACCAGCACGCGCACGCGTTTCAAAGTGCTCTCCTTTTCCCCCGCATCGAATTATCAGCAAATGTCCTCGAAACAAACAGGTTCAATGAAGAGCTACAAACAGGGGCGTGAAATGTACCGGATACGAGTACTACGCAAGTTCCAAGAAAGCAGTACCTTTTTGAGCAATAAAAAAGGGCAACCATTTTCGATTGCCCTGTAAAAGTACTTCGGTGGCTTCCGAAAGTGAGTTGGAGACAGAGAAAGCCTGCGCGTTTACGTCGGCTCTACGCTCCCCCCGATTCAGCTATCGAATGTCTGTACCAGTCGCGTAAGGCTCCGCTCGTCCGCGAACCTTGTCGCTGATGTTCTGAACTCTGTCGCTGATCGAATTCCGAGTTTCTCGACCACTTGCTGGCGCCAGAAGAACCCCTGCAGCGACACCTACTCCAATGCCCGCTGCGAAGCTCATAACGTTCCGCAGCGTATTTCCCTGGCTCGGATAGATCATGTTTCTGGTGCTGTCGGCAAAGTCAGACGCCCGATCAGAGACCCGGTCCACGCGGTCAGCGGTTTCGTCCATGATGTAAACCACGGATTTCAGAATTGATTTCAAAAACTTATCTATCTTCATGGGATCTCATCCTTTCAAGTTTGAGTCGAGCCTATGCTCCCACCTGCACTGCTGTCATCCGGGAAAACTTGTAATTAAGAGGAGATGCCGGGGTAGTCGCGTTTGAGTACCGGGCGGAATGTCACGTCTAGCAGCACCTCCGCGATACAATAACGAATTACTCTTTTCGACCCTGTTTAATGAGGCATAGATGACTACGACTCACCATTCACCCGTGCAGGTCTCGGCTGAGGTTCCGGCCGTCCCTCTCACCACAGAGGGCTATAGTGTTCTTCATCAGATGTTGCGACTCCGCTGGCCTGCATGGCGTGCGCTCGCCGCCTCTGAAAGATCAGCGATCGCGCAGGAAGCCTCCGATGCCCTTGCCGCGATGGAGAAGCATTCGCCCGGCCAATCCGCCCTCTACTCGCTAATTGGGCACAAGGGTGACTTGATGTTGATCCACTTCCGCAACACTTTTGCGGACTTGAATCAGGCCGAACTCCAATTGGCCAACTTGCGCCTCAGCGACTATCTGGAACAGACCACCTCCTACCTTTCGATTATCGAACTGGGTCTTTATGACTCGACGCTCAAGATCTACAAGGAACTGACCGATCAGGGCATTGAGCCGCACTCCGATCAGTGGAAAACCGAGATTGAAAGTAAGCTTCAGCGCCATAAAGAAGCGATGAAACCCCGGCTTTATCCCGACATCCCGGCGAACCGCTACGCCTGCTTTTATCCAATGGACCGGCGCCGCGGTGAAAACAAGAACTGGTATCAACTGCCGATCGCGGAACGCGCCCGCCAAATGGGTGAACATGGACTCGTGGGCCGCAGATATGCAGGCGACGTCAGACAAATCATCACTGGCTCGATCGGATTCGATGATTGGGAATGGGGCGTCGATCTCTTTGCCGATGATCCGCTGGTATTCAAAAAGCTGATCTACGAGATGCGCTTCGACGAAGTCAGCGCTGTGTATGCGCTGTTCGGGCATTTTTACGTGGGAGTCAGGGTTCCGGCGGCTTCGTTGCCCAAGCTGTTAAGCGGTGAACTGCCGTAATCGTGGCGATTTTCTCCGCGGTCTCTGCGACTCTTTTTCTCAGCGAACTCTGCGGTTAATCTTTATCGTGTAACGTTGAACGGGAGATCTCCATGTCGACGCTCGGCCTGATCGAATATAAAGACGCGAGTCCAGAAGTGCGTGCTGTCTATGACGACATCATGGCCACTCGCAAGACAGACTGGATCAACAATTTCTGGAAAGCGATTGCGCATGATCCCGCCACTCTCAAGCGGACGTGGGAAGACAGCAAGCAGATCATGGCGCCCGGCGCCCTCGATCCGCTCATCAAGGAATTGATCTACGTAGCGGTCAGCGTCACCAACCAATGCCACTACTGCATCGCTTCGCATACGGTGTCGGCGCAAAAGAAGGGGATGACCGACGCGATGTTTAAGGAGTTGATGGCGGTGGTTGGCATGGCCAACGAGACCAACAAGATGGTGACGGGCTACCAGGTCGAAATTGATCCGCAATTCAAGAAGTAGTCGCTAGCTTCCTTTCTTATTCGGCGCCCCCTTTCAGCACCGACTGGAGGAAGGTTGCCGATCCGGTTGACTATCAACGTGCATTGTTCCGTTGCTTCTCCCTTGCACGTCAGCATTTCGTCAAATCCGCAGCCACTGGCCGATCGTAGATGGCTCATTCCCATTGGTCTCCACTTGACAATCTAGGGTAAGCGCGAGAATCTTAGTGTGTTTGCCTTCAACTAGACCGTCTAGGGGAATCGAATGACTGACAAAAATACGGCGCTGGTCCAGGGCACGCTGGACATGCTCATCCTGAAGACGCTTGCGCTGGAGCCGATGCATGCCCACGGGATCGGTCTGCGCATTGAGCAGATCAGCCGGGGCGTCTTCCAGGTGAATCCGGGTTCTCTTTTTCCAGCGTTTAAACGGTTAGAGCGCGCTGGTTGGGTGAACAGTGAATGGCGCGCCACAGAAAATAACCGTCGCGCCAAGTACTACGTTTTGTCCGCAAGCGGAAGGAAGCAACTGAAGTCGGAGACGCGCGACTGGAAAGCACAATCCATAGCCATCGCACGCATTCTTGAAGCATAGGCCGAAATTACGGGGAAGCTATGAACATCTTTCGACATCTCAAAGCCGGACTGAGAGAGTTGATTCGAAGAGATAAGACTGAAAGTGAACTCAGCGAGGAACTGAATGCGTATCTGCAAAGCGCGGCTGACATGAAGGTGCAAGCTGGCGTTACGCGCGAAGAGGCCTTGCGTTCGGCTCGTCTGGAAATGGGCGGGATGGAATCAGTGAAGCATCAGGTACGGGCCGTGGGATGGGAGTTTGCCCTCGAAGTGTTTTTGCAGGACGTTCGCTACGGAGTGCGCATGTTGCTCAAAGCGCCTCTGTTCACGGCGGTCGCCGTAACAACAATCGCCCTCGGGATTGGTGCCAACACGGCCATGTTCAGCCTGGTCGATGCGATCTTGCTCCGGCCCTTGCCGTATGCCGAGCCCCAACAACTGGTAGCTGTCGGAACACACCAACGCGGTGAATCCGGGATGAGCCCGATGGGTACTGCGGATTTTCTGGCTTGGCGCGATCACCAGCAGTCGTTCGAACAAGTTGCGGTTTTCGATGGTGGCGGAGGCAGCTACTCACTGAGTGGAATGGGCACGCCCGAACGGATTCCAGGTGTTGGAGTCAGCGCAAATTTCTTCTCCGTCTTTGGCGTCGCTCCGCTCAAAGGACGCGGATTCAACCCCGGAGAAGATATCCCGGGTGCGCCTCCAGTTGTCGTGATCAGCGAGAATTTCTGGCGTGACCATCTGAACTCAGATCCCGATGTGCTGAGCCGCACCCTTACCCTCGAGGGCAGACAGCGTGCGATTGTCGGCGTGATGCCGGCAGGTTTCCGCTTTCCGTCGCGCAGGCCGGTTGATGTCTGGGCGATTCGTGCTATGTATCCGCCCTCTGGGCGCCCTCCTTACGGCCTGATCGGGATCGGAAGACTCAAGCGGGGCATCCACGTTCGGCAGGCGGAAGTCGAGTTGGACCAGATTGCCGCACAAGTGACCGCTCAATATCCGACTTCCCCTGAATTGTTCGGCGCTGTGATGCCCATGAAGCAATGGATGGTGAGCGAGTACTCTACGCCCCTGCTGGTGCTGCTGGGCGCGATCGGACTCTTGCTTTTGATCGCTGTTGTCAATGTGGCTAATTTGCTTCTGGCACGAGCCACTGCGCGGAAGCGCGAAGTGGCGGTACGCATGGGGTTGGGTGCGAGCCGCAAAAGGATCGTGTGCCAACTTCTTACCGAAAGCAGTGTTCTCTCGCTACTCGGAGGGCTTATCGGCCTGCTGCTTTCCTGGTTCGCTGTCCGGGCCTTTCTGGCATTCGGTCCCGGCGGGATGCCAAGACTGAACGAGGTCGGCATTAACTCCGGAGTGTTGCTGTTTACATTTGTGGTCTGTGTCGGCAGCGGGATACTGTTCGGATTGGCTCCCGCC
>Ga0207693_10000388_pt1 | contig 40356 bp, 25 predicted proteins | sample LARL81metaG_FD_184347 | JGI IMG/M metagenome (GOLD analysis project Ga0207693, IMG submission 184347) | Corn, switchgrass and miscanthus rhizosphere microbial communities from Kellogg Biological Station, Michigan, USA - LAR L8-1 metaG... | ecosystem: Host-associated > Plants > Roots >... | reverse complement strand
CGGGCTAAGTTGATGAATTCCCGTGGAAGCCGCGAAGGACGGGGCTTTTGCAGACCTCTCCCTTACCACTTGGGTACCGCGCCCTGCCCCCACGTTAGCGTTCCGGCCGGAAAAAGTCCGTCTTCGGAAAGCATGATGGTGGACAAAAATCTGGAGCGGGAGACGGGGGTCGAACCCGCGACATCGACCTTGGCAAGGTCGCGCTCTACCACTGAGCTACTCCCGCTCGTCCTTTGATTCTAAATCACTTCCAATCACATCATCAACTTCGGTCGATTATACCAAGCTTCTCCGCAGCGAGGCTCACGTGGCCCTGAACGATCATGGATCCCATTCGACGGCCCAGTGCAATTCAGCTTGCGTGTTCTAACGCTCAAGCTTGCGGAGTTCTTTCTGGTGCTTCAGCGACGTCTCAGCTTCCTTCAAATTGGTGCCAATGCCGAAGGAAAATTGTGCTCCGTCGATCGGCGTGATTTTGTCGCTCATCGAATGCACGACAAAGGGACTCGTTTTCATGATCTTTTCGGCCTTCAAGAGCTTTTCATTGAGCTCCGCGAACGAGCTGCCTTTGATGATGAACTCGTCCCCCTTGTCGTGGTATGCCTCCAGATCAACCTCGACAAGAGTGTCCGCCAACCGCTGAATGAGCACGTCTCCCGCTGCATAGCCAAACTGGTCGTTCAATCTCTTAAGACCATCGACATCGCCCATTGCCACGAAAGCACTCGGTCCGCTCTCGTCAAACGCTCGTTTGTTGGGGAGTCCGGTCTTCTCTGAGACGAGCAGAGCTTGACGCATCTCCTCCACGGACATCTCCGATACCCGTTTGCGTGTGGCGTGATCGACTCGACGTTCAATCATGGTGCGATATTATCCGATCGCGGTGCGGCATTAAGAAGTTACCTCGGTACTCTTGACGGCGGCCGATCGAAAGGCTCATGGAACTGGTTGAATTTGTTTCTCCGTGGGCGATGAGCGCTACACCCTCCAAAGACCATCCTCTGGGAACTTTTCGACTCCTGCGCCCCGGCACCAACAAGAATCCTCTTATTTGAATTATGATTAAGTATTGCGCATTCTACGACGGAGAAACCAGACGTGGCTCAGACGGAAACTGACGGCTTAGAGGTTTTGGAAACCCGGGAATGGGTCGATTCCCTGGACTATGTTCTTTCCAAAGGCGGGCCCAACCGGGCAGGCCGTTTGTTGCAGCAATTGGCGCTGCACGCTCGCCGCGAGGCCGGCATCAACTTGCCCTTTTCGGCGACCACGCCCTACCAGAACACCATTCCTTCGCGCTCGCAGCCGCCCTTTCCCGGCAGCCAGGAGATGGAGCGCCGCATCAAGAGTCTCGTTCGTTGGAACGCTCTGGCCATGGTAGTTCGGGCCAACAAGATGCAGGAAGGCATTGGCGGGCACATCTCGACGTTTGCCTCCGCCGCTACGCTCTATGAAGTTGCCTTCAACCATTTCTTTCGCGCGCAAACTGAAAGCGGCGACCGCGACGTTGTCTACTTCCAGGGACATGCCGCTCCCGGAATCTACTCGCGCGCTTATCTTGAAGGCCGCATCTCCAAAGAGAAGCTGCAGAACTTCCGCCGCGAACTGAAGCCCGGAGGAGGCCTCAGTTCCTATCCTCATCCCTGGCTCATGCCCGAGTTCTGGGAGTTCCCGACGGTTTCCATGGGATTGGGTCCAATCCAGGCGATCTACCACGCGCGTTTCATCAAATACCTGGAGAACCGAGGACTAAAGCAGTCCACTGGCGGCAAGGTCTGGGCGTTCCTGGGCGATGGCGAAATGGACGAACCCGAGTCGCTAGGTTCGATCACCTTGGCCTCGCGCGAAAGGCTCGACAACCTGATCTTCGTAGTGAACTGCAACCTGCAGCGGCTCGACGGCCCGGTGCGCGGCAACGGAAAAATTATTCAGGAACTCGAAGCCATTTTCCGCGGTGCGGGCTGGAACGTAATCAAAGTCATCTGGGGCTCCGATTGGGACAGCCTCATCCAGAGTGACCGCGATGGCCTGCTGGTGCGCCGTCTCGGTGAGGTCAGCGACGGTCAATATCAGAAATACTTCGTCGAAAGCGGAGCTTACTTCCGTCAGAACCTGTTCGGCACCGATCCCCGCCTGCTGAAGATGGTTGAGCACCTCTCCGACGATCAACTGGCGCGCATGCGCCTTGGTGGACACGATCCCATCAAGGTCCACGCTGCTTTCCGGGCGGCGGTCGAAACGACCGGTGCGCCGACGATCGTTCTAGCCAAAACCATCAAGGGATACGGACTGGGCGAAGCTGGCGAAGGCAAGAACATCACCCACCAGCAGAAGAAACTCAACGAAGACGAGTTGCAGATGTTCCGCTCGCGCTTCGGAATTCCTATTCCCGACGATGAACTGCATCAGGCGCCGTTCTACCGCCCGTCCGACGACAGCGCCGAAATCAAGTACATGCAGGCGCGTCGTCAGCAACTCGGTGGATACATGCCGACGCGCAAAGTGAAGGCCGCGCCGCTTAAATCTGTGCCCGATTCGCACTTCGAGGAATTCCACAAAGGCACCGAGGGCCGCGAAGTTTCCACCACCATGGTCTTCGTACGATTGCTGGCGAAGCTACTGCGCGATCCGGAACTCGGCAAGCTCATCGTCCCCATCGTTCCCGACGAAGCCCGCACTTTTGGTATGGAAGCGCTCTTCCGGCAGGTAGGAATCTACTCCAGCGTCGGCCAGAATTACGAGCCAGTCGATATGGACACGCTCCTTTACTACAAGGAAGCCAAGAACGGACAGATTCTCGAAGAAGGAATCACCGAGTCTGGCTCGATGTGTTCGTTCATTGCGGCTGGCACCGCCTACGCTAACCACGGCATCAACACGATTCCATTCTTTATTTATTACTCGATGTTTGGCTTCCAGCGCATCGGTGACTTGATCTGGGCCGCCGCCGATATGCGTTGCCGAGGATTCCTTGTCGGTGGCACCGCCGGCCGCACGACCTTAGCCGGAGAAGGTCTGCAGCACCAGGACGGTCACAGCCACGTGCTTGCGCTTCCCGTGCCCAACTTGCTCGCTTACGATCCCGCCTTTGCGTATGAGATCGCCATCATTATTCAGGATGGCATCAAGCGGATGTATATCGATCAGGAATCAATCTTCTACTACCTGACCGTTGGCAACGAGCCACTATCGATGCCCGAGATGCCGCAGGGCAGCAATGTCCGCGAAGGCGTGCTGAAAGGCTTGTACCGCTTCAAAGCAACGGCGAAAAGTGATGCCAAACTGCGCGCGCAGCTTCTCGGCAGTGGCGCCATCATGTTCGAAGTGCTGAAAGCGCAGGAAATTCTCGAGTCAAAATATGGCGTGGGATGCGACGTTTGGAGCGTCACCAGTTACAAGCAGCTCTATCGCGACGCCAACGACTGCGAGCGCTGGAACATGTTGCACCCAGCGGAAGCCGCGAAAGTGCCCTACGTTACCCAAACATTGAAGGATGCGCAGGGCCCGTTCATCGCCGCATCCGACTACATGAAGGTCCTTCCGGAGAGCCTGAGCAAGTGGGTACCCGGACAGCTGGTCTCGCTCGGAACCGACGGCTTCGGCCGCAGCGAGAGCCGTGTAGCTTTGCGCGATTTCTTTGAAGTCGACGCCAAGCACATTGTCCTTGCTACGCTCGGCGCGCTTGCCCGTGAGAAAAAGATCGGCACAGACGTAGTGAAGCGAGCGGTTCAAGAACTGGGGATCAATCCCGACAAGGCGAACCCTGCGATCAGCTAGGTTTCGTAGCAGGGCATGCTTTCAAGCATGCCGAACGGAAGCATGATGGGGCGTGCCTTCAGGCGCTGTGTCGTAGAAGGCAAATACAAGCTTCACAAAAGGAACTGACGCAGTGATTGAATTCAAACTTCCCGAGCTGGGAGAAAACATCGAACAAGGCGATCTCGTGCGCCTCATGGTTGCCCCGGGAGCTACGGTCAGCACCGGCCAGTCTGTCATGGAACTGGAAACGGATAAGGCTGTTGTCGAAGTGCCTTCGTCGGTGAGCGGTACCGTGCAGGAAATTCGAGTCAAAGAAGGCGACAAGATCAAAGTTGGCCAGGTCATTTTCACGGTGGATGGAGCGGAAGCCAAAGCGCCGCCAGCCGCTAAAGCAGCTGCAGCCGCCCCTGCACAAGAAGCGCCGCCAGCCCCACCGTCTCAAAAGCCGTCGGCAACTCCCCCCACTCCTACGCCCACGCCATCATCCTCTGCTCCGGCCGTGACCGCCGCGACGGCCACGGGACCCAGCGAATTCAAACTTCCTGAACTCGGCGAAAATATTTCCCAAGGTGATCTCGTCCGCCTGATGATCGCGCCCGGCACCAAGGTTTCAGAAGGCCAGCCCGTGATGGAACTGGAGACCGACAAGGCCGTGATTGAGGTTCCCTCTTCAATCAGCGGCGTCGTCAAAGAGGTTAAAGTCAAGGAAAACGAGAAGATCAAAGTTGGGCAGGTGATCTTCACGCTCGAGGGCGGCGCTCCAGCGCAAGCCGAAGCCACCCGCACTCGGAATGCTCCAGTCGAACACGTTTCCGGCCAGCACGGAGCACGTCTCGCCTTTCAAGCCGCGATCCGCGCCGAAGGTAAAACTGAAGAACAAGCTTTACCCCCCGACCAACCCCAGCAGGCGGCGCCCGCTTTCAGCATGCCCGTACAGTTGGGCAAGGTTGCGGGCACCGAGAATCGCGAAGCCATTCCTGCCGCCCCTCATGTCCGGCGTTTCGCACGCGAGATCGGCGTCGACATCTACGAGGTCAAGGGCACAGGTCCCGGCGGCCGCATCAGCGAAGATGACGTAAAACTTTTCGCCAAAGGACTGTTGTCCGCTGCAGCCACCGCAGCCCAAGCGCCTCCGCGCGCCGGACACTTCGCGCAACCACAGCTCCCCGATTTCGCCAAGTATGGCAAAGTCGAGCGCGTCTCCATGCGCGGAGTTCGCCGCAAGACTGCCGAGCACCTGGCCGAAGCCTGGAACACGATCCCTCACGTCACGCAGCACGACCGCGCCGACATTACCGAACTTGAACAGTTACGCGCGCGCTTCGCTCCCAAGGCCGAAGAAGCTGGCGGCAAGATGACGGTCACCGCGATCGCATTGAAAGTCTGTGCCGCCGCCCTCAAGGTGTTCCCGCAATTCAATGCCAGCATCGACATCGAGAAGGAAGAAATCGTCTACAAGCAGTACATAAACATCGGCGTCGCGGCCGATACCGATCGCGGCCTGCTCGTTCCAGTCATTCGCGATGTCGAGAAGAAAAACATCGTCGAACTTGCGGTCGAGTTGTCGCAGCTCTCCAAAAAGGCGCGGGAGAAGAAACTGACACCCGCCGATATGGAAGGCGGAACCTTCACCATCACCAACCTGGGAGGCATTGGCGGCATTGGTTTCACCCCAATCGTGAATCACCCGGAGGTGGCGATCCTCGGCCTTTCCCGCTCGCGCATGGAACCGGAGTGGATCAACGGCAAGTTCGAGCCGCGCCTGATTTTGCCCCTCTCGCTCTCGTACGATCACCGCCTGATTGACGGCGCCGACGCTGCCCGCTTTCTGCGCTGGATCGCCGAAGCCTTCGAACAACCATTCCTGCTGTCGGTGCAAGGATGAGATCAAAATCTTGAACCACAGAGGACACAGAGAGCACAGAGGTTCTAATAAGATTCAGTTTCCCTCTCTCAGTGTCTTCTGTGGTTGAAAGCCCTCCATGTCAGACTCCACAAACCTCAACATTGCTGTAGTCGGCGGCGGTCCGGGTGGATACGCCGCTGCATTCCTGGTTGCCGATCTTGGCATGACGGTCACGCTGATTGATCCTGAACTGAACCCCGGCGGCGTCTGCCTCTACCGTGGCTGCATCCCTTCGAAAGCTTTGCTCCACGTCGCGAAGTTACTCGAAGAATCCCATCAGGCAAAAGACTGGGGGATCGAGTTCGCCGCGCCGAAAATCGACCTGGCCCGTCTGCGCTCCTGGAAAGAAAACGTGGTCAAGAAACTCACCGGAGGCTTGGGCGTTCTCTCCAAACAGCGCAAAGTTCATTACGTCCAAGGCCGAGCAGCCTTTGAAAGCTCCACCTCACTTCGTGTAACGAAATCCGACGGTTCAACAGAATCGCTCACTTTCGATCGCATCATTATCGCCACTGGTTCGCGTCCCGCCATCGTGCCTACGTTGAAACTCGATACACCGCGCATGATGGATTCCACCGGAGCCCTGAACCTCGAAGACATTCCCGGCACTCTGCTCGTTGTCGGCGGCGGGTACATCGGCCTCGAACTCGGTTCCGTCTATGCCGCGCTCGGCACGCGCGTCACGGTCGTTGAAATGCTCCCCGGACTGCTCCCCGGCGCAGATCGTGACCTCGTGCTCCCGTTGCACAAGCGCTTGGAGAAGTTGTTCGAGGGAATCCTGCTCAACACTACGGTTTCGTCGGTCAAGGACGAAGGCACCGGAATCCGAGCGACGCTCAAAGCGCAAGATGGCAACACGCAAGAGAAAGTCTTCGATCGTGTGCTGGTTTCCGTTGGACGCAAGCCGAACTCGGAGATCTCCGGCCTAGACAAGACCCTCGTGCAAGTCGGCTCGCGCGGATTCATTCAGGTGAACAAGCAATTGCAGACCGACGATCCATCCATCTACGCGATCGGCGATGTCGTCGGCGAACCCATGCTCGCCCATAAGGCATCTCATGAGGGCCGCGTCGCCGCCGAAGCCATCGCTGGACACAAAGTTGCCTTCGAGCCCAACGCGATTCCCGCAGTGGTTTTCACCGATCCAGAAGTCGCCTGGTGTGGCATGACCGAAACGCAGGCGCAAAAAGAAAATCGCGAGATCAAAGTTGCCAAGTTTCCCTGGGCCGCCTCCGGTCGCGCGGTCACTATCGACCGCCCCGAAGGCATGACGAAGTTGATCTTTGATCCGCAAACCGAACGCGTGCTCGGCGTCGGCATCGTCGGCGCCGGCGCGGGCGAGATGATCGCCGAGGGAGTGCTTGCCGTCGAAATGGCTGCGCTCGCCAGCGACATCGCTCTCACGATTCATCCGCATCCCACGCTCACCGAAACGGTGATGGAATCCGCCGAGGTTTTCTTCGGTACCAGCACCCACATCTACCGGCCGAAGCGTGGATAACATTGCCGGCCGACCGACCGAGGTGCCGCCTCCTTCGGTACAATGATTTCTCACTCGATCAATCCGCACGCGGATTGCGTATCGCGCAACCTCGTGCGGGAGAATGTCATGAGCTCTCTCGCTAAAGCGACTCTGGTTTTTCTCCTCGCGGTTGCCGCACTTCTGACTTCTTTTGCGCAACCCACATTCAGTCAGGTTCTCCCCGGAAGTGCCGCAGGCACTCCGCCTTCCACCAGCACTCCCGTCGACCCGCTGAATCGCACCACGCCTTCCGGTTCGGTCCTCGGCTTCCTGCAAGCCGCTCAGTCCGGTGACTACAGCATCGCGGCGCAATACCTGCAGATGAGCCCGGCGCGCCGGCAAATCGACGGAGAGCGCATCGCAACCGAGTTGAAGGCGGTGATGGACAGTCCCAAAGCCTTTAGCGGAAAGGTTGGAGGCTTTAACCAGGCAGAAGGCACTCCGCAGGAAAGCGTTCCTCTGGGCCGTCAAAGGCTGGGGACTTTGTCGTCCGGCGATGTTGAGGCTGATTTGGATCTAGTGCGGGTATCGGATCCGAGCGCAGGCAAGATCTGGCTGATTTCGGCCGACACGCTGGCGAAGGTCCCTGACCTGTACGATCAAGTATCCGCACGGCAAGTCGAGAGAAAACTTCCCAGCGTTCTGGTAAAGCATCAGATTGCAGGAGTGCCTCTTTGGCAATGGCTCGCCATGCTGGTCGCGGTTCCGGTGGCCGCCGGCATCGGCTGGCTGCTGCTCGTGTTGCTTGAAATTCCCGTCCGTTGGTGGGCGCGCCGCCGTGGTCAGGTTGAAATTGCCAACTGGCGGTCGGTATCTGCCCCAGCCTGGCTACTGGCCGGCACGTTGTCGCACCGGGTTTTCGTTCGCTACCTGGGCATCGCGTTGCTGCCGCGCCACTATTACTTCCAGTTCACCTCCATCCTGCTCATCATCAGTGTTACGTGGATTTTCTGGAGAGTTGTCCGCTGGTCGTTGCGCCGCGTGCGCAACCGTGCCCTTGCCCGCGGCCATGCCGGCACTGGCTCACTGATGCTCCTGGGCGAGCGCCTCCTGAAGGCAGTTATTTTTGTCGCCGGAGCACTCGCGGTCTTCGGCAGCCTGGGCTTCAACATGAGCACCGCGCTCGCCGGACTCGGTATCGGCGGCATTGCCATCGGCTTCGGTGCGCAACAGACCATTGCCAATCTTTTCGGAGGTGTCTCCGTGCTCGGCGACGAAGTATTTCGTGTCGGGGATGCCTGCCGCTTCGGCGACCGCACCGGAGTCGTCGAAGACATCGGACTGCGCTCCACTCGCATCCGCACCGAGGACCGGACTCTGCTGGCAATTCCCAACGGGACCGTGGCAACAATCAATCTTGAGAATCTCAGCCGCCGCGACAAGATTCTTTTCAAGACGACGCTCGGCCTGCGCCCTGAGAGCAAGCCGGATCATGTTCGCTTCGTGCTCGCTGAAATTCGCCGCCTGCTATACAGCCACCCCAAAGTGGAAACTAAGACGGTCCGCGTTCGTCTCATCGATATTGCGGGGACTTCTCTATCCATCGAGCTACTATCCTATATTCTTACGCGAGACTTCAACGAATTCGCCGCCGTCCGGGAAGATCTCTTGCTGCGCATCATGGACGTAATGGAAGATGCCGGCGGCGGCCTGGCGCTCCCGTCGCAGACGCTTTACCTGAGCCGCGATGGTGGAGTCGAAAAAGAAAAAGCTGACACCGCTGTCAAGAAGATTGTTGAACTTAGGGAAGGGAAGCAGTTACCCTTTCCCGACTTCCACGAGCAGGATATTTCTTCTTTTAAGGGATCGATCGAATACCCGCAACCCGAATCCGCGGTGCGCAAACAACCGGGCGATTCAGCAAAATCCAGATAGGCTGAAAGAGTAGCGCCGCCGTCCCGGCGGCAGTCCGGCCGGTCCCGTCCGCCGTCCAGACCTCTACGACAATGTCGGCCTCCATTTGTCTGCCGCCCATTCCAGAAACAAGTGCGTCGGAAAATAAACCAGCAGCGGCACCACCATCATGTATCCAAGCAGGTAAGCCCACCCGGGCATCACATGCTGCTCGTGAAAGAACGGCCCTCGCGCCCAATTTACATCCTGTTCGGGTCGCCAAAAATAATTGATCGGCACCACAATCCACGTCATCAGTGTCTGCAGCTTCCATCCTCGCGGGTCATACCCCAAACGCCAAATGGCCCAGACTAGCAGCGGCGGCGTCACTACATGAAACAGGCTGAGCAGCCGGATCATCAGAGGCAGGTTCGGATCAAACATGTATTCGGTGCCGCCTACGATGTGGTGCCCGGTAAGCAAAGCTCCGGCGAAATCGATCGCAAAAATCGTCTGGAACAAAAGCAATCCCGACGCGACCCACGAAAAAATCAGCGGACTCTCAAGCCACAGTCCGATTCCGATCAGGACGTTTCCCAAATCGCAGAAGAAGAGAAAATTCTGCGCACCGTATTGCCGCCAATAAACCGGCGCCCATACCACGAGCCACACGGTCCACGCGATCTTCAGCCACAGCGGCAGCCGCATGGCCCGCTATTGTATGCGACCCACCGCGATTGTTACTCCGGTCCATGTCCGCCGGGGGAGGTGCGGAATTTTACCCACTGATCTCTCTATCTGAGCCGCGAAACCACAAGAATTCACCGCTTGCGAATTACTAGCGTAACTTGCCGCAGCTTACGCGTGTACCTACGATGGCCTTGTATGGGTTACCAAGCTCTTCTCTTCTGTCCCGACGAAAAAACCGCTCGCACGGTGACGCAGGTTTTAAGCGAGCTCGAGTTCAGCGTCGAGTCCTGCATTGAACCTTTCGCTGCAGTCAAGAAGCTGATGGGCCAACACTTCGACGCTGTCGTGGTCGACTGCGATAACGAGCAGAATGCCACATTGTTGTTCAAGAGCGCGCGCAACTCGACGTCCAACCAGGCGTCTCTTGCCGTAGCCGTCGTGGAAGGTCAGGCCGGGGTGGCAAAGGCGTTTCGTATCGGCGCCAACCTCGTCCTGACCAAACCCATCAATATCGAACAGGCCAAGGGAACCCTGCGCGTGGCGCGCGGACTGCTGCGCAAGGGCGACCCTGCCAAACCGGCTGCCGCGGCGCCAGTTGCTCCCGCGAAACCACCCGTTGCCGCCAAACCCGTTCCAACCGCAAAACCAGTAGCTCCTCCTATACCGGTTTCGGCTGCAACTCCGATTCAGCCTCCGCCGCCAGAACTGAAGCCGCCCTCAACACCGGCGTGGCCCGCGACCGCCGTGGCAAGCTCAGCTCCGCTCAGCGTGCCTGCAGGTAACGACGACGATCTGCTCGACATCGGCATGGATGACTCCGTCGCTTCCCCATCTCCAGCCGCTATCGTCGAGGCCGTTCCCGGCAAGAGCTCTACTCCTGATTCGCAAGCTGCCGTTCTGCCCGCTGTTCCAGCTTCTCCTGCCGCCGTAGCAAAGACTCTCAGCTCGATCGTCCCGGCTGCACATGGCAGCGGAGCCGCCAGCGCGCCTGCACCAGCTCGCGAAGTGCCGACCGCTCCTATTCCCGAAGTGTCGCCGGTACGCTCAGTCGAGCCGACACTCTCTCGTCCCACTGAGGCTGGCAGCACGGAGTCCTCTTCGTACGCTGGGTCAGCGCCATCATTCACGTTCGGCGGCGCAAACGTCCCAGAAAAATCCAGCGGCGCAAGCAAGAAAATCATTCTAGGCGTGGCTGCCGCTGCTATTGTGGCCGCAGCTCTTTATTTAGGCTGGTCCAAAATCCAGGGAAGCAAGACGTCCCCGGAAAGCACGCAGATGCAAGCCGCACCGGCACCCGTGACAGCTCCGCAAATCTTGAAGCCGAGCGCGAATCCGTCCGCGCCAGCCGCCTCGCCTAAGACATCCGCTGCCGCACCGCCCGCTTCAGAAACTTTTTCGAACTCACATACCGAAGCTGCGCCTGCCAAGAAACCCGCTGGCAGCACTCCGGACTCTGCGTTGGAAAATGATGTCACCGTCACGAATCTCGCAAAAAGCACTGGTTTCGCGTCAGCCGCGGATACCAAGAGCGCTGATGAGCCTCGTGTACTGAAGGGTGGTTCTGCACCCGCTGTGCACGCCAAACCTGCCGTTCCCGATGCTCCGGCTCCTAGTGTGATTGGGATCGCGTCGGCCGGCGCCATACTTCCGCCAGATCTTGTCGGTGGCGAGGGGAACGCGCCTCAACCAGTTCTGCAGACTGTCAACGTCTCGCAAGGTGTGTCGCAAGGCTTGCTGCTCAAAAAAGTAGCACCGACTTACCCGCGGAATGCGTTGTTCATGCACATTGAGGGTGCCGTAGAGCTGGTGGCAACCATCTCTAAAACAGGCGACATCTCGCATGTGGCAGTGGTGAGCGGAGACCCCCAACTCACTCGGGCTGCCGCCGATGCCGTCAAACAGTGGAAATACAAGCCGTACATGCTCAATGGCCAACCCGTGGAAATTCAGACGCACGTTACGATTAACTTCAAGTTGCCCAAATAATCGCTGCAAGTAACGACGATCGCGCCGCAATCATTTCAAAGGGGTTCGTCTTATCTCGGCCTGGATTGGCGCCCCTCCGTTGTCGGTTGGCAAGAAATTTGAAAGTTCCGCGCTTCCTTTCGTTGAAGATCATTTTTCCCGCGCTTTGACCCGCCAGATCCGGCTCCCAAAATCACGCCTCCTGCAATTCATCGACTTTTAATAATGCTGTTACCGGGACGAAACACTGCATCGATACTCTTGCGAAACTCGGAGATTGAGACGGCGGAGTGTGGCCGTAATCACGAGCATGGAGGAAGAGATGTTCAAAGAGCTCAGAGCATCGGTTGTCCCCAGGAAACTGTTGGCGCTGCTGACCGCAACGACTATAGGCCTGGGACCGAGTGTCTCCCCCGCGTTCGCGGCGTCTACCCCTGGTGCGACCGCCACCCCAATACAACACCTGGTGATTGTCTTCCAGGAAAACGTCTCCTTTGACCACTACTTTGGAACCTATCCCAATGCAACGAATCCCCGGGGGGAGCCGCGCTTCCTGGCGAAACCAGGCACGCCCAGCGTAAACGGATTCTCTAACGCCCTCCTGAACAACAATCCGAACTTGAATCCTGCCAACGGAGATGGAGCGACCAATCCCTTTCGTCTGGATCGATCGCAAGCGGTAACTTCCGACCAGGACCACGACTATACGGCCGAACAGCAGGCTTTCGATGCGGGGCTGCTCGATCTGTTCCCCAAGTACGTTGGTACGCCCGGCTCCCCTCCCGATGGAGGAGGCATTCTCGATACCACCGGCTTGAATCTCGGCTACTACGATGGCAACACCGTAACCGCGTTCTGGAACTACGCGCAGAAGTTTGCCATGAGCGACAACTCATTTAGCACAACGTTCGGTCCTTCAACGCCGGGTGTAATCAACTTGGTTTCCGGCCAGACGAACGGCGTGTCCGCAACCCTGAACGGGACCGGCGACGAAGTGGATGGCGGCAACGGTTCCCTGACCGTGATTGGCGATCCCGACCCAATCGGTGATGTGTGTTCCAACTCGACGCGCAACCAGGTCACCATGGGCGGTAAGAACATCGGCGACTTGTTAAGCGCGGCTGGCATTACTTGGGGATCGTTTATGGGTGGCTTCAATCTGTCGGTAGTCAACTCGAACGGAACCGCAGGTTGCGCTAGGAGCTCGGCGGGGCTGGCGGGAACGACGGGCGACTACATTCCTCACCACTCCTTCTTTAACTACTGGACCTCGACCTCGAACCCGAATCACACCCGGCCCAAGAACGTTGCTGAAGTCGGAAACGATGGTCCTGCTAACCATCAGTATGATGTGTTGGATTTCTTCACCGCGGTCAAGCAAGGCAACTTCCCGGCAGTCAGCTTCATCAAGGCTCCAGCCTACCAGGATGGTCATGCCGGCTACTCTGATCCATTGGATGAGCAGAGGTTCGTTGTGACGTTGCTCAACTTCCTGCAACAGCAGGATAGCTGGAGCAGCACCGCGGTTGTGATCCTCTACGACGATTCCGATGGTTGGTACGATCACCAGATGGCTCCCATCGTCAACCAGTCCACCGGCCCTGCGGACGCATTGACCGGCCCGAACGCCTGCGGAACCGGCAGCATTGCTCTGCCCGGCGTTGATCCCGGCAATGCGCACGCTCTGGGTCGCTGCGGCTACGGCCCGCGGCAGCCTCTGATTGTGGTCTCGCCTTGGGCTCTGGAGAACTCGGTTGACCATACCGTGACCGATCAAACTTCGATCATTCGCTTCATCGAGGATAACTGGTTGAGAGGAGAACGTATTGGCCAGGGATCTTTCGATGGCATCGCGAATTCGATCTCGCAGATGTTCAATTTCTCCAAGGTCCGGACGAATGGTTTCCTCATTCTGAATCCGGGCACTGGAGAGACGATCCCATAACGCAGTGCCGAGAGTTGTCTTCGTTTCATCAAATGACGACTCTGCGAACGATCAATAACCCGGGTATGCGAAGATAGAATTTCTTTGCATACCCGGTTCTGTTGTTGCGAGCATTGACCCTTTAGAGCCACCAAACAAATGTCCCCAACGCGAAGAACTTTCCTTCAAGGCAGCACGGCCGCAATGGCAATGATGATCATGCCGCAAGCCGTCCACCGGCGGCCCGTCCCGCCGGCCCGTCCCGTACTCGATCCCAGTACTCTGACACCCTTCGTCGATCCACTTCCGATTCCCCTAGTTGCGAGCCCCAGCGGGCTTCGTGCGACGCCCAGCGACGCTAAACAAAAAGTTCCTTATTATCGTTTGCCTATGCGCCAAGTGGAAAGCAAAGTTCACCGCGACTTGCAGCCAACCAGACAATGGTGTGTCGGATCTTCGGCTCCCGGACCTACCCTCGAAACTCGAAGCGGCCAGGGAATGCTCGTGGAGTGGGCGAACGAACTGCCAACATCGCACTTTCTGCCCATTGATCACCATATCCATGGCGCCGAGGCTGACAAACCCAACGTGCGCACCGTGATTCATCTGCACGGTTCCTGTGTGCCGGCTGAAGGCGATGGATATCCGGAGAACTGGTTCGTCCCGGGAAAGTCAGCAACTTACTACTATCCGAACCAGCAAGACGCAGCGCTGCTTTGGTATCACGATCACACTCTCGGTATTAATCGACTCAATGTGTATGCCGGCTTGTTAGGGCTTTGCATTATTCGCGATCCCGTCGAGGCGAACCTCAACTTGCCAAGTGGCAAATACGAAGTTCCCTTGGTTCTTTACGATCGTTTCTTCGATAAAGACGCGCAGCTTTACTACCCGGTCTCGCCGGATCCGGAAAAGCCATGGATACCGGAGCTATTCGGAAATACCATTCTGGCGAATGGTAAAATCCTTCCTTACCTGGACGTTGAGCCTCGCAAATACCGGTTTCGCGTGTTGAATGGTTCGAACGGGCGCTTCTTTCATCTCTCGACGTCGAACGGGCCGGCATTCCAGCAGATCGGCAGCGATCAAGGCCTTCTGGCATCTCCGGTCCAGCTCAAGATTGCTTCCATTGCTCCGGGGGAACGAGCCGACTTGATTCTCGACTTCAGCGATCACACTGGCGATCAAGTCATTTTGAAAAATGACATGCTTCAGCCGGTCATGCAGTTTCGTGTCGGCAAGGCAAAAGTCACTGACGAGAGCTCAGTGCCCTCCACGCTGCGGGCCGTGCCAAAGATCGCAGAATCCGAGGCGACCAGGACTCGCACCCTCATGCTCGGAGAAATCGAGACCTTCACGGCGACTCGGTTGGCATGTTGTTAAACAATGCACATTGGAATATGCCCGTGACCGAGAATCCCGCCCTCAATTCAGTTGAGATCTGGAACCTGATGAATGTGACCGACGATGCTCACCCAATCCATCTCCACATGGTCAGGTTCCAAATTCTCGACCGGCGCCGGTTCGACGCCTTCGCGTACCAGAACGAGAACAACCTTCTTCGTTATCGAGGCGCCGCGGTTGCTCCGGAACCACAGGAGGCGGGCTGGAAAGACACGGTGCGAGCCGACCCGGGCATGGTCACTCGAATCATCATTCGTTTTGAGGGTTATGTGGGCCGCTACGTCTGGCACTGTCACATTTTGGAGCATGAAGACAATGAGATGATGCGCCCTTATGACGTGATCGCAGCACGGTGATTCAATCCGCTTTCTCTTTTCCAAAGGCCCTGATGCGAACGCCTGCGAAGAATCCGGACCGGATTCGAAAGGCAAATAGACCACGCAAGACTGGCGTTGCTGAAACGCTGCCTCCTATTGTTTCTGCATCACGTCGTCAACTACGACCTTCCCACCCTTGTCGACGGTGACGACCTTGTGCAACGGCGCATACCCGGTCATCGTAACGTCCACCATGTAGTTTCCTGGATCGAGCATCACATCCACCGGAGCATTCTTCTCCAGCATGTGCTGGTTAATCGCCACCTGCGCTCCCTTGGGTTGCGTGTGGATGCTGACCGTCCCTTGTCCGGGCTGGCCGCCCTTCCCGCCGAACAGCTTTGACATCTTTCCAACGGTCTTGATGTTGTCGGTGTTGCCCAGCGAGCGTAGCGTCGGGGAGAAGTTGAACGTCTGCCCTAGCACGAACTGCGCCGCCATGGTCTCGTCAATGTATCCCGACATTCGGACCAGCACCACATGTTGTCCCTTATCCACACTCACCTGGGCTGGCGTCTTGGCGCCGACGTCGCGGCCGTCCACAAAGATGTTGGCGCCCGCGGGATCGCTCTTTACTACGAGCGTGGCCAGTAACTGCGTCAGGTGAACACTCGTCGTCGCCCGGTTTCCTGCCGTCACGTTCACTGTGCGAGTGTCGGTGGCATACCCGGCTTTGCTTACCGTAATGGAGTGTTGCCCCGGCTGAAGATTCGTTAGCGCAAAGGGCGTAACGTAGCTCGCATCCGTCTGCCCATCCACCTGCACCTGCGCTCCCTGCGGCGTGGAATCGATGGCCAGCTGCCCCGGAATGATTACCGGCGCAGTCGCTGCCTTCTTCTTCGGAGCCTTCCCCTTCGAAGGAGCCACCGCCTTTGGCTGTATCGTTTCGACCTCTGGCGCAGGCTCGCTATCCACGGGTGCGGCCGCCTGCGGTGCTGGTGCTGGAGTGGGTGCGGGCTGAGTTGCCGCGGGCTGGCTCGGCGCTGGCTGTGCTTCCGGCTGCGTCGCGACGGGGCGTCCCGCGTCTGGATCGATGTCGCTATTCAGACTGTGCACATAAAACGTGACCGCGATCCCGATGATGAGGATCAACACAACGGCGCCCGCGATCGAGTACAGCATCAGCTTTGGAGGAACGTTCTTGATCTCTTTGATTGCCTTCTCGGCAACTTCACGGGGCTGTACTTTAGGCTTCTCCTCGGCCTTTCGCCCACCTTGAAACACAGTAGTCGTTGGAGCCGCAACTGGGGCGGGTGCAACCGGCGGAGGGGGCGGCGCAATGTAGACTTCCTTCAACGGAGGCAATTCCGTCATCTCTGAAAAACTCACGCCGCCGCCGCCCTGGGCTCCGCCCTCCGCCATCATCGGATCGACGGCGACTCTGGGAGCGTCCGCATCTGCTGCTGGCTCGAATGTCTCGACTTCCGGTTCGTCGGCAACTGCGGCCGACATATGCGCCGATGGCATTTCCGGTTCTTCGACCGTCGTATTGGCCGACGAGAATTGGTTCGACAAATCGATGTCCGGAACTTCCCCCGACGATGGCGTCCCATCGCCTCCAACTCCCGCGGCAGCCGCCGCTGCCTTCGGAACCGCTAGCTTTGAAACGGCCCTGGCCTGAACTGCCGGCTTTGCTGTCACCGCCGGACTCGCAGGTCGCGAGGTTGCTGCTTGCACGGGCTTCGTTGCGGGCGTGGCAGGCTTCGCTGTGGCCTGAGTTACGAACTTCGCCTGTGCCGCCGCACTCGGCTTGACCGGCGCAACTGTACTCTTTGGGGCTTCCGTTTTCTTCGCTGCTGGCTTCGACTCTTTGCACTTCTCAAGATCGTCCAGCAATTCCCGGCCACTCTGGTAGCGCTCCGCCGGATCTTTCGCCAGTGCTTTCATGATCAAATCGCTCAGCACAGGATGGATCTTGGGATTCACATGCACGGGTGCGACCGGCGTGCTTTCCAAAATGCTCTGCCGCAATCCTTCCGCATCCTCCCGGTCAAACGCCTTTCGCTCTGTCACCATTTCATAGAACATGGCGCCCAGGCTGAACAGATTGGATCGTGCGTCGGTCGCCTCACCCCGAACCTGCTCCGGCGACATGTAGTACAGCATCGACGGAATTTCGCCTTCCAAGTGCTGGATAAAATTTCCAACGCTGGAAACGCCGTAGCTCAGAAGCTTGACCGTCCCATCCCAACCGCACATGATCTTGGAAGGCTCCAGGCTGTAGTGCACAATGTTGTGCGACTTCGCGTGCTCCAGCCCGGTCGATAACTGCCGCCCAATATCCAGAAGATCCCAAATCGAAAATCCCTCTTTGCGCGCCAGCATTGTCGCAATGCTGTTGCCCTGGATGTACTCCATCACCGCGCAGAATTGCCCTTCAATCACGCTCGCACTCGTCACGTTGGCGATGTTAGAGCTGCTCAACACCTTGGTGGCTTCCGACTCAGCCAGCAGCGCCTGTTCGAGCTCTGCGGCGTTCTCTCCGAACGCGCTCAACTGGATCGCTTTCAACGCGATCGTCTGCCCACTCTCGTCGTTAGCCTTGTAGACGGTGCTAGTGGGCGATTTCGCCAGTTCACTTAGGATTTCGAATGAGCCGAGTTTCGTAGACATTTCGTTTCCTGCTCCGTTCCACCGCAAGCTTTTCTTGCCGTGACAAAGCTTGGCCGGATCAATCCCGGGGAATGGGTAGGGTTAGGATATCGCCGCTTGGGTTCGGCTTCGAGTTACTAAGGTAAGCGCAGGTGCCTTCAAAGGGATGGCTCCAGTCGGCTTCCGACCATATTGGAAGCCGACCAGAGATACACAATCTAATTCACGCCATGTTCTTTAAAGAAAGCCATGGCGGCTTCGCGATGTTTCGCCCGCCTGGCATTTCCTGCACTATCCGGCGCAGCTTTTAGATAACTGTACGTCGGGCTCTTCCCGGTGGGCTTCGACGCCGTTTCGGACACCGCTGTGCCCTTCGTCCCCATCTTTTTCCTTGCTGGAGGATGATGGTCCAATGCCTTCAATCGCTTTACAAGTTCTTTTTGGGCGGCTGGATCGAGCTTCAGAAATTTCTCTCTTAACAATGCATCCTGCTCTTTTGCTTCCGGCGTCGGCGAACTTGGCTTGGTTTGTGGCAAAGGCGATTTTGGTCTACTTCCGGTTGGCGGCCCGGGAATCGTCCCAGTCCAATTTAGGTTTAGATCACCCACGAAGCCGTCTTGCTTGGAAGGATCCTGAAGATTGAATGTGAGCAGCAACCCGTCATTCGTCGGCTGATACCCTCAACTCTGCTGGTTGTAATCATCCTCGTCATCCCCATATACCCAAACATTTTGACCCACGATAACGTTGTTTGCGCCAGCATGACGGAGAAGTACTTGCACCTTTCTGCCTGGCGGATAGAAGTATTCCTGGTGATCTGCGCAAAATCCCTCGTCGCCCCAGTTGCGAACAAAAAATGCCCATCGGTCATCCGAAGGATCATCTTGCACGTGTACGAACATGGCATAGACGGGGTGCAGTTCCGTGTGGACGGAATGCTGCGCATCGAGTCCCGCGAGTCCGATGATGATCACTTCTTTGCCGTCGATGTGTCCGTGAGCGGCGTTGTCGTTATCATCCACATAGTTGTGGTGAAAATCGTCCCACCACGTGCCCGTGTCGTCCCAGTAATCTACGGTTTCATCAGAATCGAACTCCAGTTCCACGGTTGAGGCATACGCGGTGTAAAGCGCGTGATCCTGATTATATTTTTGATCATCGCGATAAGTGTTGAAGTAGTAGTCGTCATCGTCGTAGACAGAGTTTGAGTGTCCGGACCAATTCACCACTCCTTCGTATTCGACTGGCAGCCAATTCCAGTGCCCGAAGCATAAACTTCCACCATTGGTTTCAAGTGTCGCGTCAGTGCAGTTTCGTGCATTCGTCCAGGCCTTGGGATCCTGATTGGAGTTGTCAGGATTTGCGTTGTCGCAAGGACAGAAATCACAAACGGCGGGAGCCGAGCCACTCTGCTTCTGCTGTTGCCATATTGGATTGCGCGCCAGACCGTTCGGATCCACGAGGTCAGACGACCAGACAATGTCCATCGGTTTTGGTTTTGTGCATCCAGTCCAGGTTAGAAGCATGATTGTGGCGGAAATCGCCAGCAGTCCGCAGCGAAAACGAATCCAGGAATCCGCCGTTTGAATACGTGTAGACATACACTCTTCCTCTCAGCTCCCGGCTGCAAAGAGACGATGGCACGCGCTTCGAAGAGTTGTCTGTTCCTGCTAACCTGCAGTGGAAGCATTCAAAGCGATTTTTGTGATCAGTAGTCTACCTCTGGTAGGAGCAGTAGTCACCGGTTTCTGCCACGCTACAGCTTGCTGGTGCGAAAAGGGACGCTCCCGGAACGCAGTCCTCCCGGAGGGTAATTGAACCCCCCGTACTATTTATTGAAGGTCGCGGACAAAGGCTCGTCAGCGTCTAGAGGAACTCGGTGCCAACGAAAGATTAATCAGCGCTGCGCGGTGCCTTCTTCCCGTGTTCCCGCCATCCTTCGATAATCAGGTACAGCACGGGAATAAAGAAGAGATTGAGGATAGTTGACATGATCATGCCGCCAAATACGGTTGTGCCCACCGAGTGTCGTCCATTTTCTCCGGCGCCAGTGGCGAACACCAGCGGCACAACGCCTAGAATGAACGCCAGCGAAGTCATCAGAATCGGACGCAGTCGAATCGTCGCCGCCTGCACGGCGGCTTCGAGCAGCGGAACTCCACGTTCGCGCAACTGCTCGGAAAATTCCACGATCAGGATCGCGTTCTTGCTCGAAAGACCGACCAACATCACCAGTCCGACTTGGCAGAACACGTCGTTCTGCAATCCGCGAGTCCATTGGGCGCCCAATGCCCCGAGCAGCGCCATTGGCACCGCCAGCAGCACAATGAACGGCAACACGAAACTTTCATACTGCGCCGAGAGCGTCAGATACACCACCAGCGTGCCCAGTCCAAACAGAATGAGCGAGGTCCCGCCTGCCGCCAATTCCTCCAGCGATAATCCTGTCCAACTGTAGGAGAACCCCTGCGGCAACTTCTTCGCCAAGTCTTCCATTGCTGCAATCGCTTGCCCTGAGCTGTATCCCGGCGACGGAGAACCATCAATCTCCGCCGACCGGAACAGGTTGTAATGGCTGATCACCTGCGGAGTCGTAGTCTGCGTGATGCTGATGAGATTGTCGAGCGGCACCATGGCTCCGCTGTCGGAGCGCACGTAGAACTGCTTCATATCCTGCGCCGTTGCCCGGAATTGCTTATCTGCCTGCACATAGACTCGGTACGACCGCGCGTTGAAGTCGAAGTCGTTCACGTAGGCCGAGCCCATATACACGCCTAGCGTATCTGTAATTTGCGACAGCGGCACGTGCAAGCTCTTTGCCTTCTCACGGTCAATCGTCACCAGGTATTGCGGATCGTTTGCCGTAAACGGCGTGTACAGCCCCACCAGTTCCTTCCGTGACGCCGCATCCCGCATCAGTCCGCCTGTCGCGCCGGCAAGCTCGTCCAGCTTGTGTGCTGCCAGATCCTGCACCACGAACTGGAAGCCTCCAAACTGCCCCAGTCCTTGAATCGCCGGCGGCAGCGTGGCAAACACAATCGCGCCCGACACGCCAAACAGCATGGGACGCACACGATTCACAATCGCCGTTGCGGTATGCTCTTTGCCTTTGCGCTGCGAATACGGCTTCAAAGGAACAAAAATGAGTCCCTGGTTCGCCGCCGCTCCCGCGAAGCTGAAGCCCGCAACCGAAAACGTTCCCTCCGACTCGGACACGTGCGCCAACATGTCGGAAACTTTCTTGCCGATGTCTTTCGTATATTCCAGCGAAGCCCCCGACGGCGCTTGGATCACAATAATGAAATACCCCTGATCCTCATCCGGCACAAAGCCAGTCGGCACGCGCGTGAAGACAAAATACGTCAGCCCTAATCCGGCAAAAAACAGCGCTGCCATCACCACTTTGTATTCCAGCAGGTGATGGAGCAGGGCGCGGTATCCTCGCGTAAGGGCTCCGACACCTTCGTCGAACTTTCGCAGCCACCACCACTTCTCTCGATGGGGTCCGCTCAGAAAAATCGCGGCCAGCACTGGAGCTAGGGTCAGCGCGTTGAAGGCGGAAATGGCAATGGAAAACGCGATGGTCAGCGCGAACTGACGAAACAGGATGCCGGTCGTCCCGGGAAAGAACGCAACCGGCACAAACACGGCCACGAGCACCAGCGAGGTGGCGATGACGGCACTGGTGATTTCAGCGGTGGCTGCCGCCGCCGCTTTGCGGGAGTCGTGTTCGCCGCCAGCGATATGGCGCTCAATGTTTTCAATCACCACGATCGCGTCGTCAACGACCAGGCCGGTCGCCAGCGTGATGCCGAACAACGTGAGTGTGTTGATGGAGAAGCCGAGTAACTTCACGAAAATGAAGGTGCCAATCAGTGAAACCGGAGTTGCGATGAAGTGAATCATCGTCGTCCTCCAGTCCCCAAGGAAGATGAAGATAACCAGGATGACTAGAAAAATTGCCGATCCTACTGTGAAGGCGACATCGCGGATCGACTCGCTCACCGCGTCGGTCGTGTCAAATGCCAGCTTGTAATGCATCCCCGGCGGAAAACTCTTCGACAGCCGGTCGAGTTCGGCAATGGCTCTCCGGTCTACATCGAGCGCGTTCGCCGTAGAAAGCTGCGCGACCGCGATTCCGACTGCATCCTGCCCGTTGAATTGCAGATCCGAGGAGTAGCTCTCAGCCCCAAGCTCCGCGTGTCCCACGTCTTTGAGGCGTACCAGCGTGCCATCGACATTCGTTTTGAGAATGATGTTGTCGAACTGCGCCGGCTCACTGAGCCGCCCGACCGCCCGCACGCTCACCTGGTACTGCTGTCCGGCAACCGATGGCGGTTGTCCCACTTGCCCCGCCGCGACTTCGACGTTTTGTTCCGCCAACGCGTTCACCACATCCGAAGCGGTCAGCGCGCGGCCAGCCATCCGCACCGGGTCGAGCCACAGCCGCATCGAGTATTTACGCTCTCCGAAGATGAAAACCTCGGCAACACCCGGGATCCGCTTCAGCGCATCCCTCACATACACGTCCAGGTAGTTGCTCATCACCAGCGTGGAATATTTGTTGTTGTCGGAGGTGACGGCCGCGCCAAACACAAAGTTCTGCGAGGTCTTCTGCGTCGTGATGCCCACGGCTTTCACCGCGCTCGGCAGCCGTCCTTGCGCCGTGTTTACCCGATTCTGAATGTCTACTGTTGCCAGATCCGGATTGCGCGTCAGATCAAAGGTCACCAGAATCTGGCTCGACCCGTCATTGCCGCTGGTCGAAGTGATGTACTTCATTCCCTCGGCACCGTTGATCTGCTGCTCCAGGGGAATGGTGACCGCGCTTTCCACAGTTTGCGCGCTCGCGCCCGTGTAGAAGCTCGACACACCTACCTGCGGCGGAGCAAGATCCGGAAACTGCGCGATCGGCAGCGTTGGAATCACCGCCGTCCCCGCCAAAACGATCAGCAGCGCGCACACCGTGGCAAATACCGGACGCTGAATGAAGAAGTTAACGAACATGAAGATCCCGTATGCGGCCGCTTTCGCCGCCTATGATGAATGACTGCTATGTTGGAAACGGCTTCCGGATTCCGCTCCACAGCTTCCGGCACATGATCCTAAGGTGCGATTGCAACCACTACAATCTTTGAATTTTCAAGACCGGACGCCGAAAGCCGAGAGCCGAGAGCCGGACGCCCCTGCTAGCCCATCGGAGTCACCGGCGCTCCATCCTGCAGAAACTGCGTTCCTGACACGATCACCTTATCCCCGGGCTTGATTCCGTCCAGCACCTCGTAGTCGTTGCCCACGGTCTGTCCGATTTTCAAAGGCTTCTGCCGCGCCACATAGGCGCCGCCATTCTGCGGCTCCGCTACAAACGCAAAGTATTGTCCCGCGAGTCGTGATACAGCCAGGATCGGAACCTGGGGGCTGGGATGTGTTCCCCACACCACTCGCGCCCGAATGAATTGCGATTGACGCAGCGACTCCTTTCCATTCGCAATGCGCGCCTTTACCAGCACCGTTTGCGTGGTGTTATCCACCTGCGGAGAGATAAAGCTGATCCGCGAATCGGCCAGCACCTTGCCGTCGCTGTCAAGCAGTTGCACCGGCAAACCCATCTTGAGCTGCGCAGAATGCTCGATCGGAACGTACACGTAGGCTTCAAGGCTTCCCGGCTCGTCAATCGTGGTCAAAACCGTCGCCGTCGTCACGCGGTCGCCTACGTGGACAGGAATATCTCCCACAATGCCGCTCTTTAACGCGACTACCTTGTAGTAGCGCAACTGCACTTCCTGTTCACGCACCTGCGAATCCAGTGAATCCATCTGCGCCTGCGCCTGATCCATCGTCGCTTTGGCCTGGTCCAGATCCTGTTTGCTCACCACACCTGCCGCTGACAGTCCTTGCGCGCGCTCGTATTGTTTCTTTGCCCAGCTCAAGGTTGCCGCTTGCGCCGTCCGCGCACTCTCCAGGCTCTTTACAGTTGCCTGCTGCTTCAGTGGATCGATCTCGATCAACGGAGCCCCAGCCTCCACCCGTTCCCCCGAATGCGCGAAGATCTGAGTGATCAGTCCCTCCACCTGCGGCATAATCACGGCTGAATCCCGTGACTTCAACGTCGCGACGTATTCGGTCGCGTCATCAACCGGCACCGCTTTCGCTTCGAGAACCTTTACGGGCATTGCTGGTGGGCCGCCGGCCTGAGGGTTCGGTGCAGAATTTCTGGAGCAGCCTGCGAGGAGCAGGCCAGCCGCCAAAGCCGTTAGCAGCAAGCTCTTTGCTATGAATGGTTGAATGTTGTCTGCCATAAGTCCAGTGTCCAGTTCGGCCCTACTACTGTACCCGAAAGCGTCAAACGAATCGGATGGACCGCCAAGCAAGCCTTCGCGAACCGGGTGACATGCGATTCTACGCCACAATATCGAATTCCTCCTGCGTTCGCCATTGTCCCCTGTGGTTAATGCTTTTGTTCGATCTAGAATCGGAGCCAGACTGCTACCCCGCAACCATCCTCCCCAGAATCTCCTTCAAAATCTTCGCCGCGACAATGGCCGTCACACCGCCAATATCCCGCACCGGGTTGTATTCCACCAGGTCCGCTCCCACGATTTCTCCCTCAATAGCATGCACATGTGCAATCGCCTCCCGTACCGAGATTCCACCGGGCTCGCGGTGCGATACCCCCGGCGCAAACGCCGGATCCAACACATCCATGTCAAAGGTGATATAGACCGGTCCGTCAGCCTTCAACTTGTCAAAGGCTCCTAACGACCGCATCTCGATCATATCCACGCCAAATTTCTCCGCCTGCTCCCGCTGGTGCCGATTCAAAGTTCGAATCCCGACCTGCACCAACCGCTTCGCCAGCCCGGCCTCCATGATCCGCGCAAAGGGACAAGCATGCGACAACCGGTTCCCCTCGAACTCCTCATACAAATCCGGATGCGCATCAAAATGAAATATCGTCAGTCCCGGATGCTGCCGTCCTACCGCCTTCACAATCGGAAACGTAATCGAATGATCCCCGCCCAGCAGCACGGGCCTTTTCCCCGCGTCGATCAATGCGCCCACACCTGCCTCAATTACCGAAAACGCGTCCTTCTCTGTAAATGTCAGATCTCCAGCATCCTCATATACTCCGGAAGCACTCAAGTCCACGCCCAACTCCGACCACGCGTTCGAAGCGTCACACGCCAGGGCCTCCCTGATTTTTCCCGGCGCCTGACCCGTCCCCCGCAAATAAGAAGAGTACGCATCAAACGGAATTCCTAGTAGTGTCGGTCGACCCGTTCTTTTCATAAGTTCTCTTCCTCGAATTCCAGAAGCTCCTAACCTGACTTTCGTGCTGGGGTTTTAAGCCTTCTCTGACATGTGCAAATTTTGTAACGCGCTTTCTACATTTCTCGAATCTCTTCTTCTATCTCTCTGAAATTCGACTGTTCGCACCGCGTTCGCACTCAAACCGCCTGTGGATTATTTTTCATCTGTAATTCACCTTCTGTTTACCTCTCCGCAGCTGACACCCCGCTAACCTCTCTTCAAGGCTTTTCTCTCTCAATTCAGTTCTCTCTCAGGAGGAAATTCATGTCAGCACCAGGTCTCCTGGCGAAAGCCAGGCAGCATCTCGCCGTCACCACCAGCCTCGTAGCTCTGATCGCCAATCTCGGATCGCCCCTTCCCGCCTCTGCTCAAGATCATGAGAGTCCGTCGACCGCCACGCCCATCAAACACGTGATCGTCATCATCGGTGAGAATCGTACCTTCGACCACGTGTTCGCCACCTACAAACCCCTCCATGGCCAGACGATTTCCAACCTGCTCTCCAAAGGCATCGTCAACGCAGATGGCACACCCGGCCCCAACTTCTCACAGGCTAGCCAGTCCGCCGCCACCGACTCAAGCGCGGACGGATATAAGCTGAGCCCTGCGGCTAACGCCGCCTATCCCGTCTTGCCGCCCGTGCTGGCTGGCGGCTACACTACCCCGCCATTTCCCGACATTGCCACCGCCAGGAAATATGAAAACGGACTGCCCCGCGACTATTACGTTTACCTCACCACCGGCGGCACCGGACTCAACCACGGAGACGTCGACACTCGTATCCCCAACGCCACCACCCTGCCTTCCGGCCCATTTCAGATAACCTCCTCCACCCATCCCTACGACGCCTACGACAACAGTCCGGTCCATCGCTTCTACCAGATGTGGCAGCAGAACGACTGCAATACTGCCAAAGCAACCGCTTCGAATCCCAGCGGATGCACCGCCGACCTCTTCCCGTGGGTTGAAGTCACCATCGGAGCCGGTACCAACGGCCTGCCCCAGTCTCCACTCTTCAACGATACAACCACCGGGGAAGGCTCGACTGCCATGGGCTTTTACAACATGCAGCAAGGCGACGCTCCCTATCTAAAATTCCTTGCCGACAACTTCGCGATGAGCGACAACTTCCACCAGTCCGTCATGGGAGGCACCGGCGCCAATCACGTCATGCTCGGTACTGGCGATGCCATTTGGTTTGCCAGCCCCGAAGGACAACCCGCCCAACCCCCGCACAATGAACTCGTCGCCGCAGGCACCCCGAACGCCGGCGTGGTCGACGAAATCGAAAACCCTAATCCTCAGGCCGGTACGAATAACTGGTATACCGAAGACGGCTACGGCGGCGGTTCTTTCGGCTCACCCTCTTTCGGTGGCGGTACCTATACCGATTGTTCCGACCTGAGCCAGCCCGGCGTCGAAGAGATCACCAGCTACCTAGGTGCGCTCTCCACGCCCATCAGTTCCAACTGCGCCCCTGGTCATTTCTATCTCCTGAATAACTACAACCCGGGATATTACGGCGACGGCCGCAACGCCTATGCCGATGTCGGCAATCCCGCGGAAACAGTCTTCACGATCCCGCCCTCGCCTCTGCGCAACATCGGCGACAAATTGATCCAGAAGGGCATCTCCTGGACCTATTTCGGCGACCAGTGGAGCGCCTATCTTGCCAATCCAGACGGCCTCTACACCACTCCCGACAACACCTACTGCAACATCTGCAACCCCTTCCAGTATTCGACCTCGATCATGACCAGCGCCGCGGGACGTGCGCATAGCCAGGACACGACCCTCCTGTACAAGCAGATCGCGAACGGCACCCTGCCCGCAGTTTCTTTCGTAAAACCCGATGGCTGGCTCGACGGCCATCCGGCCTCTTCCAAACTCGACCTGTTCGAGGGCTTCGTGAAGAAAATCGTCGACGGCGTCCGCGCCAACAAAGAGCTCTGGCAAAGTACCGCCATCATCGTTACCTTCGACGAGGGCGGCGGCTACTACGACTCCGGCTATATTCAACCGCTCGACTACTTCGGCGACGGCAACCGAATTCCCACGCTCGTGGTTTCTCCCTACACCAGACCGGGTTACATCTCGCACAGCTATACAGACCACGTTTCCATCCTGAAGTTCATCGAAGCTAACTGGAAACTGTCTCCGGTCACCGCTCGCAGCCGCGATAACTTCCCCAACCCAGTAACCAGCAGTAGCGATCCCTACGTTCCCCTGAACAGCCCAGCCATCGGCGACATGATGGATTGGTTCAATTTCAACGCCCACAAGTAAGAGTCAGTTGAAGGGTGTAATCAAGAGGGCGTAGATGAAGAAGCTGCCCCATCCTTGTCGCGCATTCGCGACAGGGTGGGGCTTTTGACTTACTCTTTAGAATTTACCCCTGTGTTCCCCCGTGTCCTCCGTGGTGAGCCTTTTTGCTTTCCGCCGCATCCTTTATCCTAGTACTTGAAATCATGACTCCGAAAATAAAGACATCCAATGGCGGCTCCCGCGCCGCCGTCGCTGAAACCAACAACGGCTCCAATCCCGACCGCGAGCGCATTTTCAATGCCTACCGCCAATGGGGATACCTCGAGGGCGATCTCGATCCCCTCGGCTTCCTCCGCCCCCGCGAAACGCCCGAACTCGAGCACGATGGCGAGTACGCCCGCGATGCCCGCGCCATCTACTCCAGCACCATCGGTGTCGAAATTAACCATATCTATTCGCCCGAGCGCCGCCGCTGGATCTACGAGCAGATGGAATCGCCGTCGCAAGGTTTCGACATTACAGAAGAAATCCAGCAGCGCATCCTCGACCTCCTCATTCGCGCCGACGTCTTTGAGCAGGTCATGCAGCAGCGTTATCTCGGCAGCAAGCGCTTCTCGCTGGAAGGCGTCACCGCTCTTATCCCCCTGGTCGACGAAGTTCTCGATTCCGCCGCCCTGCGCGGCGCCGTCGAGTTAGTCATGGGAATGAGCCATCGTGGACGCCTCAACGTCATCGCTCACGTTGCTCAGCGCCCTCCCCAGGAAATCTTTGCCGGATTCGAAGACGTCGATCCGCGCAGCGTTCTTGGCTCCGGCGACGTGAAATATCACATGGGAGCCACCGGTGAATACACCACCCGCAGTGGCGGCAAGGTTCACATCCACCTCGTCTCAAACCCGAGCCATCTCGAAGCCGTCGATCCCGTCACCGTTGGCCGCACCCGCGCCAAGCAAGATCGCACCGGGGAAGGTGGCCGCGAAAAATATCTTCCGCTTCTCGTCCACGGCGACGCCGCATTCGCCGGACAAGGTATTCTCGCCGAGACCATGAACTACGCCGACCTCCCCGGCTACACCGTCGGCGGCACGATTCACGTAGTCGTTAACAACCTCCTCGGCTTCACCACCAGCTACACCGAAGAGCACTCCACGCGCTTCGCCGCCTGCATCGCGCGCCGACAGTCGATTCCCATCTTCCACGTCAATGGAGAAGACGTCGACGCGGTCGTCCGCGTCGCCCGCATCGCTACCGAATACCGCTACAAATTCGGCACCGACGTAGTCATCGATTTAATCGGCTACCGCCGCCACGGCCACAGCGAAGTCGACGACCCTACCATCACCCAGCCTCTTCTATATAAGAAGATCAAGGAGCATCCGCCGCTGTGGGAAATCTACGCCGATGACATCGGTGCTACCGACGCGCAATCTCAAGCCGCCGCCATCAAGGCCGAATTCGAAACGACGCAAAAGCAAGCCGGCAGCATCAAGCACAAGCCTCTGATGCGCGACCTCCCGAAATACTGGAATAACTACTTCGGAGGCCTCTACCGGCCCGAATTCGATGTCGAGACCGGACTCACCGCCGAAGAGTTGTCCGATCTAACACAACGCCTGACTACCTATCCTGAAGGCTTCCACATCCACCCCAAAGTCAAGAAGTTGCTTGAACAGCGCGCCGAAATGGGCGCAGGCAAGCGCCCAGTGGATTACGGCATGGCCGAGGCTCTCGCCTTCGCGAGCCTGGTGAAATCAGGCACCCACGTACGCTTCAGCGGACAAGACTCGCGCCGCGGCACCTTCAATCAGCGCCACTCCGTCCTCATCGATATCGAGAACGAAAACGAATATGTGCCGCTGGAAAACATCGCACCCGGTCAGGCTCGTTGCGAAATCTACAACTCCACGCTCTCCGAAGCCGGAGTCCTCGGTTTCGAATACGGCTACAGCCGCGACTATCCCGAATCGCTCGTCCTCTGGGAAGCCCAGTTCGGCGACTTCGTCAACGTCGCGCAAGCCATCATTGACCAGTTCATCAGTGCTGGCGAAGCCAAGTGGAATCTGCTCTCCGGTGTCGTCATGTTGCTGCCCCACGGCTACGAAGGCCAGGGCCCGGAACACTCCAGCGCTCGCATCGAGCGCTTCATTCAACTCGCCGCTAAACACAATATCCAGATCGCGCAACCCAGCAACGCCGCGCAGTATTTCCATCTCCTGCGCCGTCAAGCATTGCGCCATTGGCGCAAGCCGTTAATCGTCTTCACGCCCAAGAGCATGCTGCGTCACCCTGACGCCAGTTCGCCCATCGAAGACTTCACGCACAAGAATTTCCTGAACGTTATTCCCGACACCGAAGTCGGAGAAGCCGACCGCATCCTGATCTGCACCGGAAAAATCGGCCACGAACTCCAGGCCGAACGTAAGAAGAGAAAAGACACCAGCACCGCAATCGTGTTCCTGGAACAGCTCTACCCGTTCCCCGAGCAGGAAGTCGCCGCCGAATTCGATCGCCACGGCAAGAATGCCGACATTGTCTGGGTGCAGGAAGAGCCCGCCAACATGGGAGCCCTATTCAACATGCTTCCCCGCTTGAAACGCATAGCCGGCGATCGCCCGGTCCTAAGCGTAAAGCGAAGTTCAGGCGCAAGCCCCGCCACCGGCAGCGCCAAAGCCCACGAAGTAGAACAAAAAACGCTGCTGACGCTAGCCTTCACCACAAAGTGACAAATAGAAGTTGAAGCGATTATGTACGGAGATGTGAGGAAATTATGTGGAACAGCCGCCTTCGGCTGTCCAGAGCCCAGCGAGGCGGGTGAGCCTTATGTGGCGCGGGCGCCCCCGCCCGCGTGCTGGACCACAGAAGTAGTCGTCTGAAGAGATAAGCCTCCTACCCCGGCCGCTCCGTAACCGCCTTCCCCCCGGCCCCCGGCAGCTTCGCCTTCGGTCCACCATCCAACACAGCATCCAAGTTCGGATACGCATAAATCGTCGGCGCATGATTCGCCATCAACCCGCCCGTATCCGCCGTCGGCCCATAGTTGCTATGCACCTCCCGCCCTAGCATCCGCAGCATTGTCATCAGTTGTCCGCGGTGATGCGACGTATGCGTCATCCGCCGCACCATCACCCACGCCCGCGACCGCCGCACCTCAAAGAAATTCGTCTCCGCCTCCCACCAGTCCTCGTCCTTCGACTGCAAGGCACCGAGCCGCTTCCCGCTGTCCTCCGCGTAACGCTTCATGAATTCCATCCGTGTCTCCGAGGCCGGCAGCGGCGGCGCCCCCACATCAATCCCCAGCATGGTCCGAAACCACAAATCCTCGCTTACACATTGATGCACCATCTGCTCCAGCACGCTCCGACCCCGAACGTCCCCCTCCCGCGGACGCACCCGCAGATCCTCATCGTGGAACTCACTCCACACGCTGACCACTTTCACCCTCTCAGTCGCATACGTTTCCACCAGAAAGTCATATCTCATAGCCGAAAATCTTACTCCACCTCCGTAATCCTGAAGCGGGAGCCATGGCTCGCCAGTCTCCGGCAGTCATCTCTGTACTCTGCTGTCGGGCGGAGGATCCCCCGCCAAGCGCAGGTTTGCGACCTTCTGCAACAAGTCAAACCAGAATGGCGCGCCCTGGGAAACAGCGAGAACGCTGATCAGAATGCCGATGAGTTTCAGCAGCATCGGATAAAACTCCGTCGGTGGCCTCCGCGGATCATCCGGCAAGCAGTCCTCTTCGCACCAGCCCAGAGGAACGGGGAGTTTCTCCAGGTCGTCTCGTGCGTTCGTGACTTTGCTGAGCTCCTCTTTGGTTCCGGTGGGAGCGGCCGCGCCCGTCCCGGCATCATTGCCAGCAGTTTTATGATTGGCATAATTCTTCGCCGCTTCCGACACCGCCGCTCGCGCCGTCGGATCATTCCACAGAATCTTGCCGACGGAAATCGTGTCCGCATTGAGAGCGATGCATACCACGGCCGAAATCACCCACAGCCAGGCATTCGCCTTCCGCTTGTACCATCCGGAGACATTGTCCATAGCGTCATCGAACCAGTGTTCGATCTTTTTCTTCTCCTCGTCGGCATTTGCAGCTCCCTTCAAAACAGTGTCCAGAATTTTTTGCGTGGAAGCGGGTATGCTTCCTGGGACTGTGCGCAGGTCCTGCAGCACCTGCGCAAACATGCTCGACGAAATGTACGCCGGCTTACGGATCTTCTGTACCTTCATGAACAACCAATTCGGCCGCCAGACTCCCTTCAGCAGCGGATGCTGGTAAATCGCATTCTTTACGCTGGTGTCTTGCAGCAGGCTCTCGATCCCGGCCTCCAGCGTATTGGATCGCCACTTTGCCAGATTCGCAACAATCTCCTGGATCGCGGAACTCAGCGCGCTCAACAGCAAATAAACAAAAACTAAACTGACAGCAAATTGCAGTGCAGGCGTCAACATAGAAGACTCCTTCCGTTCCCCAAGCAGGGAAGCGATTTCTCATGGAATTGTTCGATTGTGCCCACGTCCGGGCAGGGGAAGGCGCCCGGCTCACCTTCGGAACGCAACACTACGTGATCGCGACCGCGCTGGCCACAAGAAAATGCGCGCCGTTACAGAATCAGAACAGCGGACGTACGGTCCGGGTGCTCTATCGCCTGCCCTGAGCGTAGTCGAAGGGTCTCGCGTCCTCTGCGAGGTGAGGGGAGGTGGCATGTACGGCGACGAGTGTTACTCTTTTCTCTTCATGCCCCGCCTCCGCCAACCCCTCCACATCGCCATCGACACCGGCGGCACTTTCACCGACTGTGTTTGGAACGAATCGGGCGGCCTTCGCATGCTCAAAGTTTTCTCGACTCCTGCCGATCCCTCGCAAGCCATCGTCGAGGCCCTGCAAAAGATCGCCCCCGATGCGGAGGTCATCCTGCTCCACGGCACCACCGTCGGCACCAACACTCTGCTGGAACGCAAGGGCGCCCGCACGGCCCTCATCACTACGAAAGGCTTCGAAGACGCCATCGAAATCGGACGCCAGGCCCGCACCAAACTCTACGACTTCTTCTTCGACCGCATCGAACCGCTAGTCGCAAAAGATCTCCGCTTCGGCATCAACGAACGCACCGCCAACGACGGTAAAATCCTCACGTCGCCCACCATCGACGATCTATCCACTCTGGCGAAACAACTCACAGCCGCCAAGCCGCAATCCATCGCGATCTCGCTTCTCTTCTCCTTTGCAAATCCCAAGAGTGAAGAAGCTGTCGCTCAAGCGCTGAAGCCTATTTCCGTCCCCCTCTCGATCTCTCACCAAATCCTCCCCGAATTCCGCGAATATGAACGCACCTCCACGGTAGTTATCAACGCCTACCTGCAACCCGTAATGCAAAGCTACCTGGAAAATCTGCAAGCCCGCTCTCTCAATACTCAATCCGCTAATGTGGAAGAGCGGCCCTTGAGGGCCGCGAAAAGCGCGAGCAAAGAAAGGGCTTCAGCCCCCGTCTCACCGGAAGCCGGATGCCGAAAGCCGGACGCCCTCCCCCCTCGCATCTTCGTCATGCAATCCAGTGGAGGCATCACCGCACTCTCCACCGCCGCCCGCGAGCCCGTCCGCACTGTCCTATCCGGCCCCGCCGGAGGCGTTGTCGGCGCCGTCACCACCGCCCGTGCCAGCGGCTTCGACCGCATCATCGCCTTCGACATGGGAGGCACATCCACCGACGTTTCCCTTGTCGAAGGAGAAATCACTACCGCCACCGATGCGCAGGTTACCGGCCTCCCCATCTCCGTTCCCATGCTCGACATCCACACCGTCGGCGCCGGCGGAGGCTCCCTCGCCCGCTTCGACGCCGCCGGCGTTCTCCGCATCGGCCCCGAATCCGCCGGAGCCGATCCCGGTCCCATCTGTTACGGACGCGGCACCCAACCAACGGTAACCGACGCCAACCTGATACTCGGCCGCCTGCAGCCCACTCGTTTCCTTGGTGGAGACTTCGCGCTCGATCTCGATCGTACCCGCCGCCTCACGCAGGAATTTCTCAAGCAGCAGAGAAGTCGCCTGACAATCGATCAATTCGCCGCCGGCATCATCCGCGTCGTTAACGCCACCATGGAAAAAGCCATCCGCGTAGTTTCCATCGAACGCGGCCGCGATCCCCGCCACTTCGCGCTCGTCGCCTTCGGCGGTGCCGGAGGCCTTCATGCCTGCGCCCTCGCCGATGCCCTCAGCATCCCCCACGTCATCATCCCCGCCTTGCCCGGCGCGCTTTCTGCTCTAGGAATTCTCGCCAGCGATGTCGTGAAAGACTATTCGCGCACCGTCCTCTGGCGAGTCTCCGGTAAAGTTCCCATCGACAAGCTCAGTCTCGAATTCACTACGTTGCAAGAAACCGCAGTAAGAGATTTCCGGGAGGAAGCCTGGCAGGGAACTCCACACTTCAACCGCAGCGTCGATCTCCGTTACCGCGGACAGGGCTACGAACTCAACCTTCCCTTCACCAAGAATCTCCTCCGTGCATTCGAACAAGAACACCATCGCCGCTACGGATACACCCATCCCGCCCGCGAAGTAGAGCTAGTGACCCTCCGCCTTCGAGCGACAGTAAAATCCCCGGCCCAGGTAGGCAAGCGGAACCATGTAGGAAAGTGGAATCATGAGGGGAAGGTGGACCCTGTGGGGACGGGCGCCTTCGCCCGTCCAGGCCGAGCAACGCTCGGCACTCTCTCCTCGCCCAAAGTTCCAGTCCTCTTCGAAGGCAAGATGGAAGAAACGACAATCCCCTCCCGCGAAGACCTCCGTCCCGGCCAGCACTATCCCGGCCCCGCCATCATCACCGAATACAGCGCCACCACAGTCATCCCACCCGGCAAACGCTTCCGCATCGACCGAGCAAATAATCTGATCGTTTCTGTCAGGCCCAAGTGAGGCAACATGTTTTCCTTCGTGAACCTTAGACCCTTCTGAGCGAAGCCGCGAAGCCGAAGGATGTCCTTCGTGGTGATGGCCGTTGATTGTTACAATCCGATGAAATTCGAGCCTGATTTCGCAAATGGCCACTGGCAACTGGGCGTTGGCAACTGCTTTCGATTTACAATATCCCCGTGAAACCAAGTCTTTTCGTCGTCGAAGACGATCCCGACATTTCCCGCCTGGTCCGCCATCATCTGGAAAACGAAGGCTTCACGGTCCGCGTCTATCCCACCGGGGCCAACGTACTCGCGGACGCCGAGCGTCAACGCCCCGCTCTCTTCATCCTCGACATCATGGTGCCCGGGAAAGACGGCCTCGAAATTTGTCGCACCATCCGTCAGATTGCCGGCCTCTCTGCCGTCCCCGTGATTTTCCTGACCGCCAAGAGCAGCGAAGCCGACCGCGTTCTGGGTCTCGAACTCGGCGCCGACGACTACATTGCCAAGCCTTTCAGTCCTCGAGAACTCGTCGCTCGCGTTAAAGCTGTGTTGCGCCGTTTCGAGCGGCCCCTGCCGCCCAGTCCCTTGAAAGTTGGAGAGATCGAGATCGATCCTTCGGCCATGACCCTCACGGTGCGCGGCAATCCCGTTTCCACTACCGCCACCGAATTCCGCCTGCTCGATTACTTCGCCCGCCACAAGGGACGCGTCTTCAGCCGCGACCATCTTCTTGACTCCGTCTGGCGCGACACCGCCTACGTCACTCCACGCTCCGTCGACGTTTACGTCCGCCGCATCCGCGAAAAAATTGAGCCTGACCCCGAAAACCCGCGTTACTTGAAAACCGTGCGCGGCGCCGGATACCGATTCGAGTCCCCCAAATGAGGCGACCGTCACAACTTCTCCGCCACGAGGGTGCCTCACCCTTGCTGTGTCTTATGCGACAGGGTGGGGGTTTTGATCTGCAATTAATTTCCCCCCGCGCCTTTCCACTTCCCCGAACGAGGAGAACGTGAAGAACCGCATCTTCTTCAAGCTCCTCGCCGTTTTCCTCATCGTCATCGCCGCTACCGCTGCCACTCTCGACGTCATGATCGGTGGCGCATGGGAAGCTTCGCTGCGCACCGAGATCGAACGCAACCTCACGCAGAAGACTCTCCTCTTCGCCCATCGAGTCGAAATCGACCGTGCTCCTCTCTCTGAAATCGCAGCGCAGGAAAGTCTCGCCGCCGGAGCCCGCGCCACTATCATCGACGCCTCCGGAAAAGTTCTCGCCGATTCCGAAAGCAATCCCGCGACCATGGAGAATCACGCCACTCGCAAGGAATTCGTCGCCGCCCTCGCTGGAAGGACGGGTGAAAACGAGCGCCGCAGCGCTACCGTCGGCATTCCATTCCTCTATGTCGCCGCTCCAGTTTCCGGAGGCGCAGTCCGTCTCGCCTATCCCCTCTCTGATGTCGAAGCGGTTCAGGCGAAAGTTCGTCGCCGTCTGATTTGGGGCTCGACGATCGCTCTGTTCATCGCGTTGCTCATCGCCGCCGCCGCTTCCATCTGGACCGCGCGACGCCTCGAGCGCATCGTCGATGTCGCCGTCCGCATAGAGCGCGGAGAACTCCAGGCCCGCGTCGAGGATCCTACGCTCGATGAAATTGGCCGCGTCGCCGCCGCCATCGACAAGACTGCCGGACAGGTCGAACGCAGCTTCGCCGCCGTACGCTCCAGCCAGCGGCAACTCGAAACCCTCCTGAACAGCATGCAGGACGCGGTCATCGCCGTCAGCTCCGACGGCCTCGTGCAGTGGGCCAATCAGCCCATGGATCGCCTCATTCCGCAACACGCGCGTCTCAACGCTCCCGTCGTCGAAACCATTCGCGACCCCGATTTTCTCGCCGCCGTCAAATCTGCCACCAAATCCAAAAAAGTTAGCACCACCCGCGCCACTTCCATCGTTCCCGGCCGCGCCTTCGACGTCACCGCCGCCCCACTCCCCGATGGAGGCGCCGTCGCCGTCCTCCGCGATCTCACCGAAACCGAGCGCGTCGAAAAAACGCGTCGCGACTTTATCGCCAACGTCTCCCACGAACTCCGCACTCCACTGACCTCCATTCAGGGATACTCCGAGACTCTCCTCGACCTCACCGCCGACAACTCCGGATCCAATCGCGAATTTCTGGAAATCATCCGCAAGAATGCTGCCCGCATGTCGCGCCTCACCGAAGACTTGTTGACGCTGGCGCGCGTGGAATCTGGCGAGACTCGCTTCGACACCGAAGCCGTCCCGCCCGTCGAATTACTGCACGACGCCGAAGAGAGCTTTCGCGAGATTGCCCGTACCCAGGGCGTAGATTTGCAAATCGTGGAGAACAACGGCGCAGGAAATGTGGAATCGCTCCCCAGCGTACGCGCCGATCGCGAAGCCATCCATCAGGTTTTCTCGAATCTGATCGACAACGCGATGAAGTACGGCCGCTCTGGCAGCCGCGTGGTTCTTGGTGCCCGTCCCGCCAAGCGAGGCATTCAATTCGGCGTCGAATTCTATGTCCAGGATTTCGGCGCCGGTATTGCCTCGGAACACTTGCCGCGCCTCTTCGAGCGCTTTTACCGCGTCGACAAAGCCCGCTCCCGCGAATCCGGCGGCACCGGACTCGGCCTCGCCATCGCCAAACACATTATGCTGGCCCACGGCGGTTCCATTCGCGCGGAAAGCGAACTCAGCCACGGCAGCACTTTTCTGTTTACCCTGCCGACCGCATAAGAATGCAACTTCCTCCGTTTCAGTTGCGGGCTGTGTAGGAGTTCGACGCCAGCCATGCAGGTCTGCGTCGTTCTCGCAATCGCAAAGCTGGACGTTCGATCGCATAGTAAGAGATCGCCCCTGCGAGGATGGCCATCCCAAGGTTTGCCGGAAACGCCGCGTACCATGCCTGCGAGCTTCGATCGAGAAACAGTTGCTGCCACAAATACAGGCTGTAGCTCAAGGTCCCGATCCACACCATCGGTTTCATATTCAGCACCCGATATCTCGCCACAATCGCATTCTGAATACAGAGTGCCAGTCCTAGATGAAGCGCACCCAGCCCCACCAGTGCGAAGGTCCGTGCGTGCGGCCGCGCTAGCAGCGGGACACTCAGCGTCAGGAACCAAATAAGGAAGAATCCACGCCAGGCGAAAAATGAGGAATACCTCTCCAGCCTCGACTGGAATAGCGCCAGCAGACATCCAGTCGCCAGTGCGTCCGCGACTGTCGGAAAATACACACCCATGCCGAAAATTCCCAGAAGCAGTAGTACCATCCGCAGTGCCGGGCTCAACACGATCGTTGCCCAAGCCACGCGGCGCGCCATCCATGGCCCCATCATCATCGCCGCCGGCCACAGAAAATAAAACTGTTCCTCGACCGACAGCGACCACAAATGCCCGAACAGCCATGGTCGATAAACCGAATACGACGTCAAATAGGTGAAGGCTAGCGCAATGTCTTTTCCCGAAACTCTCGCATGAAAAATCGTGCTTATCAGAATCATGTAGGCATAAGCCGCCGGAAGAATCCGGTACGCGCGCCGCACATAGAATTCTTTCAGATGAATCGTCCCGGATTCGGCGTAGTCCCTCTGCAGGAGAGTCGTAATTAGGAACCCGGAAATTACGAAGAACATCCGCACTCCCACATCGGCGTACAAATACGCGAAATATAGCGAATGCAGCGGAAAGTTCCGCGTGCCGGCCAGGTGACCGAAGATCACTGCCGCGATCGACAAGGCGCGCAGCCCATCAAGTGATGCAATCCGCGATGTAATCGCGGAACGCCCCACTGTCACTTCCGGCTTCGCCCCATCCTTCAACTCCACTCTTCTCATGGCGTCAACGGTTCGTGCCCACGTCTCATCCCCGCTTCTGACAAGCCTCTTCCCTGAAAAGACGACCGATTATAAGCCGCTCTCAGAGCCCGTTTGTCTGAAGCGTGTCAATTGCACCGCCGCACTGCGCAACTGGAAAATCCTCAAAAAATTCACAGCCCGTTAACCACCTCGTGCCCGCCTGCAACGTATCCTCAGGCTTTGGCGATCCCTCTTCATGACAGTTAGAATTGCTACAAGCCGTCGAGTGGTTCGCGCCTCGTCCCGGAGGAACGTCATGAGTACCGCAGTGAAATCTCCCGATCCCGAGCCGGCGCATCAGTACATCGTTCGCCGCACCGTCGAAGCCTGCCACATGGCCAAGGAAGCGGCTGGCGCTGCGGCCGAGGGCATCGCCACCGGTTCGACGGTCCTCCTCAATTCGCTGCGCCAGCGCGAACGCGATCTGGATACGCTCGACCGGGAAATCGACAGCGGCGTCACTACCGCCATCACCGAGGTCGGTCCCGCCGAGGCCCGCGAACTCCTCGCCTGCATGAAGTTCATGATTGGCCTCGAGCGCATCGGCGACCTCCTCCTGAGCTTCGCCAACAGTGCCCTCTCCGTCAGCGGACGCGTCGACTCCGAAGACACGCGGGACCTTACTCAAATGGCGACCATCCTCGAAAAAATGCTCACCGATTGCGGCACCGCATTCTCCGCCCGCGAGGTCGGCAAGGCTATCGACGTCCTTCGCGCTGACGCCGAAATGGACCGTCTCCGCAACCTCATCTTCCTGCGCCACATCGAGAATCCTGAGGACGTCCGCCGCCAGGCCAGCCTGCAGGTCATCTTCATGACCCAATCCCTCGAGCGCGCCGGCGATCACGCCAAAAATCTTGCCGAAGAAGTCTGCCACTTTGTCAGCGGTCACACCGTCCGCCACGTCCTTATCGCCTACGACAAGCCCGTCGAACAAATGTTCATCGACTACCTCCGCCGCCGCGACCACACCCGCTAAGAAATAGCCGGATGTGGCGCGTGCGCCCCGATCGTGCCGTTTCCGGCACTGTCAGAATTGACATTTGCGCTAGTCTCCAGAACTTGGCAAGATCTGTGGCATCTGACCTGGGGCTCGATAGGAAGGATAGTTATGAAACCTCTGCCTGCGGTTTCGCGCCGTAAATTCGTGACCCTGACTGCTGCCGGATTGACTCTGGCGAACTCCCTCCACTTGTCTGCTGGAGCACTGGGGCGAGTTGCACAAAAGGAAGCAGCCTCCAGCAGAGCTCGTGCGCCCATCAGCGCCGACCAGGCTCTGCGTGAGCTTGTCGAGGGCAACGCCCGCTTCGTAAAAGGCCAACCCTCGAGCCCGCGACGCAGCCCCGAAGATTTTCGCAGCCTCGCCGGAGCGCAATATCCCGAGGCCGTCATCGTCAGTTGCGCCGATTCCAGGGTGGCCCCGGAAATCCTATTCGATGTCGGCGTCGGCGATGTTTTTGTAGTGCGCGTCGCGGGCAACGTCGTCGGAGGCGCGGGTGCTGTCGTCAAAGGCAGCATCGAGTACGCCATTGCGGAACTCAATGTGCCTCTCATCGTGGTCTTGGGCCACAGCAGTTGTGGCGCCGTGAAGGCCGCGATGAAGCACATCGACGCGAAGGATTCTTTACCCGGCGCCATCGACGGCCTTGTGGAGCTCATCAAGCCTGCCGTTACCCAAAGCCACGGGCTACCCGGTGATCCGCTCGACAATGCCATCCGCCAGAATGTCGAGAACGGAGTCGCGCGCCTTAAAGAACTGCAGCCGATCCTTGCCCCTCGAGTCCAAGAAGGCAAACTGAAGATCGTCGGCGCGGTTTACGATCTCAGCACCGGCAAAGTGACACAAGTCTAGCGACTACGCTGAGACGGTAATCGCCAGAGCATGCGGCTAGACTGAAGATTCGCATTTAGAGATTCGCGTTTGGGTGGCGCAGCGCTTTCAGCGCTGCAATAAGCTGCCTTCTCTTTGAATCAGGCTTTAGCCTCCGAGGCACGTAGTCGCGAATGCTCCCACAAAAGTTACTTCCGTTCCCCAACAC
>Ga0207693_10000387_pt1 | contig 40404 bp, 30 predicted proteins | sample LARL81metaG_FD_184347 | JGI IMG/M metagenome (GOLD analysis project Ga0207693, IMG submission 184347) | Corn, switchgrass and miscanthus rhizosphere microbial communities from Kellogg Biological Station, Michigan, USA - LAR L8-1 metaG... | ecosystem: Host-associated > Plants > Roots >... | reverse complement strand
AAGTACGCCGAAATGCAGAGGCCATTCCAGTTCACATAGACGGTTTTGTCGACGTATGGCGTCGGACGCTTTAGCCGCTCGGCATACATCTTGGACTTCGCGGAGTCGAGTAGCGCCGATACGCGATCCTGTTGCATGCCCGTGCGAACCGCAATCTCTTCGACTGTCGATTTCACGAACAGCACGTTCTTCGCATGGTTGTGGTGCATCTCGCCCACTTCGCCGATGTCGTAGTACGCCGCAGCGACACTCAATTCGTCGGCACTCAGTACGGCGCGGGCTTCATCGAGCGTCCAGGTGAAGTAGTCGCCGTCGTCGTCCATGGAGTAGTCGGCATCTTGCGATCCGTAGAAGCCGCCCCGTTCGCGGTCGCTGAGCCATTCGTCCATCCAGCGAACGATGTCGCGGGCCACGTCGGCGAAAAACTCCGAGCCCGTAACCTGATAGGCGTGAACATAGTTCTTGAGCAGTTCGGAATTGTCGTAGGACATCTTCTCGAAGTGCGGCACGATCCAGCGTTCGTCCACCGAGTAGCGGTGAAACCCTCCGGCGAGCTGGTCATATACGCCGCCACGGGCCATTTTCTCCAAAGTCGGAACCACCACTTCTAGCAACTTTTCGCTACCCGAACGCGCGTATTGATCAATCAGCAGATCGAGGATTGCCGGATGAGGAAACTTTGGTGCGTTTCCGAAGCCACCGTTTTGCGGATCGAACATCTTCAAGGCTGCGTCGACAATCGACTCGATTACTTTGGGCGAAAAGTCACCTCTGCTTCCTGCGAAAGATTCAGCGCGGGAGATGGCAACCTCCACCATCTCGGCTTGTTCCATAACGTCGCCAGGTTTCTGGTGATAGGCGTCGGCAATCGAGGAGAGAACGCGTTTGAAACTGGGACGCCCGTAACTTTCGTCGGGGGGGAAATAGGTCCCGCCGTAGAAAGGCTTGCCATCGGGCGTTAGGAAAGCGGTAAGCGGCCAGCCACCTTGTCCGCTGATTGCACTAACGGCTGCCTGGTACCGGCTGTCGATGTCGGGACGCTCGTCGCGATCCACTTTTATGGCTACGAAGAGTTGGTTCACGATTTTCGCGAGTGCGGGATCGTCGTATGATTCGCGATCCATCACGTGACACCAGTGACACCACACCGCGCCAATGTCGAGCAGGATCGGCTTGTTCTCGCGTCGGGCGGTGGCGAACGCATCCTCGCCCCACTCATTCCACCGGATGGGCTGGTGCATGGCCGAACGCAGATAGGCGGACGAGGCCTTGGAAAGGGAGTTCAGGGTCCGGGTGGTCATATCGTAAGTTTATAGGTTTTCTGGATGGATGGAGCTGTGTAAAGGGCAGATTTAGAAAATGGGGTCCAAGCATCAGCGGGACGGCCATCGCCAAGAAAAACCTCAAATTTCAAAATATCCAAACCCAAATACCAAACTGACCGCTGCCAAAGAAGTTCGCTGCCCTCAACTGGATAGCTTTTTGGCGATGGAGCAGTACAGGTCGACCGCTTCGCGCAATTGCTTCTTCTCGACGTATTCGCGGTCGGTGTGGGCTACATGGATCGATCCCGGTCCGAGCAGCAATGGCTGTCCCCAATTGCTGAGCGCCGGAATATCGGTTGTAAAGGCGGCCACCATAGTGGGAAGACCATCGAGGGTGCGCAGACGCACGAATGGGATTTCCAGAACGAACTCGATTTGCGCGAGATCCCCGACCGCATCGACTATTTCTTGTTTCAACGGTTCGGAAGGTCCCACCAGGCGATAAAGCAATTGCGCCCGGGCTTTGTCCGGGATCACGTTGGGCGCGCGGCCGCCTTCAATCACGCCGATGTTCAGAGTGCAGGGCCCGATACTCGGCTCCTGCGGCAGCTTCATCGCGCGCAGACGTTGTAATGCTGCCAATAGCTTATCGATCGCTGACTCACCAAGTTCCGGATACGCCGAATGTGCCATACGCCCGTGAGCGATCAGTTCGACGCGCAATGCACCCTTGGATGCCACCGCGACCCGGTTCTCCGTCGGTTCACCGTTGATTAAAAACCTGGATCCCAACGGTTGCCGATTGGCCACTTTGGCGCCCAGGCTGTCGCGCTCCTCGCCCACGAGAAAAAGCAGACCGACATAGATGCCCTCCTGTCGGAGGCGTTCGGCGGCGGCAACCTGCACGGCAATAATTCCCTTGGCATCGCATGATCCGCGTCCGTAAACGGAGTTGTCGTCTTCCGAAGAGGGGATGAAAGGAGGGACCGTGTCCATATGGGTGGAGAAAACCACCGTAGGCCGTGGCCCTTGGGGACTTGTCGCCAGTACATTACAGCGTGCGCTCTCGACCGAAACTTTTTCCGCTTTGAATCCCCTCCGGAGAAGTTCGCCCTTCAGGAAGTCACCCACCGCACTTTCGTTGCCGGTGATGGACTCAATGTCCACGAGTTGGCGGGTAAGGGCGACGGCATCCATCCTCAGAGGATAACCTAAGCGGGTGGCGGCATAGCCTTGGTCGCTGACACTAATTCGGTCGCTCTCGGCTGCTATGCTGGATGGACCCAATGGATGCGCAGGCCAGTGCGATTCGATCGATCATTCTCGATGGGCCGGTAGGCCGCCTGGAAGCCTTGCTGAATGCAGGCGCTCCGGAAGCGGGCTATGCGGCGCTGGTTTGTCATCCCCATCCCGTCTATGGCGGAACTCTTCATAACAAAGTGGTTTTTCACACCATGAAGGCGCTGAACAGTTTCGGTTTTCCGGTATTGCGTTTTAATTTTCGCGGCACGGGGCTGAGTCAGGGGGCCCATGACCGCGGAGAAGGCGAGGTCGATGACGTTCGCGCCGCGTTGGATTGGCTGGATCATGAATTTCATCGGCCTTTGATCTTTGCCGGATTTTCATTCGGTGCGGCAGTGGGACTACGGGCCGCATGTCCCGACAAGCGGGTCAAAGCCCTGATCGGTTTGGGCGTGCCTGCGGCTCCGATTGACGACCGCACTTACGACCTCGCGTTCCTGCGGACTTGTGACAAGCCAAAGCTGTTTGTCAGTGGCGGCCGCGATCAGTTTGCCACTGCCGTGCAACTACACACCCTTGTTGGTTCGGTTCCGGAACCAAAGAAACTGGTATTGATCGAGGGGGCTGACCACTTTTTTGAAGGACGGTTGCGCGAGATGCGGGAGATTATTGAGCAGTGGGTGGGGAATGCCGTAATTCTCTAGCTGGGCGCTCATGCCGATGGCAGGGGTTGGCCCGTATTTCGCGAAGCCATTCCGATGGTGGTGGAAGGAATGACGCCGCTACCGAGCCTTTTATAATCTTCTGCAAATGCGTTCTGCCACCGATCGTGACAAGCTTGCCCTCGATATGCGCGTCACCGCACGTCATCTCTTTGAATACGCACTCTCGGAAGCCAGCATCGACCGGGCATTTCAGCGTCATGTGGATTGTGACAAAGGCGTGCTCCGCGTCGGCGAGGATTTGTATGATCTTGAATCTTACAGCCGGGTAGTAGTTGTTTCTGTTGGTAAGGCCGCACACAGCATGGTGAATTCGCTCGAAATGCAGGCGGGCAGCTGCTTTCAAGGCATCGTGGCCAGTTCGGTCGACCCGGTTTCGCAAATGCGGGGCTTCCGTTATTTTCGTGGCGGGCATCCCATGCCTAACCAGGAATCGATTCGATCCGCCGAGGCCATCTTGAAGTCTCTCAGCGCGCTCGACGCATCTTCGTTGGTAATCTTCATGCTGAGCGGCGGAGGATCGTCGATTGCGGAAAAGCCGATGGACGATCAAATTTCCCTGGACGATCTGATTGCCACCTATGGTGTGCTCGTCCACTCCGGTGCGCCCATTGCCGAAATTAACTGCATTCGCAAGCATTTATCGGCGATCAAGGGGGGAAGGATGGCGGCAGCGGCCGCGCCGGCGCAGCAAGTGTCATTGCTGATTTCCGATGTTCCGGATAAGACGCCGGACGCTCTGGCGTCCGGCCCAACCATGCCTGACTCAACCACGATGGAGGATTGTTACGCAGTGGCGGAGAAGTACGGCATGATCGAAAAGTTCCCGGTATCGGTTCGCGAGTTATTTCAGAAGCATGCGATGGAGGAAACTCCCAAGGCCGATGAGGTTGCTTTCCATCGTTCCCGCTGGTGGACGCTGTTGTCGAACCTAACTTTGCTGGAAGCGGCTCAGGTGGAGGCGGAACGGCACGGGTTCAGTGTTGAAATCGACAACAGTTGCGATGACTGGGATTACATGAGAGCGGCGGACTATCTGCTTGGTCGTTTGCGTAGTCTCAGAAAGAAGTCCGAACGTGCTTGTCTGATTTCAGGCGGCGAAGTGACGGTCAAAGTGTCGAATGGAGGCGCGGGAGGACGAAACCAGCAATTCGCTCTGGCCTGCGCTCAAATGGTTGCCGGCGAAGCGATAACGGTGCTGAGCGCAGGAACGGACGGCATTGACGGCAATAGTCCAGCCGCGGGAGCGATCGTCGGTGGCAGCACCGTCGCACGTGCTCGCGCGCGCGGATTGGAATCTGCCAAGCATTTGTCAGCCTTCAATGCTTATCCCTTTTTCGAGGCATTGGGCGACGCGATTGTTACTGGTCCTACGGGGAATAATCTGCGCGACCTGAGGGTTCTGCTGGCGTATTAGAAAATTGCCATGGGGGGCGGGCGAGGGCATACGCCCAACGCACCTACCTAGAAGAACCGGGTTATGCCTTCTTCCAGCACGAATACCCGATCTTCTATCCCGGCTGCCTTGGCTTCTTTTTCCAGCAACTGCAGCGGTTCGTCCATGGGTTCGTGGGAGAGTCGAAAGGTTCCGTAGTGCATGGGAACCATCCAGCGTGAGTTCAAATCGAGGAATGCCCGGGTGGCGTCGGCCGGGCTGGTATGAACGTTGCGGAACGTGGGCGGATGGTAAGCTCCGATCGGAAGCAACGCCAATTCCGGCGCCAGCCGCTGACCAATCTCTCGAAAGCCGGAAAAGTAGGCGGTATCGCCGGCATGATACAGCGAATGCTTGTGGTCACGGAGCACAAAACCTCCGTATCCGCGATGCGAGTCTTCGATCACCCGTGCGCCCCAATGCCGCGAGGGCACGTGCGTGACCGTCAGTCCGCGATGCCGGTAGCTGTTCCACCAGTCCAGTTCCACGACATTGTCGAAATCCAGGTCGGAGACGAGATCGAAAACATGATGCGGAACCACGATGGTTGGTGCTACGCCGCGTCGCCGCTTAGTGTGCCGCACAATCGCCCGCAGGGAAGGCCGGTGCAGATGGTCAAAGTGAGCGTGCGTGACAAGAACCAGATCGATCGGAGGAAGGTCGCGTACCTGCAAGCCCGGTCTTCGCAGGCGTTTGAGAACGAATAGCCAGGGGGCAAAATTGGGATCGATCAGAATGTTAAGGCCGCCGACCTGGAGAAAGAAACTGGAATGGCCGATGAAAGTCACGCCCATCTGGCCGTTGCTCACCAATTTAGGCTTATGAGTGCGGCCGGTGCGAGGACGGATGGCGGAGTCCCTCACCAGACTTCCGAACTGCTGGGCACGTTTCCTGAGCGCAGGGTTTTTTAAGGTGTTCTTCAACATCAATGGCAGACCGGGTCGCGATCGAATGGATATTTCATCCGCTCGGTCGAATTTTTCATAGATTCGGCGATTTCTAATTCTAAAGCACTACACAAGCCATTCCGCTTCCTGCCCCTTCGCAGGCTAGCTTGGATGGTCTTTCCGAGAAAACAATTTTCGGCTGGAACCGGTTGATCCACCTCGTTATTGCCTTGACCCTTATGGCTTTAGTCGTTTCTAATCACTGCTGGTCACGATTCGTCCTCACAACTAACCGTTACTTTCCCTAAACATAGGAGAGACTCAGGATGCGCGTTGCTTTTTTAGGCTTGGGAATTATGGGACGCCCGATGGCGTCCAATCTGGTCAAAGCAGGTCACGAAGTTTCGGTGTGGAATCGAAGCGCCGGCAAGGATATCGAAGGCGCGCGGACCGCGACTTCACCCGCGGATGCGGCAAAAGGCGCGGAAGTAGTCTGGATGTGCGTATCGGACACCAAGGCGGTGGAGGGTGTGTTATTCGGGTCAGAGGGTGTGGAGCAGTCGCTCATCGACGGCATGACCATTGTTGACTCCAGCACGATTTCGCCTTCAGCGACCCGCCAGTTTGCCGAAAGGGTTGGAGCCCGCGGTGTTCGGTATGTGGACGCGCCCATGACCGGATCGAAAGTCGCTGCCGAAGCCGGGAGCTTGATATTTATTGTGGGGGGCGAGGAGCCAGTGATTGAATCCCTGAAGCCATTATTCGCCGCCATGGGCAAGGTATTTTTCCGCATGGGAGAGACCAGCAAAGGGCAAGCCGCCAAGTTGGCGATGAATCTTCAGATTGCCTTGATCTACGAGGGGTTCGCTGAAGGCTTGACATTGGCCACAAAACTGGGCGTGGACGTGGAGAACCTGACCAAGGTCATTCAGGCATCTATGGTGCGATCTGGGGTGATCGACTATAAAGCGCCTTTCGTCTTGAAACGCGATTTCACTCCCAATTTCCCTCTGCGGCTCATGCACAAAGACATTCGGTTGGCACTGGAAGCCGCCAAGGAAGTTCGTGTCAAGCTGCCGGCCCTCGAAACAGTGGAAGAGGTTTATGAGATGGCGACCGAGGACGGTCATGAAAATCTCGATTACGCCGCAACGCTTACTTTGCTGGAAAAATGGGCGGGCGTCGAAGTAAAGGGAGCCTCCGCATAAGCTTATCTGCAATGCGAGCGAGCCGCTGCTGTGCTGGTTCTGGACCCGCGTAAATGCGGGCGTTCGTCCTAGTACCCTCGTAACTCCTTTCGATCTTCTATTACAGAAGTTTTACACGAGTGGTTATCGGCCGCTGTTACCTTAACTTGAGGGATTTCAATACCGCACACGGGAAAGAACATGGCCATCGACCTTCAAGTGCTGGACCGAAAAGCAGCTGCAAACGACGAAATTAACTGGGTAACCGCGATCTTTATGGGCCTGTTTCATGTAGGCGCCATCGCGGCGCTGTTCTTCTTTTCGTGGAAAGCTTTTCTGGTTTCGATGTTCCTGTGGTGGGTTTCGGGAAGCCTGGGTATTGGCATGGGCTACCACCGTCTGCTGACCCATCGTGGTTACAAGACTCCCAAGTGGGTCGAATATTTCCTGACTGTCTGCGCCACCCTGGCGCTGGAAGGCGGACCGATTTTCTGGGTCGCCACCCATCGCATTCATCATCAACACTCGGATCAGGAAGGCGATCCGCACTCTCCCCGCGATGGCAAGTGGTGGGCGCACATGGGATGGATTCTTACCGGCAAGTCGATGCATCATGACACCACCACGCTGGCCCGGTACGTCCCCGATTTGGCTAAAGACGGGTTTCATGTGTGGATCACGAAGTATCATTACGTTCCCATGATCGGCCTCGGACTGGTTCTGCTGGCGATCGGCGGGCTGCCGTTTTTGCTGTGGGGCGTATTCTTCCGAACTGTGATCGGGTTGCATACCACCTGGTTGGTCAATTCGGCCACGCATAGCTGGGGTACGCGCCGTTTCGTCACCAAGGACATGTCCACCAACAGTTGGTGGGTGGCTGTGCTGACATTTGGCGAAGGCTGGCACAATAATCACCACGCCCATCCAGTATCCGCGCGGCATGGCTTGAAGTGGTACGAAGTCGACATGAACTGGTATGGCATCTGGGCGCTGAAGAAGTTGGGGTTGGCGCGTCAGGTCTACCGGGTAAAGCTGTCTGAACTGCAACGCCGCGAGCAGGAAGATGGAGTGTCAGCGGCGGCACAAACCGAACTGGTATCCGCCTAACAAAACGTATCCGGGCGGGCGCCCTCGCCCGCCGCCTTTGACTCAAGATCAGTCGAACCCAAAAGAAAAATCGAGCCGGGAAGCCAAAACTAGAACCAAGTTCAACAGGGCCGGGCGAAGGCACCCGCCCCCACCGGTTGTTGTGACGCGGTAGAATCCTGCCATGCCTATCAGCAGCCGCCGCAGAGCCATCGCCTTCTTTGTCGTGCTCGGCGTTTGCCTCGTCCTGCTGGCGGTGGGTCTGAATGTTGGTTGGATCATTCTTAACTGGCGCGAAGGTGTCCTGCTCTTTCTCGGCGTTATTTTCTTCGCGCTGCTGATTGCCGGGCTGATCGTGAATACTAGTTTTCTGGTGCGCGAAATTCGTCGCAACGAGCAGCACGACAGTTTCATCAACGCCGTAACTCACGAGTTAAAGACTCCGATCGCTTCCATCCGGCTTTATCTCCAAACCTTGCAGCATCGCGACGTGGATGACACGCAACGTCACGAGTTCTATCGGCTGATGGTCGACGATACTGACCGTCTGCTGGGCACGGTCGAGCAGGTACTCAAGGCGGGTGAAGCTGGGAACAAGAAACAGGATCGGCGAGTTCCTGTGGACTTTGGCGAACTGGTACGCGAGTGTGTCGAGGTAGCGAGGACCAGTCACCATCTTCAGCCGGAATCACTACGCTTTGAGCCATCGGTCAACGGCGCCGGAGCGAATGTGCTGGGCGACCCTGAGGAATTACGAACTGCTGTTTCGAATGTCCTCGACAACGCTGTCAAATATTCAGGGAACCGGGTGGAGATTTCCGCACGGCTGGCGCTTCCGGACGAGAAGCATGTGGCCCTCAGTGTTTGCGACCGTGGTGTGGGCATTCCCGCGGCGGAGTTGAAACGCATCTTCAAACGGTTTTATCGCGTGTCCAACCGCTCGTTGAGCCATGTGAAAGGAACCGGCCTTGGGCTCTTCATCGTTCGGGCCATCGTCCGAAAACATGGAGGCCGGGTATTCGCCGAAAGCGACGGAGAAGGCCAAGGGACGATGGTAGTTCTGGAATTCCCTCGGGTGGAATCGTAACCATTCCACACCTGAAAAATTATGAGTCGTGTTTTGATTGTCGAAGACGAGGCTCACTTGGCCAAAGGGTTGCAGTTCAACCTGGAGGCTGAGGGCCACTCCGTGGCCGTTGCTGGCGATGGGGAGAGCGCGCTGGATTTGCTTTTAAAAGATTCCGCAAATGGCCAGCGCCAGGAGTTCGACGCCGTCGTGCTCGACGTAATGCTTCCCGGCAAGGACGGTTTTACTGTCGCTGCCGAATTGCGCGCAGCAAAGCAGTTTGTACCTGTGCTCATGCTCACGGCACGCGGACGACCCGAAGACGTACTCAAGGGGTTCGCTTCGGGAGCCGACGACTATCTTCCGAAACCCTTCGAATTGCCAATCCTGCTGGCTCGCTTGCAAGGGCTGCTGCGACGTCGCGAGTGGATGCGCAGAAGCCCAGCCGCGCATTCAAGTGCAGCAACCGAATACGAGTCTTTCTCATTCCACGGCCGGACAATCGATTTTGGCAAACTGGAGTTGCGCGTCAAGGGAAACACGATCCAACTCACTCTGATGGAAGCGGAACTGCTGCGCCATCTCATCCGCAATGAGGGACGTGCGGTATCTCGCAAATCGATTCTTGAAGAAGTCTGGGGACTGCATGAAGACACCGATACTCGGGCGATCGACAATTTCGTGGTGCGGCTGCGGCGCTACATCGAGGACAATCCCTCAGCGCCGCGCCATCTGCTCACAGTTCGTGGCGTGGGCTACCGCTTCATTTCCGAACCAGAAAAAGAATAACGCAGCAGGGTAGGTGCGAGCCTCCGGCTTGTGCGCGTCACCATCAAGCCTGACCTTGACGATCCCTCATGAGTGGAAATCATGGGTGGGCTTGGTTTTCTGTCGCGTGCACCCTGCCCGGGCGGGACACTTGCATCTACATGCGGCTTAGTTGAGAGATCAAGTCTTCGCGGTGATTGAGCGCCATTTGATCTAGACCCTTTAGGGTGAAGGCATAGGTGGCGCAAGCCACGAGCGCGGGCGGCAAAAAGGCGAGCAACCAGATCCAGGAATTTTCGTAGCGGCGTGAAACCCAAAACATTAGCGTAGCGACTCCGAACAAAAGTCCTCGGATACCGAAGCTGGCCAAAACGGTGGTCAACGATGCCCGTTGGCGACCGAATACTCCCGCCTCGATACGGCTCGGAGAGTAAATCGAAAAGATGTTTCCAGCTGCGAGATCAATGGGCAAAGCAAAGAGAATTCCGGCCACCGTGGCCAAAGTAATCCGGATCGAAGGGGGGCGGTACAGCACCGTTGTGCCTAACCACACCAGCGCAACTTCCCAGACGAAAATCGCAGTATGCGCCAGATTCTTCCCGATCATAATGTTGCTGAAGCGGACGGGCGCTGCAAAAAAGAATTGCAGGCCGGTGCCATCGGCGCCGAAATTGTTGTACGAAAGATTGGTCAACAGCAGCAGGGAATAGGCGGCCCCGAGTGGGAATGTCAATTCGGGAGCGTGGGCAAACAATCCTTGGCTGTGGCCCGGACTGCGGAACACCAGCAACATAAACAACGGAACTACCAGGGTAAACAGCATAGGGCCGCTGCGGCTCAAATACCGCAGCTCTTTTTCAAACACAGCAGCGACCGCCCCCGACAATAACGGTAAATTCCATCCGGGAGAGAAAGCTTGAGGTTCGGCGGAAGCGGGCTTTCGTCTGGCCGATTCGCTGAGATTTTCTCCACGATATTCCGCACGTAGACGAAAATTCAGCAGCCATAGGAATGCAAGCCCATAAAGACTCAGCAATAAAAAGTAAGTTAAGCTTGCTCCGACTTGACCCTGCGACGCCCTGGCGATTGCGGCCGCAGCCAGGCCCGGCGGCAATGGCTTCTGCGCGACCGACAATTCCTGTCCGAAGATTCGAGTTTCTGATTTTTTTCTGTGTCCGTAATATGCGATCAACGGGCCAACCAATTGCAGGCTAAGAATGCAAATGAAGAAAAGGATGCCCATGATTTCGCGGGTGCGCCGCTGGGCAAGCCAGCGTTCGAGCCAGGCAAAGGTCATCCGCGCAAGGAGCAGGTTAGAAATGGCGAAAATCAAAAGCACCAGTGCGGTCCAGGGAAAGAGCCGGGGCTTGGCCGCGGCCACGCCAAAGGTGATACCGGCGAGCCAGAAGCTGGCTACGGTGGTGGCCGGATCGAGCGAGCCATACGCCAGGCGAATACAAAAATATGAGCGGTAGGTCAGAGGGAAACGCAGCAGGCTTGCCGATTCAAGATTCTCCGTAAACGCTGTGGCCATCAACGGGAAGAGTTGCCAGAAGAGAAAGACGGGCCAGAGCAGGGCGCCGAGCCATTCCGCATCTCCGGATGACATCAGATACCACGCCGTCGCTCCCAGCCCGATCGCGCCCCCAATGCCGCCCGCCAAGAAAGCGATACCGACGAAAATGCGCGAAGCCAGTTCCAGACGGCCGTGAAAAGTGCGCAGAGAATTGGCGAAGATTCGCCAACGCAAATCGGCGACGGCGGCCATCTGATGGCGAGCCCGTGGGACGGCGTCTGGACGGAAGGAATTGTTGGACTCGGCTGTCCTGGCGGGGCCCGTTTCGGAATGATTCATCACAACCACGACAGCTCCGGATCGGCAGACCGCGCTCCGCCCACGATCCGAAGAAAAATTTGCTCCAGAGTCAGCCTTTCTCTGGGACCGTCCACGGCAGTTGTGGTATCCGCCAAGGCCGCCGCCTGAGCTTCTACACCGGCGCGCAATTCCTCGATCGATCCCTGGGCGACCAGGCGGCCACGATGGATGATTCCCACATGGGTGCAAAGTCGCTCCACGATCTCCAGCACATGCGAGGTGAGAAACACAGTCGCGCCCCGCGCAATCATGCGCTGCAGCATGGCTTTCAGGGTACCGGCAGCGATGGCATCGACTCCCTCGAACGGTTCATCGAGAAACAGAACCCTGGGTCCGTGAATGACGGCGGCCGCGAGCGCGAGTTTTTTCTGCATCCCATGCGAATAGTCAGTCACCATCGTTTTGGGCTGATCGACGAGCTGCATGAACTCCATCAGTTCCGATGCCCGGCTGGCAGCGGTTTGGCGATCGAGTCCATACATTCGGCCCACGAAATTCAGGTACTCGGGACCAGTGAGACGCCCGAACAGGGCCATGCCTTCGGGTACAACCCCGATCTGCCGTTTTACCTCGACGGTGTTGGTGATCAGATCGCGGCCCAATATCTGGATCCGTCCAGAACTGGGTGCGAGCAGTCCCGTGAGCATTTTGATAGTGGTGGATTTACCCGCGCCATTCGGTCCGAGAAAACCGAAAAACTGCCCTGCAGCCACGCGCAGGTTCACCTCTTCGACAGCGACGAGTTCGCCGAATCGCCGAGTGAGGTTTTCCGTCGCGATGGTGGGAGAATCCATCAAGTTTTTGACTCTAGCACATGGCGAAGGTTCTGATGCCGTATGGGGGCGGGCACTCGGTTCGACGCGGTTGATTTGGATCTATGGCGCAGGATCAGTTCATACGCTTGATATCAAAGGCTCGAAACGGAGCACCACACTAAGGGTGCCGGAATCGGGCGACTGCCTCGGCCCAGGTGTAGAATGAGCATCCATTTTCTGAGCCGAGCTATGAATAAACGAACATTTATAAAGGCGTCGTCTGCGGTGCTAGCGGGTCCGCTTATATCACCTCTCCTGGCGTGGATGCCGGAAGCAAAAATGGCAGGCGAGAAATTGAAAAATTGGGCAGGAAATCTCGAATACAGCACTGAAAACCTGTATTCGGCGAACACTCAAGATCAGGTCCGAGATTATGTCAGAGCACGCAACAAGCTGAAAGTGCTCGGAACCCGGCATTGCTTCAATAAGATTGCAGACAGCAAAAATGACCTCCTCTCCGTAAGGCCGATGGATAAAGTGATCGTGCTCGACCCTGGAGCGCGCACGGTAACGGTTGGCGCGGGCATGAGCTACGGTCAACTGGCACCAGAACTCGACAGCAAAGGCTTCGCGCTGCACAATTTGGCTTCGCTCCCGCACATCTCAATCGCTGGCGCCTGCACGACCGCCACCCACGGATCGGGGGTCAAGAACGGCAACCTTTCGACGGCAGTCTCTGAACTGGAAATGGTGACAGCGGCGGGCGACGTGGTTAATTTGTCACGCAAGAAGGATGGCAACAGTTTCAACGGAGCGGTGGTCGGGCTAGGAGCGCTGGGCGTCGTCACAAAGGTCACGCTTGATGTTCAACCCAGCTTCAAGATGCGCCAGTATGTATATGAAAACCTGCCACTAAGCCAGATGAAGAACCACTTCGAAGAAATCGAAGCCAGTGCCTACAGCGTGAGCCTGTTCACCGACTGGCAAAATAAACGGCTTAATGAAGTGTGGCTTAAGAGCCGCGCCGAGGACGACCAAGCTTCCGCTCCCGCCCAGGAATTCTTCGGGGCGAAACTAGCGAACCGGAATCTTCATCCCATTGTTGAACTGTCAGCCGAGAATTGCACCGAGCAAATGGGTGTGCCCGGCCCCTGGTATGAGCGGCTCCCTCACTTCCGCATGGGTTTCACGCCTAGCGCCGGCAAGGAATTGCAATCGGAGTATTTTGTTCCCCATCAGCATGCGGTTGAAGCGATCCTGGCGATAGAGAATTTGCGCGATCAGGTGGGCCCGCACCTGCTTATTTCCGAAATTCGCGCCATTGCCGCTGACGATCTGTGGATGAGTCCCTGTTTCAAACAAGCCTGCGTGACGATTCACTTTACGTGGAAACCGGACTGGCCCGCTGTGAGCCAGTTGCTACCGGTGATTGAAAGAGAGCTGGCCCCGTTTCAGGCTCGGCCGCATTGGGGAAAACTATTCACCATGCCGCCCGAGCAGCTGAGGTCTCGCTATGAAAGGCTGCCGGAATTCATTGAGTTGTGCAAGCACTATGACCCGCAAGGCAAGTTCCGTAATGATTTTCTAAACAGGAATATTTTTGGCTGATTATTCGCGGTTACTGATGAGAGGCTGAGGCGCCTGCAGCCAGTTCACGCAGCACGCTCAGGAAACCGGCGGCTGCCTGTTCATCGGCCAGAGCCTCCAACGGGACGGTGGCTGCAAGGTGCGGCGATTTGGTACGGAAACGAACGCTGATAAGGCTGTGGCCGCGAGACGTGATCAAGGTATTCACCACGGGTGAAAGTTCCTGGGTCCAGTGAGTTCGGGTGGTGAGCACCACCGGTCCGGGACGGGAGATCGACCAATCGCGCGAACCGCCAGTCATATTCCCGTGTTTCTGCGACAACCAGCGGTGGCGAAAAACGTCGAGTTGAAAGCCCGGTGCGCAACCCAGATCCGCCTCAAAGGTAAGAGTTTCCTTCTGTTTGTGCCACGCGCTGACAAACCACTTGAAAGGTATCGGACGAGGCCGCAAGCGGATGGTCACCCGCGCGTTATCAAACCAGTGAGACGCGAAACCGACTCGTGCCTGGAGCAGGGTAATGCTCAACCAGGTGGCTTCGACTATGCGGCCCTTGGTGGAACAGGCAGACTCCACCCATCGAAGCGCCATTGCCCCTTTGCGGCGGTTGTATCGGGTGAAATAGAAGAACCATGCTCCCAGGAGAATCGCCGCACCGACCGCGTCGAAGAGCACCAAGCGTCCCACAGAGACCTCTTAATGCGAATATTACGACTTGGGACACAAGTATCGCAACTGGTTCATTGACCTTTTTTTAAAGATGGACTTATCCTGCGCGAATCCCTTCATGCTTCAGCCAATTCCTGCGGCTACAATGGCCCGGTGAAATACAGCTTTAGGGATTTTCGGCAGGCGGATTTCGAAACTGTGTGGCGAATTGACCAACAATGCTTCAACCCTGGGATTGCCTATAGCCGCCTCGAATTGTCGGAATATCTGAGCCGCCCACAGGCTTTTGCCATCGTCGCGGAAACCTCTGCCCAAGGCAGCTTGGTTGCGGAAACACTAACCGACGCGCGGCCATCGATTGTTGGATTCATCGCGGCCGAGGCGTGGGGCCGTGGCCGGGGTCATATCATCACCATCGATGTCATTCCCGAGGCACGAAAGTCCGGAGTTGGATCCGCGATGCTTCGTGCAGCGGAGAGCCGCTTGTCTTCTGCACGCTGCCAGTCGGTCATTCTGGAAACTGCCGTGGACAATTTGTCCGCCCTGGCCTTCTACAAAACACATGGCTACAACATAACAAAAACCATCCCAAGATATTATTCCGACGGCGTGGACGCGCTGGTACTAAAGAAAGATTTGCTTTCGCCGTCCGAGCCAGCTAAGTTGCCGCAATGAAGATTGCGATCCAGGGGGAAGCGGGTTCGTTCAGTCACGAAGCTGCCCGACGGTTGGTTCCGGGCTGTCAGATTGCCCCATGCGCACGTTCGGCTGAGGTTTTTGACCATCTCGAACGTGGGTCGGTGGCAGCCGCCGTCATTCCGATTGAGAATTCGCTGGCCGGTTCAGTGACGGAACATTTCGACTTGTTGCTGGCGCGCAAAGTTTTTATTCAACGAGAATTCCGGCTGCGCATCGTGCATAACCTGATTGCCGCTCCGGGTGTAAAGCGCAAAGACCTGAACCGGGCTTACTCTCATCCGGTTGCGTTGGAACAATGCCGCGATTTTTTCGCTGCCCACTGGAAGATTCAGCCTATGCCTTTCTACGACACAGCGGGAAGCGTCAAGCATGTGATCGAATCCGGGCTGCTCGACGCGGCTGGGATTGCCGGGGCTCAGGCGGCGAAAGTTTATAAGGGTCACATTCTGACAGCGGGCATCGAGGACGACAAACGCAACTTCACTCGATTCTTTCTGATCCGCAAAACGCGGCGGCTGTTGCCTGGTGCCAACAAGACTTCGATTGCTTTCAGTGTGAAGAACATCGCGGGCGCGCTCTTCAAGGCTCTGGCTGTATTCGCGTTACGGGACATCAGTTTGACCAAGATTGAGTCCCGTCCTCGCCGAGGACGTCCCTGGGAGTACATGTTTTATGCGGACTTTCTTCGCGGCGACGACGAGTCCGCCCGAAACGCCCTCCATCATCTCAGCGAAGTGGCTGACTTGGTCAAAGTGCTAGGCATTTATCCCTCTGCCTGAAGGGGCGCGCCCATTTCCCACCTGGAAACTGCCTCCCAAGGGCCTCTGCACTTTCGATTAATACAAACCCTCGCGAGAGGTTTAGAATTCGAATACTTTCAATGAGTGCTGCGGTTTGCATCTTTCTGGGCCTTTCGATCATCAAAACTTGAGCACAAGACACTCAAGGTGAAATATGGCAGAGAAAACGCGCGCTGAGCGCCCTCCAGAGTCAAAAGAAGAAGAAACCGGGGTACTGCCGATCCTGCCAGTGCGGGATACGGTACTGTTCCCTCATGCCGTGCTTCCCCTGACCGTAGGCCGGGAAAGTTCGGTTCAACTCATTAACTCCCTTGGTGAAGACAAGACCATCGTGGTGGTGGCACAGCGGGAAGCGCGTGTGGACGCACCGCAGGCGAGTGACCTTTACACCGTGGGAACGTTGGCCGTCGTTCACAAAGTTGTGAAGATGCCCAACCAGAGCCTGTTCGTATTTGCGGAAGGACTGGAGCGGGTACGACTGGCCGAATTTGTCCAATTAACGCCGTTTATGCGGGGCCGGGTAGATTCCGTGCCGGAGTCGATTCCACCGAAAAGTTCCGAGGTGGAAGCGCTTCAGCGCAACGTTCTCACCCTGTTTCAGCAAATCGTGGCAGGTTCGCCGACATTGTCGGACGAGCTTTCCACCGTGGCCATGAACATCGACGAGCCTGGCCGGCTCGTGGATTTCATCGCATCCTCACTTCCGTCACTCTCGACCGCCGACAAGCAGGACACGCTTGAAACCACCGACGTTCGCGTACGCCTGGAGAAGATCAATCATCATCTGGCGAAGGAGCTCGAAGTTCAGCAGCTTCGCAACAAAATTCAGTCTGAAGTGCAGGATCGCGTGCAGCAGACACAGCGCGAGTACTACCTGCGCGAGCAGATGAAAGCCATTCAGAAAGAATTGGGTGAGCAGGATGAAGGCGCACGCGATACTGAAGAGCTGCGTCAGAAGATCGACAACGCAGGCATGCCGGATGAAGTCAAAAAAGAAGCCTTGAAGGAATTGGGGCGTCTGGCTCGCATGTCTCCAATGGCGGCTGACTACTCAGTCACCCGCAATTACGTGGAGTGGCTGGCGGCGTTGCCATGGGCGAAGACTTCCGGCGGTGAAGTCGACATTCTGAAAGCCAAGGAAATTCTGGATGCCGATCACTATGATCTTAAGAAGGTAAAGGATCGCATCCTTGACTACCTTTCGGTGCGGCGGCTGAAGCCGGGAATGAAGGGACCGATTCTTTGTTTCGTCGGACCTCCGGGCGTGGGCAAAACTTCGCTGGGAAAATCGATTGCTCGCGCGCTGGGGCGCAAGTTCGTTCGCATCTCGCTGGGCGGCGTGCATGACGAAGCTGAGATTCGCGGCCACCGTCGAACCTACATCGGGGCCTTGCCTGGGCAGATCATTCAAGGCATTCGCCGCGCCGAGACCAAGGATCCGGTTTTCATGCTCGATGAAATCGACAAAGTCGGGCGTGATTTCCGCGGAGATCCGGCTTCAGCGCTACTGGAAGCCCTGGATCCGGAACAGAACTCCACTTTCCGGGACAACTACCTGGATGTCACCTTCGATCTCTCGAAAGTGCTGTTCATCACCACGGCGAACATGCTGGATCCGATTGCCGAACCGTTACGGGACCGCATGGAAATTATCGAACTCCAGGGTTACACCGAAGAAGAAAAGGTACATATCGCGTTTCAGTATCTGATCCCACGGCAGATAGAAGAGAACGGCGTAACCGCGGAGCAGATTGAATTTCCAAAAGAAGGTGTGGCTTACTTAATCCGGCACTACACGCGTGAAGCAGGGGTACGCAATCTGGAACGCAATATCGGTACGATATGCCGTAAACAGGCTCGCCGCATGGCGGAAGGCAAGACCGACAAGCTGATGGTGACCAAGGAAGTCGTTCAAGAGTTTCTGGGCGGAATCAAGGTCCGCAGCGAAGGCGAAATTGCTGAGCGCACCAAGCGGGCAGGCGTGGTTGTCGGTCTGGCCTGGACACCGTCTGGCGGTGACGTGCTGTTTGTCGAAGCCAACACGATGAAGGGCAAGGGTGGATTTACCATGACGGGACAGATTGGTCAGGTCATGCAGGAGTCCATGCAGGCTGCTCTTACCTGGGTACGTTCGAATGCTGCCCAGTTGGGCATCCAGGAAAACTTCTTCGCTGAGCATGATATTCACATTCACGTGCCCGCGGGAGCGATTCCGAAGGATGGTCCTTCTGCTGGCGTCACTATGGCGACCGCTTTGGTGTCGTTGCTGACGGGTCGCCCGGTGCGTCCACTCACAGCCATGACTGGCGAAATCACGCTGAGTGGCGACGTGCTTCCTATCGGCGGCGTGAAGGAAAAAGTTCTTGCCGCGAAGCGCGCCGGGGTGCGCGATGTCATTCTCCCGGCGGAGAACAAGATGAATGTGGAAGAAGATCTGACACCGGAACAACTCGAGAACGTTCAGGTACATTATGTGAAGACGATTCCCGAAGTTCTGGAATTGGCTCTACCTTCTACTGCCCGGGAAGAAAGACAGGACGAAGAAGAACGGGAAAAAGTACTGACGGCGCAAGCTGTTTCTTAAGCTTGGCTTCAGCTTCAATTCAGCCAATGGATGCCAGTTTCGCACAAGGCGCAGCGGAACTGGCATTTTTTGCGCCACATACGCTCCGCGCGACCAGCACGCAGGTACCTGTTCGCCGGTATGGAACTTATGTTTCCGCGAGGGGTTTAATGTAATCAGGACGGTGCTATTTTTTGGCCGCTGCGAGGAACAATATGCCAAAGACAAAGACAAAGACATACCGGGTGTGGCTAGTCGGAGTTGCTCTGGCGGGGTTGTTGTTGTTGCTGCATAACCCGGCACGATTGGTGGCGCAGGATCAAGGTCAATATTCTGGCCAGGATCAGAATCAGAGCCAATATCAAAATCAAGATCAGGCTCTCGCGCAGGATCAAGCGGAGCCGAACCAGAATCAGGATCAAAGCGATCAGGACCCGCCCAGTGTTGTAGCGCGAATGAATTATTCTCAAGGGTCAGTCAGCTTTCAGCCGGGCGGAGAAGGCGATTGGGTGACTGCCGTCCCAAACCGGCCGCTGACCAGCGGCGACAATCTTTGGAGCGATCAGAACTCAAGAGCTGAGCTGCACGTTGGTTCAACCGCGATACGGCTTGCCGCCGAGACCAGCCTGACATTCCTGGATCTCAATGACAACACCACACAGCTTCGTCTGTCGGAAGGCAGTATCATTGTTCGTCTGCGGCATCTCGATGATGGTGATTTGGTGGAGGTCGACACCCCGAATCTGGCTTTTGATCTGCAACGCACCGGCGAGTACCGGATTGACGTGGATAACGCCGGCAACGTAACCAATGTCAGCGTGTGGAGCGGGCGTGGCGAAGTGACGGGCGGAGGCTATTCCTACACTGTGGTCGCCGGTCAGTCAGCTCATTTCTCAGGTGCTGACCAGTTGAATTACGACATCGCACAGATTCCCCGGTCGGATGATTTCGACAATTGGGCATTTCAACGCGACCACAATGAAGACGGTTCCGAGTCCGCGAATTATGTCTCCCCCGAAATGACCGGGTACGAAGATCTGGATGACTATGGCCACTGGCAATATGTTGGCGGCTATGGAACCGTGTGGGTTCCTTCGGGGGTAGCTTCGGACTGGGCCCCCTATCGCAATGGACATTGGGCGTACATCGATCCATGGGGGTGGACTTGGGTCGAAGACGAGCCCTGGGGTTTTGCGCCATTCCATTACGGACGATGGGCCTACGCCGGAAATCGCTGGTGTTGGGTGCCTGGGCCGGTGGTCGTACGACCGGTGTACGCGCCAGCTCTGGTCGCTTTCGTTGGCGGAGCTGGATTCGCGATTGGTGGCGGACCCGGTGTGGCCTGGTTTCCGTTGGCCCCGGGTGAGGTGTACGTTCCGTACTATCGCGGAAGCCGCGGTTATGTCGAGCGCCTGAACGTCAGCAATACGGTTATTAACGTTACCCAAGTAAGGAACGTTTACAACGAGCGCAACGTTACGAACATTCGCTACGTCAACCAGCGAGTGAATAACGGAGTCACGGTTGTGTCGCGTGAGACGTTCATTAACGCGCGTCCGGTAGCCAGGAACCTGGGGCACTTCGATGCGCGGCAGATTGCCGACGCTCCGGTGGAGCGCAGGATCCCGGTGCAGCCCGTCCGAGCCAGCGTTCTCGGCTCGGGTGCACCTGCCCGCGTGCGGCCGCCGCAAACGATCATTAATCGCCAGGTAGTTGCCACCCAGCGGCCAACTCCACCGAGGCAGCCTTTTGAGCAACGGCAGTCGGCGATCAACATGCGTACCGAACGGCCAAACCAGCCGCAGCCGCTGGCCAACCAAAATAATCAACGAGACCAGAACTTCGGCAGGCCTACGGCACGGCCTCTGGAGCCGGCGCGTCCCGCGGAAGCCAGGCCGGCGTCGTCTGCGGTAATGCCACGGCCTGATGCCCGGCCGCAGCGTCCGGTTGCTGCACCGCGCGAAGCCCAACCCACGCGTCCCGAGACTCCGAATGCGCCTCGATCGCCCATGACTCGGGATAATCGCGGTTACGATGATAGTCGCGGTTCGCAAGGTTGGTCTCATCCACAAGCCCGGCCTGCGCCTCCTGTGCAGCAACGAAATCCGGCGCAGGCACAGGAAGACGAGAATAAATTCCGCAACTGGCAGCAGCAGCGCCAGGCTGCGCCCCCACAGAACCGGGCACCGCAGGAACAGCGACAGCCGTCACGATCGCAAGAACCACGATCGCAGGAAAACAGACCGAAAAACTAAAATCAACCGAAATGCCAGTCTTCCTCCGGAGACTGGCATTTCAGCCTCCACGCGGTAGACTACTGGCAACCGGGAAGGGACCCGGAACTCGTTTTCCATGCTGCTTCTCTCGTATGCAGATCCGTGTTCTATTTTTTGGAGTCTTGAAAGACCTGACCGGGCGGGCTAGTGATTCCCTCGATCTGCCTGAAGATGCGACCTTGAGGGTCGTGATCAGTCATTACGAGGAGACCATTTCCCCGGAATTGATGCGCTCCGTCGCGATGTCGGTGAATCAGGAGTACGCCGCGCCTGATCTTCGCTTAAGTCAAGGTGATGAAGTTGCCTTCCTCCCGCCTGTAAGCGGAGGGTGCGCGGGCATTTCAGAAGGCAAGCATGGCCGCCATGTCGCTATTGTCAACGGCGTAATCAACAGCGGTGCTCTCGTGAATTCCATCAAGCACCCCGAAGACGGCGCGGTGGCGGTATTTGAGGGCATCGTACGTGACAACACCCGAGGCCGGCGTACCCGGTATCTTGACTACGAGGCCTATGAGGAAATGGCGCTCAAGCAAATGGAGGAATTGGCCGAATCTGCCTTGATGGACTTTAAGATTCGCGACGTTGCCATTGTCCATCGTGTCGGGCGGCTGGAAATTGGAGAAACCAGCGTGCTGATCGTGGTGGCATCCGCCCACCGGGGCGCGGCTTTTGATGCCTGCCGTTGGCTCATCGATACGCTGAAGCGCACCGTGCCCATCTGGAAAAAAGAGCATCTCGAGGATGGCGCGGTGTGGGCCGATGGCGAACCTTTTCCGGATGACATTCCCGGCACCCAAGGCACCCATTCCATTGGGCGTGCATCCAAATGAATGGGCGGTTTCGCGATGGATGCCGGATGCCGCCCAAGCCCTCAATTTTCCTGATGAAAAGAGCCGCAACTGCTGGCCTTGTGTTGTTCCTGTGCCTTGCCTCGGCTGCTCAAGATTCCGATACCACACTCAAAGTCGACGTGAAGCTGGTTAACGTTTTCGTCACCGTGACCGACGAACGCGGCGCGCCCATCGCCGGGCTAACAAAAGAGAACTTTGACCTGATGGAAGACAATAAGGCCCAAAAGATCGCGCTGTTCGACAAGGAATCGGCTTTGCCGCTCAATATCGTCATGGCGATTGATACCAGCCTGAGCACTCGCAAAGACCTTCCTCTCGAACTGGCTTCAGCGCGTCGCTTCGCTCATGCCATTCTGCGACCGGTGGACGTATTGTCCCTCTATCAGTTCAGCGAGACGGTCAGCGAATTGACTCCTTTCACGCCAGACTTAAGGGTCATTGACCGCGCTATTGATCACGTTCGCCTGGGTTCCGCGACCGCGCTCTACGATGCCTTATTTCTGGGATCTGAAGCTTTGGAGCCCCGCCAGGGACGCAAGGTGATGGTTGTGATTACTGACGGCGGGGATACCATGAGCAAAGTGAACTATCAGGAAGCGGTGCGTGCCGCCGAAACTGCCGAAGCGATCCTGTACAGCATCATCGTAGTGCCTATTGAGGCCAGTGCCGGAAGGGACACGGGTGGCGAGCACGCCTTGATTCAGCTCTCCGCAGACACGGGCGGCAAATATTTTTATGCGTCATCGCTGGCCCAACTGGATGAAGCGTTTCGTCAGATTAGCGACGAACTACGCACCCAATATTTGCTGGCGTATTATCCTTCACAACGGCTATCTGATTCCGATTTTCGGCGTATTCAGGTCAGGGTGAAAAGCATTCCGTCCGACGCCGATTTCAAGGTACGTCACCGAACCGGATACTACACCTCAAAGTCCCACTGAGTCTTTCGTGTGGGATTTGCGTACTCGCCCGGCGCGGGTGTTTTGGCACTTGACCATGCGAAAGCGGAGGGCGGTAGCCCACTGCCAACGGCTGAGCATGGTTGACGGAACAAATTCTGTTGTGAAAGTCTTATGAGATTGTTAAATCCAGTTTTTTTGATTCGCGGGACAGATCCTGCCCGTTGTGAAGCTGACTCTTCCTGCCTTCCTTCAATCGGGGCAGTGGAATGCTTTCGGTTGTGCGCGCGTGGAAAGTCCGAATCTCTGCAAGGAAGGTAAGCTAGACGAATGTCGAGCAATACTGGTGGTGCCCGCTCCGCCTTGAGGCAGTCGTTTCTTTGGATCGGAGCGATCACGATTCTTGTGTTTTCGCCTTTGGCCTTCGCCCAGGAACCCTCCACTGGCAACGTTTCTGGAACCATCACCGGACCGAGAGGCGGATCTGTCAGTGCAGCTGACATTACGCTGACTGCGAGGATTACGGGACAAATCGCCAAGACGACTACCAGTCCGGCGGGCACCTACGCTTTGCGAGACCTGGTACCGGGAGAATATATCCTGCACGTCGAAGCCAAAGGTTTTCAGCCAGTTGACGTTCTACTGCGAATTCAGCCGGGAGCCACCGCCACGGGCGACGCGAGACTGCAGCGCCAGGTTGCCGCCGGGCCTGTATTGGTCAATACCCAGACCCCCGAAATCCGCGGCGTGGTTACATCCAGCGAGTTAGAGCAGGTTCCGAGCGATCGTGGCTTTCTGGATTTGACCAGGCTCGAGCCCGGAGTTCAGTTGCTCGACGGCCAAATCCTTGCCCCCACTAAATCCGGTCTCACAGCAACTTCGGTGGTTGGTCGAGACGGGCGTACCACGCGGATGTTGGTGGACGGAATCGACATTTCCGACGAAACCGTTGGCTCAACTACTACCAATTTGCCGGTAGGTGCGATCCAGGAGGTGAGAGTCAGCCAGTCGTTCCTTCCGCCATCTTCAGGCCTGGCCTCGGCTGGAGTGGTAGATGTAATCACAAAATCTGGCGCGGAAGGTATTCATGGCGAACTCTTCGGCCATTTCCGCGACAAAGCCGCCGGGGGCGCCGATTTTCCCGGCGGCCTAGATAATTCCTATTCACGTGAAGTCTTCGGCGGAAATGTGGGCGGGACGTGGAAGAAAGACAAGCTCTTTTATTTCGTCACTGGGGAATATTTCAACCAGAACCTCGATTCACCCGTGATTTTCAACCCTCCGTTTAACCTGATCGCGGGAACCTTCAGTTCTCCATTTCATGCGACTGAACTTGCTGGCCGGCTCGATTACAAGCTTTCTCCGCAATCACAGCTCTTCTATCGCTTCACCTATGACAACAGCAGTGCGGTGAATACCTACGAGGGCAATAATTTCCAGCCCCTGAAAAGCAAAGACAGTACACCCGGAAATGCGTTTGGGTTTGATATGACCCGGGGAACCACGCTGCATAGCTTTCGCTTTGCCTACGATCATTACTCAAACGACATCGTCGATGCTGTGCAGGGCTCAGGTATTTTCAATCCCGCTCCCGGTATCAGTCTGAATTTCGGGGGGGGATCTGGATTCGCCAGCGGCCCCAACCCGCAAGCACCTCAGAAAACCGTTCAGGTAAACATCGAGGCCCGCTACGACGTCACCAAAACTCGGGGAGCACATACGTTCCGCGCAGGTTTTGCACTCAATCAGATTAACAATCTGATCTCTGCCAATCTCTTTGGATTGGCTCCGCAAGTTGGATCCGACACCAATCCAAACTCTGTTGCGCTGGCAGGTCTGGGGCTTCTTGCCGGAGGGGCAAGTAATCCCCTCAACTATCCGGTGGACAGCATTACGTTGGGTAATGGCTTCAACTGTTTCAGCGAGAAGTCGGCATCTGGATCATCCTGCGGCGGTTTTGGCGATACCCGTGTTCAGGCCTATGCCTCGGATAACTGGAAGTTACGTCCCAATCTCACCGCGACTTTTGGTGTGCAGTACGTTCGCGATACCGGACGCAGCAATTCCGATCTGCCTGCCATTCCCTGCTCGGCCGTCGCCGCTTCCTACGGCGCGCTTGCGCCTTGTTCTGGCAGCGATCCTTTGCTGAGTCACTTTGGAGGCGTTCCCGGCATTGGCAACCGGATGCGGCAACCCAACCTGAATTTTGCTCCCCAATTTGGCTTGGCTTGGGATCCCGGCAAGAGTGGGCGGACAGTAATCCGTGCGGGCATCGGCATGTTTTACGACAACAACGTATTTCGAAACGTGTTACAGGATCGTGTGAGCCGCCTGGCAAGTGGAGATTTTAACGCTCAGGCAAATGATCCGTGCTCTAGCCATGGCGAAGTTATTTTTCCCGGTAATATTCCGCAGAGTACGGCGGGCCTTTGCGGCCAGCCGATCGGAAGTGTGGCCGCACAGATCGCGCATCTTCAGTCCGCTTTCCAAACCGCGAACGCAGCGCTGACTTCCGGTTCTGCGAATCCCAGTTTTCTCGGCCAGTCGCTGAGCAGCCAACAGGGAATTCTAGCGCCCAACTATCAGACGCCGCGCTCGGTGCAGATGAATATCGGTCTGCAAAAACAGTTCCATCAGAATACAGTGTTCAGCTTGGATTACGTGCGGAATGTAGGTACTCACTACCTCCTGGGATTTGACACGAACCATGTGGGCGATGCGACGCACCTCGATACGAACGCCGCGGTGCATGCCATAAACACCACTCTGGCGGGGAATGCCTTGAGCTCCGCTTGTGCGCCCGCGTTACGTGCCGGTGCCAGTTCTCAGACCGCGGTGAACTGTTATCTGGCAACCGTGCCCGGTGCCAGCATCGCTGATTTCGCGTCGCATGGTCTCGATTCGGGAGCTCAATACTTGGGAGGACTTCCCGCTTCAATATTTGGTTTCACTCCCAACACAGGGTCGCCGGTAACTGATAATGGTGCCGCGTTTCCTGGGGTCAATCCATTAGTTGGACGCAACACCATGTTCTTCCCCGCAGGGCGCTCACTCTACAGCGGTGTGCAGGTTTCGCTTCGCAGCCAAATCTCCAGCCCTGTACGTGGCATTCAGGGCGGCCTACTGCAAGTGTCGTACACGCATTCCAGTTATCGAAACAACATTCCCGAAGGTGTGAGCGACCAGGATCTGTTACCGCTCGCGGCAGACTTCAACCATCCCACCGCATTTTTTGGTTCAGCATCTGAAGATCGCAAACATCAGGCTTCCGTTGCCGCGTCACTCGATCTTCCTCATGGAATCCGGCTCGGCTTGATTGCAACCGTAGCCTCGTCGCTGCCGCAAACACTTTTCCTGCCGACCGACCAGAGTGCAGGAGGCGAAATTTTTCGTAGCGACGTGACCGGTGATGGTGCTTTTGGCGGTCAGAGTCAGACGGGCAACACTGCCTACGGTGACATTTTGCCAGGAACCAATATCGGATCGTTTGGACGTACCGTAAAAGCCAGTAACCTGAATACCTTTATCCAAAACTACAACACAAACTTCGGCAACCAGCTGACTCCTGCCGGACGGGCCCTTGTCACCGCCAGTTTGTTTTCGCGGGCGCAGTTGATAAAACTCGGTGCGGACTCACCAGCCCTTCAGACGGCACCGGCGGACAATCCAGACCTGGCGTGGTTGAAGACCTTTGATTTGACCCTCTCGCGGCCGCTCAGATTCGGGGACCGACTTGTTTTCGAGCCGAGCATTTCAGCTTTCAACATTCTTAACTTGGGCAACTTCGATGCTTCGGGAAACCGATTGCTCGGCGTCCTGAACGGCGCGGTCGGAACGGTTAACGGCACCACAGCCACGGAACGAGTGACCAATCGTATCGGGCCGGGTTCAGGCACGTTTTCCTTCGGCGCACCTCGCCAGATTCAATTCGGATTGCGGCTAACCTTCTGATTCTTTGCTTCAGATATTTCCGCTCGACCCAGAATACATAGAACGCCTGTCGTACCGACCGGAGCGAACCGCCGCAAGCGGAGTGCAAGGGCCGCTTTTTCTATTGCGCGCCTGACTTCATTGGCGGGAAAAGCTCTGATTCCAGCGACCGGCGTGTAGAATACCGTTATGCCTTATCAAGGACAAAGTGCATCCGGACCGCCGCGCAAGGGAAGGCCGGCTCCCCCCGAGCAAACCTCGGAAGAAGCGGCTTATCTGAAGTCTCTCGGAGAAAAACAGAAGCCGGTAACTATCAAGCTCGGAGACGGAGAAGTTGTTCGCGGGTGGATCGAATACTACGACAAGAACATGGTTCGCCTGACCCGCGAGGATCAGCCCAACTTGTTTATTTTCAAACACGAAATCATGTACATCTCGGAAGACGGAAAGCGGAAGTAGGGCTGTGGATGGATTTTAGATCTCGGACTTGAAATTGTTTCGCATTGCCCTAGGTCTGGACTCGGCGTCTTCAAATCCACGAATGCTGCCATCATAATGACGTCACCTACATCGAATCACCGCGAGTTTGTCCCCGCCATGGCCGAGATTGCTCGCGAGGCCGGCGCTCTGTTGATGGAATATTTTCAGCAGCACGTGAAGGTTGAGTACAAGGGCGACGTGGACCTGGTCACGATTGCGGATCGTAACTCCGAGATTCTTATCCGGGAGCGCATTAAAAAGAACTGGCCCTCCCACGATGTTCTCGGGGAAGAGCAGGGCTTGGTGGATACTGGCAGTGAATATCGCTGGTACGTAGATCCGCTCGACGGCACCACGAACTTCGCCCACGGATTCCCCGTCTTCTGCGTATCGCTGGGATTGGAACACAAAAACCAACTGATGGCCGGAGTCGTCTTCGACCCGACACGGAATGAGCTCTTCACAGCCGAGCGGGGTGGCGGCGCATATCTAAACCAGCAGCGAATTCAAGTTTCGAAGATTGCGAAATTAGCCGAGAGCCTGGTCGCTACCGGTTTTCCCAGCCACAAGCGGCACAAGAATCCGAACATTCACTTTTACCATCAGATCACCTTGCGTACCCATGGGGTGCGACGCGCGGGTTCGGCCGCGCTGGATCTCTGCTGCGTAGCTAGTGGCCGCTTCGATGGGTTCTGGGAGTTCAACCTTAATCCGTGGGATACTGCGGCCGGCGTCTTGATCGTCGAAGAGGCCGGAGGCAAAGTAACCGATTTTCACAGCGGCCCATTCCAGCTAAACAGCCGGGAGACCCTGGCTTCGAATGGCCTGCTGCACGATGCGCTCGTCGATGAGTTCAAACAGATTTTTGAGGGGCGAGGGCTGGAGCCGTTACCAAAAATTAACGAGTATCGGAAATGATTCACAAGCGTAACGTCGCCATGGTTCTCATGGCTGTTTCAGTGCTGAGTCTCGTGGTCGCAGCGGCCGACAAGCCGGCTCCGAGGTCAGTCGATCCGGCGTACCAGCAGTCATTCGACAAGTGGAAGTCTGGGCTGATCGAGGATCTCAAGAAGGAATGGCTACCGCTGGCTGGCCTTTTCTGGCTCAAGCCGGGCGATAACACCTTTGGCACCGATTCCAAAAATGCAATCGTCTTTCCCAAAGGGCCGGCTCAGGCGGGGACGTTCGTCCTGTTAGGGAAGACGGTGACGGCGAAGTTTTCTCCCAGCGCGGGTGCAATTATCGCGGGTAAGCAACTGACAAACGCTGAACTTCAGACTGATAGGGCTGGTGATCCCACGATCGTTGAAATCGGAAGTCTTCGTTTGCACGTCATCGTGCGCGGTGAGCGAGTCGGCATCCGAGTGAAAGACTTGAACAGCGACGCCGTAAGACAGTATCGAGGACCGCTATTCTTCCCGCTGGACCTTTCTTACCGCGTAACTGCCGAATGGGTACCTTCGGACGGCAAGCAGACTGTCGATGTTCCCAACGTCCTGGGCGATCTGACCCCAACTCCGGCGGCAGGCACCGCGATATTTAGAATCAATGGCAAGCAGGTTAAGCTTACCGATCTCGGTGGCGACCCCGCCCAGCAGCTTTTCTTCGTCTTCAGCGACCCTACCAGCAAGACGAATACCTATCCCGGAGGACGGTTTCTAAAGGCCGGTCCGGTTACGAACGGAGCGGTGGTGCTCGACTTCAATCGAGCCTATAACCCTCCGTGCTCGGTCACGCCCTACGCCACTTGTCCACTGACGCCTAGGGAAAACCGGCTTTCTGTGCCTATCGAAGCGGGAGAGCAATACGATCACAAGAGTGGCCATCATTAGAAGAATCGTTGCCCGCCGGCTAGACTCGCAATGCTTCTGTTGATCATTGGCCTCCGACTAGCGAAAGTCAGCCTGATAGGGGGCCCAAAGGCCGACGACCAATACCCAACGTCTGCCCGCGAAACGGGTTCATTTCAAGGTCCACAAGCTCGATCACGGCAGTAAAATCAGACCAGGGAGTCCCTTCGTGATCAACTCATTGCTGGAACGCAAAATCGAAAAACGCCCCGACAAAGTGCGGCTACAGGGCCGCATCCTGTTTCTCACCGAAGATCCTGAGCTTATCAAGCGTCAGTTGGCTGGCGAAGACCTGCCCTGGGACACGAAGAATCCATCCAATAATCCGAAGCTCCGCGACGACATTTCTACCGATGAAATCACGCCAGCGCACTATTGCTTTTACTTTGACGAGACTTTAGGCGAGATCCCGTACCTTGGCCTCAAGTGCGGCGATTTACTTCCCGTTGGACGCAGCGAAGTAAAAAAAGGTGGGTTTGTATGCGCGGTCAGCGGCAAGCGCCGAGGGAAAGGTTCGAGCCGGGAGCAGTCTCCCTATGCTGAGATGTGTGCCGGCATTCACCTGGTGATTGCTGAAAACATCGAGCGTATCTACAAGCAAAATTGCCAGAACCTGGGCCTGCTGACCTCCACCAACTTCTCCTTGATCGACAAAGTGAGGGCGGGAGAAGAAATCTCCCTCAGTGAATTTACCGCCGGCGAGGATGAAATTACCCGTCAGGTAATTGAGTATGGGGGCTTGTTTCCATTTAACGTCGCTCGTTTGCAGAAGAAAGTTTTTCTGCCGCCCATCAAAACGCCCCAGCGTCCGATGACTCTGGCGGAGAAGATTTTTGCCCGCCACATGCTCGATTCCAATTCCGGAGCGAGCCTTCCCGCTGCTGCCACAGAACAAACCTCCTTCGGCGCTGGTACCGAAACAGGCGCGGTTAAACCTGGCGATACGGGGTTTGCACGAGCGGACCTTCGCTTCAGTCACGAATATGTAACGCCCATGGCTGCGATTTTTTTCGAGCGTTATGTGGGGAAAGACGCCAGAGTAAATGACCCATCAAGCATTCTGTTTTTTCGTGACCATCTGACATTTCTGGACGAAGTGATTTCCGAAGAAAAAAAGAAGCTTGGGCTGCTAGACCTGGCAACTCAACTCAAGCTGAAGCAACAGGATTTCGCGGCGAAACAAGGCATTAAGCTGCATGGCGAGTTGCAGGACCGCAAAGGGTCGGAGGGAATCTGTCACTCCATCGTGCTCGAGAGTTATGCCGTGCCCGGTCAGTTGAACATCGGGTCTGATTCGCATACTCCGCATGTCGGAGCGATCGGCTGCGTGGCTTTCGGTATCGGGACCACCGACGTTTTCAATTCCTGGATTACGAAAGACATACGGGTAAGAGTGCCGGAGTCAGTCAAAATAATAATTCGCGGCCAGAAGCATCCCAACGTTACGGCCAAAGATTTCATTCTCAAAATTCTCAGTCTGGATTATGTCCGCAGCGGTAGAGCTCTGGCTAAGGTGATGGAGTATGCGGGCGAAGCCATCGAAGCGCTGAGCGTGGATGAGCGTGCCACCATGACCAATATGGCCGCTGAGATTGGCGGTTTTACTGGGATCGTCGCCCCTGATCGCAAGGCCGTCGATTTTCTGGTTGAACGGCGAGGTATGGATCGGGGGCAGGCGGAGTCTATGATCGAGGGCTTGTATAGCGATCCTGATGCGCAATACGCGCATGTCATCGAACTTGACGCCGCTGAAATCACGCCCATGGTCGCCACTCCCGGCGATCCCGGTAACGGTAAATATATCCGCGATCTGAATACCCCCGTTCCGGTAGAACTGGCTTATGGAGGCACTTGTACCGCGGGCAAGAACGAAGATATGGACATGTATGCCGCGGTATTAACCGATGCGCTGAAGCAGGGCAAACGCGTGTCGGATTCTGTGAGATTTTACATCCAGTTTGGCTCGCAGCAGACACGCGAATACTGCATCCGAAAAGGGTACCTGGACGTGTTCCAAAAGGCAGGTGCCCGCGTCATCGAACCCAGTTGCGGAGCCTGCATCAATGCCGGTCCGGGCGTGACAACCCGGCCCGATCAGGTCGTGATCAGCGCCCAGAACCGCAATTTTCCTGGTCGCAGCGGTCCCGGACAAATGTATCTGGCGAGCCCGTACACCGTTGCTGCAAGCGCAGTCGCAGGGTACGTTGTGGAGTATGAGCCCAGCGAAGAACATGCGCTGGTTTGAGCGCAGGTCGGAAGCATGGCGATAAGTCAGTAGAATGAAAACGATCTGCAAAATCTGGGTGTTGCTTTTGGCGACGCCGATGTTCTTGCCGATTTGGAGCGCCGCCCAAAAAGTGGAATGGTTGATGGACCTGCGCGCCGAGGAAACGCTGCTTTCCGCTAAATTGAGTGCTGCGGAACGACGGCAGATTATCGCCCAATTGGAGAGCACGAGTTTCGACGTTCCGGATGCATGGGAAACGGAACTCCGGGCCCGCCGAATTTCGTTGGGGGCCAGAGATGGACTGCTCATTCGAGGTACACATCTGCTCTGTGGTGGGACCGGGAATTGTGAAACTTGGATCTTTCGGCAGGCTCAGGGAAAGTGGCTAAACATGTTCGAAGATGAGGCGCCAGTAGTTTCGGGATTTGGGTTCACCCAACACACCCGGGGGGGTATTAGAGATTTTCTGGTCAGTGTTCACAACTCTGCCACGTCGGAAACCAGAATGTTGTTCAAGTTTGATGGAAAAACGTATCGACGGACTGAATGCAAGGGTGTTCCGGCTGATTGCGTGGAAAATACGAGACCGAGAGAGAATGGTCGCGCATGACTGTGATGGACCGTTACTTTGTGCCCAGACCGACATTCTTGCTAATATGATTGGTTTACAGTACAGCCACATCGTTAGGGAGATACAGACTCTATGACTTATGTGATTGCAGAACCGTGCATCGGAACGAAAGATACCGCTTGCGTGGACGCTTGCCCGGTAGATTGCATTCATCCCAAGAAGGATTCCCCTGCTCACGCCGAGGAAGAGATGCTCTACATCGACCCTGTAGAGTGTATCGACTGCGGCGCTTGCGTGCCGGTATGCCCAGTATCTGCTATTTTTGCACTGGATGATCTTCCGGAAAAATGGGCGTCGTTCACCGAACGCAACGCGAAATATTTTGGACGGTAGCAGTTTCAGCGTCGGACATCAGCAACCGGACCGCGGCTTTTAGATCCGCCATTTCAGGGGGATCGAGTCGCGGCGCTTCGATGTCGCATCCGTTATTTTATTTATGAAACGAATGACCTGATCACACCTAAGGCCCAAGGTCTGAACTCCGGCTGCCTTTCCATCTCTCTACTCCTCCATTACAATCGATGATTAACCCTGAACCTGCTGGGCTTCCATGGCACTGAAGGAGTCGGAAGCAATCGTCCTGCGCACGTATCCTTTGCGCGAGGCCGATCTGCTGGTCACCCTGTTCATGCGGGTCGAAGGGAAAGTTCACGGTGTAGCTCGCTCGGCCAAAAAATCAAAGCGCCGTTTTGGCGGCGCGCTGGAGCCGCTCACTTATGTCCGGGCGCTTTACGAGGATCGGGAGCGCCAGGAACTGGCCCGGTTGGACTCGTGCGAAGTGCTCGAATCTCCCCTGGCAACGGAGGTAAGTTACCCGCGGGCAGTGGCCTTGGCGCATGTTGCGGAGTTGCTCGACGAGTTGTTGCCCGATCGTGAAGGCAATGACGCAGTTTTCCGGCTGGCGCTTTCGGTCTTGGCGGGGCTGCGAGGGTCCGATGTATGGATGCCAGTCACGTATTTCGAACTGTGGATGACTCGGCTGATGGGCTATTTGCCGGAGCTTTCGCAGTGCATCGTTTGTGGGCGCTCGCTGAACGGGAAACAGGCGTTTTTTCATGTCCTGACTGACGGGTTGACGTGTATCGACGACAAGCGAATGGCCTCATCGGAAATTTCGTCGGACTCGCGGGCGCTGGCAGCGCAGATGTTCCGTGCTCCACTTGAAAATTTCGCTGGCACACCATGGCTCAAGAAGCAGGGAAGTGATCTGAGAAAGCTTCTGATCCAGATTTTACAGCGCCACATTGAGAAGAAACTGGTGACCGCTGGAATGCTGGAGAAGCTGAGTTAGCCACCAGGTTTTAATTTTTTCTGGAGAATCCTGAAGTTCGCTGTGATTCAACGGCTCATGCCCGAGGGTAATGGAGATTTGATCTAGTAGTCAAAATCTCATAGCCCGGGGAGCCAGCTTTCAAAGCTGAATGCCATCGAAGCCCAACCCGCTGACGTTTCAGGAACTCATTCTTGGCCTGCAGACCTTCTGGGCTGAACGCGGATGTGTATTGCAGCAACCATATGATGTGGAAGTCGGTGCCGGCACCATGGCTCCAGAAACATTTCTACGTGTCCTGGGGCCAAAACCTTACAAGGTCGCCTATGTGCAACCGTCGCGCCGTCCGGCTGATGGACGTTACGGAGAAAATCCTAACCGGCTCTTCAAGCATATGCAAATGCAGGTGATCCTGAAGCCGCCGCCGGAAAATGTACAGGAACTCTACCTGGAATCCTTAGGAGCGATTGGCATCGATCTGCGGCAGCACGACATCAAGTTCGAGGAGGACAACTGGGAATCGCCCACGCTGGGCGCATGGGGTATCGGCTGGCAAGTCATGCTGGATGGTTTGGAGATTACGCAGTTTACCTATTTTCAGCAGTGCGGTGGCGTCGATTTGAATCCAATTTCGGCGGAATTAACCTACGGTCTCGAACGTATCGCGGCTTTTTTGCAAGACGTAGATTCGATCTACGACATTGTTTGGGCCCGGGACCCTGAGACCAAAGACGAAATGAAGTACGGGCATGTGCGTTTAGCCGACGAGGTGCAGTTCTCGGTTTACAACTTCGAATTCGCGAATGTCGACGCGTTATGGAAACACTTTGAACTGTATGAGCAAGAGTGTGGCGCCATTATCGACAAGTATTGGACTCAGAAAGCGGGCCCGTCTGCGAATACCGACGGCACTGATTACAAGCGCTCGGTGGCAGGGTTTCCTCTACTTGCTGCCTACGATCTGTGCCTGAAATGCTCGCACCTTTTCAACATTCTGGATGCTCGCGGCGCAATCTCGGTGACGGAACGGGTTGGCGTGATTGCGAGAGTTAGGGTATTGGCGGTTGGGATCGCGAAAGCGTGGGTAGATCAGCAAGGTGGCGATGCTGCGTCCCCCGAAGAAGCGAAGGAATTGGTTGCGTCGAAGTAGCAATGAGTCCCTGGATCTACGCACAAGCAAATTTGTCAAACTTAGCGTCGCGATGGATTGCAAAACCGTACATGCTCGTGCCACCAGAGTCTTTTGAGAATAGAAGCGAATGCCAGATTTTCTATTAGAAATCGGTTGCGAAGAAATCCCGGCGCGCATGATCGATGCCGCGTCGCTGGACCTCCGGCAGCGTGTCCACAAACTTTTGCAGCGTGAGCGCCTTTTGTCGACAAACGAGATCAGTTATCTCGATACACCTCGCCGCTTGGCAGTGCTGGTACCCCACGTATCGGCGGCACAGCCGGATGTGACCGAACGGGTGTCGGGTCCGTCGGTAAGTATTGCTTTCAAGGATGGACAGCCCACACCGGCCGCGCACGCATTTGCAAAAAAAGCGGGTGTCCAGGTTTCTCAACTCGAACGCGTCCATACTCCGAAAGGCGAGTATCTTTCGGCAACAGTCACCAAAAAGGGATGCGCCGCCGCGGAGATTCTCTCCGAATTCTTGCCCAGAGAAATCGCCTCAATTTACTGGCCCAAAAATATGTACTGGCGCACGCCCGCGGAACGGTTCGTCCGCCCGGTCCGCTGGCTGGTCGCTTTGCTCGACTCCGAAATTATTCCAATGGAATTTGACGGTATTCGAGCAGGCAATGAGTCGCGGGGACACAGAATTCTGGCTAACGGCCCTGTCCGGATAACTTGCGCTGGAACGCCCTACCTGGAGGCTTTGCAGAAGGCGAAGGTTCTTAGCCGCGAAAAAAGAGAAAATCAGATTCGCAAGACTCTCGATGCGGCGGCACGCACCATCGCCGGAGCGCGCTGGCGCGAGGACAAGGAACTTCTCGACACCGTAGTAAATCTGACGGAGTGGCCAACCGCGATCTTCGGCAGTTTCGATCCGGAGTTTCTGGAGTTGCCCGAAGAAGTCCTCGTCACGGTTATGCGGGATCACCAAAAATATTTTGCAATCGAGGACTCGAACGGCAAGTTACTTTCCCATTTCCTGGCTGTTCTGAATACTGACGGCGATCCAGGTGGCATTGTCCGGCACGGACATGAACGCGTGCTGCGCGCCCGTTTTAACGACGCGCGTTTCTTTTGGCGCGCCGATCAGAAGCATCCTCTCCGCGAGCGAGTACAATGGCTTAAAAACGTTACCTTCCAAAAAGATTTGGGAAGTTATTACGACAAGGTCTTGCGAGTGCAGCGTGTCGCCAGTTGGATGTGCGAAATTATCCGCCAGAACGGTATGGCCATTCGCCCCGGCGTCGTTCATAAAGCGGCTTGCCTGTCGAAAGCTGACTTGACCACTGAACTGGTAAAGGAATTTACCGAGTTGCAAGGCATCGTCGGAGGACTCTACGCAAGGGTTCAGCAACTTGATCCAGATCTCCCAGAAGCAACGCGATTCGCCATCGCCGATGCAATTTACGATCACTACAAGCCCGAGTCCATGGAGGATTCGGTTCCGCGGACCGCCGAAGGTGCTGTGGTCTCGATTGCCGACAAGGTTGACAGTGTCGCCGGCATGTTCGCACTTGGTCTTCAGCCCACCGGTTCGAAGGACCCCTTTGCGCTACGCCGCCAGGCCAACGGAATCATAAAAACGATCGCCGAACACAAGTTCGTTATCGACCTTGGTCAGCTATTTAAAGATGCCCGGGAGGCGTACCGGACCTCTCCCGTCGAAAAGAAATTTCCTTCCTCGGTTGATTTCAACGGCAACGTCAGGCACTTTTTGCGAGAACGGCTTGAGTTTTATCTGCGCGAGGTTCACGGATTCAAGTACGACGTTGTGAACGCCGTTCTCGCCGCAGGGATGGACGATGTCGTGGATGCGGTCGCCCGGGCACGGGCGGTTACGCAGGTTCGCCCGTCGCCGGACTTCGAGTCCATCTCGGTTGCGTTCAAGCGTATGAAAAATATTCTCCGACAGGCAGCCGAATCGGGAACGCGGGTCGCGGACTCTCTTGACGTCAACATTTTGCAGGAGCCAGCGGAGAAAGTCTTAGCCACACAAGTACCGGACACTGCAAAGATCGTGGCGCAGCTCAGTGGAGAGCGGAATTATCAGCAAGCTTTGGTGGCAGTCTCCAGGCTCCGACCGGCCATCGATAGTTTTTTCGATAAAGTTATGGTGATGGTCGATGATGACCGAGTCCGTTCCAACCGCTTGTCGCTTCTCCAAACACTGCTCAAGGAATTTTCGACCATTGCCGATTTCTCCGAAATCGTAACTGAAGGCAAGGAATCTAAGGAATCTTCGAAACAGTAAAGGATCAACACTTATCATGGCGACGCAAACTCTCCCCCAAACTGAAGTCCAGGAAAGCAAAAGAGCCTCCACCCAATACGTCTATTTTTTCGGCGGGGGTAAAGCCGAAGGCAACGGCAAAATGAAGGATGAGTTAGGTGGCAAGGGCGCAGGCCTGGCCGAGATGACGAACGCAGGCCTGCCTGTTCCTCCTGGCTTCACCATTCAGACCGAGGCATGCCGCGAATATATGCGAACCAATGGCGTTTCGGCAGAAGTTGAACGCCAAATGGATGCCGCGTTGAAACGCCTGGAAGAGGTACAAGGCCAACAGCTCGGCCAGGGCGAAAACCCGCTGCTTGTGAGTGTGCGCTCGGGCGCGAAGTTCTCCATGCCCGGCATGATGGACACGATCCTCAACCTTGGTCTCAACGATCAAAGCGTGGAGGCTCTGGCGAAGCGTAGTAGTAATCCGCGGTTCGCGGCTGATTCCTACCGCCGCCTGATTCAGATGTTCGGCAGCGTGGTGCTGGAAATTCCCAAGCCCGCCTTCGACGAAGTATTCGAGGCCAAGAAAAAGCAAAAGAAAGCCAAGCTCGACACCGATCTCGACGTCAAGGCGCTGAAAGAAGTGGTTGAGGAATACAAGAAAGTCGTTAAGAAACATACCAAGCATGACTTTCCCCAGGACCCGCACGAACAGCTTGTGATGGCGCGTGATGCGGTGTTCCGATCCTGGCAGAATGATCGCGCCAAACACTATCGCCGCATTAACAACATCGACGACATGCTGGGCACGGCGGTCAATGTGCAAGCCATGGTCTATGGCAATCTAGGCAACACTAGCGGCACGGGAGTCGGTTTCACTCGCAATCCCGCCAGTGGCGCGAAAGAATTCTACGGCGAGTTTCTTATGAATGCTCAGGGCGAAGACGTGGTCGCCGGAATTCGCACGCCGGTCCCAATCCTCGAATTGCAAAAAGTTATGCCTGCGGTATACGACCAGTTGCGCGAGATTACGACCCGTCTTGAAAAACACTACAAGGACTTGCAGGACTTCGAGTTCACTATTCAGGATGGCAAGCTCTACATGTTGCAAACCCGCAACGGCAAGCGTACCGGCCCGGCAGCCGTACGCGTAGCGATCCAGATGGTGGATGAAGGTCTCATAACCAAGGAAGAAGCGATCTTCCGCGTGGATCCTAATCAGGTGTACGAATTCTTACTCCCGCGTCTGGATGAGAAGAGTGGAAAAGTAGAAGTTTTGGCCACCGGTCTTCCGGCGTCGCCCGGTGCGGCGGTTGGACAAATCGTATTCACCGCCGACGAAGCTGTGGAGAAGGCGGGTCACGGAAGCACCAAGAATCCCGTAATTCTGGTGCGAGCGGAAACCACGCCCGAAGATATTCATGGTATGGAAGTCGCGGCCGGAATTCTGACTTCACGCGGAGGTATGACCAGTCACGCTGCCGTCGTCACGCGCGGCATGGGTAAGTGTTGCGTGGCTGGAGCGGGGGATATTGAAGTCGACGAAAAGGCCCTCGAAATGCGCGTCAAGGGACAGGTATTCAAGGGCGGAGACTGGATCTCCCTGGATGGCACTACCGGACGCGTAATCAAAGGCAAGCTGGGCACAATGGCGGCGAAGCCGGACGATCCCGAACTAATGAAACTCATGGGATGGGCAGAACCGTTCCGCAAGCTCGGCGTGCGCGCGAATGCCGATATCCCCCGGGACGCCATCCAGGCACGAGCTTTCGGCGCCGAGGGTATCGGTCTCTGCCGAACGGAACATATGTTTTTCGGCGAAAAGAAATTGCCTCACATGCGCGCTATGATTCTCGCCAATACCGAGAAAGATCGTCGCGCCGCCCTTAAGAAATTGCTTCCTCTGCAGCGCGCCGATTTCATCGGCGTGTTCCGGGCGATGGATGGCTTTCCCGTCACAATTCGTACCCTTGATCCCCCGCTACACGAGTTCCTGCCACGACGCGAGGATCTGATGGTTGAAATCGCGGTGCTCGAGGCCACTAAGCCGAAATCGCCAAAGCTGAAAGGTCTCAAAACTCTGTTACGGCGGGTGGAGGAGTTGCACGAATTCAATCCCATGCTCGGACATCGTGGTTGCCGCTTGGGAATCACCTATCCGGAAATCACAGAGATGCAGGCTCGCGCTATTTTCGAAGCAGCCGTGTTAGTAGCCAAGGACGGCGTCAAGGTTCTCCCCGAAGTGATGATTCCGCTTACCGCGACCTTAAAGGAAATGGCGAATCAGGCCGCCATTGTGCACCGCGTTGCACAGGAAGTGTTCAGGGAAAAGGAAAAGAAGATTGAATACCTTGTGGGCACCATGATCGAGCTGCCACGCGCTGCGTTGGTGGCGGATGAGATCGCAAAAGAGGCGCAATTCTTTTCATTTGGTACCAACGATCTCACCCAGACCACGTTTGGATTTTCTCGCGATGACATTAACAAGGTGTTGCCGACCTATCTGGAGGCAGGCATTCTGAAGCAGGATCCGTTTGCAGTTCTTGATCAAGATGGAGTGGGACAATTGGTAAAGATTGCGACCGAGCGCGGACGGAAAACACGTCCGGGTCTCAAAGTCGGCATCTGCGGCGAACACGGCGGGGAACCGTCGTCAGTGGAGTTTTGCCACCGGGTGGGACTCAACTACGTGTCCTGTTCCCCCTTTCGCGTGCTCACCGCGCGCCTGGCCGCGGCGCAAGCTGGGGCTTCCGATAAGTTGAAAACCGAGGGCGGAAGAACGAAGTAATGATTAAGTGAACAAATATGAACCGCCGGAAAGCACGGAAAACCTAGCACCGTGTTTTCCGCGGTTCTGAATCTTGCGGGGAAACCCTACTGCACTCTCTGAAGCCGAGCGATCAATTTCTGCGCGAAGTTTTGATCGGACTCCGACCACAGCAGTCGAGTGTTCGCACCTGAATTTTTCTCCACCTTGCTCGTAAAATCCACGAGCCGTTGCACATTGGTGCGAACTCTCGCGGCGGCTTCGATGGTCAATGGCGCATCATCCTGAAGAAAAGGAACGTCCATGCCCAAATCCACCTGGATATGACCTTCCTGCTCGTAAATCCCACCGTCAAATTCCGTGCCATGCACCAGGAACTTTACCTGTGACGGTTTCCGAGTCCATTCGTCGTTTTCGCCAACGATCCAGAGATCCCAGAAAGCCTCAAACAAGTAGGCGTAATCTTCATGAAGCAAGTCCGAGGCGATAAGTACGGCTTGTTCTGGCGGTACGCCCGGCCGGAAGCGCTGTTCCAGAATGGTCGGCTCGTTCCAGGAGACCGGATGCAACGCCAGGTACGTGACTCCCGGCTGTTGCTCTGAAAACGGAAACTGCCGCATGACCGACAAAGCATGCGGCAGCATGTCGTCAGCCTCAAAGTCGGAAAACCAAATACTGAGGTAAAGAGGATCTGGCATTTGAAACATGACTCGCGATCGAAGACTCTATTCTAATCGTTGTGCGTCTCCAGATAAAAAGTGAGCGAGGCAGTGACAAACCAGACACGAAAGACTCGCGGCAAAGAAAGTGTCAAGCTTCGTCGTTTACGCTTACAGCTTCTTTGACACCCGCTTCGATGCACTGTTAACATCAACTCTTCAGCGTGTTCCCGCCCTCAATGCTTATTGCGGTCCCCGTCGTCTAGCCTGGCCTAGGACATCGCCCTTTCACGGCGGTAACACGGGTTCAAATCCCGTCGGGGACGCCAAATCTTATCAACGGCTTAGAGGAAGTCGTCCTGTTTCCCGCAGGCACAAAAAGGCACAAATTTCACCCGAATTCCGCCGCGCTCCTCCGGAATCACCAATGTTTTCGCGGGTGTCGCGCCTATTCCTACAGGCACAAAAAGGCACAGCTCAAGACCGCGCCTTCAGCCGCCGATTCCATTTGCGCGAATCAGACGGACTACATCACTTTGCGCCTTGCGCTTGTGAAGTGTGACT
>Ga0207693_10000386_pt1 | contig 40440 bp, 36 predicted proteins | sample LARL81metaG_FD_184347 | JGI IMG/M metagenome (GOLD analysis project Ga0207693, IMG submission 184347) | Corn, switchgrass and miscanthus rhizosphere microbial communities from Kellogg Biological Station, Michigan, USA - LAR L8-1 metaG... | ecosystem: Host-associated > Plants > Roots >... | reverse complement strand
ATACCGGGTACCTGCACTATTTCCTGTTTTCGAATCGCTACGACTTCTTGCTGGTGCTAGTTTTGGTGTCAGTTGAGTTTTCTAGCAAGATGGCCGCATTTCTAAGGTCCGACTCGCTGCAACTGTCGTAGCGGTCGAAAATGCTATGAGTTCTGTGTCCACTGATAGTCATAGCCACTCGCTCTGTCACACCAGCCATTACCAAGTTCCTGACGCGGCTCCGTCGAACATCATGGAAGAGTACATCAGGACAGCCAGCCTTGACGTAGGGTGCATGCCAAGCGCCACGGAAGTCTAGTACAGGTTCACAGCCTCGGGCAAAGACAAAGGCCCCCTTTATTTTTCCCAACGATACAGGCCAGAAAGCAGCGCGTAAGCCTCTTTAGTCATTATAACCAGACGTGGCTCTTTGCTCTTAGTGGACCCCGCTGCAAGGCGGATGCTGCGTTGGGGGAGATTAATCTGTCCGACCTTCATCCCCAAAAGCTCCCCACGGCGAAAAGCAAACGGGTAGGCCGTTGCCAAAATCGCTTTCAGCTTTGGCTCATCGAAAATGGCACTTTATTTTAAGGCCAAGGCCGTAGGATGCTTCGGTTGATACAGGCCGACCTCGCCCCCGCCGGGAAGTCGCATCTTGGTAATGGAGCCCCATCTTTGTTCTTGAACTTTAGAGCACTTAATGCCCTTCTTTGCGAGGGAAGCCATTTCTGCGTTCAGATCTTCGCACATGAAAAAGAGTTCGTGGGAACTCTGATCGGACGGGTGGACTGCGGCTTCTCCCGGTGGCAGGGCGAAGACCAGCCAGCCGTGACCCGCATCCACGTACTTGAAATTGAGGACATCGCGGAAAAATGTGCGATCCGCTTCGGCGTTTTTACTGTAAACGATTACGTGAGCGCCAGAGATCATTTGTCCCTCCTAGTGCCCGGAATTGACGCCACTACGCATAAGCACGTACTTGCTAATGTACCGTTCTCCAACTGCCGTTGCGTTCAACCCGAGCTTAGCGCAGACTTGCGCTCTTGGTAGGTGTCCCATGAGGAAAACTCCCTTGCGAGAGTGGTTCTCACTGTGCTCCGCTGATTGAATCGAGATCGGCGACCACTACAGGGAATTTGAAGCATCGAAGACTGAAGGTTCTCGCGAAGTTGTCGGAGGCCTTCGAAGCTATATGAAAGTTCACGCGGTCAGATCCAGGGAGCAATTGATTCGTTGGTGAGGCGCGCAATCAAGAGCCTCGACATACGTACAGATCAGGAGCCATTCGATCTGCTCCGCGCACTTATCGGCGTCTCCCACGTGGCGCCCGGTCCTGACTGCTGCAAGGGCAGGAGACTCGTGGATATTCTCATTATTGGTTCGCAGCTAGTCACGCTCAAATCCGCATGGCTTCAATGAACAGGTTGCCGCGTCACCCGAATTCGAACAGGCGTCACGATCCGGAAGGTACTCTAGGTACAACAGAGAACCTATGCCGAGACGCCTAGCTTTTCGCGAACCGTCCGCTGCTGCTTCGCGGGATGCTGCCATTGGTCGATAGCTCTCCATAAATGCGCGTAGGGCCTCGTCGGTGGCTGTATCGGGACTGCCACTATGAAACACTGGAGCAGGCGCATATTGAATGCTCAGTTGAATCTGTTCTGCAATCGCGTTCCCCCGCAACAATGACGCGACCACCAACGCGCCATCCAGTCCTGCCGCCTCCCGCGGTGACCAGGTTGCCATCCACAACCACGCGTGACCTGGTCGCGATAGCTCCGTAGTACGGCAATAGATCCCAAGCGGCCCAGTGGGTGGTGGCCTGCCGACCACGGAGAATTCCGGCTGCGCCGCACAACAAAGCTCCCGTGCAAACCGAGAACACCAGCCTGCCGGAACCAGCATGATTTCGAATGAACGCGAGCACTTCCTCGTCATCCATGAGGTCCTGCTGCCCGAAACCGCCAGGCACCAGCAGCACGTCCTGCTCGGGCGCCTCCGCGATACTCAACTCCGGAGTCAGGATCAGCCCCTGCATGTCTCGCACCGGATTCCTTGTTTTCACGATCACTTGGACAGTGGAATCTGGAATACGCGACAGCACCTCGAAGGGGCCTGTAAAGTCGATCTGGTCCATCCGGGGAAAGACCAGGCAACCGACGGTAAGGTTTTCGTCATGCTTAATGTTGTCACTCGTTTCTCCTCGAGTGTTAGGGTCGTCATCTTTTTCTCCTCGTATCAGGCATCTCGTGCCCTTAACATCAAGATGAGCCGGACTAGAAATAGCGGCAATTGCGTGTCAGGTAATAAAAGTGGGTGAGGGATTTCCCGAGGATTGGTAGAAACAGGGCGCACCAAAAAAGCTTCCGGCCACGCCTGACGCCCAAAAAAGAACTCGCTCCATTTCCGGTCGGAAGATTGTAGCCTTTTGACCCGGGGTGCTCGGAACAAGACCAATGCAGTCATTTTGGAGCAATCGAACCTCTCCAAGCCATCCTAGTTAAGATGACCATGTAAACGATTGAATGCATGGGACCCGGGGTCGAGTACAGTCCTCGGCCTCTATCGCGACAAGGCAGCGTTCTGCAGGTCGGCAAACCTTAATTCGTTCCACTCGACTTGCACGAGGCTCGAATGTCTCCGGCTTGAACAACCTAATGCCACACGTAAGCGTGGGTGGACGCCAAGCGCTTCTGGGCTGCGCTCTCTGTGCGGCTACAGTGTTGATATGTTTCCATTTGCTTCAGTAACAATTCTTGATAGGAGGCGTGAGAAACAGAAATCCAGACGTTTCATTCGGACTACAACTACTAGCAAGTAACAAGGATAGGGCGGCCAAGGGGGACTTGAACCCCCTCTCGCCAGGTTTTTCAGGGCTGAGCACTTACCATTTTACGATCAAATCAACTCTTTGAAGGCGAGGTTGGCCGTTACTCGGATGAAAGGGCGAACGGCAGGTTCCGGCCGTCGACTGGGATAGATTGAGCCCGGCAAAAGCCGGATCACGCTCTCCAGGTCTATCAAACCAGTGGGCTGTAACGGACACGGACTCCGGGTCCTTGGGCATCACGATGAACGGCAATTGCTTTGTGGCAACTTGATGTGTAGGCTTTCACCGCGTCCTCATCGAGCGAGGAAAACCATGAGTGAATCTACACCGCGTTATACGGCCAACAAAACCGAATGGGATCGCATTGCCGAAACGCGAGAATTCAAAGACCTTCTGGCCCTCAAGAAGACTTTTATTGTTCCGGCCTTTGTATTCTTTCTTGTCTATTACTTTCTGTTGCCGATTCTGGTTGGATACGCCCCAGAATTCATGTCGACCAGGGTAATCGGGGTCATAAACCTTGCCTACCTGTTCGCGCTTTCACAATTCTTCATGGCGTGGATCATCGCCTGGCTATATGTCAAGGTGGCCAACAATTTTGACAGGCTCGCGAAGGACATCATTAAGGAAGCCGAAGGCCAAGTCCAGAACCAGTCGGAGCTCCAATAATGTCGACCCCGCTCGTGATGTTCCTAATCTTCATCGCCATCACTGTCGGTATCACATATTGGGCGTCAAAGCGCTCCGCGGGAAGCAGCGCCTACTTCGCCGCAAGCCGCCGTGTTACCGGATGGCAGAATGGCATTGCCGTCGCCGGCGACTACATGAGCGCCGCTTCTTTCCTAGGCATTGCCGGTATCATTGCCTTTCAGGGATACGACGGTTTCATGTTCTCGGTAGGTTGGCTGGTCGCTTACCTTACGGTTTTGCTCGTTGTTGCCGAACCCCTCCGCAACGCCGGGCGTTACACCATGGCCGACGTTCTCGCCTACCGCCTCAACCCGCGTCCCGTGCGGGCCATGGCTTCGATCAGCACTCTGACCGTCAGCACCTTCTATATGATCGCGCAGATGGTCGGGGCGGGTGCGCTGGTCACGCTGTTGCTGAAGGATTCTGGCATCACCTACCACACCGCCGTCATCGGAGTGGGCATTTTGATGATCGGCTACGTGGTCTTTGGTGGCATGCTCGCCACCACATGGGTACAGATCATAAAGGCGATTCTGCTAATTGGCGGCACGATCCTGCTTAGCATTCTGGTCCTGGCTCACTTCCATTTCAGTCTGGGCGACTTCTTCAACGCCATCGGACACGTCACTTATCATGAGAAGGGGCAAGAGGTCGTCAAAGACTTCCTCCGACCCGGCCTCCGCTACAAACCGCCCTATGGAGCCCTCGAACTCATTTCGCTAGGACTCGCATTAATTTTTGGCACTGCCGGCCTTCCGCATATCCTGGTTCGCTTCTATACAGTGCCAGACGCTAAAACCGCGCGTCAGAGCGTCGTTTGGGCTATGGTCCTGATTGGCAGTTTCTACATCATGACCACCTTCCTCGGCTTCGGCGCGGCCACCATCGTCGGTCGCGACTTTATCGCCACCCACGGTGGCACCAACATGAGCGCTCCTCTACTTGCGCAGGCGCTGGCAGGCAATATTTTCTTCGCGTTCATTTCCGCCATCGCCTTCGCGACTATTTTGGCGGTTGTCGCGGGGCTCACGATCAGCGCTTCGACCTCCTTCGCACACGACCTCTGGACCAACGTCATCCATGGGGGCGTCGAGCGGAAACCAGGTGAGGAAGTTTTGGTGGCCCGCATCTCGGCCTTTGTGGTCGGCGCAGTCGCGATCGCCATTGCGATCCTGCTGGGTCCTACTGCCAATGTCGCCTTCCTGGTAGCTTTGGCGTTTGCCGTCGCAGCGTCCGCGAACCTACCGGCGATTGTCCTATCAATCTTCTGGCGCAGGTTCAACACTACCGGCGCGGTCGCCGGTCTTGCGGTTGGTTTGCTTGCTTCGATTGGACTGATTCTCGTTGGTCCCAGCCTGATGGCTATCGATCCTCCCACCGTCACGGGCACTGCGCGCCACTTGATCCAGGCCAAAGCTTGGTTTCCGCTGGAGAATCCGGGTATCTTCAGCATCCCGCTCGGCTTCCTGGGCGCAATCCTGGGGACACTCCTTAGCCACGAACCGAGCTCGGAGCACAAATTTAACGAGCTGCTAGTACGCTCCAACACCGGCCTGGGCGCCGAGGCGGCCGGATTGCCGTAGCGGTCGCGTTTTTGTTTATACACTCGAGGGTGCAGTTCTCGCGGAGAGCGCTGACCCTTCCTGGAATTTGGCTCATAGTCGTTGGGTTTGTAAACCGACGATGAGTTGTCTGCGAAACTACACACACCCGGAAAACTGTCGAAAAGAGGAGCGATCCGACTGGTATTCGTTGCCAGTCCCCCTAAAACCGAGCCTGGTCGATGCACTCGCTTTCCCATGGCCCATGACCTCAGAGATCTCTGAAGCCAACCAGGAGGTGGAAGCAACCGCAATCAGTGGGGATATCTCGCTGTTATGTTTTGATCATTGGCGGGGTGCTTCCGCTGCAGCCGCGCAGGATTTAGACGCTTCGACGGGCTGTAGACTCTGGGCCGATCGAAGAAACAGCACGACTTCACGAGTCGTACACTCAGACTCCGCCAAATGCATTTAGCTTGTTGTCAAATTGAAGGCTCAGGATGAACGATCAACAAAAGAAGGAGCAGTATTCTGGAGTGCGAAATCAAGAGATCCGTGCGGCACTGGATCAGCATTGGGCGGCGTCCGATGCCAACGATTTTGAAACGGAGCACCACATCTATCACGAGGACGCGGTGCTGGAATACCCGCAGTCAGGCGAGCGAACCCGCGGGCGACGCAACATACAGAACCAACGCGCTAGTCAGCCGAGCAAAAAGCGATTTGCTGTCCGACGAATCATTGGCGACGGTGATCTTTGGATCACTGAATTCATCCTGACATATGACGGCAAGCCATCCTACACCGTGAGCATCATGGAGTTCAGGGAAGACAAGGTTGCGCGGGAAACCCAGTACTTTGCGGACCCATTCGTGGCCCCTGCATGGCGCGCTCAGTGGGTCGAACGGATGGACACATAATCTCGAGGCGCGAGACTTCGCTAACGACACCGCCGTTTGCGGTTGCAGATAATTTGTCGAGAACAGAGATTGACGCCAGAGACCCGTTAGGTCCTGATTAACGCAGCTATCGGAGAAGTCGAACTGTAGGATAAGGGTTACCGTAACAGCACATCTTCCGATGGAGGGACAAAGAGGTGGATTGGAAACGGTTGTTCCAGTTCGCGCTGCTGGGTAACAGTGATTTGGAACAGTATGCCAGCTTGCTGGTACGCATATCGCTCGGGCTGTTCTTCGCCATCTCCGGGGCAAACAAACTGTTTGTCGCCGGCAGAACGCAAACTATGTACGAAACGCTTGTTGAAGCCAAAGTCTCGTTTCCCCACCTGATGACTTATTTTGTGTCGGGTGTCGAGTTCGTTGGCGGATGCTTGCTGACCGTGGGGTTTCTTTCTAGCCTAGCCTGCGTGGCATTATTGGTCGATATGGTTGTCGCCATTCTGACCACCAAGCTTTCCGGCATGCCTAAAGGACTTTCGCCTCTTAACTGGCTTGACCATTTCCTCTACCTTCCGGAAGTCCTGTACGTGCTCTTCTTTGTCTGGCTGATCTGCATTGGTCCGGGAGAGTTCAGTGTCGATTACTGGCTCGCTGGCAAGTTACAGAGGTGATCGGATTCCTCACGATAGAGCCACACCAAAAATCACGATATATCCGTAGTTCCGCCCTGCAGTTGCGAATACGTCCCAATCATTGACCGTAAACTCGCCTGCCCATAGAATCAAAGCTGTTCGTTTCCGCGATCTCACCGAGAGTTGCCCCCTCGTTCAACGGTAGGACAGCAGATTCTGGATCTGCTTATCGGGGTTCGAATCCCTGGGGGGCAACCAAATCTGAAAAGAACCAACGGCGAGTTAACGATGGACAGTGACAATGATCCTGCCTGGTGGAAACGCTTGCTCCGAAAGATTGGGGTCGGGTTCGTCTGGTTATTGTTGACCGGGCTGTCGCTTTGGGCCACCGCCGCTCTTTACTTTGACCTTTCTTTTCCGCGTTTGCGGCTTCTCACCCCGATCGTTTATCTTGCGGGCCTACTAACGCTAATATATTTCGCCCGGCGACAACGCAAGCGAATGGCGGTTTGCCTGGCGGGCTTTTTTCTGGTCCTCATTTGCTGGCTTTCGCTCCAACCCTCAAACAACCGTAACTGGCAAACCGACAACGCAGAAACTCCATGGGCTGACGTCAATGGCGATCGCGTCACCATTCATAATTTTCGTGACTGCGCTTACCGTACTGAACTCGAATATACCTGCCAGTGGTTGACCAGAACCGTCTACCTGAGCCAACTTCGCGGCATCGATCTGTTCGTGACGTATTGGGGATCTACGTGGATCGCCCATCCCATCGTCAGTTTCCAGTTCGGCGACGATCACGTCGCGGCCTCCATCGAAACGCGAGACGAGGTCGGCGAAGGCTACTCAGCGCTTCGCGGATTCTTCCGGCAGTATGAACTGATTTACGTCATCGCTGACGAACGTGATCTGGTTCGGCTCCGGTCAAATTATCGGACTGGCGAGGATGTCTACTTGTTCCATACCACCGCGGGGCCGGAATGGTCGCGCCAGCTGTTTCTGGAATATGTTCGCGGTGCCAACAGTCTGCGCAATCATCCGCAGTGGTACAACGCCATGACCGATAACTGCACCACGAAGATATTCACTCTGATGGCCGCAACCGGCCATCTTCCCGCCGGAAGCAGTCCGTATGACTGGTGGGTTCTTCTCAATGGAAGAGGTCCGGAGATTCTGTACCGTAACGGAAATATTGCTGGAAATATGCCTTTCGCCGAGCTGATGAAACATGCCTATATCAATCCCGTCGCTCGCACCCTAAATGACTCTTCCGACTTTTCACAGCGCATCCGCGAAGGCCGCCCGGGGTTCGAGTAAAGCCAGGATTCAGTTAGCGGCCCATCAGTCGAACACGACTGTCTTGTTACCGTACGTCAGGACTCGGTGCACAAGGTGCAGTCGGACTGCTCTGCCTAGTACATTTCGTTCCAAGTCCCGTCCCTTGCGAATTAAGTCGTCGATTGAGTCGCGATGCGACACGCGGGCAACTTCCTGTTCGATGATGGGGCCTTCATCCAAGTTCATGGTGACATAATGGCCGGTGGCTCCGATCAACTTTACGCCCCGAAGGAACGCCTGATGATAGGGCTTCGCGCCGACAAAAGCCGGGAGAAAGGAATGATGGATATTGATAATGCGGTTGGGATAAGCGGCAATGAAGTCTTCGGTCAGGATCTGCATGTAACGGGCGAGCACGATCAGTTCGATTCCCCTGGATTCAAGTTCGCGCATCTCTGCGGATTCCTGCCGACTCTTGCTTTCCGCAGTGATAGGAAAATGCAGGAATGGTACGCCGTAGCGGGTCGCGATATGGCCAAGCTCCGGATGATTGCAAATCACCACAGCAATGTCAGCTTTGAACTCTCCCGCCTGCTGTCGTTGCAACAGGTCTTCCAGGCAATGAGGCAGGCGCGACGCGAACAAAGCGATTTTGGGAACGTGATCGCTGAAATGCAATTCGAACTTCATGCGAAACGGTTCGGCCAGCGATCCGAACTGGGAAGCGATCTGGTCGCGAGGAATTTGAAACCCGTCAAGGTGAAACTCGAAGCGCGCCAGAAAGATTCCGGCGTCGATATCGGTGTACTGGTCCGACTGCAGAATGTTGCCGCCGCGACGGAATATAAAGCCGGAAATTCCTGACACCAGGCCCTTCTGGTCGGGGCAGGAAACTAACAGCGTGGCGGTCTCGGGCATGGATTACTTCCCGTCAATCTTAGCGTTTTTGATGTAGGTATTGACCTGCTGCTCAAGTTCCGTAAGTGGCAAAGGGCCATCCAACAGCACGGCATCGTGGAATGCACGAATGTCAAACTTATCTCCCAATTCTTTTTCCGCTCGCTGCCGTAGCTCTTTGATTTTGAGCTCGCCAATCTTATAAGCCAGCGCCTGACCTGGCCATGAAATATAACGATCGATTTCGCTGCTGGCGTTGTATTCCGTGGTCGCGACATGGGCCACGAAGTAGTCGATGGCTTGTTGGCGAGTCCAGCGTTTGTAGTGCATCCCGGTGTCCACGACCAGGCGAACAGCGCGCCACATCTCGTTGCTCAATCTTCCGAAGCGCACATAGGGATCGCCGTAAAGTCCGAGTTCGTCACCAAGCGATTCGCAATAGAGCGCCCACCCTTCCGCATAGGCGCTGTAGCCGCCGTAGCGCCGGAATTTGGGGAGGCTCTTCAACTCAATTGCGATGCTGCCCTGAAATGTGTGGCCGGGTATGGCTTCATGCAAGATCAGCGAGGTGATCTCGTATTCGGGGCGGCTCTCTGGTTTGTAGGTATTGATGTAAAAGAATCCGGGACGCGACCCGTCCGGCGAGGCACCATCCGCGTAGGCTGCTGGCATTCCCCGCGCAATTTCTGCCGGCACGGGTCGTACACCATACGGCAGACGAGGGAAAGTTCGGAATAACTTCACCAGAAGGGGATCGATTTCCTTGGCGCGAGCGCGGGTGAATTCGAGTAGTTCGTCTGAACTCTTCGCGTAAAAGCGCGGATCCGTACGCAGAAAGTGAAAGAATTCTTGGTTTGTTCCCTTAAATCCTGCTTGTTCCCTGGCCTTATCCAGCTCTGCGCCAATACGTTTTACTTCCTGCAATCCAATGTCATGAATTTCTTCCGGCGTTAAGTCGGTTGTGGTTCGAGATCGTGCCAAGTAAGCATAGGTTGCATCGCCGTTAGGAACTTGCCAGGCCCCGACCTGTTCAAACGAAGCAGGAATGTATTCCTTCTGCATGAAATCGCGTAAGCGCTGGAAAGCGGGAAGAACATCGGCCTTAATTTCCTGACGGGCGGCCGAGTTCAACCGCTGCTTATCAACATCGGAAAAAGCGGGAGGCATGTTTTTGAATGGTTTATAAAATCCGTGTTTCGCCGGATCCTGCCAGTCCATGCCATTCATTTGAGTGAGGATGTTTTCGCCGATAACCTTTGGCAACACGATGTGTTCCCGGATTCCTTGCCGCATCAGCTCGATATTCTGGTCCATGTAAGCGGGGAAGTTGCGCATGCGCCCAAGCCAGTCGTCGTAGTCTTTGACGGTTTCGAAGCGCAGGGAGTCGACCGTGTTTTCGATTGTCTGTATGCCTTCGAAAGTATTGGTGCGAACCAAATACCACTTGTAGAGCTCGCCCCGCAGATAGTCATTGGTGTTGTACTGGAAAACGTCGCAACTGACCTGGTCTTCCGGCGGAAGCTGGGCGCGATCGATGGCATGCAGTTGGTCGAGATTTTGACGGGCATGCTGGTAGCTGTCATGGACGGCTGCGAGAGTCAGGTCCTGCCATTTATCGTTCCAGCGGCGGTCACCCAGTTCAGACGCGGTCACCGGATCGTGTGCCATCTGGTATTCCCAGTCCCGGTCGAATAATTCGTGTAGAGATTGGGTTGCGGCGGTGTCCGCCCCGCGTAGGGAAGCCGGGAAGAGCAGCATGGCAAGGGCAAGAAACTTGAGAGTGTCAGCAAGACGCATCAAAGAGTCCTGATCAAAGAAGAATGGGAAAGTTAGCAGAGCGGTTGCAAAAGGCGCAAGTTAGCAGGTGTTAGCTGTGTTGTTATAGAGAAGGCTTGAGTGTGAGTCGTTGACGGACTGCAGAATTGGCGAGTCCGTTGGCTTCGGCGTTGCGTTCGCGAGGAACGTGTGTGATGGAAAATCTCAGCGAACGGGTCAGCTTGCAACAAATCCAATGCAGGGAATAAAGACGTGAGCTTTGACAGTTGTACTCTCCTCGCATCTGCCGGACGACAACCTGCGAATCCGAATAAACGTGAAGCGCTTCCGCTTTAAGTGACAGAGCGTATTGCAGGGCTTCCAGCAATGCGACGTATTCGGCGACATTATTATCTTGGCGGCCGATCCATCGCGCTATGCGGACCGTTCCGCCTTCGCAGCCTTCGATTACAACCCCAATACCGGACGGCCCCGGGTTTCCCAGAGACCCTCCATCCACGTAGGCTACGAGTTCCGGCATCTGCTGTCCGCTGCATTCACCATGCGTCAGAAGTGATTCTTACGTCAAGATATTTATCAGGAGTGCTTGCAACGCGTGTGGAATACTTTGTGGAAAACGTGAAACGTCTGTTCACGAAATAGCGTAAGGGTCATTCATTCAGTGAAGTAGGATTTATGATTTGCACAGGATTGAATTCCACTGCTGCACCGAAAAACGGCGTTGACATTTCTAGTCAGCGGATTTAACTTCGCCAACGTCGACGGCCGAAAGGGTTGGCCCAAATTAAAACTTGGCCATTCCGAAGTAGGCTGGGTGATCAGTCCGGTGGGGTAACCTAGCGGACAACCAGACCCGAAAAAACCGACGGTTCTGCGAGGAACAGTCGGGGTTTGGAACTGTGAAAGCAGGGATCACATCAAGGGCCGTGATGGTGCATGTCTCCACGTTGTTAAGCTCCCTCGCAAGAGCTGGCAGCTAGAGCATAACCAATGTCACGGCCTTTTCCTTTTGTGTTCTGAAATTGAAAGCATGGGTGTCCCACTCGTGCTCCTGACCTGTAGCATCCCACCCACCTTTTGATATCTGCGGCAGACAAATGGTTTAATGACCTACTTGCCCGAAACCATTCAAACTCGCTGTTGTATTACTGGGGGTGGGCCTGCGGGCGTCATGCTGGGTTTCCTGCTCGCTCGCATGAGTGTGGATGTGGTCGTACTTGAGAAACATGCAGACTTTTTGCGCGATTTCCGCGGCGATACTATCCATCCGTCCACGCTTGAAATCATGTACGAGCTGGGGATCCTCGACCAGTTCCTGAAGCGCCCGCACCAGGAAGTTCGGGAACTCTCCGGCCAAATTGGCAATGAAGTTCTCACCCTTGCCGATTTCAGGCACTTACCTACACATTGCAAATTCCTAGGTCTGATGCCGCAGTGGGACTTTCTGAATTTCATTACAGAGCAGGCGAAGGCCTTTCCTGGTTTTCATCTGAAAATGCAGGCAGAAGCGGTTGATCTGTTGCAAGAAAACGGCAAGGTGCGGGGCGTGAGAGTAAACACCCCAAAGGGAGCATTGGAAGTTCGTGCGGACCTGACGGTGGGCGCCGACGGTCGCCATTCGCTTGTTCGGGAGCGCGCAGGATTAGAGGTCTTGAGCCAGGGTGCTCCGATGGATGTTCTGTGGATGCGATTGAGTCGGCGAAGCACCGATCCTGGGCAAACGTTTGGCCGATTCGATACTGGCAGAATCTTGGTTCTGCTCAATCGCGAAGATTATTGGCAGGTGGCCTACGTCATTCCCAAAGGCACGGCGGAAGAAGTCAAAAAGAGAGGATTGCCGGCATTCCGTGAGGAACTCGCCCGCTTGGAACCGTTTCTGAGCGAGAGCGTAGGCGAATTACACGACTGGGATGATCAAATCAAATTGCTTACTGTCGCCGTCGATCGATTGAAGCAATGGTTTAAACCGGGCCTGTTATGTATTGGAGACGCGGCACATGCGATGTCTCCAATCGGGGGCGTGGGAATCAACTTGGCGATTCAGGACGCGGTCTCGACCGCGAATATTCTGGGTAACAGACTTCTCCGCAGCACCGTGACTGAAGAAGCGCTATACGAGGTCCAGAGGCGAAGGACATTCCCTACGCGAGCAACCCAGCGGCTTCAGTTGGTGGTTCAGGACAATGTGATCAAGAACGTGCTGGGCAGTAGCAAGGCACTATCCGTTCCGTGGGGCCTCAAGCTTTTGGAGAAATTGCCGGTTCTACGCCGCATTCCAGCGCGCCTGCTTGGATTAGGATTTCGTCCCGAACACGTGAAAACGCCGGAAGTTCGATCCGCGCTTGTTTGAGATTATTCAGTGGCGAGATGGTTCGGTGTCTATTTTCCCGCTTCGGCACCAGTTTGTCCGATCATGATCGCATCCTGCATCTGCCGGAACAGCTCTCCGACTGCAGCCGGGGAATGCGACACAAACAGAGTGTTGCTCTTACCCTGAGCACCAATGTCTTTCAGAGTATCGAGGTATTGGGTGACGAGGACCAGCATCATTACATCCTTCGCGGAGGCTCCTTCAACCGCCTGGGCGAACGCTTCCACCGAGACTTTCAGCCCCTCGATGATCGCCTTGCGCTGATTTGCAATACCCTGTCCTTGCAACGCTTTGCTTTCCGCTTCGGCCTCTGCCTGTTTCACTTTCAGAATCTTCTCGGCTTCACCGCGTGCGCTGGCTGCTACCTGCTCGCGTTGTGCGGCATTGATTTCGTTCATTGCAGCTTTGACCTTTTCGTCCGGTTCGATGTCTGTCACCAGCGCCTGGTCGATGGCGTAACCATACGTGGTCATGACGTCATCCAGTCCCTCTTTGATGGCGACGGCAATGTCGGACTGCTGGAGGAACGCGTCGTCCAGAATCATTTTAGGTACGTGCCCGAGAATCACATTGAACACATAGGACGAAATCTGCTGTTTGGGATTGGCCAGTTTGTAAAAGGCCTCGTAAACTTTCTCGGGGATGACGTGATACTGCACTGAAACCGGAATCTTTACGAATACGTTGTCTTTGGTCTTAGTCTCTACGTCCAGCGCCAGTTGCTGCACTCTTAGATCGATTCTTCCGGCAATCTGGTCGAGCCACGGCAATTTGAAATTGATACCCGCAGTGGCGACTCGTAGGAATTTACCCATTCTCTGAATGACCGCTGCTTCGGCGGTTCGCACCTGAAAGAATCCGCTCAAGATTGTGCCAATTACGAAAAAGGCGATGATGGCGTACAGGACGACTGCCATACCTTGCGAAGCATCCATGGGACAAATCCTCCTAAGGCTTTGTTGGGCGAGAAGCAGAAGTGGGAGGCATGATATCGGTTGGTTGGTCTTCAGACAATCGCATTTCCTGTACCTGAGTGTGCATAACGCGAACCTGGGAGACCACAGCCTCGGTGCATGCCACGGAACCGTGTGAGTTTGGCATTTATTCCATGCGCTTTTCCATGTGAACGATAGGCAGGGATTCGCCATTGGCCAGCGGAACTTCGAGCTTCTCCAAAGCAACATATCCGCAGGCCTGGTAAAACGGCACGCCGGTAAGGGTGGCGCCCATTTCGAAGCGGGTGAAGCCGGCAGCCTGAGCAGCGCTCTCGCAAGCATCGAGAATCAAGCTGCCGATACCGCGTCGTGCCCACGACGGATGTACGAAAAATGCGCGAATCTTGGCCGCGTCGCGCAGCGGATCGAGGAGCGCTGCTTCGCGGCCAGTCCACTGGTCACCGCCGTATAAAGTCTTTCGTTTGCTCCAACCACCGCAGGCGACAACCGCGCCGGGTTCTCCAGAAGCCGAACTCTGGCCAGTCGGTTCAGTAGGGACTTCCACAACGAAATAAGTTCCATCCAAGATCAACTGGGAGTCAACGCCGAAAACGCTATCGAGTGCACCTTGAATTTGTGCCGGAGTGTAATCCCGAGCCTGCAATCCGCGGACCGATGCCTCAATTAATAACCGCAGTACAGAGATATCAGTAGGGCTGGCCTGGCGAACACGGATCATAACGAAGTGGAATTCAAAGCGGTAAGGGTCGGAGGAAGTTTACCTTTTTTAGACGCAGAAAGACATGGGATTGCGACCAACCTTGAACAGGCAGAGGCATCTATTAAAATGCACGTTTATGGAGCAAGATCAGACCGATCCGGAGATGAACAGCGCCAGGGACGCTTACAGAGTCTGTAAGACCGAGAAGCCAGTCTTTTTGCTGTTTCGATTGGTGGAGTCGACGCTCGATCTGGCCGCTAGACCTGATCGAGTCAGTCATGTGAGCGTCACGGTCTGAAAAGATTCGTCTGGAGCACACTTCAAGCGAAAGGTAATCACTGACTGAATCCAGGTTTTATCTTCCGCGCAGGCCGGGCTACGGCCTGGCGGGGGGCGGCTCTCCATCTGGTCCTGCATCTTCACGATCCGGTCTGAAACCACGCACAGGCCCGTGCATAGGGGGACGCTCTGCCTTTAACTTCAGCCACTGCTCATGATTCATCTGCCGGCGAATACCCAGAAGCATCCGTGCATTTGCTTTCTCCAACTCTGCACGAGCCTGCGCCACCCGATCGATTTGTGCGAGCAGTTTGTTCTCGTCTGGCGGATCGGCAGCGACCAAGGGCTCCATCATGGTTTCTTCTTTCTGCACCGTGGCGAACAGGTCAATCAATTTCAACCGATTGGTAGTGAAAATCTCATCCATTTTCTTTTGTTGATCTTCGGACAAATTCAGTTTCTTGATGAACTCGGGATCATCCCACCATCTACCTGGAGGGCCAATACGCAACGGCCCACCTGGCCCATGATGGCCCGGGCCTCCGCCGCGGCCTTGCGGAGCGCCGTCGGGAGCGGCAGGGGGAGGCTGCTGACCAAAACAGAGGGCCCCGAGCAAGACCGTGGAAAAAACCAGCGCGATGACTTTATTTTTGCGGAACGAAAGCATAAAGGTTCCTCTCCCCATGATTACTTGCTCGCCGACGTACTTGCGGTCGGGGACTCTTCCAGTCGCAACGGTTGCATTGGCGAAGGAACGGCCTCTCCAAGTTCGTCGTATACCTGGGACAACAATTCGTTGTCTTTTTCGATTTGCGCCCGCGAGGCGTCATTCTTATTCAACGAGGTTGCGATCTGTACGGGAGAAGGTTTGCCAGTTCCGTAATCGAGTACGTAGAGCATCAAACCTCCAACAAACAAAATCATCGCCGCAAAAGCCACGACCCACCAGTTGACGCCCCAGGTCTGCTTCGGATTCGAGCGAGCAGCCGACAAGCTGTGATCTCTGGTTAGCACATTTTCGGTCCAGGCAAGAGCTGCCCCCCGAAAACCTGAAATAGCGTTCTTCATCTGAACAAGTTCGTTAGCGCAAGTCTGACAATTGAGCAGATGAGAATTTACGGTCAGTGAGGAAATGCCCAAGAGGTGGTCGGTCAATTCCTCATGCGTCAAATGTGCACTCATAAAGTTTCTCCCAGCCGGGCGCGGATGGTTTTCACAGCCCGATAAAGATGGGTCTTGATCGTGGGCAAGGACATTCCGGTAACCTCGGCTACTTCAGGCAAGTCCATCTCTTCTATAAAACGCATTACGAATATGCTGCGCTGTTTTTCTGAGAGTTCCTGGAGACTTTGGAAAACCTTGTTTACCTGTTCCTTCGCGATCAATCTGGTCTCAGTAGAACTGGCCGGGCTGGGAAGATGCTGGCTGATCTCCTGGGCATCGACGGCGCGGGCCGCCGCATGTTTCCAGAAACGAAACTTCTGGCTTTTAGTGTGATCACGAATCAGGTTAAAGGCAATCCGCATCAGCCAAGTGCTTATGCTACAGTCTCCGCGAAATTGATTTCGAGTGAGATGTGCCTTGAGAAAGCAATCCTGAGTGATCGATTCCGCCGCGTCACGGTCGGCGACGGAAAACGTCACCAGCCGGAATACCTTCGGCCTGTAGCTCCGGATCAGGGCGTCAATATCTTCCAGCTCAGAGATACGCTGCCCTCCAGAGAACGCGATGAGCTCGACCGGGATCGTCGCTTGTGCCATCACCAGATACAGACGACGGATTTCTGTACCAGATTACAGGGTTTTCCCGGAACTATCGCTCTGCTTGAATTCACTTCTCAACTGTAGGCTGCCCCCCGCTTTTGTCGTCTATGCCATACGCGGGGCAAAAATCACCAATACAGCGTAATGCGCTGATTTAGCGCTAGCTTCCAACCCTAATAATTTAAGAGGAGAAATCTGTTTGTCGCCAGAAAACAAAAGCGCGGAGATCAGTCGAAGACGGGCCATCGGGCTATTGGCGGTCACGGGAGCCGGCGTACTGTTGGGCTGCGGAGGCAGCACCGCCACAGTGTCGGGCTCCTCGGGAAGTGCCACAACGGCTGTGGGAAACGCGGCCTGTGTTTTGACTCCTGACCTCACCGTCGGGCCATACTTTGTTGACGAAAAGCTCGATCGTTCCGATCTGACTGCTGATACTACCGATACCAACGTGACCAGCGGCGTCCCTCTAACTCTTAAGATGTTCATCATGGCCTACACCAGCAGCGGTTGTAGCCCTTTGTCTGGGGCGCAAGTGGATGTGTGGCATGCTGATGCGGGAGGAGTTTACTCCGACGAGAGTTCGGAAGGCACGGCAGGGCAAACTTATCTGCGTGGTTATCAGACGACCGACGCCAACGGGTCGGTGATATTTGAAAGCATTTTCCCCGGCTGGTATTCGGGGCGAACCGTCCACATTCATGTAATGGTCCGAACGTTTTCGACCTCTGCCACCGAGACCCTTGAGTACACCACTCAATTGTTCTTCGATCCTGCCCTCACCCTGGCGGTGATGGCGAAAGCACCCTACAACACCCGCGGTAATCCGGACACTATAAACTCCAGCGACGATATCTATAACAGCGAGACCCTGCTGAGTCTCGCTGCTGTAAGTTCGGGCTCTGGATATGCAACCTCTATTACGATCGGAGTACAGACAGGCTAAGCCTGCATTTAAGCAGATGGCTTGGTTCCGGGCGGTTCAATGGCGAGGAAGTCTTTTGCGAAACGCGTGGCATAGTGTTCCAAAAGGCTTCGCACTCGCTCGGGATCCGGGGAGCGCAATACCAAGCCGGCGTGATGGTGCTTTTTCAGACGCACGGCGATCTCAGGATCGTTGTAGGCAGACGTATCGGGATATTCCTGGCGTGCGAGTGAAAGTATGATGCCAGCGTGATCGTTTCGCGTCGGCGGGAGTCGAAAGGGAAGCTTGCCGCCGGCAATTTCAATACGTGCCCACTCACGCCATAAGTTGATGCCCGAAGCCGCCTCTATCATCTCGCTTATGTATGCGCCGCCCACGCGCGCCGCGCATTCCAAAAAATAAAAATGCCCGTCGTCGTGGGCGCCGATGAATTCAGCGTGGGAAACTCCGCGCAGCAAACCGAGGGCATGGATAAGTTCGTGGTTGAGTCGTCGGAGGCTGACGGTTTCTGGGGACTCGTTGCCTAACAGAAAAGTCGTGAAAATACCGCCTTCTTGTGCGACCGCCATCGGTGGCACGCCATAGCGGCTGACGCTGGAAAATACGATCTCTTTTTCCGAAACTATCGAGTCTACGTGGTACACGTTCCCCGGGATGAATTTCTCAAGCAGGAAAGACGACTGCTGATCGCCGAGCGATTCCAGGATTGGCCACAGCGCGTCCGCCGATTCGATTTTCCGGATTCCGATAGCGGATGCCTCCGCGCGAGGTTTCAAGACCCACGGTCCAGGAACATGCTCGAGGTAATAGCGGATGTCCGCATGATTCAACACAGGTATGAAATCGGGAACGCGAATTCCGCTCTCCATTGCTTTCATTCGCATTGCCAGCTTGTCGCGGAAATACCGCATCGTAGTGAGGCCCATGCCAGGAATACGCATATGCTCACGCAAGGTGGCGGCAGTTTCCATATCGAATTCATCGAGCGCGACAATGCGGTCGATCCTTTTCTCGCGGGATAAAAATGTCACCGCCTTAACGATATCGGGGATAGGAAGTTCGGCAGGAATGTAGAAAATATCGTCCAGGCTTTCGCGAGGCCAATCGGCATCCTTCAATGTCTCAGCAGTAATCAGGAAGACGCGGCATCCCTGGCGCTTACATTCGCGTATGAATTCCTGTCCCTTTTCGTAGGTGGTGATGCAGAGAAAAGTAAGCGGAACCGCTTCCGCCATGGGCCCTCCACGAGATCAGGTCAAAAACTATACACCGGCCAAGTGGACTGATAGGTCAAACTTTACCGTCCCGACCACCCTTCGCCTGAGGGCGAAGGGTGGGGACGATGCAGCGGGAGCCGCATTAGCTAATGGATTTGTTTAACGACGCCAGCCTCGATGTTCGAATTCACGATGTTCGAATTCACGATGTTCGAATCGACGATCGTAGCGGTCTCCCCGCCAGTAAGAGTCCCGACCGTAATAACGCCGATAGCCGTAGTCGGGGCGGACGTATACCGGCCCGTAGGCATAAGGATTCGGTCCATAGGCCACATAAGGCACGGGCGCGACGTACGGGTACGGACGAACGTAAACCGGACGCGGATAAACCGGACCCAACGATACGACTACGCCAGCGTGAGCTTGCGGGGGATTGAGACCTACAAGCATGACCATCAGTCCAAAAAGTGAAAGCGCAACTCTCTTTAGCATGTGAGCACCCTCCGTTACTCACAGGAATTAAACCCCCTCAAACTTCAAAAGTTGTTTTCTGAAGCGAACCTTAAACCGCTGATTCGGCGAGAGTAAGCTCAGTAAAACCAGACACTCCCTGAAGCGCTTTTTAGGTGTCACTCTGAGGGCCGAAAATCTCTTCCATCTATAATGCGTTACCCATGAACTCATATGCGATGAAGCCTGCCCGGGTGAAATTTGCAACCCTCTGCATTCTGGCAGCAGTACTCCTCCTTTCCGTTTTGCACCTGTCCGCGCAAGATCGCGCTTACGGGCGCTCGATGGTTATCAGTGATGGCGGCATCGTCGCGACAAGTCATACTCTGGCTTCGCAAGCGGGAGCCCAGATTCTTGCTCGTGGCGGTTCCGCTATGGATGCGGCAATTGCGGCCAACGCGGTGCTTGGCGTCACCGAACCGATGATGAACGGAATCGGGGGCGACCTTTTCCTGCTGTATTGGGACGCCAAGACTGGCAAGCTCTATGGATTAAATTCCAGCGGTTGGGCTCCGCGCGGCCTGTCGATTGACTATCTGAAACAAAAAGGAACCATGCAGATGCCGCAGGCCGGGATCGACAGCGTCACAGTGCCCGGCGCGGTGGAAGGATGGTCGAAAGCACACGGACGCTTTGGTCGGCTTCCGTGGAAGGACCTGTTTACCCCAGCAATTTATTACGCTGAGCACGGGTACCCCGTGCCAGAATTAATCCACGATTTTTGGGACGATGCGGCACAAACGTTAAAGCAAACACCAGAGGGGGAGCGGATTTTTCTTCCGAACGGCAAAGCGCCTGAAATCGGAGAAATGTTCTCCAATCCGGATCTGGGTAAGACCTTGCGTTTGATTGCTGACGACGGACGTGACGCTTACTATCGCGGCGAGATTGCCCAGTCGATAATCAGCACATCAGCTGCGCTCGGTGGAACCATGCAGCCAGATGATCTCGCCGATTTTTCCGCCGAATGGGTTGAGCCAATTTCAACTACCTACCACGGCTGGAAAATATACGAGCTGCCCCCGAACGGTCAGGGCATGGCGGCGCTCGAAATGTTGAACATCATGAGCGCGCTCACGCCTGATAAGGCGGGGCCAGTGGCACCGATGGAATTGCATAATCGGATTGAAGCGATGAAATTGGCTTATGCGGACCTGTACCGTTACAACGCCGATCCACGTTTTGCCAAAGTGCCTGTTCAAGGACTGCTTTCGGAGGACTACGCACGGCAGCGCGCAGCTCTGATCGATCCGGAAAAAGCGAATTGCACCCCGGCGAGCGGCAGTCCCGCCCGTAGTGACACAACCTATCTCGCCGCCATTGATCGCGACGGAAACATTGTTTCTCTCATACAAAGTAACTATGACGCTTTTGGCTCGGGCGTGGCGGTGAAAGGGCGCGGATTCGTGCTGCAGGATCGTGGCGGATTGTTTGTGCTCGATCCCAGCCATCCCAACGCTTTGGCTCCGCGCAAGAGACCGTTCCACACCATCATTCCCGCATTTATGGAACAGGGCGACACCCACATTGGATTTGGGATCATGGGAGGCGCCAACCAACCGCTGGCCCATGCGCAATTCGTCTCGAACTTCGTGGACTACGGAATGAACATTCAGGCAGCGCTCTCCGAGCCGCGGTTCACGGTGCGTCCGACTGAGGAAGGGATTGGTTGCGACATTCTGATGGAGTCGAGAGTTGAGGGGGGGACGCTGCAACTGCTCCGGCAGAAAGGCCACAAACTTAAAGTTAGAAAAGAATATTCGGCCGCGATGGGCCGCGGTCAGGCAGTGCTGCGCAATTCCAAAACGAAGGTCAATTTTGCCGCCTCCGACCCGCGCGCCGACGGCTCGGCCGAGCCAGAACCCATTCCAGTGCATTAGGGTTAAGCATGCCTGGGGCCACAACGTCAGACGTAGTTTTCGGGGAGCGCTTCGGAAACAGTAAAACAAAGTAAGATGTAAGCGTTTGCCAGAACAAACCATGAACAACAAAAATGGCGCTCCGCTGCGCTCGACCAAGTGGTTCGGCTTGCAGGATAAAGATGGATTCATTCACCGGTCTTGGATGAAAAACCAGGGATTTCCATCCAATCTTTTCGATGGCAGGCCGGTGATTGGTATCTGTAATACCTGGTCAGAGCTGGTTCCCTGCAACGCTCATTTCAGACTGGTCGCGGAACGAGTCAAGCGCGGCATTTACGAAGCGGGCGGCTTTCCACTGGAGTTTCCCGTGATGTCGCTGGGCGAGACTAATCTGCGGCCCACGGCGATGCTGTTCCGCAACCTGGTGAGCATGGATGTAGAAGAATCGATACGGGGAAACCCGCTCGACGGGGTTGTCCTGCTCTGTGGGTGCGACAAAACTACGCCATCACTAATGATGGGAGCGGCGAGCTGCGACCTTCCGGCGCTGGTCGTTTCTGGCGGGGCCATGCTGAACGGTAACTTTCGCGGTCAGGCGATCGGCTCAGGTACGAGCGTCTGGCAGATGAGTGAAGATGTACGCGCCGGAAAAATGACCTGCGCCGATTTCATGGACGCCGAATCCTGCATGTCGCGCTCGGCCGGCCACTGCATGACCATGGGTACAGCTTCGACGATGGCGTGTATGGTAGAGGCCCTAGGGATGGGCATGCCTCAGAATGCGGCGATTCCCGCGGTCGATTCGCGGCGCTACGTTTTGGCGCAGGAGGCGGGCAGGCGAATCGTGGATATGGTTCGCGATGACGTGAAAATGTCCCAAATCCTGACCCGCAAGGCGTTTGAAAATGCGATTCGCGTAAATGCTGCGATTGGCGGTTCTACCAATGCTGTTCTACATCTCCTCGCGTTGGCAGGACGGGTTGGGGTGAAACTCGAATTGGATGATTTCGACCGGTTGGGACACAATCTTCCGCTGTTAGTCGACCTCATGCCTTCGGGCCGTTTTCTGATGGAGGATTTCTATTACGCCGGCGGAATTCCTGCCGTTGTCCGCGCTTTGGGAGAGTTGATCCATCGCGACGCGCTCACCGTGAATGGAAAAACGATGGGCGAGAATACGGCGGAGGCGCCGTGTTGGAATGCAGAGGTGATTCACGGCCGCGAGAATCCCATCCGGGAGCATGCCGGGATCGCCATCCTGCACGGTAATCTCGCACCCGGAGGCGCACTGATCAAACCATCGGCGGCCACCCCAAGTCTGCTCAAGCATCGAGGGCGCGCGGTGGTGTTCTCCGACATAGAAGACTTCAAAAAACGCATCGACGACCCCGCGCTTGAAATCGACGAGAACTCAGTGATGGTGCTGCAGGGTGCGGGGCCCAAGGGTTATCCAGGGATGCCGGAAGTTGGCAATATGCCGCTGCCCAAAAAACTACTGCGACGCGGTATCACCGACATGGTGCGCGTTTCTGATGCGCGCATGAGCGGTACTGCATACGGCACGGTGGTGTTGCACGTTGCTCCTGAATCCACTGCCGGGGGAACGCTGGCTCTGGTCACAAACGGCGATGAGATTGAATTAGACGTGGAAGCGCGCAAGCTTGAATTGCGGGTAACAGAAGAAGAACTGGCGCGACGCCGTAACGCGTGGACACCGCCTCCGCCAGTCGCGAGCGGAGGATATCAACGGCTGTATATCGAACATGTTCTTCAGGCCGACAAAGGTGCAGACCTCGATTTTTTAGTGGGCTGCAGAGGCGCAGGCGTTCCCAGAGAAAGTCATTAGTAGTCATTTACCGGATAGCAGGTGCCAATGTGACGAATGAATTTGAAGGCAAAGTCGCGATCGTAACCGGAACCAGTGGGATAGGACGTGCGATCGCAAAACGTCTGGCTGCCGGCGGTGCCGAAGTGGTGGCGTGTGGGATCGATGTGAACGCGAATCGGGAGATGGACCTTGATGTCAAGATCCATGCCCTCAGTGTGCACGTGGAAAAGTGCGATGTCTCCCAGTCACAGGCTGTCCAGGATGTAGTGGGAAAAGCCGTGCGCGAATTTGGCGGTTTGGATATCATCGCGCACGCTGCCGCTTATCATCCCTTCGGAACCGTCGTCGAGACCAGCCTGGAAGATTGGAACCGTTGCATCATGGTGAACGTTAATAGCATTTACCTTCTCGGCCACTTTGGAATTCCTGAAATGAAGAAACGTGGAGGAGGTTCGATCATTAACCTCGCGTCAGTGCAAGGACACGCGTGCCAGCGTGGAGTCGCGGCCTATGCGGCATCAAAAGGCGCGGTGCACAGTCTTACTCGGGCCCTCGCCCTCGATCATGCCGGCGATCACATCAGGGTAAATTCGATCAGTCCTGGATCGATCCGCACTCCCATGCTCGAGCGATCAGCGGGACATTTTTCTCCAGGCATGAATGTCGAGGAAGTGTTCAAGCGCTTCGGCGACGCGCATCCCCTAGGGCGGATCGGTACGGCCGAAGAAGTCGCGGAACTGGCTGCTTTTCTCGCATCCGATAAGGCGGCATTTTGCACTGGAGGCGATTACTTGGTGGACGGCGGATTGTTGGCCGGCATCGGGGTAGCGTAATCTCGTCCTGTGACCTCCACGCCAATTTGCGTAGCTCCTACCGGGGACGTCTGTGGTGAAGGGGCGGTCTGGCACGCGTCGCATTCGGCCGTCTACTGGACCGATATCAACCGTTTTCTCATTCACCGCCTCACTTTAGCGGATCAGTGTGTCAGAACCTGGTTTTTCGACGAACCCGTAACCGCGTTAATCCTGACTGATCGCGATGAGGTGTTGACCGTCGTGATGGGTTCGAGTGTGATTTTGTGGGAGCCAGCGAGCGATCGCCGGTATCCGCCAATTTTCCATCTTGAGGGTTGGCCCAAGGTTCGGCTCAACGATGGGCGCGCCGATCCGGGCGGTTCGTTGTGGGTCGGCTCGATGCGCAACAATGTGAATCCTGATGGAACATCAGGAGACGCCGGCGGAAAGGACGGAATCCTGCATCGTATCGATTCGGCTGCCAGGGTGACCTTACACCGTCGAGGCATTGGCATCTCCAATACTCTTGCCTGGAGTCCCGATGGTCGCCGGTTTTATTTTGGAGACACGATAGCGAACGTCATCTGGGTCTATGACTTTGATTCTGCTACTGGGCAGATTTCGAATGAAGTCCCTTTCCTTGAAGATTTCGATCGCGGCTTGCCCGATGGATCGACGATCGATTCAGAAGGGTATCTGTGGAACTGTCGGTATTATGGCGGGTGTCTCGTACGAGTTAATCCAAACGGCAAAGTAGATCGCATGGTTGATATGCCGGTGAAAAATATTACGACCTGCACTTTTGGCGGGGCTGATCTGAAAACCCTGTTTGTGACCACGGCATCCTCGCCCGGGGAGCGGCTGTCCGGCGGGTTATTTGCCATTCAGTGCGAGGTGCGTGGGCAAGCAGAGAACAAGTTTCGCGCTCAAGCGGTTTAGCTCGTCAGGAAGCCTGCGAAAGCGGAGGCTCCCACCAAAGCCGATCACGACAAGTCTGCTCACGCCGATTGACGCAGAGTGCGAAATGTCTGAAGACACTGTTTAGCGGTGTCGAATTCAGAGAGTCGGCTGCCTTCCTGTTCGATCAGGTAATATTCCACCCCGCCTACACTCTCTGCGGCCGAAAAAATTCCTTTCCAGTCTGCTGCACCTTCACCAAACAAGACCTTATAACCCTTATCTGGCCCCGGACCCCAGTCCTTACAGTGGAGTGAGCGAATGCGGCCGGGGTTGGCGCGAATCCACGCAACCGGGTCCGAGCCAGCCTCCAGGCATGTTCCTACATCGAGCTGCAGCATGATGGAAGACATGGTGTTCTTCGCCAATATTTCAATTGGCCGTTTGCCGTCCACAGGAGTGAATTCCAGTTCGTGATTGTGATAGCCGGCCTTCAACCCCGAGGGCGCGAGCTGGTCAGCCGCAGAGTTCAATGTGTCAGCAACTTGCTTCCATCCCTCCAACCCGGGCCCGGGCTGGGAGCTCGACATGACCACGTACTGGCTTCCAAGGATGAGATTCATGTCACGCGCCTGCTTGAGATTCTCCGCGCTGAAGTACGAACTGCTGTTGTGCGTGGAATAACAACGAATGCCCAGATCGTCCAGCAACTTTCGTATCTGTTTGGTCTGTGGCTCGGTCCAATCGAAATACGGCGCATAGAATTCGACACACTGGTAGCCCATCCCAGCCACGGTTCGAACAGTGCCCGTGAGATCGTCTTTTAAAGCGTTGCGAACCGAGTAGAGCTCGAGGCCGACGGGCACTGAGGTAGCGCCGAATGCGGGCATCGAGAAGGGAAGCATGGCGGACAAAGTCAGAAAGGTACGGCGAGACAAAGAGTGCCTGGACATAATAATAAGGTCTCCAATGAACTAACTGATCGCCAGTTTTTTCTGCATCTCTTCGAGAGACAAACCCTTGGTTTCCGGATAAAAAAGCCAGACCACAAAGAACTGCACCACCATCATCAGCGAGAAGAACACGAACGGATAAGCGCCGGATGTAGCGGCCATCAAGGGAAAAATAAGCGAGATCGCCGCGTTCATGAACCAGTGAGAGAAACTGCCAAGACTTTGTCCCTTGGCGCGAACCGTGTTGGGAAAAACTTCCGAGAGATAAACCCAGATTACGGCTCCCTGGGAGAATGCAAAAAAAGCAATATAACCTACCAGAAGCCAGACCAGGAGGTTCTGGTGCTGTCCGGTAAAGAAAATGATCGATACCCCTGCCAGGCAAAACGCGGTACCGACGGAACCGACAAGAAGAAGAGTTTTCCGGCCAAGCTTGTCGATCACCGACATGGCGATCATGGTGAAAAGAAGGTTCGTGGCCCCGATTGCCACCGCCTGCAGATTGCCCGACACCTTGCTGAAGCCGGCATGGTTAAAAATATCGTTCAGATAGTACAGAATCGCATTGATGCCGGAGAGCTGGTTGAACATACCGATGCTGACCGCGAGAAAAATCGGGAATGCGTACTTTCGAGTGAATAGTTTTTCCGTCGACTGGCTCTGCTCCATGTTGATGGATGCGACGATTTCCTGAAGGTCATGCTCGTAGTCTTCGTCCCCCGTGGCTTGTAATACCGTGCGAGCCTCTTCGACTCGTCCCTTCTTGACCAGCCAGCGCGGACTGCGAGGGATGGTAAAAAGCATTACAAAGAATAAAGCGGCAGGAATGGCCGTGACTCCGAGTTCCCACCGCCATTCTGTTGCGACGCCAAAGTGCTGCAAGCTGACGATGTAGTTTGAGAAGTAAGCGACCAGAATGCCGAATACCACGTTGAATTGAAAGAATCCGACTAACCGGCCTCGCAGTTTTGCGGGAGCAATTTCTGCAATGTACATCGGCCCGAGCACCGAAGATCCACCTACACCCAATCCGCCGATAAACCTAAAAATCACCAGAGCGGACCAACTCCAGGCGATTGCGCACCCCAGGCCGGAGACAAGATACAGAACCGCCATCACCCGTAAACTATCGCGACGGCCATACCGTTCCCCCGGAAAGCCCGCCAGCATTGCGCCGAGGACGGTTCCGAAGAGGGCGCTGAAAACCGTCACGCCCAAAAGGAAAGGCGTAAGCCCGTACGACTGCGTCAGTCCGCCTGTAGTACCGGAGATTACGGCCGTATCGAATCCAAACAAAAGACCGCCCAGAGCCGCAACGACTGTGCTTTTGAGCAACGTGCTATTCAATTTCATGCAAACTCCAGCCGTATGGATAGGCTAACCTTCAACTTCGACCGACAAAAAGCAGCCCACAAGTTATCACAGAGTAAACCTCAATTCATTGGACTGAGCCGGCAAGCCGGGAGAATATGAAAGGGGAGACAAAATGGGTCAGCCAGAATCCGGAAATGTAAGAGCGGTGATTCTCGACTACGGAGAAGTCCTGTCGCACCCGCCCGGCGCAAACGAGTGGGCTCGCATGGCGAGTTCTTTCCAGGTGGATGTGGATACGTTTCGGTCTCTGTGGAGTCGGAAGCGGCTGCAATATGACCGGGGCGATCTTTCACTCGAGACCTATTGGTTAAACCTGGCCGAAGCGACCGGCAGCACGCTGAGCGCTGAGCAAATAAGACAGTTAAGTGAATGGGACGTCGAGATGTGGGGTCACATCAATCCGATCATGTTGGAGTGGCTGAAGCAGCTGCGCTCATCGGGTTTAAAAACGGGTCTGCTTTCCAACATGCCCCTGGACATGATTCTCTATGTGCGAAAGCGGATGGCTTGGCTCGATCAATTTAACCATCTGACTTTTTCAGCCGAAGTAAAACTTGTTAAACCCGACCCTGCAATTTACCAGCACAGTCTTGACGGTCTCGGTGTTACGCCCGCAGAGGTAATATTTGTCGATGATAAAGAGGTCAATATCCAAAGCGCGCGTGCGCTGGGCATCTCCGCGATTCGATTCCAGTCTGTGACACAACTGGCCCGGGATCTAAAAGCCCTTGCATTTAGAATTCTGCCGGATGGCTCGAAACCTTTTTAATCTGCTGGGAGTGATTTACCTGCGGCCCAGAATTTGGTGATGTCTTCTAAGGTGCGTCCCTTGGTTTCAGGAACCAACCACCAAACGAACAGCAGATTTAGAAGAGCGGCACTGCTGAAAACCCAGAATGTGCCATCGCTTCCAAAGTATTTCTGCATGAGCGGGAAGGTCTGGTTGCCAAGGTATCCGACCACCCACAACGCAGTCGTCGCAATGGACATGGCGCGACCACGCACTTTTGTGGGATAGATTTCCGAAATGATGACCCAGCAAGCGACGCCATTTCCAAAAGCGTGACCAGCGACAAACGTCATCACAAAAATCAGCACGGCCCACCCACTGCCGTGTATGTGATAAAACCAGCCCACCCATGCAAAAGAAATGGTTTGCAGAAGAGTGCCGGCGAGTATCAGCTTTTTTCGTCCTGAAATATCAACCAGCCAGAGAGCGCACAACGTGAATACCAGATTTACCAGGCTGACTAGCACCGATTGGTAGAAGGCATCGCCCGTGGCGGTCCCCGCCGATCTGAAGATTTCGGGAAGGAAAGAAAAGAGCGGAGTAATTCCGCTTAGTTGCGAGAACCCCGCGAGCATGATGCCAATCAGTAGGGGACGCCGAAAGGTAGTGAGGAGCTCGGAAATATGACCTTCTTCAATCGACAAAGATTCTTGAATCTGCGCCGATTCCGTTACCGCCGTGGGCCTGTCGTTTATTTTTGACAGTACCGAAAGCGCCTCTTCGTGGCGGCCTATCTTCATCAACCAGCGGGGGCTTTCTACCGCAGGAATGATGGTGACGCCAAAAAGCACTGCGGGCACAATGCCAACGAAGAACATCAATCGCCAACCGGTTGACGTATTCCAGGTTTCGTCGCCCATCCGCTGAATGAGCATATTTACAAACACGGCGGCAAGAATCCCGAGTACGATTCCGAGTTGGTACAGAGTTACCAGGCGGCCACGAAGGCGGGCGGGCGCGATTTCGGCGATGTACATCGGAGCGATGATCGATGCCGCGCCAATTCCCAGCCCTCCCATCAACCTCCAAATGACGAATTGAGTCAGGCTGGCAGCGAACCACATGCCGAGAGACGACAGCGCGAAACATCCAGCGCAAATTCCCAACCCCTTTTTCAAGCCAATTCGATCGACCACCGCACCTGCGCCGGCAGCACCGGCCGTGCAACCAATCAGAGCACAGCCGGCGGCCCATCCAACGCCCGCTGCATCAAGATTGAAGCACAGAGCGACATAATGAATTGCACCGCTGATGACAATATTGTCGTAACCGAACAGCAGACCTCCCAGTGCTGAAACCGAGGCTGCGATGAAGAGGGAATTGCTGGAAGAACCATCCGAAGAACGGGCCGACGCGCCCGAGGCTGCCGTCAAGACAATGTATCCTTCGACATATTCTTAAGCATCGCTTGCGCTGCCAGAATAAAACCGATCGTGTGTGCCATGCCAGCGTGCCAGGGCGCGGGACAACTCATTTGGGGTGTGTGGTCGGGAATGATTACCCCATCGAAATTGTTGCGCGCCAGGATCTCTAGGATCCGGAGCATGTCCACATCCCCTTCGTCGATAAATGCCTCGCGATAGTTGGGGACTTTGCCGATCACGTTTCGCAAATGTAGATACGCAATCTTCCCCTGGCGGCTGTAACGATCAACTGCCTCGTAGACGTCCCCGGTAGTCATTTCCGCGATGGTTCCGACGCATAGTTCCAAACAGTTGCTCGGGCTGGGAACGGCATCGATGAGTCGTTGATACATGTGGGGTTGATAGACCAGGCGTGGCTGCTGCCGCATCGTTGGCATGGGCGGATCGTCCGGATGCGCTGCCATTCTCACGCCCGCTTGCTCGGCGACTGGAACCACGTCGGCAAGAAAATGCTCGAGTCGCCTCCACAGTTCATCGTGCGAGATGGAAGGCAACGTCCCGACGGGAGCGGAGGGATCGTACACCATGTTCCAAATCGTTCCCTTTGGAATCGGCACGTCCTCGGCTGGCCCGTCCATTCCAACCGTGATGGCGTGTCCGCGCCCGCGGGGGCCGGTGACGCGACCGCAAACACCCGCCAGGCTGAAGTTGTAACCAAGCACGGGAATGCCCGCTTCGCCCATGTGGCGAATAATGGTTCTAACTTTCTCGATCTGCCGGGGACGTTGCGGTCCATCCATCAGAATATCGTGCCAGTGTGCTGGGTCGAGATTTTCGATAGCCGAGAGGACTAAGCCAACTTCTTCAATTTCCTGACGCAGATTTTTTAGTTGTTGCACGGTCCATAGTTTCTCGGGATCACCCGCTACGCCCCAGGGTTCGTATTTTCCGCCTGTGGGCTGATTATTTCGTGGGTTCGAACCGCCGTGATTAAAGTAATCGACCAGGTGGACCACCACATGAGTACAGCCGGCTTGTCGCGCGAAGTCGTAATATTCGCGCGTCAGCATGTGACGGTAAAGGCCCAAGCCTAGCTTCATAGGCGATTTCCGATGCCAGCTCCGTAGTCTGAGCTTAAGACCTGTCCGTTGATTTCGTTGGCTAGCGGAGAGCAAAGGAATACAAATGCGTCGGCGATAGATTCCGGACTGTTTCTTCTTCCCAACGAGACCCGTAAGACGAATTCGCGGTAAGCAGGATCCTCGTCGAAAACTTTCAGCGAACTTCCGGCCGCGACATTGCCCGGTGAAACCACATTTACTCGAATTCCGGTATGTGCATACTCCAAAGCCATGCACCGGGCAAAGGTTTCGAGGGCGGCCTTCGCGGACGCATAGGAAGGAATCTGAGTGTGAGGCATTCGAGCGACGTATGAAGATGTGAAAATAAGGTGACCAGGAATTCCGCGCTCCCTCCAGGGAGCGAAAACCGCGCGCGCTAGATTTACCTGAGAGAAATAGTTAAAGCGGAAGATGCGATCGTACTCGGCTTCCGAAGTGGTTGCGAAAGGGTGAAGACCACAACCTCCGGCATGACCAAGAACGGTGTCCAGAGAAGGGAATCGTCGGAAGGATTCGCCGATGACCCCGTTCAACGCAGCCGAATCGGTAATATCGATTGAGAAATAGACGTAAGAAGACGGTGGAATCTTCCACTCACCCAGAGTTTGTTTCGCACTGTGTTCTGGCTTGATGTCGACCAGAATCAGGTGTGCGCCGGCAGCGGTGAGCTTGCGCACCACGGACTCGGCGATGGCACCCATGGCTCCGGTAAGCAGAATGGATTTGCCGGCAAGGTCGATGTTAATCATTCGCTGTAAATGTTTAAGTCACGGCCATTACATAATGCCGTGCTTCTCAAATGCCGCTACTGCGCTGCTTCCGTCCTCAAGCGCTTTCCGGACCAGCTTTTCGCCTCGGACCTTTTCAATAGCCTTGGCGAACACTTCATTGGCAGCTTGAATCGGAATGAGGCAAACGCCATCAATATCCCCAAAAAGAATATCCCCGGGATGTAGACGCACCGCGCCGATTTCCAGCGGGACGCGAAAATCCACCACCTTGTAACGAGGCGAAGAATCCTGCCCATAGGGTCCCCACGAAAACGTCGGAAAATTCAAGTCGAGAATCGCCTTGGTGTCACGCGAGTAACCGTTCAACACCGCACCGGTACTACCCAGTTTGCGTGCACGGATACTCATCAGTTCTCCCCATAAGGCATTGCGCGGAGACGATCCGGTGCTCACATAAATCTCGTTGGCATGCAGATCGTCAAGAGCTTCCAGCATTAGGCCAAACGGTTTGGCCATGAGTTTATTAGCGGAACCCATTACCTTTTCCATGAAGACATCGACAGCCAGCACCGGCATTGCGCGGCCTACCAACACCATGTCCGCCCGCAGGGGTCGAATTTGTGGGGGTAAAAATTGGTGCTGAAGCTCCAACTTGTCCATCACGTCGCCAACCACGCAGGTAAACAGTTCTCGCCGGATCAAAGAGAACAGTTCCTCGTCATTTTTCCAAAGCGTCATGGCGGTGTGTGCAGTTCTAAGTTCACATCCGAAAGGAATGGAAGAAGAAGCCTATTTTTTTCGTGCCTGTTGGATGCGTTCTATGAATTGTTTCGCCGTGTCGGTGATGAGCTGGAAGTTACCGGATTGAGCACCGGCCGTCAGACTTCCACCCACGCCAACCGCGACGGCCCCGGCTTTAACCCACTCGGCGACATTTTCGACGCTAACGCCACCGGTCGGCATCAGAGAAGCTTGCGGCAGGGGTCCCTTGACTGCTTTTACGAAGGCAGGCCCTAACGTCTCGCCAGGGAAAAGCTTAACGATGTCGGCTCCGCACTCCATAGCATCGACGATTTCGCGCATTGTGCCGGCACCGGGCATGTAAGGAATCTGGTAGCGGTTACACAGGCGAGCGGTTTCAAGACTCACCGAGGGACTGACGATGTATTGCGCCCCGGCGAGGATGGCAATGCGCGCAGTCTCGGGATCGAGCACTGTGCCCGCGCCAATCAAGATGTCGCCAGAGGAGTATTCTTTGGCGAGATGTTCGATTATTGTGGTAGCCCCAGGCACGGTGAATGTGATCTCAATCGCGGCTGCGCCTCCGCGAGCGCACGCCTCCGCCATACGCGCGGCCTGGTCTGAGCTATTCGTGCGCACGATGGCGACCAGCCCTGATTCAAGAACCTTTCGTAAAACTTTCAGTTTGAGCATAGAGATCGTTACAAACCCTCAATAGGTGCAGATCTATTTTGAGACGCCATCAGGTTGAGTTGTGGGACTCTGCAGTTTCTGAAATTCCTCAGTTTCGCGCTCCGCTTCAGCCGCTTTTCCTTGCTTGCGATAGAGACCGGCAAGCGCGAAATGTGTCTGCGCCGCCAGCGGGCTTTGTTTTTCAATCGATAACAGTTTCGTCCATGCTCTTTCGGCGGCAGCAGAGTCACCCGCCAATGCTGATGCCTTACCCAGAGAATATAGCGTTTCGGGCATATCTGGCAGCAGATGATTGGACCGTTCGAGTTCTGTTCTTGCCTCGCGAGCCTTACCCTGCTGTAACAGCGCACTGCCGAGCCGGTAGGCAGCTTCTGCATTTCCCGGTTCCATTTTGCTCTGGGCGCGAAACTCTTCTTCGGCCTTTGGCCACTGCGACGAGCCCGCATAAACCAGACCAAGTTCAAGGTGCAATTCCGGAGTGTCAGGACGCATCCGCAAAGCTTCGAGGAACTCTTTCTCGGCCTGGGGCATCTGTCGTAATACAAAATAGTTTTCTGCAAGCGCCTGGTGGGCCCGCGCCGAATCAGGATAAGCTGCAATCAAAGTGTCAATGGACTGCTTCGACAACAAGCCACTGGCACGGCCTAGATAGTAGAGCAGGTCAGGATCATTCGGATGTTTTGCCAATGCGGCCTGCAGATTTTCTACCGCCTGCTGCAGTTGCCCGGTACCGATCTGCGCAATCCCAAGTGCCGTCTGTTCCTGAACTTTTTCTAAATGGGGAATCGCTTCGGCGTCATAACCCTGCGAGAGTAGAGCGTATCCCAGCAGTTGGTGAGCGGCCTGCGAGTCGGGGGCAAGTTCCAAGGCACGTTTCAGTGGAGCAATGGCTGCTCCATAATTCCGGCTCTCCATATAGGCCTGACCTAAATTCACAAACCCGTCAGACAATTTAGGCGCGAGCTCGGTTACTTTCTTAAATTCCGTAATGGCAACTTCGAATTTACGTTGCTTCTCGGCCTCCGTTCCCGCCTGCAGGTGTTGCAGAGCTTCCGGAGACAGTGTTTGCCAGGCTAGACAAACTGCTAACAGAATACGAATCAAGGTTTCTCCGGTTCGCGGACTTCCAGGAATTGACTAGCGTGAACGTCAGCCAAAATCTGTTGCGCGCCTGAGGGCCAACTGACTTCTACTCTCGCCGTTTCCTCAGAGCCGAGCCCGAAATGAAGACGTTTGTCACTGGATGACAGATAGCTTCCCGCCGAGGTTGCGAAGCGAGTCTGTCCGTTGACGCGGACTCGCGCGCCGAAGCCATCGCGATTACTGCGGGTACCGCGCAATGAAATTACCAGCCAGTGCTGATCGCCACCGCGGTTAAGGAAAACCTGGGGAGGATTCCCAAGAGAGGTCATCACCACGTCCTGCCATCCGTCGTTATTCAAGTCGCCGAAAGCGGCCCCGCGGCCAGCTACGGGAGTGGTGCTACCTGAATCGGCTCGCTCGAACCGGCCGTTGCGATTCATTGCCAACAGGGGTAATTCCCAATAGTGAAGGGAAGGATCGATCTTCTCGACGTTATCCAGAACATGACCCTGCGCCACGAAGAGATCTTTCCGACCATCGTTCTCGAAATCTTCCAAGCCAACTCCCCAGCCGGAGCTTCCGCTCGACAAGACGCCGAGACCCGTTTCCAGACTGCCATAACTGAAGGTTCCGTTCCCCTCGTTGTGGTAAACGCCATAAATCTCTCGAGGAAGTTCGGTCACGATCACGTCGGGCCGTCCGTCATTGTCGTAGTCCTGAAAAACCACGCCCATTCCGGATAGTCTGCGCCCGTCTTCTGACAGGGCCGCGCCGGCTTCGAGGCCGCGTTCGGTAAAAGTTCCGTTGCCGTTGTTGTGGTAGAGATACTGCTGCATACCGTCGTTGGCGACGAATATATCAGTGAGGCCATCACCATCGTAGTCTGCGAACGCTACTCCCAACGCGCGGCCTTTCTTGGCTGTAATGCCGGCCTTCTGGCTGACGTCGGTGAAAGATCCGTCCCCGTTGTTGTGATAAAGAATGCTGGTAGTCGCGGGAAATTCCTCAGGGGGACAATACGTGTGCCACTCGCCCCCGCAAGTCTTACTGTGTTTTGTATCCCACTCCATATAGCGGGTGACAAACAAGTCTAGTTTTCCGTCATTGTCGTAATCGAAAAACCCGGCCGAGACTGACCAGCCACCAGCCGCAACCCCAGCTTTTGCGGTTACATCGGTAAAAGTTCCGTTGCCGTTGTTATGGTACAAAACGTTTTTTCCATAACTGGTGACATAGATGTCAGCAAACCCATCATTATCGTAATCCCCGACGGCAACTCCCATACCGTAGTTTCCGTCTCCGACATTAGCCAATCCGGCCTGCTGGGTAACGTCGGTAAAGCTTCCGTTCTTGTTTTGCCGGTATAGCCTGTTCCAGTAGCGTGGATTTTTGCGATCGAAATTCTCCGGCATTGTCATGGGACTGGTTATGCGGCCGCCGTTGACGAAGAAAATGTCCAGCAACCCGTCGTTGTTGTAATCGAAGAGGGCGACTCCGCCGGGCATAGTTTCGATCAAGTATTTCTGGGATGTGGGCGAATTCTGCAGAACGAAGTCCAATCCGGGTGGCAGCCGAACCACGAACAAAGACGCGGGTCCAGCGGCGAGGGCCAGAACCATACCGGCAAAAATTAACGATATATAAGCGATTCGGGGAATGACGGTTGGCAAACTGGGTACTCTCGCGCCTAGCATATCGCGCTTAGTGGTTGATTGCATATCAGCGTAGCTGGCAGAGGATATTCTTCGAGATCCGTGTACGTTACCGACTGCTCGAACTCTAAATTCGGCTCTTTCTTTCGTCGCCGGAGTGCGCCGACTGAAGCCGCGTTTTGTTATTCCCAATCCGCAATAGAAGATGGCTATATCCCTTTAGGGTAATCGATTACCGAGCTTCCACCGATTAGATTTCTTCTTGACAAGCTTCTATGAGCTATGACAAAACTCACGCAGTAATTTCACTGTAGACCCGGCCCAAGCTGACCGGTTCGCCACAGGCTCATCAAGCTGTGCACTTCGTGTGGGGGTGAGAAATGATTTCTCGCAAGTTCCTCTCGCTGGTCCTCGCCTTAGGCGTCGTATTTTCAACTTCAATTTTTCTACAAGGGCAATCCACCTACGGCTCGATCACTGGAGCGGTCACGGATCCTTCGGGCGCTTCGATTTCCGATGCCCAGGTGACGCTGACCAATATGGGGACGGCGGAGAAACGTACTCAGCCGACCGGAACTGACGGACTATACAGCTTCGTGAACCTGGCTCCCGGCCAGTACCGGATCGACATCGAGAAGCAAGGCTTCAAGCATTTTACCCGTCCATCGATCGCGGTCGAGGTGCAGCAGACCGCACGTATCGATGCAGCCTTGGTCGTCGGCCAAGTAAGCGAGACTGTCGAAGTCACTTCTGAAACGCCACTACTTCAGACCGATACTTCATCACTGGGAACAGTTGTGAACCAGCGCGAAGCTAACGAGTTGCCTTTGAACGGCAGAAACATTTACAACCTGACCACAATTACTCCTTCCGTCGTCCCGCAAGGGAACACGATGGGAACGGTGGTCGGTAAGAATCCTTTCGACTTTGCCAATTACCAGATCGGCGGCGCATTTGCCAACGAAGGCGCGATCTACCTGGATGGTCAGCCGCTCAATATCGGCTACATCAATCTTCCGCTAATGGTTCCGACTCAGGATGCGGTTTCCGAATTCAAGGTGCAATACAGCAACTTGGGACCTGAGTGGGGTAAGTTCGCTGGCGGCGTGATCAATGTAAGCACAAAGTCAGGCACTAACACCTGGCACGGTTCAGGCTACGAATACCTCCGTAATAAGATTTTCAACTCCAACGAGTTCTTCAATAAAAATTCAGAGATTGCGCTCGGAAAATCAAACGAGCCGCCTCCGTTTACGCAGAATCAGTTCGGCGCAACTATTGGTGGAGCTGTCATCAAGGACAGGACCTTTGCGTTTTTCAGCTATGAAGGGTTCCGGCTGCGCACGGGCACTCCGTTCAATACCACGGTGCCGACGCTCGCCGAACGCGGCGGGGATTTTTCTGATCTCTGTACCAGTGGATTCAACACTGCCGACCCCGGCGGCTCGGGCGTCAACATTTGTTCTGACACAAACCCCTCGACAGGCGCGCACGTTCATCAGCTATACAACCCGATCGCCTTCACCGGCGGAAACCCTACAACGGGCACGCGTATACCTTTTGCCAACAATAATATTACCGCGGCCATCAATCCGACCTCGGCATTTCTCTTGGGCAAACTGATCGCCGATCCCACCTCGGGCGGAACCGTCCTGAATTTCCTGAAAGATTCCAGCACGGGCGGCGACACCGATACTTATATCGCCCGCGTCGATCAAACCATCAACAGCAAGAACACGATCTTCGGGCGCTTCGCTTACTGGAAGCTTCTAAGTTTGGCGCAGGATCCGTTCGGTACCGGCATGTGTAAAGATCGCTGTGCGGAAAACACTCGCAGCAAGAGTTTCGTGTTGGGATGGAATTACGCCATCAGTCCGAATACGATTTTCAACCTTAATGCCAGCATCAGTCGCTTTCACTATCTGCGCGAGCCGATCAACTCTGCCTTCGACGTGACGCAGGAAGGATGGCCTTCCGCTTATAACGCGCTCGTGCCGGATATCGAGCGCACACCGCTGACTCCGTGTTTCGGTCAGAACGACAGCTTGGTAACCTGCAGTCAGGGACAAAGTTCCATCAACGATCTGAATACACAATTTAACCTTTCGCCCCAGGTCACCATGATTCGCGGGCGCCACACATTTGTATGGGGTGGCCAACTCGAAGAAGGCTACGACAATTACCTGCAAACCAATACTGGTGGCGGCCTTATCTCCTTTACCGGTTCCTGGACCTCGAATGCGCCCGGCGTTGTAGGCGCGGGCAATGTTGCCGGTACCAACGCTGGCAACGGCGAAGATTTCGCCGACTTCATGCTCGGATATGGTAATGGTCAAGGTTCCGCCTTCGGCAACCAGACCACTGGATCGCTGGTGATCTCGGGTCCGGTTTCGGGGAAACAAACCTACCGCGCCTTCTATTTCGGCGATAACTGGCGCGTTACTAGCAAGCTGACTTTGAACCTTGGTCTCCGCTACGAATTGCAAGGACCATGGTCGGAGCGGTTTGACAAGATGACGTACTTCGACCCAAAGGCTACAAACAGTTCCGTCACGGGTTGCAGCGGAGTCGCTGGAAGCCCTTGTCTCGGCGATGCCTTCCTGGTAAAGACCGGCCGCAACGACAGCCGCAACAATCTGCCGCTATCGAAGACCCAGTTCATGCCTCGTTTGGGTTTCGCCTATTCACCAGATCAGAAGACGGTAGTTCGGGGCGGGTACGGAATCTTCTTTATTCCGAACTACGTCGCATTCAACGCCAATCCTTACGTGGATCCGGTCAGCAGCGCCACTTCGAACTTCTTCGCCAGCAACGACCACGGTGTGACACCAGCTGCCTCGCTGAACGCCAATACCTGTACCGCTCCCGGCGACGGTACCATCACCTGTCTCGGAGCGGGACCATTCAACCAGGGTACTGGAGGCACCGGCGCCAACAATCTGGTTGCAGTACCGGGCCGCAATCCTCAGCCTAATGTGTCGCAGTACATTCTGACGCAGAACAACTTCTCGGCTACGGGTTATACGGTGCAAAAGTACGGGTACAACGAGCAATGGAACTTTGATATCCAGCGCGAGTTGCCTGGGGGCTTTTTCGCGGACGTTGCCTACGCCGGCGCTCACGGCGTACATCTGCCGCAATCGAACCCGAATATCAACCAGATTCCAGACCGCTTCATCAACCAGGCGAACAGCCAGTTCGCTACAGGTGGCGCGGCTGCGGTGGCTATCACGCAACCCGTCGCCATCTATCCCTTCAGTCAAGCTCTTCCCGGCGCACTTGGGCCGACAGGTCTGATTCAAGGTCAACTCGACCGCCCCTATCCGCAATACGCGGGTGTGAACCTAAACGGACAAGGCTGCTGCGGCAGCAACTACAACGCCTTGCAGGCAACCGTGACCAAACGGTTCCAGGGCGGCGGCACGCTGTTGGCTGCTTATACAAACGCAAAGTTGATGTCCAACACCGATACGCTTACCTCTTGGTTGGAAGGCGGCACGACGGGTGGAACGGGTGCCATTCAGGATTGGAACAACCTGAGCGCCGAGCGTTCACTTTCGTCACAGGACGTTTCCCAGCGGTTGGCTATCAGCTACGTTCTTGATCTGCCATTCGGCCACGGCAAGCGATTTGCCTCAAACGTGAGCGGCGTGACCGACAAAGTGGTCTCCGGCTGGGGCGTTGATGGAACGACGACCTTCCAACGTGGCTTCCCGGTTAAGATCAGCTGGGGCGGCGCTAACGCCATGACGAACTCAGGCCTTCTGGGACAGAGTACGTTGCGGCCTGATTACATTCCGGGATGCGACAAGGGTACCTCCGGAAGCGCAGTCTCTCGCGTTACCCACTGGTTCAATACGTCCTGCTTCACCGCACCGGGTGGCGTTGATGCAACAGGTGCGCAACTCAACCCCTGGACCTTCGGCAATGAGCCGCGCGTCGATGCCACGCTGCGTCAGCAAGGCGTGAACAACTTCGACTTCGCCGCATTCAAAAGAACCAATATTACCGAACGGGTCGGTATCGAATTCCGTGCGGAGTTCTTCAACTTGTTCAACCACCCCCAATTCGGACCTCCCAACGGAACACAGACAAGTGCGACGTTCGGTCAGGTCACCAACACGGTTAATCTTCCACGCTTGATTCAGTTCGGCCTGAAGTTGGCTTTCTAAATCTGGCAACGGCAATGCTTGGGCAGGCTCAATGAGCCTGCCCTTTTCTGTCTATTCCTCTAATCAAGCTCAAAATCGGTTCGGATGCGGCCTGTTGCCTGATTTACAATCCTCTGCGCTACTCCGCTCGATCAGATTTAACCGTACCAGGCTCGTTTATGAAAACAAATCACTCGCTCGACTATTCAGACGCGAAGAGAATTATTGATGTCATTGTGGACCGAGCTGTTCAAATGCAGAAGCCTGCAGTCATCGCCGTGGCGGACTCTCACGGCGAATTAATAGCCTTTGCCCGCATGGATGGCGCGCCTATCTCTTCCATTCGCATCGCCGCCAACAAGGCGTGGACTGCGGCCCGGGAGCGCAAGCCGACCAAGGAGATTGGTGAAAAAGTCCGGCACCCGGAGAAGGGCCACGATATCGCTTATTATGGCGATCCCCGGTTTGTTGGGTGGGGTGGAGGTATTCCGGTCTGGAAAGATGGCCATGTGGCCGGCGCTGTGGCCGTAAGCGGCCTCTCATCGAGCGAGGATATCGTCCTGGCCACACTTGGTGTGGACTTGGTTTCAGGACAGCCCGCCAAGGGCAGCTAACGCTTTCGGCCTTCAACACTCAGGTACAGATCGAGTTGAGGCTCAAAATAAAATAGGGATATGGGAAAGATAACCGTCACGTTTGGGGAAATCATGTTGAGGCTGGCGCCTCCGGGTTTTGAGAAGATTTTGCAAAGCCCCCAGTTTGTAGCCACTTTTGGAGGCGGCGAGGCCAACGTCGCTGTCGCACTAGCGCAATTAGGTCTGCCCGCTGCCTTCGTCACGGTGCTGCCAGAAAAGAATCCCGTGGCTGACGCAGTCATTGGCGAACTGCGGCGGTTCGGCGTGGATACGTCCCGAATTGTTCGGAGAAAGGGGCGTCTAGGTATCTATTATCTCGAGGCTGGCGCCAATCAGCGGCCTTCCAGGGTGGTCTATGACCGCGATTTTAGTGCCATCGCACTTGCTAAGACAGGCGATATCGATTGGGACCACTCATTGGAAAACGCGGGCTGGTTTCACGTCACCGGTATTACGCCCGCCATCAGCAGTTCTGCGGCCGACCTCGCGCTGGAGGGCCGCACCGCAGTCGCCGAAGTCGGCGATCTC
>Ga0207693_10000385_pt1 | contig 40463 bp, 34 predicted proteins | sample LARL81metaG_FD_184347 | JGI IMG/M metagenome (GOLD analysis project Ga0207693, IMG submission 184347) | Corn, switchgrass and miscanthus rhizosphere microbial communities from Kellogg Biological Station, Michigan, USA - LAR L8-1 metaG... | ecosystem: Host-associated > Plants > Roots >... | reverse complement strand
CGGGTCGGTCTTCCGGAACAGCTCCAGCGCCTCCTCGCCGTTGCCGGCGGTACCCACCAGTTCCAGCTCCTCGAACTGCTGCGAGCGCTCGATGCGCCGCCGCATGATGTTCGAGTCGTCCACGATCATGAGCTTGAAGGAGCGTTTGCCGTTCATCGATGTTCCGTTGCTGCTCATGGCTGCGGCTTACGCGACCGCGGTGCTGCCGACCGCGTCGGTGGCGGGCAGGACGATCTTGAAGCGCGTGAACTTGCCCGGGTGGGTGCTGACGCCGATTTTGCCGCCGAGGGCGTAGACGCTGCGGGCCACCACGTCCATGCCGACCCCGCGCCCGGCATCCATGGAGACCCCGTCCTGCGTGGAGAAGCCCGGCCGGAAGATCAGCGCCATGGTCGAGCGCGTGTCCATGATGGAGGCTTCCTCCTCGGTGATCAGCTGCTGGCGCACGGCGGCGGCCCGCAGCGAGTCCGGTGCGATACCGGCGCCGTCGTCCTCAAAGATGAGTTCGTAGCCCTCGCCGGCCTTGCGGAAGTCCACGCGCACCACCCCGGTGTCTTCCTTGGACTGCCCGCGGCGCACCTCCGGGGACTCGATGCCGTGCACCGCCGCGTTGCGCAGCATCTGGATGAGGCAGTCCTTGATCGTGGCGCCGTAGGCCGACGGCACCTCGCCGAGGCCGGTGAGCGAGAGCCTGAAGCGCTTGGCGTGGTCCTGGGCGAGGCGCTCGGCCATCGACTGCAGCGCCGGGGACAGGTCCTCGACCGCGCGCGGCTGCGGCCGTTCGGCCGGCCGCTCGGGAGCACGCGCCAGCGGCATGGTGCCTGTGGTCGCGGTGGAGTGCTCGCTGGCAGCCGGGCTGACCTTGAGCGTCGTGAGGCGCGCGGCCATCTCGCGCACGCTGCGCAGGTGCGCCAGCAGGTCGTCGAGCTTGAGCACCAGCGGCAGGAAGTCGTTGCCGGAGAGTTCCGGGCGCTTCTTGCAATCGCTCACCATGTCCTCGAGCGCGTGCACGCGGCTCGCGATGCTCTTGAGGTTCAGTGCCGAGGCCTCGCCCTTGATGGAGTGCAGCTCACGGAACAGCCCGGTGAGCTTCTTGCGGAACTCCGCGTCGGTGCGCGCCGGTTCCTTGAGGATCGTGTTGACCAGCTTCAGTCCGGTCTCCGCCGTATCGAGGAATGAGATCAGCTGCAGCGGGTCGACGTGCATCATGCCGAGCATCATGTCGAGCTGGGCATTGGCATTTTCCTGCGAATCGTGCAGCTCGCGGGCCAGCAGCACGCTGGAGGTGATGTCGCCCACGGCACACAGCACGTGCTTGATGCCTTCCGGCCCCATGACGCGATGGAAGTCGAACTGCAGGTAGCGCGTCTCCTTGCCACCGTGCCCGTTCTCCATCGTGATCTCGAGCTGCCCCAGCGGGTTGATGCTCTTCATCAGGTTCTCGTGGGCCCGGTCGCCCCACAACAGCTTGATGTACTTGGTGGCGGTGGCGAGCGTGGCCGCCGGCACCAGGTCCCGCAGCAGCTCCTCGAAGGACAGGCCGGCGAAGTCATGGCGGCTGAACATGCGGGTCAGCGCTTCCGACCACACCGAGCCGATGCGGTAGTTGGCGTCCAGCAGGAAGAAGCCCTCGCGCACCGTCTTGAGGATGTCGCGGGTCTGCTCCTGCGCGTCACGGGCGGCGCGCTCGTGACGGGCGCGGGTCACCTGGAAGTAGGCCGCCGCGGCGGCGAGCACCAGGGCCGCGAGCACGCCGGCCAGCAGCAGCGCCCGCAGGTGCGCGGCGGAATCCGAGGAGGTGCGCTGCAAGGTGGCGGCGAGGCTGGAGATCTGCGCCTGCAGGGCCCGCGCGTTGTCGCTGGCGAACAGCTGCGCGCGCTTCACTTCCGCGTAGTGCTGGCGGCCGTCGTGCGACAGCGTGCTGCCGCCGCTGTCGGAATCCACGTACGGCTGGCCGTTGAAGGCCACCACCGGATCCAGTACCGGGCCGTACTGGTGCCACAGCAGCAGCGCGCGGCCGAGCTGCGGGGAGTCCACCTCACCGCTGGCGTTCATCTGCTTGAGCTCGGAGTCGAAGCGCTTGACGGTGGTCTGCAGGTCGGCAAGCGCCTGACCCGAGTAGGCACGCACCTCCAGGCGATCACGCAGCGAGTTCAGCTGGTGCGAGATCTCCTCCGGGTAAGTCTGCAGCGTGCTCGCGGTCTGCAGGGCGCTGATATCCGCGCGCATGTGGGTCGCGAGGCGGAAACCCATGATGAGCACGGCGCCCATTACCAGGGTCAGCGCCGTGCCGATGCCGGCGGTCACGAGTTGGCGACGGCGCTCTGTGCCTGCGAGGCTCATCGTGGGACTCTCCTGTTCTCTACTTGGGCAGTTCGAACCGCATCAGGGTTCGCACCGGCACCTCGACAGGCGTGCCGTTGATGACGGTGGGCGCGTAGCGCCAGTGTCTGATGGCATTCAGCGCGGCGCTGTCGAACACTCCCGGGGGGGTCGCTTCCACCACCCGAACATCACGCGGCTCCCCGCTGGTGCTCACCGTGAACTGCAACGTTACCGAGCCGCTGATCTTCTGCGCCAGCGCGCTCTGCGGATAGTCAGGGGAGGGGGAGCGCAGGCGCTTCAGGTTCGCGGCGAGGATCGCCGGATCGATGGCGGCCTGCGCTTTGGGCGCGTTCTGGGCCTGCTGCACGGCGATAATGTCCTTCGGGTCCGCGCCGAAGCGCTTGGCGAGGGTGATGTCGGCGTCGGCCGGCTTGCCGAGGGCCACCGCGGCGCGTGCCCGCTCCAGGAGCTTGCCGGTGAACTCGCGGCTGACCTCCGCCAGGGAGGCGTTGTTCGGGTCGTTGGTCTGCACCAGCCCCAGATGATACGCGGCACTGTCCTGCGCCGGGTCCGTCAGGCGCCCGTCGCGTATGCGCTCGCGCGCCAGCTGCAATTCACGCTCGCTCTCGGCCTGCAGCGCCTTCTGGCGCGTGGTGCTCAGGTCGCGCTGGAAGGCGGCGATCTCGGCGGTCTTCATGCCCGCCGCGCGCGCCTCGTTCAGCCAGCGGTCCTCTTCCACGGAATTCTTCGCCAGCGCCGCGTCACGCGCCTTGCGCAGGTAGGCCCCGCCCAGATCGTGCACGGCGCGCTGCGTTGCCGGGTGCGTCGGCGCCACCGCCTGCAGCTGCTGCAGGTAGATCTTGGCGCTGTCATCGGGGTCGGTGAGCTTGCCCTCCCGGATGCGATCGGCCACGAGCCCGGACAGGCGCGTGACCTTGGAGTCTTCCGCGCGGCGGGCGATGTCGGCGCGCCACTTGGCCAGCTGCTCGGGGGCAGCGGTGCCGGCCTGCTGCGCCTGGCGCACCAGGGCCGCGGCGCGCTCGAGGTTGCCGTCGGCGAGCGCCTTGGCGATGGCACCCGCGTAGAAGCGCTGCTCGAAAGTCGCCACGCGCGCATCCGCGGGGGCGGCGGACTTGAAGTTCGCGAGTGTCTGCGCGGCCTCCTCGAAGCGGCCGGCGTTGACGGCCTCCTCGAAGCGTCCCGCCAGCACCCCGGCCACGCGCTGCAGGCCATCGCGCGCCTCGGCGTTGCTGGCATCCGCCGCGGCGGCCGAGCGGTAGTAGAGCAGCGCGTTGTCGCCGGCCGGTTCGGTGAAGCGCCGCTCGTGCATCGCCAGGCGCGCCTTCTCGAGCAGCTCATCGACCTTGCCCTGCACGATTGAGGTGTCGGCCACGGGCTCCGCGGCAGGGGCGGCCTCGGGCGCTCCCGCGCCGGGGGCGGCAGGCGCCAGGGCAGCCGGGGCGTTGCTGCTGACTGCCGGCGCGGCCGGCGGCGCCACCGCCTTCGGGCTGCGCGTGAAATACCAGAAGCCGCCGCCGGCGGCGGCGAGCGCGACGACCGCCGCGAGCAGCAGCAGCCGGGTCTTGTCGGGCGGTCCCTCCTGCGCGCGCTCCGGGGCGGCCGCGGCGCGGAAGGCACCGATGGTCAGATCGGCCGGCGCGGCAACCGCGGGGGGTTTCGCAGCGGCACCCCGGGCGGCGACGGCCTCCGCGATGGCGCCCTCGAACACCGCCTGGGTCTTGCGCGGATCCACCGGCGTCGACAGCACGGCGAATACCTTGCTGCCCTTGAGGGCGGCCCCCACCTGCTTCTCCGCGGCGGCCTCGGCGAATACCAGCACCAGCGCACGCGGGGCGCTGCTGGCAGCGGCATCCACGGCCGCGCGCACGTTGGCCACGGCACGCGCGTCGATCACCAGCAACTGGGCGCGCTTGCCCGCGGCGAGGGCCTCGAGTGCGGCTTCCAGGGTTTCCACGGGGCGCACGGCGGCCTGGTTGTCCAGGGTCTGGCCGAGCTCGAGAAGGAAATCATCGCGGGTGGTGACCGCGGTGACGTCGACCACGGGCTGAGAGCTCGCGCTCCCCGAGGTTGAGTTCGCAGTCTGGGTGCTGCGGGAGGCAGGTGCACTGGCCACGGGGCGTGTCTCCAACAAAGTCTATCAGTTCAGCAGCGAATTCTCCGTTCGCGTGAGCAGGCGCGCGCGGCACACGAGGCTCTGCCAAGGCGCGCAAGTTCCCGCCGTTGCAGGATATGTAGCCACTGCGATAGCGCAGTGCGTCAGTTCACAATAACGCAAGCGGCCGTCGGGGGCGTGCGACGCCGGTCACCAAACCTTTGAAGCACTGCTCGCTTTGCGCAACAGCCCGCCGCCGCTGGCACAGCTGATGCGTGCGCCGCAGAGGCGAACTGCAAGCCGCGGTGGGGCACCCGCAACTGGCCTCGTTCGCGCCGCGCGCTTGCTGCTGCGGCGGCGGCGCGGCGGCAGCCCGGGAGCGGCCGCCGCCGGCGCCCGCGCACGCCTTCGGGGTGCGCTCCCGGCGCGCTTCCGCACCAGGGCGGTGCGCCGGAGCTTTGCAATCAGCCACTTAAGGATGACGTGTACGCGGGCGCCGCGGTGTAGGCGCTCTGGGGCTGGCGCGATCGCGACGCGCAGTGAACAATCTGTTGCTGTGACCGTCTTAACGTAATAAGAGGAGCAGGATACGAAGGCGATCACCTTTTGTGCGAGGACTTCGGACTAAGTTAAGACCCGCTGGCAGCGCCGGCATCGCCGGCGCCCGGCTCTGTGGACTAAGAGCTCAACGGGAGGGAAAGGACGATGCGACCGTTCGCAGGTGACCAGAATTCCCAAGGCAGTACTGCCGAGTTCATCGATACGCTGAGTTCCTTCAGTCGCCTGCACCGCGCGCAGCGCTGGGAAGGCACTTTCGGAGACTTCCTCGGGACGATCCTCCCCGGCAACGCCGTGGCACTCGCCCGCTCCAGCCACGAGTACATCTGGGACATGCTGCGCTGGCACGGCCGCGCCGCACCCCCCGAAGCCACCGAGAACCAACGCGCGCGCGAGCTGTTCAAGCGCGAGCTGTTCGGCATCGACGAGCCGCTGTCGCGCGTGGTGGACTACTTCAAGGCCGCCGCCGCCGGCTCCGACGTCGGGCGGCGCCTGCTGCTGCTGCTCGGGCCACCCTCCGGCGGCAAGTCCACGCTCGCCATCCTGCTCAAGCGCGGGCTCGAGGAATACAGCCGCACCGATGAGGGCGCGCTGTACGCGATCCGCGGCTCGCCGCTGCGCGAGAACCCGCTGAACCTCATTCCCACGAGCCTGCGGGCGGAGTTCCGCGAGCGCTATGGCGTGCACATCCAGGGCGAGCTGTCGCCGTGGGCGCGCGATTTCGTCGAGCGCGAGTTCGAAGGGGACTTCGTGCGCGTGCCGGTCGAGCGGGTGTTCCTCAATGAGGCCTCGCGCGTCGGCATCGGCACCTATGCGCCGCACGACCCGACCACCGCGGACATCGCCGACCTGGTCGGCTCGGTGGATCTGGCCAAAGTGGCGCAGATTGGCGATGAGGGCGACCCGCGCGCCTGGTCCTGGTCCGGCGCGGTGTACGCCGCCAGCCGCGGCGTGCTCGAGATGATCGAGATCCTCAAGGTAAAGCGCGAGTTCCTGTACCTGCTGCTCACGCTCACGCAGGAGAAGAACGTCAAGGTCTCGCGCTTCCCGCTCATCCACCTGGATGAGACGATCCTCGCGCATACCAACCTCGCGGAGTTCCACAAATTCCTGCAGGAGAAGGAGAACGAGGCGCTGCTGGACCGCATGGTGATCATCAAGATTCCGTACGCGCTCTCCTATCGCGACGAATCGCGCATCTACCAGAAGCTGGTATCCGGCGCACCGGCGTTCCGCAACGTGCACCTGGACCCCCACGTGCTCAACCTCGCCTCCGTCTTCGGCATCTTGACGCGCCTCGTCAAGCCGGAGCGCGAAGGACTGGATCAGGCGAAGAAACTGCGCCTCTACTCGGGGGAAACCGTCGAGGGTGTCGCCGACAGCGAGGTCTCGCGCCTGCGCGCCGAGGCCCCGGACGAGGGCATGAACGGCGTCAGCCCGCGCTTCGTCATCAATGCCATCTCGAACGCCATCACGCGCGGCAACACGCACAGCCTCACCAGCATGGAGCTATTGCTCGCGCTCAAGGATTCGATCGAGAACGACGCGCGCATGGATGCCAAGCAGAAGAAGGCCTGGATCGATCACCTGGTCACGGCGCGCAAGGAGTTCTACAACCGCTGGGTCAAGGAGGACGTGCACCGCGCGATGTTCGCCTCCTTCGAGGCCGAGGCGCAGCAGCTGCTGGAGAAGTATCTGGACGAGGTCGAGGCGTCCCTCGATCACCGCCAGGTCACCGACCCGATCACCGGCGAGAACCGCGCGGCGGATGAGCGCTTCCTGCGCTCGGTCGAGGAGAAGATCAAGGTATCCGACTCCGGCAAGCTGTCGTTCCGCCAGGAGGTGGTGCGCAAGGCGATGGTCGCCTTCAAGACCGGGGAGAAGTTCAAGCTCGGCAGCCACGCGCGCATGCGCGAGGCGATCGAGCAGTACCTGTTCGAGGAGCGCCGCGACGTGCTGCGGCTGGTGACCTCCACCGCGCGGCCCGATGAGGAAGCGCGGCAGAAGATCTCGGTGGTGCAGGAGCGCCTCGTGAACGAATATGGCTACGACGAGCACAGCGCCAAGGAGGCACTGAGTTACGTCACCACGCTGCTCGCCCAGGAGTAGCAGCACTTTAGCGCCACACATTAAGGGGTGCGAGCGAGGCCCATGGACGAGGACAGCGGTAAGCGCGATAAACCGGGCGGGGGAAAATGGTACGAACTCTTCTCGCGTGGCGCCCGCGACTGGCTGCGTCACGATGAGAAGGTGCGCGAGGCGGTGCGCGCCAACCTGCCGGAGATCATCGCCGGCGGCGACGTGATCAACGAGAGCGCCCGCACGGTGCGGGTGCCGGTGCGCATGCTGGAGCACTACCACTTCCGGCTGCGGCGCCCCGAGGAGCAGCAGGGTGCGGGTCAGGGCAAGGCCAAGCCGGGGGACGTGTTCTCAGACCCGTCGCGCGACCCGAGCCCCGGGGAGAAGGGCGCGGGCGGACGCGACGACGGCGGCGTGCAGCTGCTGCTCGAGTTCAAGGTCGATGACATCGTCGACTGGCTCTGGGAAGAGATGCAGTTGCCGAATCTCAAGGCGCGCGCCGGGCCCTCCGAGGAGAGCGACTGGGTGCGCGAGGGCTGGGACCGGCGCGGGGCGCGCTCGCGCCTGGACCGGCGGCGCTCGTTCAAGGAGCTGGTGAAGCGTCGCGGCACCCCGGGCGCCACGCCGACCTTCACCGACGAGGATCTGCGCTTCCGGCAGCTGTCACGCCGCAAGCAGCCGGCGGTGCATGCGGTGGTGTTCTTCATGCTGGACGTCTCCGGCAGCATGTCGGACCGCGACCGCAAGCTCGCCAAGACCTTCTTCTTCTGGGTGGTGCAGGGCTTGCGGCGCGAGTACCGCTCGCTCGAGACGGTGTTCGTCGCGCACACCACCGAGGCGTGGGAGTTCAACGAACCGGACTTCTTTCAGGTGAGCGGCAGCGGCGGCACGGTGGCCTCCGCCGGGCTGCTCAAGGTGCGCGAGATCATCGATGCGCGCTACAACCCCGGGCGCAGCAACATCTACCTCTTCTACGCCTCCGATGGTGACAACGCCGTCAGTGATACCGCCGAGGCGCGGCAGGCACTGGCCTCGATCACCGCCGATACCTGCTACAGCGGCTACGTGGAGGTCTCCTCGGGCGTCTCCCGCCAGCTGGATACCGAGACCGGGCGCCTGTTCGCGGAACTGCACGCCGCCGGCTGCGCCGCCGACAGCTACGCCCTGAATGACTTCGATGACGTCTGGGGCGCGGTCAAGCACTTCTTCACGGCGCACAACCAGGAGTTGCCCCGCTCGTGAGCGGCGACTGGCAAAGCTACGTGCGGCGCATCGAGGAACTCGCGGCCCGCTCGGGCCTGAAGTTCCATCCGGTCGACTTCGAGGCGGTGCCTGACAGCTTCATGATGGAGATCGCCGTGTACGGGCTGCCGGTGCGCATGCCGCACTGGTCCTTCGGCGTGCGCTACATCTACCAGCTGATCCAGCGCCACATGGGCCACTCGCGCCTGTTCGAGGTGGTTTTCCCCGGCAACCCCGGGCATGCCTATCTTGCCGAGAGCAATGGGCTCGCCGAGAACATCCTGGTCACCGCCCACGTGCTCGGGCACGCGGACTTCTCGCGCAACAACCTGCTGTTCCGCCGCTGCCAGGAGCAGGTGAGCGAGCGCATCGTGGAGCACGCCGCCAACCACGCGCGCCAGATCAGCCAGGCCATCGAGGCGCACGGTGCGCAGCGCGTCGAGGCAGCCCTCGATGCGGCGCTGGCGCTCGAGCAGCACATCGACGTGGACCAGGCGCTGCGGCGGCCGCCCTATCCGGAATATGCCGAGCCGCCCAAGGTCCTGGTCGATGACGTCTTCCGCAAACGCTTCGCCGCGCTCGAGCCGGCCGCGGGCGCGGCGGGCACCGAGATCCGCAAGCGCGCGCCCGTGCCTCCGCACCCGGAGCACGACCTGCTGTGGTTCGTGGCCCACTACGCGCCCGAGATGGAGAGCTGGGAGCGCGACATCTTCCTGGCGGTGCGCGAGGAGTCCTTCTACTTCTACCCGGTGTTCGCCACGCAGATCATGAACGAGGGCTGGGCCTCCTACTGGCACGCGCGCCTGCTGCGCGAGGCGGACTTCGTGCCGCAGCAGGCGTACGTCGATGCCATCAAGTGTCACTCGGATGTCGTGCGCCCCATCGCCGCCGAGGCGCAGGTATCACTGAACATCAATCCCTATCACCTGGGATTCGCCATGTGGGAGAAGATCATCGCGGGCGCCGGAGGGCTGGAGGCGGCGCGCCGCATCATGGAGCAGGATGACGACTTTGGCTTCGTGCGCAATCACCTCACGCGCGAGCTGGCCGAGGAGCTCGGGCTGTTCCGCTACAACGCCCGCGCCGACGGGCAGGTGAAGGTGCTCGAGCTCGACCTCGCCGGCCTGCACGAGGCGATCCTCGGGCCGAAATACAACTTCGGCGCCCCCGTGGTCTCCGCCGCGCACGTGCGCAACGACGGCACCCTCGAGCTCACGCACGACAGTTCCGTGGACGGTCGCGGACTGGACCTTGAGCGTAGCCGCAAGGTGCTCGACTACCTGCACCGCGTCTGGCGCCGGCCGATCGTGCTGACCACGATCAACCAGAGCGGCAATACGCTGGAGCTGACTGCGCCGTAGGCACGGCGGGCAGGCTAGCGCTTGGCCGGAGGGGCTTGGTCCTGCGGCGGGGCCGGGGCCTGCGGATCCGTGCCCCAGTCCTCCTCATCCCCGGAAGTCACGATTGACACCGGGTCACTCGCCGGGGAACTCGCCGCCAGGGCCTCATCGAGCTGGCGCTGGATTTTCTGCTGCCTGCGGCGCTCGGCCGCTTCCTCGTCGCTTGACTCGCTCATCTGCCCAGACTCCTCCAAGCTCTGCCGCGCACGGCCGGTAGCCGCAGGCACCCACCGGGAGTACGCTTTTACCTGCCGCTGGTGCTCACGTGGCGCCGGTCCGTCCTTGCCGGGGGAGCATACGCCATGGGGTACACGACTTCAGGCATCCGCAACATCGCACTGGTGGGTCAGGCGGGTGCGGGCAAGACCTCGCTGCTGGAGACACTGCTGCTGCAGGCCGGCGCCATACGCGCGCGCGGCAGCCTGCAGCGCGGCACCACGGTGTCGGATTTTGATCCGCAGGAGAAGCGCCTGCAGCACTCCCTCGACACCGCCATCTGCAGCTTCGACTACCAGGGCGTGCACATCAACATCATCGACACGCCCGGCTACGCGGACTTCCTGGGCAAGGCGCTGTCGGTGCTCGAGGCGGTCGACGCCGTGGCGATCGTGGTGAGCGCGGTGAGCGGTGTCGATACGCTCACGCAGCGGCTGATGGAGTTTGCGCGCGAGCGCGAACTGTGCCGCCTGCTCATCGTCAACAAGGTCGACAGCCGCGATGCGCGCTGCGCCGATGTGCTGGCGGCGCTGCGTGAAGCGTTCGGGACCGAGTGCCTGCCGCTGAATCTGCCCGCCGGCGGCGGTGATGCCGTGGTGGACTGCTTCTTCCAGCCGCGCGGTCGCGCCACGGACTTCTCCTCGGTCGAGGCGGCCCACACGCAGATCATCGACCAGGTCGTGGAAGTGGACGAGAAGCTCATGGCGCTGTACCTGGAGCAGGGCGAGGAGCTGTCACCGGAGCAACTGCACGACCCTTTTGAGCAGGCCCTGCGCGAGGGCCACCTGGTTCCGGTGTGTTTCACCTCGGCCGAAGGCGGCGCCGGGGTCGCAGAGCTGCTGCAGGTGATCGAGCGCCTCATGCCCAATCCGGCCGAGGGCAACCCGCCGCCGTTCCTCAAGGGCAGCGGCGAGGAGGCGGTGCGGGCGCCGGTGGCGCCGGACCCGGACAAACACGTGATCGCGCACGTCTTCAAGGTGAGCATCGACCCGTACGTCGGCAAGCTGGGGGTGCTGCGCGTGCACCAGGGCACGGTGCGTCCGGGCAGCCAGCTCTTTGTCGGTGACGGGCGCAAACCCATCAAGATCGCGCACCTCTACCGCCTCCTGGGCAAGGAGACGAGCGAGGTCACCGCCGCCCAGCCCGGGGACATCTGCGCCATCGCCAAGGTGGAGGAGCTGCACCTGGATGCAGTGCTGCATGACTCGCACGAGGAGGACCAGTACCACCTGAAGCCGGTCGCCTTCCCGCCCCCCATGCTGGGCCTTGCGATCGAGCCGCAGCGCCGCGGCGACGAGCAGCGCCTCGCCGACACTCTGCACAAGCTCACCGCCGAGGACCCCTGCGTACGCATCGAGCACCACGCCTCGGTGAACGAGACCGTGCTCTACGGCATGGGGGAGTTTCACCTGCGCGTGCTGCTGGAGCGCATGAGCGAGCGCTACGGGGTGCAGGTGAAGACGCATCCGCCGAGCATTCCTTACCGCGAGACCATCACGCGCCCTGCGGAAGGGCACTGCCGGCATAAGAAGCAGACCGGTGGCGCCGGGCAGTTTGGCGAGGTGTTCCTGCGCGTCGAAGCGCTGGGCCGCGGCACGGGGTTCGAGTTCGTCGATGACGTCGTCGGCGGAGCGATCCCGGGTCAGTACCTGCCGGCGGTCGAGAAGGGTGTGCGCCAGGTGCTCTCCGAGGGGGCGCTCGCGGGCTTTCCGATCCAGGACGTGCGCGTCACGGTGTACGACGGCAAGCACCACGCGGTGGATTCCAAGGAGGTCGCGTTCGTGTCCGCGGGGCGCAAGGCCTTCCTGGACGCGCTGCAGAAGGCGACGCCGATCGTGCTCGAGCCGATCATGCGCGTGGAGATCACCGCGCCCGCCAGCGCCATCGGTGACATCACCGGCGACCTTGCCACCAAGCGCGCCCGCATCAACGGCAACCACTCACTGCCGGGCCAGCGCGCCACCCTCACGGCGTTCGTGCCGCTGGCGGAGGTCTCCGAGTACCAGTCGCGCCTGAAGGCACTCACGGGCGGGCAGGGCGCCTACATCATGGAGCTCAGCCACTACGACCCGGTGCCGCCGCGCAAGCAACAGGAGCTCGCCCAGGCGTGGCGGCCGCGGGCCGAGGAAGACTGAGACGCCCTTCGCACTTGACCAAGTTGGCGCTTGTCATAACGCCGCCGGGTCTTTAACCGCTTCCCCGCCTGCGCAACACTGGCAGTTGCTGGTGCGGAGGGAGAGGTGGCATGCGCGCGTCTGTGGTTGTTGCGATGACGGTGGCGGCACTGCTGGTGCTCGCCGCGGGCGGCGTGGCCGGCGACTCACCGAGCCCGTGCCCCACGAGCGCCGGTATGAAGGATGCGAGCAAGAAGACCAAGCCGAGCTCCTTCGCCCCGCGGCCGAGGCCACCGCACAATGCCTACGGTCAGCCGATTGGGGACAAGATCCTCACCAGGCGTGTGAAGAAGAAGCCCCCGGTGGTTGACTCCCCGGCGACCTGACTCTGCCGCGGGCGGGCGCCCGGGGTAGCGCGCCGCTGCGCTCGCCAACGCTTACTGCCGCGTCCAAGCCGATGCTTCCCCGCCGGTCGGGCCGTGGCACAGTCCAAGGCTCCGTAGGGGCTATCTGACACATTGTGCGTACCGGGGCCGATCGAGCGTATCGTGGTGCGGGTAGAGATTACGCCGGCGTTGCGTCACAACGCGTAACTACCACCACAATCACAACTACAACTCAGGAAACGGAGCGCATCATGTCGATCATCGGCTGGATCGTTCTCGGACTTATCTCGGGCTTCATCGCGAGCAAGATCGTCAACAAGTCAGGCGAGGGTATCTTGCTCGACATCGTCCTCGGCATTGTCGGAGCGGTCGTGGGCGGCTGGCTCTTTACTACCTTCGGCATGGCGCCGGTCACGGGCGTAAATATCTACAGCATGATCGTGGCGATCGTCGGCGCGATCATCGTGCTGGTGGTTTACCACGCCCTGACCCGACGACGGGTCTGACCTTAGCGCGGGTGCCGGGCTACGCGGTGGGCTTCTTCCAGCTCACCGCGTCTCCCACTTTCAGGCCGAGCTTTGCCGCGGCGCCGCCGCGCAGCTCCAGCACCGCCGCGACCGGCTCCCCGGAGCTGAGCGTCGCGAGCGACAGCGGCGCGGCGCGTTCGATGATCTTGGTCACGCGGCCGTTGGTGCCGATGAAGAGCATGTCGAGCTCGATGTAGGTGTTCTTCATCCACATGTTCTCGACCCGCGGCGGCTGCAGCGGAAATACCATGCCCTCGCTCTCCGGCAGGTCGCTCACGAACATGAGCCCCTGCTCGGCGCGCTGCGGCGTGTCGGCCACCCATACCCTGAAGGAGTGCACCCGGGGTGGTTTCCCCTGGGTAATGGTGAGGTCCGTGCGCGGATAGCTCGCAAGATCGAGCGGGCCGCCCGCGCCGTCGGCCACGGCGGCCTGCAGCCCTGCGGCCGCCAGAATCCCCACCAATATTGCCCGCCGTGCGCGCCGGCGCCTGCCTGCCTGAGTCATGTGCGGTCCTGAAGTTTGTGCTGCGGGGATTCTGCGGGCTTCTCCGCCGGCGTGTCATCAAACACCGCCGTGCCGGCAAAGTCGAAGCTGCTCACCAGGATGCGTGCGTCGCTGCTGAGCGTGCTGGCCGGGGCGATGCAAAAACCACGCGCCACGATCCGCCAGGAGCGCGCCGTGCCACCGAGCGCGCCCAGGCGCTCCTGCTTCAGCTCATCCACCGTGCAATGATCGTCGCCGCGGGTCGCGAACAGGCGGTCCTCGCCCTCGAAGATCACCGTAAGGTTGGTGGGCAGGGCGTGCCCGGCGCGGCCCTCGTGCACCGCGTCGACGCCGAACACCAGTCGCAGCCGCCGTCCGTCCGCATGCGCCGGCCCGGCAAAGGCGACCCGCAGGCCGCTGCCGTCCGGGCGCGGCCCGCCCTCGCACTGCAGCTCGGCGTTGTGCCAGTTGACGTCGAGGTTCATGGCGCCCCGGATGCGGGCGCGCAGATAACCATTGCCGGTCGGCAGGCAGCCCTTGGCGGCGCCCGCCGGCGCGGCCGGGTCGGCCGAGTGTGAAAGTGGCGGCGCCGCGAGCAACGCGGCGGCGCACAGCACCGTCGGGGGCAGTCGCATGCGGGCAGTCTACCGTGCCGCGCGCGTAACTCCCCGCCGCTTACGCTCCGGGAACCACCAGCAGCGACTTGGCGAGGCTCGCATGGCCGCGTACCAGGGCGCGGGCGAGGTGCATCAGCGTGGTGAGGATGATGAGGCCCGCCACGAACAGCAGCACCGAGGCGAATATCGGGTGATCGCTCGGTATCGAGTCCGGGATGCCCGGCACGCCGGCAATCGTGATGTCGTCCGCGAAGTCGAAGTGCGACCAGCCGAGGCGCTGCGCCAGCAGCAGCAGCGGCATGCCGATGAAGGCGGCGCTCACCGACAGTCCGGTGATCGCGAGCGTGAAGTAGATGATTCCCAGCGGCAGCATGATCAGCAGATACGCGAGCGTGGTCCAGGTACGCACGTCCTTCAGCATCTCCCCGATCCGCGTCCACCAGCCCGCGGCCGGGCCCGGATGGACCGGGCGCCGCGGCATGCGCTGCCCGGTGATGCCTTCCAGCAGCCGGCCTTCCCCGAGCGCGATCACGCGGGCGATGCCGATGAAGGCAAGGAAGAAGGGCACGCCGATGATGAGGATCGCAAAGCCGGCCGAGAGCGACAGGCCGGTGACGACGAACGTGAAGTACACGATGCCCGTCGCCAGCGTCAGCAGCATGTAGAAGAGGGCGGTGTAGCTGCGCGGATCGAGGTAGACCCCGAAGAAGCGCCGCAGCGGCGAGGTGCTCGCCGCGGCCGGCGGCGCCGGCGTCCTCAGGGCCGCCTTCACCTTCGCCTCCGTGTCGCGGTAGGCGGCCGCGACCTCATCGGGCGCACCGTAGGTGCTGGCGATGAGCTCGAGCACGTCGGCCTCGGATTTCCCCGGATGGGCGGCCACTTCGGCCCGCAGGTATTCCTCGGCGTCGTAGAGCGCATCCTGCATCAGCGCCGGATCCTGGCCCTCGAGTGCGACGCGCAGCTGCTTCAGGTAGTCATCGATCGAGCGGGGAGCGTTCATGCGTCAGTTCCTTCGATGAAGCGGTCGACGAAGCCACGTGTCTGGCGCCAGATGTCACTCCACTGGCGCAGCATCGAGCGGCCCTCATCGGTGATGCGGTAGTAGCGGCGCGGCGGCCCGGAGTAGGAGGGCACGACCCGGCTCGTGAGCAGCCCCTGCGCGGCGAGTGCGCGCAGCACCGGGTAGATCGTGCCTTCCTTGAACAGGGCCTCGCCTTCGTTTGCCTTCTGCAGGCGCTTGGCGATCTCATATCCATACAGGTCCTCGGTGCTGCGCTCGAGCACCCCCAGAAGCACCAGCGCCACCAACCCCCCATTGAGGTCTTTCTGGAACTTGCGTGCCTGGCTATCGTCCATAGGCTAGTACTATTAACTAAATAGTACTAGTCGTCAACCAGTATTGTGAACCTCTTGGCGACCGTTGGCGGCGCTGCGGGCACGGCGACGGGCCGCCAGGCAGGAGTGGACACAAAAAAAGCTCATTCCGGAGGGGCCATACGAGGCTGCTAGACTTTCGCCCGCTCGCCCCCGCCGAAAGCCAACGATGAGAAATTCGCTCCTCGAAGTCACGCCCGTCCTGCCGGGGAGCCTGTCACGCCTGCCCGACCTTGCCGGCAACCTGTTCTTCAGCTGGCACCGGCCGACGCGTGCCTTGTTCGAGGATCTGGACCCGCAGCTGTGGCAGCAGACGAACGGCAACCCGCGCCTCATGCTCCGCTGCCTCAGCCAGGGCACGCTCGAGCGCTGCGCGCGCGATGAGACCTACCTGGCCCGCTACCACCGCGCGCTCGAGACCCTCGACGCCTATGTGCGCGTCCGGCCCCCGACGGCCGAGGAGCCGCTGGTGGCGTACTTCTGCGCCGAGTACGGTTTCCACGAGAGCGTGCCGATCTATTCCGGCGGTCTCGGCGTGCTCGCCGGGGACTACTGCAAGGCCGCAAGCGACGAGCGTGCCAATTTCGTCGCCGTCGGGCTGCTCTACGAGCAGGGCTACTTCACGCAAACCGTGGACAACGACGGCGTGCAGCACGCCGAGTACCAGGAGAGCGATGCGCGCGACCTGCCGGTGGAACCGGTGCGCGATGCCGCCGGCGCCTGGGTGAGGGTGAGCGTACGCATCGGTGCGCGCGAGGTACTGGCACGGTTGTGGAAGGCGCAGGTGGGGCGCGTCGCGGTATATCTGCTCGACACCAACTGCACCGAGAACGCCGCCGCCGACCGTGACATCACGCATCGCCTGTACGGCGGCGATGAATCCACCCGCATCCGCCAGGAGATGATCCTCGGCATCGGCGGCGTGCGCGCGCTGCGCGCGCTGGGCGTGCAGCCCGCCCTGTGGCACCTGAACGAGGGCCACGCCGCGTTCCTCATCCTCGAGCTGTTGCGCGAGCATCTGGGCCAGGGCCTGCCGTTCGAGGCTGCCCTCGAGGCGGTGGCCGCCGACTGCGTCTTCACCACACACACCCCGGTGGCCGCCGGGCACGACGCCTTCGCCCCGGATCTGATCGTGCAGCACTTCGGGGACTTCATCCGCGAGCTCGGCATCCCGGTGGAGCGTTTCCTGGAGCTCGCGCGCGCGCCGGCCGCCCCCGGCCTGTTCAACATGACACGGCTTGCGCTGAACGGGGCGCGGCACGTGAACGGTGTCAGCCGCATTCACGGGGTGGTGTCGGCGAAGCTGTGCGCGGATCAGTGGCCGGAAGTGCGCCCCACGGACAACCCGGTGGGCTGGGTCACCAACGGCGTGCACGTCCCGACCTTCCTGCACCAGCGCTGGATGGAATTCTTCGACCGCGAGCTCGGCGGCGAATGGCGCGAGAAGCTGCGCGACGTGGAGTTCTGGCGCGCGCTCGAGCGCGTGCCGGATGAGCGCTACTGGGCCACTTCCCAGGACGTCAAGGCGCGAATGCTCGCAAGCGTGCGCCAGCGCCTGCAGCGTGAGTATCACCGCAAGGGCCTCAGCCCCGCACAGCTGCGGCACGTGACGCGCTTTCTCGATCCACAGCGCCCGGACATCCTGACCCTGGGGTTCGCGCGGCGCTTCGCCACCTACAAGCGCGCCACGCTGCTGCTGCGCGACCGCGCGCGCCTGGCGCGCCTGGTGAACGATCCGGAACGCCCGCTGGTGCTGCTGTTCGCCGGCAAGGCACACCCGGCGGACGAGCCGGGCAAGTATGTGCTGCGCGAGATCCGCCAGCTGATGATGAGCACGGAGTTCGCCGGCCGGGTGGTGTTCCTGGAGGACTACGACCTGCAGCTCGCGCGCAGCCTGGTCTCCGGCGTGGACGTGTGGCTGAACAACCCCATCGCGCCGCTCGAGGCGAGCGGCACCTCGGGCATCAAGGCGGCGATCAACGGGCGCCTCAACCTGAGCATCCTCGATGGCTGGTGGGCGGAGGGCTGGATGCAGGACAACGGCTGGGGGATTCCGCCGGCGGCGGTGCAGGATCCGGAGCGGCGCGACGCCCTCGAGGCCGAGCTCATCCTCGGCGCGCTCGAGGAGGAGGTGCTGCCGCTTTACTACGGGCGCGACGAGTCCGGCGTGCCGGGCGAGTGGGTGCGCACCAGCAAGCGAGCCATGATGAGCGTGATTCCGCGCTTCAACATGCGGCGGGTGTTGTTTGACTACACGCAGGGGCTGTACCTGCCCGCCGCGGCGCAATACCGCAAGCTCGCCGCCAACGCATTCACCGGGGCGCGCACGCTTGCTGAGTGGAAGCAGCGCGTGGTGCAGGTGTGGCCGGGCGTGACGCTGCGCGTGCTCAGCAACGCCGCCCGCGACGTGCCGCGTGGCGAGCGGCTGCGCCTGCGCGTGGCGGCCGCTCTGCACGGCCTGGCGCCGGCCGACGTGCGCGTCGAGTACGTCGCCCGCCGGCTGCTGCCCGAGGCGGATCTGTCGCCGCCGCCGCTGTCCTCCTACCAGCGGCCGCCGCGCGCGGGCCTGTGGCACGCCGTGCTGTCAGCGACGGATGAGCACGAGGCGGACGGCAGCCAGGTGTTCGCGCTGGACGTCGAGCCCCCGGAATGCGGCCAGTTCCACACCGAGATCCGCATCTACCCGTGGCACGAGCTGCTCTCGCACCCCTACGAACTGGGCCTCATGAAGTGGCTGTGAGCGGGGCAGGGTGCAAGGTTGCGCGCGCGCCGCCGCTTGCGGTGTAGTAGCGCCCATGCCGCGCCAACCCGCCCGCGCTTCTTCCGGCCGCTATGTCAGCCGCCTCACGGGCGGCACGCTCGCCGTCATCATGGCGGGCGGGCGCGGCGAGCGGCTGCGCGACCTGACCGAGCACCGCTGCAAGCCGGCGACGCCCTTCGGCGGCAAGTTCCGCATCATCGATTTCGTGCTCTCCAACTGCGTCAACTCCGGCATCCGCCAGATCTCGATCCTCACCCAGTACAAGGCGCAGTCGCTCATCCAGCACGTGCAGCACGGCTGGAGTTACCTGCGGGGCGAGTTCGGCGAGTTCGTGGAGGTGGTGCCGGCGCAGCAGCAGCTGGACGCCAGCTGGTACCGCGGCACCGCCGACGCGGTGTACCAGAACCTTGAGCTGATCGTCTCGCACCACCCGAAACACGTGCTGGTGCTCGCCGGGGACCACATCTACAAGATGGATTACGGGCCGATGATCGCCTACCACGTCGAGAAGGGCGCCGACATCACGGTCGGCGTGGTCGAGGTGCCGGCGCGTGAGTCGCGCAACTTCGGCGTGCTCACCGCGACCGAGTGGAACCGGGTCACCAAGTTCACCGAGAAGCCCGCGCAGCCGGACACCCTCGTCGGGCGCCCGGACACGATCCTCGCTTCCATGGGCATCTACGTCTTCAACTCGCGCCTGCTCGAGAACCTGCTCACCGCCGATGCCGCCGATGAGTCCTCCGCGCACGACTTCGGCAAGAACGTGCTGCCCGCTGCCATCGGCGCCAGCCGCCAGGTGTTCGCCTATCCGTTCCAGGACGTGAAGACCCGCGCCCAGAGCTACTGGCGCGACGTTGGCACCATCGACGCCTACTTCGATGCCAACCTCGAGCTCGTGCACGTGCGGCCGGAGCTGAACATCTACGACCAGGACTGGCCGATCTGGACCTACCAGGTGCAGCAGCCGCCGGCGAAGTTCATCCTCGACGAGGACGGGCGCCGCGGCACCGCCATCAACTCCATGGTGTCCGGCGGCTGCATCATCTCCGGCGCCGTGGTGCGCGAGTCGCTGATGTTCTCCAACGTGCGCGTCGAGGAGCGCACCAGCATTCACCGCTCGGTGGTGCTGCCCAACGTCGAGATCGGGCGCGGCTGCGTGATCACCGGCGCGATCATCGACGAGGGCTGCGAGGTCCCCGATAACACCCACATCGGGGTCGACGGCGCGGCGGACGCGCGGCGCTTCCACGTCACCGAGAACGGCGTGGTGCTGGTCACCGCCGACATGCTGCGCCGGTTGCGCGGTGAGTAAGGCACGGCCGATCCGCCGCCCTGCGGGGGATGCACGCCGATGAACAGCGGCGCGCGCCTGCCGGTGATCCTGTTGTGGCACATGCACCAGCCGCAGTATCGCGACGCGCTCACCGGCCAGTACACGCTGCCGTGGACCTACCTGCACGCCATCAAGGACTACACCGACATGGCGGCGCACCTGGAGGCCAATCCGGGGGCGCGCGCGGTGGTGAACTTCACCCCGGTGCTGATCGAGCAGGTGGAGGAGATTGCGCGGCGCATCGCCGAGCATCTGCAAAGCGGCGCGGCGCTGCCGGACCCGGTGCTGGCGCTGCTCGGCCCGGAGGCCGTGCCGGTGGAGCCCGCGCAGCGTCTCGCGCTCCTGCGGGCCTGCCTGCGCGGGCACCGCCAGCACATGATCGAGCGCTTCGGTCCCTACCTCGAGCTCGCCACCATCGCCGAGACGCTCGGTGTTCCCGAGCGCGTCGGCTACGCCTCGGATCAGTTCATCCACGACCTGGCGGTCTGGTACCACCTGGCGTGGCTCGGCGAGACGGTGCGGCGCACGCATCCCTTGGTGGCGCGCCTCACCGAGCGCGGGCGTGACTTCACCGCCGCGCAGCGACGGGATCTGCTCGCGCTGCTCGGGGAGCTCATCGGGCAGGTGGTGCCGCGCTACCGCGCGCTCGCCGAGCGCGGCCAGGTGGAGCTGTCCGTGACCCCGTACGGTCACCCGATCATTCCGCTGCTGCTGGACTTCAGGTGCGCGCGCGACGCGGTGCCGGCGATGCCGCTGCCGCAGCACCCCGCCTACGACGGGGGCGCGGCGCGTGCCGCCTGGCATGTCGCGGAGTCGCTGCGCGTCTTTACCCGCGCCTTCGGCACACGCCCGGCGGGCTGCTGGCCGGCCGAAGGCGCGATCAGCGCGGCGACGCTCGAGCTGCTGGCCTCCGCCGGGGGCTTTCGCTGGGCGGCGAGCAGCGCTGCGGTGCTGCGCGGGAGCCTCGCGCTCAGCGACCCTGAGGCGGCGGCCGACCCCCTGGCCTACAACCGTCCTTACCGCGTCGCCGGCACGGGGCTCGATTGCTTCTTCCGCGATGACGCACTCTCGGATCTCATCGGCTTCACCTACGCCACCTGGCACGGCGATGACGCCGCGCAGAATCTGGTGAACGAGCTCAACCAGCTCGCGCGCCGCTATGACGGCAGCGCCAATCACGCGGTGCTGATCGCGCTCGACGGCGAGAATGCCTGGGAGCACTACCCCTTCAACGGCTATTACTTTCTCAAGGCGCTCTACGCGCAGCTGTCCAACCAGCCGCAATTCGAGCTCATGACGCTCTCGGAGTGTCTCGATCGGGGCATGCAGCCGGCGCCGTTGCCGCAGGTCATGGCCGGCAGCTGGGTGCACGGCACGCTCTCGACCTGGATGGGGGATGCGGCCAAGAACCGCGCCTGGGACCTGTTGTGCGAGGCCAAGCAGGCCTTCGACCGCGTCGTGCCGCAGCTGACCGATGCCGCGCAGCGCGCGCAGGCCGGCCGGCAGCTGGCGCTGTGCGAGAGCTCCGACTGGTTCTGGTGGTTCGGCGACTACAACCCGACCGATGCGGTCAGCCAGTTCGACATCCTGTACCGGCGGCAGCTGGTCACGCTTTACCGTCGCCTGAACCTCGTGCCGCCCGCGGAACTCGCGCTGCCGATCTCGCGCGGCTCCGGCACGCCCGAACACGGCGGTGTCATGCGCCGCGCCAACGCCGGCTGAGCGCGTAGCTGCCCCGGTGAGCACGCGACTGCCCGTGTTCGATCGCCGTCGCGCCGGCGTGCTCTTGCCGCTCTCGGCGCTCGAGGCGCCCCTCGGGCGCGGGGGCCGTGCCTGCATCGACTGGCTTGCGAGTGCCGGTTTTTCGGTGTGGCAGGTGCTGCCCGTCGGACCGACCGGCGCGGACGGCTCGCCCTACTGGGTGCGCTCAGACGCCGCGGGCAATCCTGCGCTGCTGGACCCTACGGAGCTGCCCCCCGCCGAGGCGCCGGTGGATCCGCAGTTTCTCGCCGAGGCGGGCGCCTGGCTGCCCGACTACGCGCTGTTCGAGGTGCTGACGCACGCCTTCGGGGGCGCGCCGTTCTGGCGCTGGCCGCAGCCGTTGCGGGATCGCGTCCCCGCCGCGCTGGAGGGTGTGCGGCGCGAGCGCGCGGCGGAATTGCAGCGCGTCGAGCGCGAGCAGTACGCCTTTCACCTGCAGTTTGGGGCGCTGCGCGAGTACGCGCAGGGGCGCGGGGTGCGCCTGTTCGGTGACCTGCCGTTCTACGTCGCGCCCTCGTCGGCGGAAACCTGGGTGCACCGGGAGTTGTTCCAGCTCAAGGACAACGGCGAGCCGGCCGCTATCGGTGGCGTGCCGCCGGATTACTTCACCGAAAACGGCCAGAGCTGGGGCAACCCGCTGTATGACTGGGTCGCCGTGGCGCGGCGTGACTTCGAGTGGTGGTGCACCCGGCTTGCGGTACAGCTGGCGCGCCTGGACCTGCTGCGCCTGGATCACTTCCGCGCCTTCGCCGCTCATTGGGCGATACCCGCCGGGGCCGCGGATGCCCGTGGCGGCTCCTGGCAGAGCACCCCCGGGGAGGCGTTGCTATCCAGGCTCAGGGCCCGCTTTCCCGACCTGCCCCTGGTCGCCGAGGATCTGGGCGTCATCACCCCCGACGTCATCGAGCTGATGCAGCGCTTCGGGCTGCCCGGCATGCGCGTGCTGCAGTTCGCCTTCGACGGCAATGCGGCCAATCCGCACCTGCCCTACCTGCACCTGCGCGACTGCGTGGCCTACACCGGCACGCACGACAACGACACGACGCTCGGCTGGTACCGCAGCCTTGATCCGCCGACCACGGCACGGGTGGACTTCTTCCTGCGCGCCGGTGCCGCCTCGATGCCCGAGCCACTCATCCGCGCCGCGCTCGGTTCGGTGGCGCAGCTGGCCGTGCTGCCCGTGCAGGACCTGCTGGGCCTGGGATCCGAAGCACGCTTCAATACCCCCGGAACCCTTCGCGGCAACTGGCAGTGGCGCGTGCCGCCGGGCGTGCTCAGCACCGAGCTGGCGCAGCGCTGTGCACAGCTGAACCGCGCCTTCGGACGCTGCTGAGGCCGCCGGCACGGCTTTGCTACCATGCCCGCCCCGTGAAGACTCTCCTGCGCAGCGTTCCGCTCTTGCTGGTGGCGATCCTCGGCGCCTGTGCCCTCGCGCCGAAGTTGCAGGCGCCGCAATTGTCGATCGTCGACGTCCAGCTCGTCAGCGCGGATCTGTGGCAGCAGCGCCTGAAGCTGCGCCTGCATGTCGCCAACCCCAACGACCGCACCCTGCCGATCAAGGGCATCGAGTACACCCTCGAGGTGGATGGGCAGCAGTTCGCCACCGGGCAGTCGGCCACGAGCTTCGTGGTTCCGGCGCTCGGGGAGGCCGAGTTCGACATGAACGTCAGCACCAATCTCGCCGGCAGCCTGATCCATTTCCTCGGGCGCAGCCAGAATGCTCCGGCGGCGCTCGACTATCACCTCGTCGGCAAGGTGGCGCTCTCGGAAGGCTGGATGCGCTCGCTGCCGTTCGATCAGCGCGGCAGCTTCAAGCTGCCATGAGGCGCTGATACAGCTCGAGGTACTGCGCGCCCTGGCGCGTCCAGGAGAAATCGCACGCCATGCCGTTTTGCACCAGGCGCGCCCACACCTGCGGCTGCGCATACCAGTCGAGCGCCGTGTTCAGCGCCCACTCGAGCGCCGGCGTGTCGAAGTCGTTGAACACGACGCCGGTGCCGGTGCCCGACTCGGGGTTGAAGTGTTCGACCGAGTCCGCCAGTCCCCCGGTGCGGCGCACGACCGGCACGGTGCCGTAGCGCAGGCTGTACATCTGGTTGAGCCCGCACGGCTCGTAGCGCGAGGGCATCAGGAACAGGTCGCTGGCCGCCTCGATCCAGTGCGCGAGCTCATCGTCGTAGCCGCGATGGAAGTGCACCCGGGCGGGGAAGCTGCGCGCCAGGGCGCTGAAGAAGTCCTCGTAGCGGGCCTCGCCGTTGCCGAGCGCCACGAAATTCATCGGCCGCGAGGCCAGGATCCGCGGCAGCCCCTCGAACATGAGCTCGATGCCCTTCTGCGCTGCCAGCCGGCTGACGATCCCCGCCAGCGGGATGTCGGCCCCGGGCGTGAGGCCATGGCGCTCGACGAACATGCCCTTGAGCTGCGCCTTGACGCTCAGGTGCTGCGGGTCGTAGTGCGCCGGCAGGTAGCGGTCGCGGCGCGGATCCCATTCCTCGTAGTCGACCCCGTTCAGGATGCCGCTCACGTCCGCCGCGCGGGCGCGCAGGCTGTCCTCGAGCCCCATGCCGTATTCGTCCGAGCAGATCTCGCGCGCGTGCGTGGGGCTGACGGTGTTGATCGCATCCGCGTAGAGGATGCCGTGGCGCAGCGCGTTGATCCGGCCGCCGGCCAGGTCCGGCTGGTACAGCAGCGGCAGCTGCTCAGGCTCAAGTCCGAGATCCGCCACGCGCGCCGCCGGGAAGATGCCCTGGTAACCGATGTTGTGGATGGTGAGCAGTGTGCGCGCCGGCGCCAGCAGCGGCTCGGCGCGGTACAGCGTCCTCAGGAACAGCGGCGCAAAGCTGGTGTGCCAGTCGTTGCAGTGGATGATGCGCGGTGCCCAGCGCATCTCGCGACACGCCATGAGCGCGGCGCGCGTGAAGGCGAGGAAGCGCACGTGCTCATCGCTGTCGCTGGTGTACAGCGTCGGGCGCGCGAACAGGGCCGGGCAGTCGATCAGGTAGACCGCGGCGCCGGGGGCGAGCTTCCCGCGCAGCACCGAGAACACGAACGACTGGGCGCCCACGCTCAGGCGCAGTTTCTGCAGCTGGGGCACCGGGCGGGCGGCGCAGGCGGCCCGGTCGATGCTCGCGTACGCCGGGGTGAAGAGCCGCACGTCGTGACCGGCCGCGCTCAGCACTTTGGTCAGCGCCCCGGCCACGTCCGCGAGTCCGCCGGTCTTGGACAGCGGCGCCACCTCGGACGCCAGCATGCACACGGCGAGTCGCCTGGCTGGGGTCATGTCTTTTTCACACCGACGCTCAGGTTATGATGGCGCGATGCGTCGGGTCCTGATCGCGCTCACCCTCGTGGCTCTGCTCGCGGTCTCCGTCGGCATCGGCGTAATCGTGGCGCGCTGGCCGCACCTGTGGCCACCGAGCGCGCATCGCGCGGCAGTGTAACCGAAGGCCGGCGGGCACCCCCGCCACTGCAGCAGCGCAAGATTCGGGTCGGTCCGCCGGCACCCGCGCCCTAGAATGGCTGCCATGAATGACCGTACCAGCAGTTTCCTCGACAGCCGCGATTTCAACCGCATCGCACGGGCGATCCGCTACATCGACGGCCACTTCCGCTCGCAGCCGCGCCTCGCGGCGATGGCGGCCGCCGCGCACCTGTCGGAATTTCACTTCAACCGCCTGTTCCGTCGCTGGGCCGGTGTCACGCCGCGGCAATATCTGGCCTTCGTCACGGCGCGCGCCGCGCGCGCAGCGCTGCGCACCACCCCCTCGGTGCTCGAGGCGGCCTACGCCGTCGGCCTCTCCGGCCCCGGGCGCCTGCATGACCTGATGGTGACACTGGAGGCGGTCACGCCCGGGGAGCTCAAGGCGCACGGCTCGGGACTGAGGCTCACCGCGGGCTTCAGCGACACGCCCTTTGGTCGCGCCCTGATCGCGAGCACCACCCGCGGCATCGCTCACCTCGCCTTCGTGGAGCCGGGCGCCGAGGCGGCGGCGCTCGCCTCGCTGCGGGCCGCGTGGCCGCGGGCACAGCTGGAGCGCGCCGATGGCGCCGCCGCCGCGCTCGCCGGGCGCATCTGGCACGCGCAGCCCCCCGGTGCCGCGCCGCTGCGACTGGCGGTGCAGGGCACCAACTTCCAGATCAAGGTCTGGCAGGCGCTGCTGACGGCGGGCCGGGCCGCGCCGCTCAGCTACGCGCAGCTCGCGCGGGCCGCCGGGGCCGGCGGTGCCGCCCGCGCCGTCGGCAATGCCGTGGGCGCCAATCCGGTGGCCTGGCTGATTCCGTGTCATAACGTGTTGCGCCAGGACGGCGCGCTCGGGGGTTATCACTGGGGCGAGGACCGCAAGCGCGCGATGCTCGCCTGGCAGGCGCTCGCCACGCCGGCATCAGCGCCCGCATCCCTCGCGCGGCGCTCGGCGGGCCAGGCGACATAATGGTCCCGCGGCGGCCTCCTTGAGGCTGCCGCCGTCAAGGGGGAGTGACTGTCAATTTAACGCAACACGAAATAACTTATTGATTTAAAAAGATAAATTAAGTTATGGGCGGGCGAGCAAGCCCGCGGAACTGGTAAACTAGGCACCGTTCCGCCGCGATCCTTCCGAACCATGTCTGCCTCGCCCTACAAGCAACTCGAACAGGAGTTCAAGCGCCTGCACGCCTTTCGCGGCGCGCTCGCGTTGCTGCGCTGGGACGCGGCCGTGATGATGCCCCGGGGCAGCGCGGACGTGCGCGGCGATCAGCTGGCAGCGCTCGAGACCGAGCACCATGCACTGCTGACCGCGCCACGCATCACGCGCCTGCTCGACCGCGCGCAGGCCAATCTGCAGGGGCTCGAGGACTGGCAGGTCGCCAACCTGCACGAGATGCGCCGGCAGCGCGATCACGCGATCGCCACGCCCGTGACGCTTGTCTCGCGCCTGACCAAGGCCGCCTCGCGCGCCGAGTCGCGCTGGCTCGAGGCGCGCGCGGAGGGAAAATTCGCCACCTTCGCGCCGTATCTCGAAGAGGTCGTGCACCTGGTGCGCGACAAGGCGGCCCTGCTGGGTCAGGCGCTGAACCTGGCCCCCTACGACGCCCTGGTGGACGAGTTTTCCCCGGGGCTCACGACGCTCGACATCGATGCGATGTTCAAGGCGCTCTCGCGGCGGCTGCCCTCGCTCATCCGCGAGGCCATTGCCGTGCAGGACCACCGCCCGCTGCTGCCGCTGCTCGGCAAATTCCCGGCCGGCAAGCAGCGCGCGCTCGTGGTCGAGGTCATGAAGGCGGTGGGCTTTCCCTTCGACCGCGGCCGCCTCGACGAAAGCGAGCACCCCTTCACCGAGGGCAGCCCGGGGGACATCCGCATCACCACGCGCTTTGATCCGGATGACGTGTTCTCGGGCCTGCTGGGGGCGCTGCACGAGACCGGGCACGCCATGTACGACTTGGGGCTGCCTCAGGACTGGCGCGACCAGCCGGTGGGGCGCGACCGTGGCATGGCGCTCGAGGAGAGCCAGTCCCTGCTCATGGAAATGATGGTCTGCCGCAGCCGCCCGTTCGTGCGCTACGTGCAGCCGCTGCTCGCCAAGCACTTCGGCGTGGGCGGCCCCGAGTGGGACGTCGAGAACGTCTACGGCCACCTCACGCGCGTGCAGCGCGGCCTGATCCGCGTGGATGCGGACGAACTCACCTATCCGCTGCACATCATGCTGCGCTACGAGCTCGAGAAGCAGCTGCTGTCCGGGGAGCTCGCGGTGCGCGACCTGCCGGAAGCCTGGAATGCCGGCATGGAACAGCGTCTGGGCATCCGGCCGCAGAACGACGTCGACGGCTGCCTGCAGGACATCCACTGGGCCGTGGGCTCGTTCGGCTACTTTCCCTCCTACGCTCTGGGCGCCGTCATCGCCGCGCAGTTCTACGAGAGCATGCGGGCGGAGGTGCCGGCCCTGGACGAGCAGCTGGCGCGCGGGGAGTTCGCCGGGATGTTCGGCTGGCTGCGCACCCAGGTGCACAGCCTCGGCGCCAAGGTGCCGGTGCAGGAGTTGCTCAAGAGCGCCACGGGCAAGCCGCTCGGCTCCACCTCCTTCATCCGTTATGTTGAAGCGAAGTACCTCGAGGCGAGTGCCAGCAGCGCGGCGGCCTGAAGGCCTTTAAACTCACCTCCCTCGTCCGCACTGCCGGACCCGATGGGTGCCCTCAGCCTGTGTCTATGAATGCCGCTGCGAAGCCCTCCCGCACGCTCCACCGGCTGGCCGCGCAGCTGCGCAGCGCGGCCGGGCGGGCCATCGCCGACTACCAAATGATCAGTGCCGGGGACAAGGTCATGGTGTGCCTGTCGGGCGGCAAGGATTCGTACACGCTGCTGGACATCCTGCTGTCCCTGCAGCGCAGTGCGCCGGTGGACTTCGAGCTGCTCGCGGTGAACCTTGACCAGAAGCAGCCGGACTTCCCGCAGGAGGTGCTGCCTAAATACCTCGCCGGCCTCGGCGTGCCGTTCGAGGTCATCGAGCAGGACACCTACAGCGTGGTGAAACGCCTGGTCCCGGCAGGGCGCACCATGTGCGGGCTGTGCTCGCGCCTGCGCCGCGGCGCGCTGTACCGGTATGCCGCCGAGCACGGCGTGACCAAGATCGCCCTCGGGCACCACCGCGAGGACATCGTTGAGACGTTCTTCCTCAACCTGTTCTTCGGTGGGCGCCTGAAGGCCATGGCGCCGAAGCTGCTCTCGGACGACGGCCGCCACCTGGTCATCCGCCCGCTGGCCTATGCGCCCGAGCGTGACATCGCCCGCTACGCGCGCGGGCGCGCCTTCCCGATCATCCCCTGCAAGCTGTGCGGCTCGCAGGACAACCTGCAGCGCACGGCGGTCAAGCGGATGCTGGCGCAGTGGGAACGCGAGTTTCCCGGGCGTACCGAGTCGATCTTCTCGGCACTGCGGAATGTGGAGCCGGCGCATCTGGCCGATCCGCGTCATTTTGACTTTGCGGGGCTGGATCTGCGGCAGGTGCGGCCCATGAGCGAGGCCGACGAAGAGGCGTTCGCCCAGGCGCGCGACAGCGTTCCGGCACTGGCCGGCTGAAGCGCCCGCGTGGACGCCCCATCCTCCGTTGCGCCGCTGGCGCTGCCGCTCGGCAATTATTACTGGGTGCTGCCCGGGCGGGTGCTGGCCGGCGAGCACCCCGCCGGCGGCGACCCGCAGCTCGCGCCGCAGCGCCTCGAGAGCCTGCTGGCGGCCGGCATCCGCTGCTTCATCGACCTGACCACGCCGGAAGAGTTCGCCTCCTACGCGGCGCGGCTGCCCGCGGACGCCCGCTACTTCCGCAAAGCCATCCCGGATCACGGCACGCCCGGCAGCGCCGCCGACATGGGCGCGATCCTCGACCAGGTGCGCAGCGCGCTGCGCGACGGACAGGCGGTGTACCTGCATTGCCGCGCCGGCATCGGGCGCACCGGCATGGCCGCGGGGTGCCTGCTGGCCGAGCTCGGGCGCACGGGCGAGGAGGCGATCGAGGAGCTCAACCACCTGTGGCAGCAGAGTGCCCGCTCGCGGCAGTGGCCGTCCGTGCCGGAGACGGACCAACAGACCGCCTACGTGCGCACCTGGCAGCGCGTTGCGGCGCCGGAGCTTGACCCGCTGCATGACCCGGCGACGCTGGCCGCCGTGCGCGAGCTGCGCGAGCGCTTCCTGGGGGCGTTGCTGGGCCTTGCCACCGGGGATGCGGTGGCGGCGGCCACCCAGTTCCGTCGTCCGGGCCGCTTCAGTCCGGTCGGGGACATGCTCGGCGGCGGGCCCTTCGATCTGCCGCGGGGTGCCTGGAGCGACGATACCGCGATGGCGCTGTGTCTCGCCGACAGCCTGCTGGAGACGGGGGGCTTCGACGCCCGCGACCAGATGGCCCGCTATCGGCGCTGGCAGCAGCAGGGCTACCTCTCCGCCACCGATCAGTGCGTCGGGATCACCGCGGGCACGGCACGCGCCCTGGCCAAGGCGCAGTGGCGCCGCCAGGCCTTCTCCGGCTCGCACGACCCGGAGGCGCTCGATCCGGAAACCCTCTCCCGGGTCGCGCCCACGGTTATGTACTACTTCGCCGACGCCGCGGCGGCCACCGAGCGCGCGGCCGAAGCGGCGCGCACCACCTGCCAGTCCGCGGCGGTGCTGGGTGCCTGCCGGGCGCTGGCGTGCGCCCTGCACGCGGCGCTCTCCGGGGCCTCCCGCAGCGCGGTGGTGGCCGCCGCCGAGGCGCTCGTGGGCAAGACCTCGCGCCCGGCGGCCCTGGGCCAGGAAGGCAGCGCCCCGGCGGCGCTGGCGACGGCGCTGGATGTCTTTGCGCGGACACACAATTTCCGCGACGCGGTGCTGACGGCGGCGAACCTCGGCGGCACCTCGGACGTGGTCACGGCGGCAGCCGGCGCCCTGGCGGGTGCGCACTACGGTGCAAGTGCCATCCCCACTTTATGGCGCAACAGCCTGATGAAACTCCAATTGCTCGAAAGCTTCGCCGACCGCCTGCTGGCGCACGCGCTGCTCGAGTTCGGCAACTAAGGCCCGCGCACTCTCCGGCACGGCCACAGGACCGGCAGACAGCGCGGCCGCCGCTGTCGTAAGCTCGCGCCTGCGACCTTCCCCTCGAAAGCCCCAAGCACGCGGATGTCCCCGACACGCGCCACCGGCCGTACCTCATCCCGAGCACGCCCCCGCTCCCGTGCGGCCGTGGTGCGCGGCTGGTCGCGGCTGCCGGACGAAGAACTGCTGAAGATGCGCTTCTGCGATCTGAAGCTCTCGATCGCGCGCTCGCCGCTCGCGCGACACCTGCGCCGGCTGTATGCGGACCTCGAGCGCCGCGGCATCCGCGTGCGCCCGCACGCGTGGCTGGCGCAGGAGTGGTTTTCCCCCGATGGCGTGCCCGGGATCGCGATGCCGTTCTACCTCGCACACCCGCGCCTCGAGCGGCTCGAGCGGCGCATCATGCGCGAGGCCGAGGGCGGCAACTCGCGCCTGCTGATGCGGATCCTGCGCCACGAGGCGGGGCATGCGATCGACAACGCCTACCGCCTGCGGCGGCGGCGCCGCTGGCGCGACGTGTTCGGGCATGCGAGCGTGCCCTACCCGGCGCGCTACCGCGCGCGCGCCGGCAGCCGCCGCTACGTGCAGCATCTGGGGGAGTGGTATGCACAGGCGCACCCGACGGAGGACTTTGCGGAGACCTTCGCCGTGTGGCTGACGCCGAAATCGGCGTGGCGCAAGAACTACGCCGACTGGCCGGCGCTGCACAAGCTTAAGGCCGTGGATGAACTCATCGCCAGCGTGCGCGAGGTGCGCGCCCCGGTGCGCAACCGTATCCGCGTCGAGCCGCTCAGCGAGGACACCCGCACGCTCGCGCAGCACTATCGGCGCAAGCTTGCGCACAACCGCCAGATCCGCCGCGGGCTCGCCGACGAACTGCTCAAGCGCGCCTTCACCGACGCGCCGACCCGGCGCCTGAGCGTGAAGGCGGCGACGCTGCTGCGCGCGCACGGCCGCGTGCTCACCGCGAGCGTGGCGCGCGCGCTCAGGATCGACCCTTACAGCGTGGATCAGGTCTTGCGCATGCTGATCGAGCGCACCGAGCGGCTCGACCTGTACGTGCGCGGCAACCAGCGCGACGCCCGGCGTTACTCGCGCTGGATGCTCGAGCGGCTGACCGGGCTGTACTCCCAGCGCGAGACTCCACACCTGTCGCTATGAGACGGCTGCGCACGCTCGTCGTGGTGCACGCGAGCCTGGTGCCCCCGGAGAGCCTGGAAGGCCACACCGACAAGGAAATCGAGGAGTGGCGCACCGAGTACGATGTCATCACCACCTTGCGCAAGCGCGGCCACGAAGTACGTTGCCTCGGCGTGCTCGACAGCCTCACCGAGCTGCGCAGCGCCATCGCCGACTGGGAACCGGACATCGTCTTTAACCTGCTGGAGGAATTCGACGGCATCGTCACCTACGATCAGCACGTGGTGGCGTTCCTCGAGCTCATGCGCCAGCCCTACACCGGCTGCAACCCGCGCGGGCTGCTGCTGTCGCGCGACAAGTCACTGTCCAAGCAGCTGCTGGCGTTTCACCGCATCGCCACCCCGCAGTTCGCGGTCTTCCGCCGCGGCGCGCGCTTCCACGTGCCCAAGAAACTGCGCTTCCCGCTGTTCGTGAAGTCGACCGTCGAGGATGCCTCCCTCGGCATCGCGCAGGCCTCGGTGGTCGAGGACGCCGCCAAGCTCAAGGAGCGCATCGAGTTCGTGCACGAGCAGGTGAAGTCCGATGCGCTGGTGGAGGAGTACATCGAGGGGCGCGAGCTGTACGTCGGCGTGCTCGGCAACGAACGTCTCACGCGCCTGCCGGTTTGGGAAATGGTGTTCGGTTCCATGCCCGACAACCTGGCCGGCATCGCGACGCGCAAGGTGAAGTGGGACAAGCGCTACCAGGCGAGGTACGGCATCACCACGCACGCCGCCGCGGACCTGCCGCCGCAGGTGCTGGCGGCACTCGACCGTCTGTCGCGCCGCATCTATCGGGCACTGGGCATGTCCGGGTATGCTCGCATGGACTTTCGCGTAACCGCGCAGGGACAGGTGTACGTGCTCGAGGCCAATGCCAACCCGAACCTGGAGACCGCGGAGGATTTTGCCGAATCCGCGCGCGCCAGCGGCGTGCCCTACGCGCAGCTGCTGGAGCGCCTGATGGACCTGGGTCTGAAATATCGCGCGCAGTGGCGGGCATCGTATGGCTGAAACCAACTGGCGCGCCATCGGCGCGGCGTGCCTGCTGGCCGCGGCCCTGGCGCTCACCGGTTGTGCCGCCCAGAAACGGGAAAGGGAGCGCGCGGAGGACCTGGCGGACGTGCTGGCGTGGTTTCCGGGTCACTACGACAACGTGGCGCAGGCCGAGCACGATGAAAAGACCGGCGTGCACACCCCGCACGACCGGGTGGCGATCCTCATCATCCCGGTGCAGACGCCGCGCCTCGGGCACCACCTCTTCTTCGCCCAGGAAATGGCGGCGGATGATCCGAAGCGCGTCCTGAGTGAGCGCATGTTCAGCTTCGACATCGACGAGGAGCGCGGCATCATCGGGCTCATGTACAACTTTGCCGAGCCGCGACGCTGGCGCGACGGTCAGCTGAATCCCTCGATCTTCACCATCGTGATGGCCGAGGACGTGGCGCCGGTGGGATGCGAGCTCATCTGGAAGCGCAGCGGCGAGCAGTTCGTCGCCAATCACGATACCAAGCACTGTCACCGTGCCGGGGGCAGCGCGACGAGCGGGCCCGATGCGACCCTGTCCGCGGAGACGCTCACCCTGAGCGGCTACGAGTTCCGCAAGAGCGGCTCCTGAGGCCGCGGCGCGCCAGCCGCGCTCAATCTTTCAGGTGTGCGTCGAGCCAGCCGAGCACCGTGTGATACCACAGCACGCTGTTGGCGGGCTTGAGCACCCAGTGGTTCTCGTCCGGGAATAGCAGCAGCTTGCTCTCGATGCCGCGCCGCTGCAGCGCCGTGAACGCGCCGATCCCCTGGGTGTAGGGAATGCGGAAGTCCTGCTGGCCGTGGATCACCAGCATCGGGGTGCGCCACTTGGCGACGAAGTCCACCGGGTTGACGTGCTCATAGTTTTCCGGAACTTCGTACTGCGGGCCGCCGAACTCCCATTCCGGGAACCACAGCTCCTCGGTCGCGTAATACATCATGCGCTGATCAAACAGACCGTCGTGGTTGACGATGCAGCGGAAGCGTTCCGGCCAGTTGCCCTCGATCCAGTTCATCATGAAGCCGCCGTAGGAAGCGCCGAGTGCGCAGGCGCGCTCGCCGTTGAGCCACGGGTAGCGCGCCAGCGCGGCCGCGAGCCCCTTCTGCAGGTCAACGAGCGGCTTGCCGCCCCAGTCCTTGCTGATCGAGTCGGTAAAGGCCTGCCCGTAGCCGGGTGAGCCGTGGAAATCGATCATGACGACCGCGTAGCCCGCCCCGGCGAAGGCCTGTGCGTTCCAGCGATAGGTCCACAGGTTCTGCATGCTCGCCTGCGGACCGCCGTGCACCAGGAAGGCGATCGGGTAGCGCTTGCCGGACTCGAAGCCGAAGGGCTTCATGACGTAGCCGTAGACGGTCTCGTCGTTCCAGCCCTTGAAGCTGAATTGCTCAAAGGCGCTCATGCGGCGCGCCTCGAGGTCGGCGCGGTTGACCTGCGTCAGGCGCTTCATCGCGCCACCGCGCACCGGCACGCTGTAAAGGTCCGTCGGCCCGCCAAGGTCGGCGCGCATGAACACGATGCGCTCGCGCGTGATGGCGAAGTCGTCCACCTCGCCATCCCCGACCAGCTTGCGCGGGGCGCCGCTCTTCAGGTCGACCAGGAACAGCGCCTTCTGTCCGGTCTCATCCGCCGTTACCACCAGCTCGCGCCCGTCGGCGGTCACCCCCAGGTTCGCCGCCGAGCGATCCCAGCCGCCGGTGAGTGCGCGCACCGCGCCGCTGCGCGCCTCCTTGAGCATGATGTGGAAGCGATCCGACTCAAAGCCCGGGCGATCCTGCGCGAGCCACGCCAGATCGCCGTTCGGCAGAAAGTGCGGCTGGGCGTCCCAGGCGGGGTTGGCGGCGGTGAGGTTCACGGGGGCGGCGCTGGCGTCGGCGGGGGTCGCGAACAGATCAAAGTTGGTCGACCAGGGCTCGGTGCGCCCCGCCAGGCGCGCCGAGAACACCAGTTGCTTGCCGTCCGGGCTGTAGTCGTAGCTCTTGTCATCGCCGAAGGGCTTCTCCGGAATATCCGCATCGAAACCCTTGGACACATCGACCGGCGTGCCCGCCGCGCCGCCCGCAGCCAGCGGCGCGGTGAACAGGTGCGAGCGCGTGCCATCACTCCAGGTGTCCCAATGGCGGATGAAGGTGCGCTCGTAGAGGCGGCCGCTCGCCTTGTCGGCGGCGCGCTGGTCGAGGCGCTCCCTGGTGCACTTGAGGGACTCACAGTCCGGGAACACCTCCATCGACAGCGCCAGCTGCGCCGCGCGCGGGGAGACTTTCAGGGAGGTCACATCGAGGGGGTAGTCCGTGACGCGCTGGGCAGCCAGTGCGGGCAGGTCCAGGCGCCAGACCTGCGAGGTGCCCGAGCGGTTCGAGAGGAAATACAGCGTATGCCCGTCGGGCGCCCAGCGCGGACTGGAATCGTTCGCCGGCGCGCCGGTGGCACGCTGCGGGGTGGCCGCGGGGTCGGCCAGGTCGAGCAACCACAGGCTGGTGCGGCCCTTGTTGGCATTCATGTCGGTCTCGCGCTGCACGAAGGCGAGCACGCGGCCGTCGGGGGAGACCTGCGGATCACTGATGCGCTTCAGGCGCACCAGATCATCGACCGTGAAGGGCGCGTCAGCGGCCTGGACCGCTGCTGCCCAAAAGGGCAGCGTACACACGAGCAGCCTGAGAGCGAGGCGAAGCGAAAATCGCATGGAGGACGTTTCCGTGAGGGAGGGAAGAAAGAGGGGCGTGTGGGTCTTCTAACCCACTTCGCTGGCAGGATTGGTCCAGGACTCGCGCCGCGCCCCCTGCAGCCACTCCTGCAGGGCGGCATCCTCGAGCACGCTCGCCATGTACCAGCGTGCGGTCTGCGAGATGCTCGCGCCATAGGTGTTGAAGCGCAGCACGACCGGCGCATACATCGCGTCAGCGATGGTGTACTCCCCGAACAGCCACGGGCCGCCGGAGCCGAAACGCGCACGGCAGTCGTTCCAGATCTCATCGATACGCCCGATGTCGGCCTCCAGCGCCGCCGTCAACGCGGTGCGGCGGTTGCGGGCGCGGGCGTTCATGGGCCACAGCGAGCGCAGGTTGGTGAAGCCGGAGTGCATCTCCGCGCACACCGAGCGCGCGACCGCGCGCGCCGCGGGGGCTGCGGGCCAGCCCTTGCCGGTCAGCTCCGCGAGGTATTCGCAGATCGCCAGTGAGTCCCAGATGCACAGCTCACCCTGCAGCAGCACCGGTACCCGGCCGCTGGGGCTGAACTTCTCGATGTCCTCGCGCGTGGTGGGCGTGTCGAGCGTAATCACGACCTCTTTGAAGGGGATGTCGAGACGCTTCATCAGCAGCCACGGGCGCAGTGACCAGGAAGAGTAATTCTTGTTGCCGATGACGAGCGTAAGCGGCGCCATGGGAATGTTAACCTCTGCAGGTGCTCAGCGACGTGCGCGCCATAGCCTTTGACCTCGATAATACACTCTGGGATGTCGAGCCGGTGCTGGTACGCGCCGAACAGCGGGTGTTCGCGTGGCTGCAGGCCCACGCCCCGCGCATCGCGGCGCGCCTCTCGATCGAGGACATGCGGGGGGCGCGCGAGCGGCTCGCACGGCGGGAGCCCCACAACGCGCACGACTTCACCTACCTGCGCACCACCGCCCTGGCCGAGCACGCGCGCGAGCACGGCTACCACGAGGAGGTGGCGCACCGCGCTTTCGAAGTCTTCCTGGCGGCGCGCTGCGAGGTCACCTTGTTCGAGGACGTGCTGCCCGGACTGGAGCGCCTGCGCAGCCGCTACCGCCTCGGCACGCTCAGTAACGGCAACGCGGACCTGCGGCGCATCCGCCTGGACCACCTCTTCAGCGTGTCCCTGAACGCCGGCCAGCTCGGGGCGGCCAAGCCCGCACGGCTGTGCTTCGAGCGTCTCGCCGCCGGGCTCGCCGTGGCACCGGCGCAGCTGTTGTACGTGGGCGACGATCCGCAGCTGGACGTGCGGGCGGCGCACGCGGCGGGACTCAAGGCGGCGTGGATGAACCGTTCCGGCACGCCCTGGCCGGCGGGGCTGGGGGCGCCGGAGCTTGCAGTGCGTGACTGCCTCGAACTCGCCGCCGCGCTCGGCACCTGAGCCTCACTAGGGCGCGAGCGCGCGGCCGCGGGTCTCGACCAGGATTGCGCGCGCCAGGAGCGCCGCCGTGAGCGGCACGAGCGCGACCCAGGACAGAATGCCGGTGAGCGCGCCGCTCGAACCGCCGGCGGCCGCGGTGACCACTCCCACGATGACGGGACCGGCGGCGGCGAAGACGCGCCCGATGTTGTAGCACAAGCCGGCACCGGTCGCGCGCAGGCGCGCCGGGAACAGTTCCGGCAGATAAAAAGTGAGCAGGCCGAATACCCCGTAGACGCCCGCACCGACCAGCAGCAGCAGCGTGAGCCGCGTCTGCGGCGGCAGCTCAAGCCCGAAGGTCGCGCCGATGGCCGCGGCCGAGAACAGAAAGTAAACCACGAACAGCACGCGGCGCCCGAACAGCCGTGCCAGCGGCACCGCGGCGAGCGCACCGATCAGGCCGCCGAAGTTGAAGGCGTTCGAGGCACGCGCCTGCCAGCCGGCGGCCAGCAACCGTGCCGCCGCGGGCGACAGGCCCGCTCGCACGGCATGCTCGGCGGCGAGCGTGCTGCCCAGCAGCGGTATGAAGGCGTTGCAGGCCCACCAGGTGAGCACCGCGACGACGGCGACGAACACGCCGCTCGCGGTCGCGCGGCGCCACGGCGCAGTGAATAGCTCGCGCGGTGTCGGCGGGCGCGTCGCGCGCGCGCGGCTGAGCTGCCAGGGCGTGCTCTCGCGCAGGAACAGCCGCACCAGCACGGCGATCACCAGCGGTGCGAGGCCGGCGAGGAACACGTAGCGCCAGGAGTTCTGCGGGTCATCCACCAGCCAGACTCCGGCGATCAGGTAGTTCACCGCGCTCGCCAGCACGATGCCCAGCGGCGAGGCGGTCTGCATGATGACGCCGGCCTCGACGCGCCGATGCTCGGGGACGGTCTCAGCGATGAGGGTTGCGCCGATTCCCCACTCGCCGCCGATGCCCAGACTGGCGAGCGTGCGACAGCAGATCAGCTGGCCGATGCTGGTCACGAACGCGCACAGACCGGTACCGACCGCATAGATCGCGATCGTCACGAACAGCGCGCGCTTGCGGCCGATGCGATCCGCCACCCAGCCGAACAGCACCCCGCCGGCGGCCCAGCTCACCAGCAGCACCGCGGTGATCACGCCGATCCAGAACACCGCGGCTGCATGGGCCGCGGGCGAACCGCGCGGCAGGTGCAACAGCGCCGGAATGCAGTTCGGGGCCACGAAATTGAAGAGCATTGCGTCGAAGACATCGAAGCCCCAGCCGGCCCAGCCGGCCGCCACGGCGAGCCACTGAAAGCCGGCAAGCCCCAAAAGCGTGCGCGGCGCATTCGCTGCCTGCGGATCCAACACCCCGACCTCCCGCGGCCTGACTTGTTAGCACTGTGGCGCGTGCGCTGCCAGCTGTAGGAAGAAGCTGGCACGCGTTCAGCGTAGCGCATCACGGAATTATGTGTGATACAGGGTGAACCTAAGGATGGGTGAGCCGTTGCCTGTTACCGGAGGCCCGACAACGATGGACCGAGCAGACAAGCACGTACTGCCAGTCGCCAATCTGCGGGAGTTCTTCAAGGACTCCGTGCACGGCGCGCTCGAGAAACAACGCGTGGCGGTCGAGGAGCAGACCGAGCAATACGTTGTGAACCTGCTCACCCTCTTTGCCCGCTCCGAGGCGCTCTACGAAACCACTCCCGAGGGCCCGCGGCTCAAGCCCCTGGCACTGATGCTGTGCGATGCGCTCGAGGCACCCTCCGTGAGCCTGCGCAACCGCGCGCTGCAGCGGCTCGGGGACGTGTCGCTGTTCATCGCGGGCTTCTTTGCCCCCGGCTTCGCGGCACGGCTGATCGACATCGACTATCACATCGCCATGGGCGGGCGCGCCTACGGGGCGCTGGCCGAGTCGACCGCCCGCGGCAGCCGCCGCGTGCTGGCGACGGTGTTTGCCGAACTGGCGCACAAGTTCCAGCCGCTCGTGGATGCCCTCAACGAAGTGAGCGAGACCTCGTACACGCACTCGGACCGCGACGTGCTGCGTCTCTATGAGATCTGGCTGAAGACCGGCAGCAAGCGCAGCTACGCCCTGCTGAAGCGCCTGGGGGTCGACCCCAGCGCGGCCGGCGGTACGGCCTTCGCGCACTAGCGCAATGCTGCTGCTCTCGCGCCTGCAGGAGCTACTGGGCGGGATCTACGATGTGCGCATCGCGCACGACGTCTACGACTTCCTCGTGACCGATCGGGCGCGCCTGCCGGCGGCGGCCCGCGACGGCGGTGCCGACGAAGAGGTGCTGGTGGCCGAATCGGTCGACGGCAGCGAGATGGCGCTGTCCTTGTACCTGGACCCGGCGCTGCTGCAGCGCCTGGCGCAGGCCGATCCGCTCACGCGCCTGCACGCGGGCAACGTCGCGGACTGCCTCACGGCACTCGAGGGCGTGAGCCATTTTCTCTACCTTGCCTGGAATGCCGCCCACGACAAGCCGGTCTCGCTGCTGGAACTGGAGCTGCAGGCGGAGGTGGACAAATACGTGGCGAGCCATCTGCTGCTGCGCCACCAGTGCCCCGGACACTTTCCGCTGGAGCTGCGGCGGGTGCTGTTTGAGCGGGCGCGCCTGGATCCATGCCTGAGCGCCGCGCGCGCGCACCTCTACCGCGAGGCGAGCCTGTACGCGGAGCGCTTCTGCCGACGTCTGGAGCATCGCCTGGCGCGCACGCGTGCCGGCTCCGCCGCGGGGGTTGCCGACCGCGAAGTGTTCGCGGAACTGCGCCGTTTCTACCGGCTGACGCATGCGCGCAAGCGCGCGCATATCGAGCGCACGAGCGCCTGAGGCCGCCGCCCGGGCACGGCTCAGTCTTCTTCCGCGTCCCCGTTGCGCTGGCGTTCCTGCAGCGCCCGCATCATCTTGATGTGCTCCGAGAGCTTGCGCAGATCGGTGCGTGCGGTGCCGCCGCTGGTGCGCGGCGTCTCGCGGCGTATCCCGCCGCGTGCGTACGGGTTGAAGGTCTCCTCGCTCTTGACCGTGAGCTTCGGGTCCGTAAGCAGCTCCAGCACCGGACGCTCGTAGTCCTCGGGCGCATCGCGCCAGCTCACCGATGCGTTACCGCGCTCATCGTGCACAACGCGGCCGATGCGGCGCCGTTCGGACGCCGGCTGCGCCGGCGCGACGGGTCTTTTTTTACTCTGTTGGTCCACGGATTATGTACTGCCTGTCAGTGCAGCGTCTCCATTCACCGACGGTCAGGGTAGTGTGAGGCGCGTCGCAATTCCGCGAGGCCCGTCACGGATTTTTCGCGCGCTCCAAATTATTCCTGCGGACATATTCTGCGGCGCGTAACAGACCCAGCGCCGTCTTGCAGTCGGCTATCGTGCCGTCGAGCGCCCAGCCGCACGCCTCTGCCAGGGCCACCCAGCGCACCTGGATGACCTCGGCGTGCTCGTGGGCTGCCGTGGCGGGGGTGAGGCCAGTTGCCATATAGAGGTGCAGCCGCTCGGTGAATACGCCCGGGGAACTCAGCACGGTCCCCAGCTCGTGCCAGTGCCGCGCGCCGACGCCGGCTTCTTCGACCAGTTCACGTTGCGCGGTGTGCAACGGCGGTTCCTGCGGTTCGAGCTTGCCCGCGGGCAGCTCCCACAGCCAGCCGTCGGCGGCGTAGCGGTACTGGCGCAGCAGGCACACGCGCTGCTCCTCATCGAGCGCCGCCACCGCCGCGCCGCCGGGGTGATGCACCACTTCGAGCAGCGTTCGGTGCCCGTTGGGCAGGATGACCTCGTCGGTCGTGAGTCGGACGACGCGGCCGGCATATTGCAGGGTCTGCTTTTCGGGTTTCATGCCGCATCCTAACCGCTGCCTGGTGCGGCCGTACGCGCCCCGGCGCCGACGCCAGTTGGGTGGTGCGCGGCGTCACGCTCCGTGCGCGCCGCAATCGCCACGCGAGCTTTCCCGCGCGTATAGTCCGGCTCGACCATGGCCACTACCGCACATCTGGACCGCCTCAACGCCGCGCAGCGCAAGGCCGTAACTCACGGCGAGCCGCTGCCCGAGAAGGGCTACCGTTCGGGTCCGCTCCTGATCGTCGCCGGCGCGGGCACGGGCAAGACCGATACGCTCGCGCACCGGGTCGCGCACCTAGTCATCAACGGCGTCGACCCGGCGCGCATCCTGATGCTGACCTTCACCCGCCGGGCGGCCACGGAAATGCGCCGCCGGGCGCACGAGATCACGCGCCGGGCACTCGATGACGCCCTGGGCGGCGTCAGCCAGGGCATCGCGCAGCGCCTGAGCTGGTCCGGCACGTTCCATTCGATCGGCAACCGCCTGCTGCGCCACTACGCGCCGCAC